>ERZ808240.329-NODE-329-length-64070-cov-4.988831_pt1 | contig 64070 bp, 53 predicted proteins | sample MGYA00521084_ERZ808240 | MGnify/ENA primary metagenome ERZ808240 (study PRJEB31516, sample SAMN03275571) | gut metagenome | biome: mammalia-associated habitat; material: feces | host: Papio cynocephalus | place: Kenya | collected 2012-08-06 ...
GTAATAACGGACGACAGAACGCTTTTAGCCCTGAGTCCCTTTACCTGTCCGGGCGGGGTATTGTCTATAATATAAGTATATACGGGCGTTAAGTCGCTTGTGTTCATATCCTTATCCGTTGCAGACGCACGAACCTTTACCGTCGCCTCTGCATATTCGGATGTATCAAATACAATTATATTCGACTCGCTCTCGCCGACTTTCCGCCATGTGTTTCCGTCATCGTCGGAGACTTCAAGAGCATATGACTCGATTCCTATATTATCGCTCGCGGTAACTGTAACGTTTACGGTACCGCTGATAAGGCTTCCCGACGCGGGAGTCAGCTTAGTAACGACGGGAGGTATCGTATCTTTTGTCGGCACAGCCGAAACATCGTCTGAAAATTCGCCCGCAATCTCACCCTTTACCGCCGTAATTCTGTAAGTATATTCGTTGCCGGCAACGACCGACGAATCAATATATGCGAGCGTATCACGCGAATCAATCTTTACCAACAGGTCAAAATCTCTGTCCGCCTGTGATTTTCTGTATATCTCATAACCGGTTACAGACGCTTCGGCCGCTTTTGTCCACGAAAGTTCAACTTTATAGATACCTCCGACGGCAACAAAACCGGCAAGTTTTTCGGCAGGGTCGGGCACCTCGTATGTATCGAAACACCTTGAACACGTGTATACGGTAAATCCTTCTCCGGTTAATGAGTCAATTTTGCGCGAGGAGTTGTAATCATGTCCGAGAGCGGGGATTTCAACAGGATTTATTATTTCATTACAGCGAGCACATATTTGATATTTTTTTCCGCCATTTAAACATGAAGCTTCTTTTTCGACTATCCAATCGGAAGAATCATCATGCCCCGGGGCTTTTATTGTTCTATTATCAATTCTTGCACTACAGTTTTCCCTCAAACAATGGCGGGATTCGCTTCCGTCTTTTATACAAGTCGGCATAATATCCACTGTCCATTCATTTGAATACAAATGAGAATCGGGATCATGTTTTATTAGAATGTCATATGTATTATTACATACCGAACAATAATATATTTCTTTACCGTCCTGTGTACATGTAGGTAAAACTGTATCTTTTAATACAGCTTTTTCATGTAAACATTTTATTTCTTCAAATTTTATAAATGAACCGGAGGCATATTCTTCGGCGGTAGAATTCTTATATCCATGGATTACCGAATTCTTTTGTCCGATTCCGATAGATTTAATTGTACATTTAGGATTATAGAAATAAACATCAGATATCTGCGGACAATTACTTAATGCATTAACTCCTACATGTTCAACACTGTCGGTAAAAATTATTGATGTTAATTTATCACATGAAGTGAATGACCCTCCGCTAACTGTTTTTACATTATTAAAGTATATATTGCTTAGGTTTTTACATGCATAAAACGATGACTTTCCTATTTCTGAGACATCAGCACCAAGTTCAACATCTGTCAACGATGACATATTCGAAAAAGCCATATCGCCTATTTTATTAATCCCGGGGTTAACTGTTATTTTTCGAATATACTTTTCATAATTCAGCCAACCGGCATTTTTAGAAGTATCGGCAACTCCGTTTTTTGTACACCGCTGATTTGAAAAAGCATCAATCTCCCCGACACCGCTGAAAATTATTGTGTTGTTTTGTATTGTCCACGCAATTCCGTTTGCTTCTGTTCCTGAAAAAATCGGATGTTCTTCATCTATATTCACAAATTTCAGTTCATTATCGGCAGCAAACGTTTCAGCAGTAGAATTGACATGTCCGTATATTACTGATTTAGAATACTTTGAGTTTTTATCAACAGAACATGTTTTATTCTCAATTGCAATAACTTCTGCGCTTGCCGGAAATGCATTTTCGCCTATTTGAACGATAGAATTGGGACAATATATTAATTTTAAATCTGAACAGCCGTAAAATGCATAACTGCCGATATCTGCAAGAAGAGAAGGGAAATTAACACTGTCAAGCCGCTGACAAAAGAAAAATGCATTCTTGCCAATCTGTTTTAACTTATTAGGCAAAACAACACTTTCAAGTGAAATACAATTCGCCAAAGCATTATCCCCGATATACGTCATAGCATAAGGAAAAACCAATTTTTTCAAATTAAAGTTTTGATTAAACCAAGTACCGGTAAAAGCATATTCATCAATTTTTTTTGTCTGTGCAGGGATGAAGTACTCAGACGGTCCGCATAACGGATAAGATACTAAAGTATTTTTATAAAAAAGTGCTGTTCCGTCGGAACTAAACTTTTTATTTGCATTAGATACATTGATAGATTTTAAGAAAAAGCTGTTAAAAAACAACTTATTAAAAGAAGAAAAACCTGAGCCGAGCGTGATAGATTTCAAATAACTATTCATCGGATAAAAAACAGTATTTATTGATAATACACTGTCAGGCATTATATACTCTTCACTTGTTTTGTAAGACGGGTAAAGAATTAATTCTGACATGTCTTTATTATACAACACGCCGTCAGATTCACAAAAATACTGATTTTCCGCTTTTACTTTAATAACCGGAATATAATATCCGAATTGTTCGGCTATAATTTTAGAAACAGATTCAGGCAATTCAACTTCCCTGACATTTGTATACAATCCGAAAATTGAGACATCAACTTTTTCAGATTCAGCACCTGATAAATCTATTTTTTTTATAAAAGAGAGAAAACAATTTGCCGGAATCTCTGATGAATCATTAATTGTTAAATCTCCGGTACCGAAAAATCGGAGTGTTTCTCCGTCATTACATATCCGCCATTTTAAGCCCGTCGGTAAAGTTCCGGCAGTAGAGTAACAGCATAAATTCTTATCCGTGTTTTGTATTAATGTTTCAGTATTTGAATCTGAAAATACAAGAGAAAATGCACTGTTATAACAATACCATTCAATTGTCCTTTTCCATTGTCCCAACGGATTCGCCTTACCGGATTCATACGTCAGAGAGCGATAACTGTCAACGAGATATGCTGCGCTCGTAAATTTCGTATTATTCTCATTATCTGATTCTGATTTTTTCGTTACAGACACTCTGATATTTCCGAGCTCGTTTAAATTATTTTCCGGGGCGGCGACCGAACCGTATTTATTCTCTGCATACGATTCGGATTTATTACTGTCATCCCATTTCCAATCATCCGAAAACGGGATCAACGCATTAAGTAAAACTTCAGAATATCCGTCAGCATCAGTAAGTTCAACGATTCTGCTTCTTATTTTTGAAAACCAGTTATATTCAGAACGCTCAGCCTCCAAAACCGGCTGCAACGCAATCAGAACATTATAAACATAACCTTTAGACGTATTATCAACAACAGAAACATTTACGGTATCTGAACCGGAAACAGAATACTTATCAATTTCATTTGAGTTCTCGAATTCATTCAGTGCATTTTTTAAAGTTTCTATTTGCTCTTGGGTTGCACAAATATTCCCCGTGTCACCTGTTGTTATGCATGAAAGTGACTTGTGAGGTATTCCGTCTTCTATCGCCTTTTCATGCTGTGCCGAGCCAGCAGAGCAATACACAACAATGCCGTTCGACTGTGGCATAGAAAGATGGCTTATTAAGCCGCTGAGTGTTTGATAGAAAAATGAGTAGTCATCATGAACACCATTTGTATATTTAGAAATAAACCGAGAATAAAACGAAATAAATTCATCAGAATCAGAAATTTTACAATCCATTCCGTTTTGAATATAAAAATCAGAATATGCAATCTCAAAATCAATAAATTCACGGGACATTAATGATGAAAAGCTAACGGAAACTGACTTCGATTTATTTATAATCTGCAAATTGGACGCTATTATTTCATGTATAAAACCATATGCATATTCTAATGTTGAAGGTAAAACAATCCTGGTATCTACACAGGTTAAACATGTTTTTCCTAATGATATGACACCCTCGGGGATATTATATTCCGTAATTTTATAACAGTTAACAAATGCATTATCGCCTATTTTCTTCAAAGTAGACGGAAACTTAACACTTTTTGCATTTATCGCATCACAAAAAGAGGAATTACCGATATATGTTATTCCCTCTCCGACAACTATTTTTTCAATATCTAAAAAATAATCATACCATGGTATATCACTGGGAGAAACTATAATTCCATTTTCACTTACGGCATTACAGGAATAATCATCCATTTCACCGGTTCCGTCAATATATAACGTAGACGTTTCCGAATCAAAAGACCATGAAATATCTCCGACTCCCGTTTTTTCATAAGGATCCGTTTGACTGCTAAAAACACTTATATGTTTTTTGGTAAGTGCATTTTTTCGAACAGTACTGCTGTATACTTCATTATTTTTACTCTTAATATCAGTTAACGTTTTCTCAGCTTGTTCAATCGGGCTCTGAAAAGAAACTGTCTCTGAATTGACGTTTCTGTTTTCAGGATCCGCATTTGTTTTTTTGTACGATTGCGCATATACAGGGAAAACAGCTGAAAAAGATGACATCAAAACAATAAGCGATAAAATCACCGCTAAGGCTCTAAATCCAACTCTTTTTTTCATATAAATACCCCCATAATTTTCTAAACATACAAAAATCAATACAAAACAATAATTATGAATTTATTATACATATCAACTATATAAATGTCAATACTCTACCTGCTATTCTATTTAGAGAGAAAATAAAACAAAAAAACAGGTGAATCACCTGTTTTTATCACAATTCGATTTTTATTCCGTTTACCGTTTCCTTCGGTTTGCCCTGTCCGGCGCGGGGTTCCATTATATTCATCGACGACAGATATCTGTACACATCCTCGTTTTTAACCCCGGTCTGATTCATGAGGACGGCTATGTGATAAGCTATTTCCGAAATATCGTGCGATATTTCGTCTTTACCCTCATTTTTAACGTCCAATGCGAGCTCAAAACACAGTTCGTTGAGTTTCTTGAGTGTTTTATCCGAACCCTTTCTTAATAAATATGTCGTATAAGACCCTTCGGGCATTTTTTCACGGCGGTTTTTTATATTTTCCGAAAGCGCGTCGAAACTGAAATAATTAAGCTCGTCGCTTCTCCATATTCTCTCGGTAAAACAAGAATCCGTTCCCTTATAGCATGCGGGGCCGTCTTTTTTTACAATAACCGTCAGCGATTCGTAATCGCAGTCCGCTATTATTTCAACAATATGCTGATAATTTTTGCTGTGCTCGCCTTTAATCCAAATTCTCTGTCTTGACCTGCTCCAAAGACAGACAAGTCCCTTTTGCATTGATATTTTGAGACTTTCCCTTGTCATATAAGACATGCTCAGAACTTTTTTACTCACTGCGTCCACAATAACTGCTGGAATCAGTCCTATTGAGTTAAATTTAAGTTTATCAATGTCAATCATTTTTGTTTCTCCCGAATTATTTGTTTATCGGTTATATTATTACATTTTTTTTTGTTTGTTTCAATACTTTTAACAAAAAAAGAAAACGGCGAAGAATTTAAATTAACAATTCTCCGCCGAAATCAAACATCAGTTAGGTACTTTGTCGCTCATCTTCATAAAGTCGAGCTTTTCTATTTTCGTTCTGGGAAGCGCGTCCATAAATTCTATCTTTCTCGGAACAGAGAAATGGTCGAGATTTGTTTCACAGAAATTAAGAATATCTTTTTTCGCCTTTTCCTTATCAATTGAACTGTCCTTAAGTGATACGCAGAGCTTTACGCACGGTTTTTTATCGTTGTCATACCCCTGAACCGCGCATGCCTCTTTGATAAAATCAAGAGTCATTATTTTTTGCTCCATCGTATAGGGGTAGATATTATATCCGGAAATAATGATAATTCTCTTCTTGCGTCCCGTAAAGTATGCAAAACCGTCCTCGTCGACATATCCCATATCGCCCGTGTTAACCCAGTCAACGCCGTTTTCGTCCTTTACGATTCCGCTATCCTTGACGACTCCGTCGGGGAGATAACCGTTCATCATGGTATCTCCGCTCAAAGAAAGCTCACCGACCTCACCTGCGGGAAGAATTTTACCGTCCGCGTCAAGAACTCTGATTTTAACGCCCTCTAACGGCATACCGATAGAGTCGGGTTTATAGTGATCCGCACTGCACGTCGTACATATTGCGCACATCTCGGTAAGCCCCCAGCCTCTGAAAAGTTTCGCCTTGCTCGAATTGGCTTTCAAAACAGACGTAAATTCGTCAACAAAGCTCTCGCTTAAAATATCGCCTCCGCTGAAAAGAAGATTGAGATTCTTAAGTCCGGGATTTACGAAGTTATCGGCATTATACATCTTCTGAAACATATTAGGAACGCCGAGAATCTCCTGTACATGATACTTTTTAATATAATTATTAACCTTAACTGCGTCAAACTTTGGAACAAGAATAGCAGAATAAGCGTTGCACAGTGCGTAATGCATTGCGCCTCCGAGCCCGAATGCATGGAAACACGGCAGCGCGCAGATATTATATGCGTCGCCGTAGTTATGGTCTCTGTCAAGAAGATACAGCTTGTACGCAAGCGAGTTAAGAGAAAATGACGAATGTTTAATCGTCTTGCTCTTTCCTGTGGTTCCGCCGCCGTGCAGGTAAATAAGCGTTTCCTTTCCGGGATTTGAAACGGTTTTGACAGCCGGGTATTTTTTCTTCATTATATCCCTGTATCTGAATACTGTCGGCATGTCGGGTACATTCGAATTTTTATTATCGTCGAGTTTAACGAGCAGTTTCATAATTCCAGACGCATAATCGGATGTCGAACACACTATAGTGTGAGTTTTACTTACAATCGAGGTAAATGAAGCTATCGCTCTGTCGAGGATAAACAACGCCTTCGAACCGGTAAGCTCGAGCATTTCATTTAATGCGTCCGTAGGCGTCAGAGGATGAACAAAGTTCGCAATTATTCCGAGCTTATTAAGCGCATAAAACGCGATAAACGCATGTGCCGACGTCGGCAGAAAAACAGTAATAACGTCACCGCGCTTAAAACCGCACTCGGTAAGATATCCTGCAAGGTTCTCTATGTCCTCAAACAATTTTTTCATACTCGTCTTACAGTCCTGATTGACAAAAGCCGTATAATCACCGTGGTCTTTTGCTATTTTTGCATAACAGTTCTGTAAATACTCGTAGCATGATTCATCCTTCGGTTCTGTTAAATAACGTTCTTTGGAACCTGTATATTCAGCCATAAATGCACCGTTCTTTCATTTTTTATAATTGTAATATCAGAACACAAACTGATTCAATATTAATAAATAATTGACCTGTATATTAAATAATTGACCATATAATATGTTTATGATATACTGATATTGGTGAGTTTATTATGAGAAAACAAATAGAAGAACAGTGCATGAGGGCTATAAGTGAATTCTACTGTAACAAAAACTATGATTTTTTTGATATTCTCGAGGACAGGGTTATTTATTTCAGCCCGGGAAAAGACTGCTTTATTCAAGGAAAAAAAGAACTGTGCGAATATTTTAAAGAGCTTAATAACAATTTAAAATTCGAAACGGGCAACGCGCACGCAAAACTTATAAATTTAAAACCCGGAGTATTTTTAATCCATACAGATCTCGAACTGAAAATCATACATAAAAACGGAAAAGAAAAAATTATAAATCAAAGAATCGCCGTTGCATTCAGACAAACAAAAGTTGACGGTATTCTCAGAGATACATGTCCGTATATTCAAGTTTCAAATCTTCTTACCGCAAATGAAGAAAACAAAAATTCCGGATTTTCATATCCGGATGCGTCATTTGAGTACGAAGCAAAAAAAATGGTTCCGCTTCCCGGAGAAAACGGAACCGTATATTATATAAACAAAAAATCGGTAAAATACATAGAAAGTCTAAAAGGCGTAAAATGCATGATTCATACTGATTTTGAAACTTTCACGTCAAATATGCTTATCAAAAATGCGCTCTCGCTTCTAGGCTGCGGATTTATACGCTGTCATTCAGGATACGCCGTAAATAAGGAGCGGATAAAAAGCATCTCGCCGTATAAACTGACGCTGTATTCCGGCGAAGAAATCCCCGTCCCCGTAAAAAAATATACCGTACTAAAGAAAACGTTATCGGAATCATTATAAAAAATTGACACTGTCACATCAATGACTCGGTTTCCCATTTTTCAACGAGTTTTTAAATCGTCCGCGGTATGAAGCCAGTGTTCGCCGTTCTCGATTAAGGTCAGACGGCATTTATTTTCTTTAACAAATTTTTCGACCGTCTCAAACGGTATTAATTCGTCTTTTTTCGCGTATAAAACAGAAGTATCTTTGCACAGCGCGCGAACCTTATTCTCCCTTGCATAACAGAGATATGTTTCCAGTTTCCCTCTGCGTATTCGATAACGTATGACAATTCCTCGGTAACAAACCACGGTTCAAACTTTGCTTCATCCGTTCGTCCGCAGTGCTCCGGCAGATCAACGGCAAGAGTCTGATAACCGAATTTTTGCGCAATAAAAGAGAACCTCTCGCCCTCTTCTTTATTTCCGCCCTGTCCGTGAATATAAATAAATGATTTATCGCTTGCCTCGCCGTACAAAACGGCGGGAGTTTTTTCTACGTAAAATTAATTATTCATTATTTTTTTTCTCTTTATTACTCAGAATAAAACGCATAAATATTGAACCGATAGAATTGAAAACGGTAGAAACAAAAACCAGCTTTATGCACATCAGAAAATCATTCATCGAATCTATGTATAAAACTGAGTACGCCATGTTTGCAATGCTGTGTTCAAATCCGCACAGTAAAAACACCGTAACGCCGAAAATAATACCGGCGGTTTTTGAAATGTCGCTCTTTGCCGTCCTGTAATTTTTAACTGCTAAAAACATTATAATCCCGCAGAAAAAAGAGAGAATCGACATTGATAATATCCCGTTGGAAGTTTTTTGAATCATCACGTTTTCAACGGCGTCTTTGAGCCCGGGTTTTGCAATGCGAACAATCCCCGCCGCAAAAATACATCCTATCAGATTTCCGACCCATGTCAGAGCACACTCCGACATATTTGACTTATCGATAAAACCAATTTTACCGGTGTAAAGGTTCATGTTCAGATAACAAATAAAAAACAAGCCTATCGAAAAGAGAACGGAACCGATAACTGCGTTTTCGCACATTAATTTTACAACAGCTCCGATTGTAATAAGAACTCCGGCGGAAACTGATTTCTTTATGATATAAAAAAACATAAATCGACCTCTTTTTTAATATAGCACTTATTTATAATATACATAACTAAAAAAAATAAATATCATTTTATTTTTGGGTGTAGTTTGGGTGTAGTTTTTGGGTAACGAGGAATCATCATATACTATTATATGACCTAAGGCAATTTAACGCAAGAATCATTTTCGGTAATATTAACTAAAAATATACAATAAAAAAACCGCCAATTGTTGATAATGAACAACAAAAAGCGGTTTATTTTGGCAGGGGCAGAAGGACTTGAACCCTCGGCACGCGGTTTTGGAGACCGCTGCTCTACCAACTGAGCTATACCCCTATCTTGCCTTCGCTTTTGCGAAGACATGTGAAACGCCCGTATGTATACCCCACAACAGTGTTTCATGGTGGACCATCAGGGACTCGAACCCCGGACCGACCGGTTATGAGCCGGTTGCTCTAACCAACTGAGCTAATGGTCCGTTTCACAATGCTTGTATATTATATCGTTTTATGATGTAATTGTCAAGCATATTTTTTATATTTTTTATTAATTAATACATGTTTTTGTCCATGTGTGATTTAACCATAACTCTGATAGCTATGGACAGCACGATAAGAGTAACAGCCGCGCCGATATTTGCCGCGGTATTTCTCTGATTCTTCCTCATTTTCATTCCTCCGTAATCGGAATTATACTTCCGACATCATATATTTTTTCATCTGAAAGATAAACCCATTGTACATTATGCAATGAGCAGAAATTCTCAATTTCGTTTCTGATTAAATCGTCGTATATCCGCCCCGTAAAAGCGAGCAGATTACATCCGAGTTTTCCTGCCGACCCGCCGATGAATCCGTATTCGAATCCGTCAAGTCTGACAAAGCCTTTGTCAACAAACAAAACGTCAAGTTTTTCCCTGCATTCGTTGTAAATCGAAATATCATCCGTTATAACCGCGCTTTCACTGACAGGTACAACGGAACACTTCGTATATCCCTGCTTAACGTTTAAAATTTCAAAAGAATTTCTCCTGCAATATTCTAACACATCTTTTCGTACAGTGTCAACATTGCATATCATATATTTTCCTATTATGACGCAGTTAAGCGGACAGTCATACGGATATTCAGCCGAAAGCGAAATATCGCTTTTAATCAAATTCATTCCGCAAATCGGCTCAATTCCGGTTAAATAATCCGCCTCTTTCGCTATTGCAGAATTGTTATCCCCGAGAGGGAGAAAAACAAGGTCTGCATGCCTCCGAATACGTTTATCCACATTTTCAACCGGTTTTGTATTTATTATTTCAATGCTGTATTTTTTTAATCCGCGTGCCGTCTCATCCGAAAGTCCGCCTGCGATAAGCGTTTTAACTTTTTTTTCGGGCAGATTCGCGTTTTTTATATAACTCATGTAACTATTGCCTCGAACGCTTTTCTTATCGTTCTGACTCCTACAACCTGCGCCGACTGCTTTATGCTCTCGGGCAGAGATTTATAATTATGATACGGAATAACAATTCTCTTGAATCCCATTCTGACAGCCTCGCTGACACGCTGTTCGGCAGAACTTACAGAACGAATTTCGCCTGCAAGACCGATTTCGCCGAATGCTATAACATCCTCTCTAACGACCATATCCTTAAGCGATGAAACAAGCGCCAATGCGACTGATAAATCAGAAGCGGGTTCGTCTATTTTCATTCCGCCCGCGACGTTTATATAACAATCGGTATTGGAAAAGAAATAACCGCACCGTTTTTCGAGTACCGCAATTAACATCGACATTCTGTTATAATCGAAGCCCGTAGACATTCTCCTCGGATTTCCGAATCCCGTAGGCGTAACAAGTCCCTGAACCTCTGCTAAAATAGGACGGCTGCCCTCCATAACGCACGCAACGCATGTACCGGATGTATTTTTCGGTCTGCCCTCGAGCATCATTTTCGACGGATTTTCAACTTCCGACAATCCGTTCGTACCCATTATAAAAACGCCGACCTCGTTTGTCGAGCCGAATCTGTTTTTGACAGCCCTTAATATTCTGCATGTCAGATTCTTATCGCCCTCAAAATATAGAACGGTATCGACAATATGCTCCATAACCTTAGGACCCGCGATATTTCCATCCTTATTGACATGTCCGACAATGAACATGGGGATATCGAGTCCCTTTGCGGTACGCATAAATAAATTCGTACATTCTCTGACCTGCGTAATACTGCCCGCGGAAGATGTAACCTCGGAAATGCTCATTGTCTGAATCGAATCTATAATAACGACATCGGGCTTTTCGTTTCTGATAACCTCACACACATACTGCGCGTCGGTGTCGCACAGCACAAAAAGATTGTCTCCGTTAACCTTAAGCCTGTCCGCTCTTAACTTAATCTGTCCGGACGATTCCTCGCCCGAGACATAGAGAACTTTTTTAGTTTTCGAAAGATTATAACATGACTGCAAAAGAATCGTGGACTTACCTATACCGGGGTCTCCGCCTATCAGCACGAGCGAGCCTTTAACAAGTCCCCCGCCCAGTACTCTGTTGAATTCTTTAATTCCGGTATCGTACCGTATTTCATCAGAACCCGTTATCTCGTTAAGAGTAACGACATTGGCTCTGCCGACCGGAGAATACGCCTGTTTCGACGACGAATCGGCTTTAATCTCCTCCTCCATACAGTTCCATTCTCCGCAGTGCGGACACTGACCGTACCATTTCGCACTTTCATATCCGCATTCGGAGCAAATATAAACCGTTTTATTCTTCTGCGCCATCTGTGTTTCCTCCAAGATAGTTCATAATTCCGTCCGCCGTAAACTGCGCAAGGCTCTGTCTGTATTCGCCGTCTGCAAGTTTTTTTGATTCCTCCGGATTGGAAAGAAATCCGCATTCGACCATAACCGACGGACGTTCGGCTCGGTATAAAAGATAAATCGAATCGCCGGAAGCCTTAATTTGTCTCGTATTATCCGGCTGTAATCCAGAAACAACCGCGGACTGTATACACTGCGCAAGAATCCGGCTCTCGTCATTATTCGCCGAGTAAAAAACCTGCGTTCCGCTGTATTTTGTCTCTTCGTAAAAATTCTGATGGATGCTGACAAGTATTGAACCCGGAGTTTCGTTTACAATGGCAAATCTGTTATGAATATCAGATACTTTCTTTTCTCTGACACTCGAACATCCCGGATCGGATATATCCGTATCTGTACTGCGAACCAATAGCGTATTAACGCCCTTTTGAGTCAAAATATCGTTTAATTTCAGTGCGATATCAAGATTTACATCTTTTTCGAGCAGACCGTCGGCCGATACGGAACCTGGGTCTACTCCCCCGTGCCCGGCATCGATAACAACCGTTACATCGGAGCCTCGTCCGCTTACACCGAGAACGGCGTTTCGTTTTATATACATAACCGCGGATAAAAAGGAGAAACAAACTGTCAGCATAACCGTTAATGCTATAAGATTTTTTAGTTTCAAGCATATCACCTCATATAATGATATGCCGGACGCTTATTTGCTTATTCTAAAAAGACAAAGTCCGCCATAATAATGACGGACTCACGTGTCAAAAAGATAAGATTAACCTGCGTACTTATCCAATGTCTTGGAGATAGTCTCGCTGATAGCGTCATCAAAAACGCCGAGTTTAGCAAGCATCTTTACTATCTTAAGTACCATTTTTAAAATCCAAAATACTCCGCCCATTGTACAAAACTCCTTTTTATTTATTATTTATATATCTATTATACACACATACATTTAATAAATCAATACTTTTTTTGCCGAAAAGTTCAATTAATATTTTAACAATATGCTTTATTTTGAAAGTTTGGTAACAGGTTCGGAAAATTCGATTCCGTGAGTGTCAACCGTAATGCTCTTGATAACAACATCTTTTAAAGGTTTATCGTTCGCATCTTTTTCAACGTCGGCTATTTTATCGACTACGTCCATACCGCTCGTGACCCTGCCGAACGCAGCATACTGACCGTCAAGATAAGTCGAATCAGCCTGGCAGATAAAGAACTGACTGCCCGCCGTATCATAACCCGAGCTTCTCGCCATGGAAACGGTGCCTCTCGTATGGCTTAAGTTATTAGCGGTTCCGTTATACGCAAACTCGCCCTTAATCGAGTATCCGGGACCTCCGGTTCCTACGCCCTTGGGGTCACCGCCCTGTATCATGAAATCTTTTATAACGCGATGAAATATAAGTCCGTCATAGAATCCGGAATTGGCAAGGAATATAAAATTCTCAACAGTATTCGGAGCCTTGTCATAATAAAGCTCTACGACAATCTTTCCGCCGTCAGCCATTTTAATAGTAGCCGTGGGATTCTCCTTAACGGCAATCTTCGTCTCGGGTTCGGACAGCGAACCTTTCGGAACGTCTATTGTCGAGTAGATATCAAACGTATTCTCACCCGATTCGGGTTCTTTTGTATCGTCGTTTGCTTCTGACTTTGAACATGAGGCAAACGCAAAAATCAGAATTACGGCTGATAATAATGCTATGATTTTCTTAGTCATTTGTTTCGGTCTCCTTTTTTTCTTTTCCCTCAAAACCCTCCGTACTCTCCTTCATAAACATAACCTTTATAGTCTGAAGGATGAGCTTAAAGTCAAGGAAAAACGTAAAATTATTTATGTACATTAAATCGAGAACAAGTTTGTCGTACGGAGTCGTATTATACTTGCCCATTATCTGAGCAAATCCCGTAAGTCCCGCTTTAACCTTAGTTCGGTATTTAAATTCGGGTACCTGTTTCGTGTACATTTCGTGATGTTCAACGCGCTCGGGTCTGGGACCTACAACGGACATATCGCCTTTTAATATATTAAAAAGCTGGGGAAGTTCGTCGAGTCTTAATTTTCTTATAACCCTGCCGACCTTTGTGATTCTCGGGTCCCTGTCCGTCGTGGGTATAACCTCTCCGTTTTTCTCCGCGTCGACAATCATGCTTCTGAATTTATAGATTTCAAAAACTTTTTCGTTAATCGTAACGCGTTTCTGTTTAAACAGAACGGGGCCGTGATCTTCAAGTTTTATAGCAACAGCGATAATTGCAAGAAGAGGTGAAAAAACTATTATTCCTAAAATTGAAAGGAAAATATCACATGTACGTTTTATAATTCTCTGCTCTTCGGTAAGTCCTGTATTACGGCAGAACAACAGCGGAGAGTCGAACTGGTGAATTTCCTCGGCGCCTCTTATAAATATATCGGAAATGCGGGGCGGGAGATAAACATCGATATTATTAACGTAACAGAATTTAAGTATATCGTTTCTCTCTTTGCTCGGAACACGGCTGATAACAACAGCCTCATAGCGTTTAATAGACTCATAAACTTCTTCGAGATTGCCGTCAAATAATTCAGTATCGGGCTTTAAAAGTATCGATTCGCATATAAGATACTGGTCGGTACGGCTCACAAGCTTATAAATGAGATCCTGCGCCTGGTGGTCTCCGTAAACCAATATAATCCGCTTTGGCGGGAATATTTTATTGATAACCGCCGACGCGGTAAACGTCCATAAAACCGAGATGCAAACATTAATCACCGTCAGTATCAGAATAGGCCACGCCGATACGAACGCTCTGTGTATAAGACTTATCTGCAAATACGCAACAAAATTAACGATAAGCACGGATATGCTTTGGGAAAGTATGATATTCGAACGCGTGTGATATCCGATTTTCAGCGCGTCGAGAATGTTAAACGTAACAAGGAGTATAACAAAATATATAGCAACAAGCAAATCGCCGCCGGTCGCAAGCGGAGCCTTCAAAACTCTGTTATACATACCGAATAAAATATAAGCAAACGCTCCGGTCTGCAATGCTAATATAAGAACGGAAAAAAACGCCTTTACGGCATGTCCGAATTTTTTTCTTAGGGGCAACTCTTTCGCCTCCGGTCTGAATGTGTCGCGTCCATTATATACTATTTTTTCCTGTTAGTCAATATAAACATATAAATATTAAAAAATCACCCGACATATAGCGGATATGTCAGGTGATACATTCATATTGAATTAAAAAAGTTTATTTCTTTTTCTTTTTCAAATTATTCCCGGGAATATCGCCGATATCAGCCTCAGCCTCTTCTACAAGTGCTTCATCAACCTCGATTGCTTCGCCGGTTGCATCGGCAGCTACGCCGGCAGCGAGTTTTCTCGCCTCAACCTCGGCAACCATCTCAGCCTGTTTCTTCTCAGTAATCTTATAGAAAAACATCGGAACCGCACACGCGAACATACTTATTACGCCCGAGAGAACAAGAAGGTTCCAAAGAAGATCCTTGCCGTCCGCGGTAATGTAAACGCCGTTTGCAGCCTCGGGGTTAATTCCCGCCCACGAGTATGAGAATACGCCGATGAATGCGCCGAGAGCCATACCGATTTTGTTGATAAGGGTCTGCATAGCAAAGCAGATTCCCTCGCCTCTCTCGCCTGTTTTCCACTCAAGATAGTCAACGGTATCGCCTATCATTGCGTAGGTGATGATGTTGTTAACGCCCTGGGGGATTCCGAGAAGGACGAGTCCGATTGCTGCGACAATAAGTTTCCACGTTGCGTCATAGCCTACAAAGTACATAACGGTCATTACGACACCGCCGAAAAGATGAACTACAATGTATGTCCATTTCTTCGTAAACTTCTTAGACATCCAGGGAACGAGCACGGAAGCTACAAGTCCGCCGGGAACAACGAGAAGGGTGATAAGACTGTAAAGTCCCTCATTATTAAGAACATACTTTGCGAAATAAAGTCCGCCCGTATAAGTATAAACCATTCTTGCGCCGCCGAGTATACCTGAAAGAACGATGAGAAGAAGCTGTTTATTCTTGAATAAAAGTTTAAGGTTATGTCCGAGTGAGGGAGGAGTTGCAGTCGTTGTGTAACGCTCCTTGGTATTCTTGAATCCGTAGAAGAACATGGGAACCGCAAGAACGACGCAGACAAGAGCGCAGATGAAGTATGTCCATTTAAGTGTATTTGCATTCTGATAAATATACTGAGGATCTACTACACCCTCGGGAGTTTTATACTTCGCGGTGACAGCTGACGTGATAATAGGTACAAAAACCGTGACGATACCTGCGCCGAGCGTACATACGAGACGGGCAACGGTAAGGATATTACCGCGGACAACGGTATCGTTCGTCATACATGTGGAAAGTCCCCAGTAAGGAACGTCGGCTACTGTGTATACCATACTCCAAATAACATATATAACTGAAATAATAACAAACGTAGAAGTTTTCTGTGCGGGAAGGAACGGAGCAAAGCATGCAATTGTTACTACTGCAATGGGTATTGCCATCCATTTAAGATAAGGTCTGCACTTACCCCATTTTGTACGGGTTTTATCGACAATACTGCCCATAATCGGGTCGTTCATGGCATCATAAACTCGCGTGCCAAGCATAAGATACGCAACCGCCATAGTGCCCGAAACGGCGCCGATGGTTACATTGCCTCCGAACAGCAGAGCATCGGTCATGAAAACCGTAAGATACGAACCGATAATCGTACAAATAAGATTTTGACCGAATCCGGTTACTGAATAAGCGATAGCTTCTTTAGGCTGAACGCCCTTTCCGGGCGTGGTGCCGAAAAGCTTGTGAAGAAATTTATTCATTCACGTCATCCTTTCGTTGTTTATGGGTATATAATAGCACAACACGACAGATAATTTCAATATTTTTTTAGACTTTTGTACATTTTTTTGGTTTATTCATAAATTATATATGTATATACGATAAAAAAATTGATTTTTCCTATTGCAAACTACGGAAATATATATTATAATATACACCGTTAAATAAAGTTCAATTTCTGTCATGCGGCGTGTTGGTCCTGTGCGGCGGAGCGCCGTGAACCATGTCAGGCGGGGAACCGAGCAGCATTAAGCGGTATGCCCGTGCGTTACAGTTCGCCTGCACGCCGTGTGACAGAGGTTGAATTTTTTTTAAATCTTATTATATATACTACATATTTTATCTATAAATTATACATTCAATTTTGCATTCGGGGAGAATCGGCATGTACAAGGTACTATACAGAAAATGGAGGCCTCAGACTTTTACCGACGTTGTCGGACAGACGCATATTACCGAAACACTGATGAACGAAGTCAGGGAAAACCGCCTTGCTCATGCATATCTGTTCACGGGTACGCGCGGAACCGGCAAAACCTCATGCGCAAAAATCCTATCGAAAGCGATAAACTGCCTTCATCCTGTAAACGGCAACCCGTGCAATGAGTGCGAGATATGCAGGGGCATAGACAACGGCTCCGTCATGGATGTAGTAGAGATTGACGCGGCGAGTAACAGAGGTATCGAGGATATCAGGGCTTTAAGGGACGAATCCGCATTTTCACCCGCACAGGCAAAATACCGCGTTTATATTATAGACGAGGTTCACATGCTCACGATTGAGGCGTTCAACGCACTGTTAAAAACGCTTGAGGAACCGCCCGAGCACGTTAAGTTTATTCTTGCAACAACGGAAGTTCAGAAACTCCCCTCCACCATTCTGTCGCGCTGTCAGCGTTTCGATTTCAGACGAATTGAGTCTGAGGATATTGCCGACAGACTGACATATGTGTGCGCTCACGAGGACGCTCAGCTTACCCGCGATGCCGCCATGCTTATTGCCAGAATTTCAGACGGCGGAATGCGCGACGCGCTCTCACTGCTTGACAGATGCCTTAGTATCACGAGAAACGTCGATGCGTCTGTCGTAACCGATGCCGCCGGCATAATGAACAGAAGTTATCTTCTCAATATGGCACGCGCATTTAAAGAGCATGATTCGTCAAAAGCACTCTCGCTAATCGACGAGCTTCACAAATCTTCATGCGACGCGGAAAGACTCTGTTCGGAGCTTACAAACTATTTCAGAAATATTCTTATTATAAAGACATCTAAAAAACCGCAGGATATTATTATTGCAACTGATGAAGAAATTGCAGAGCTCAAAGATATTTCATCTGAATTTTCTCCTGCTGAGATATTTAATATACTTAATATTTTAAACGAGGCTTCCTCTGCGGTAAAAAGAACTCAAAACAAACGTATTGAGGCGGAAATGGCAGTTATAAAAATCTGCGCGCCCGAGATGAATTCAGATTCGTCCGCTCTTATTTCGAGAATAGAAACACTCGAAAAGCAGCTGGCACAGCTTAGTACAAATCCCCCCGCGGTTATACCGAACCGTCAGGTTATACAACCGGCAATAAAAGAGCAGACCTATATTAAACCTGTCTTAAAAAACGACGAAAAAAGCGTTCCGGCGCCGGAACCCGCCTCTTCTGCGCAGAAAGAAACTAAAAACGAACCTTTACCGTTTGAGAATGCGCCGAGTGAGGATGTTCAGCGTCCGTTTGACGGTTTTTCCGAAGAGGATAACCCGTCTCTTCCGTTTGACGATATCCCCGTACCGGATGAGGAACCGCTTCCGTTTGATGCTGACGTTTTTCCTTCCGATGATTCCGGCAGCGAGGTTCTCCCGTTTGACGGAAATGAAACTAATGCCGATTCGTTTGATATAAACACCCTGCCGTTTGACGATGATTCGGGAGATTATGAAGACGATTCGATTTTTTCAGACGGCAATGATGACGCAATTCCGTTTGATTCAAACGCTCCCGCTCAGACGATTCCGTCCGTAAGACCGTCAGGCGACGACATGAAAATTTGGACGAATATTATAATGGAATGCGAACGGACGTGCAAACCGCTTATAGGAATGCTTTTAAACACAACGGCGGTTATCAACGGAAATGTTATCACCGTAGACAACTACAACCATCTTCTGCCGTCGCTTTTAACGCAAAAAGTTTTTTCCGACGCGATAAAAAAAGCGGCAAAAAACGTAACGGGTATTGACTTTGATGTCAGACTGGCAGATAATAGATAAAAAATAAAAGTACATTTATTTAATTCGGAGGTTTATGATGAAAGCAAGAATCCCCAATCAGAACAAGGGAAACATGATGCAAAAAATACAGAAAATGCAGGAGGATATGGCTCGCATTCAGACCGAGGTTGAGGAAACCGAGTTCACAGCAAGCGCGGGAGGCGGAGCGGTTGAGGTTACCGTTACCGGCAAACATGAGGTTAAGGCTGTTAACATCAAACCCGAGGTCGTTGACCCTGAGGATATCGAAATGCTTGAGGATCTTCTTATAGCTTCTCTCAATGAGGCTATAAGAAAAGCAAGCGACGCAATGGACAACGAAATGGGCAAGGTTACCGGCGGATTCAATATTCCCGGAATGCCCGGCGGTCTTTTCTGATAAATTATGAATTATAACGTTATACCGCTTCAAAAACTGACCGAGCAGTTTGAGCGAATGCCCGGAATCGGCAGAAAAACAGCCCAGAGACTTTCTTTTTACATTCTGTCTCTGCCTAAGGAAGAAGCGAAAAAAATTTCATCCGCGATAAACGACGCCGTCGAAAAAATTCACAGATGCGCGCTTTGTTGTAATCTTACGGAGGACGAACTGTGCCCCATATGCTCAAGCGACTTAAGAGACAAAACGACTATCTGCGTAGTTGAGGACTCGCAGGATCTTTTGGCGATTGAAAAAACGGGAACATACAAGGGCGTTTATCACGTTCTGCACGGCGCAATATCACCCCTTGACGGAATAGGTCCCGATCAGCTTACGGTACGCGAACTTTTAGCGCGCGTCGCGGGCGAAAACGTCAGCGAGGTTATCCTCGCAACAAATTCCGATATCGAGGGCGAAGCCACCGCCATGTATATCGCGAAACTGATTAAGCCTTTTAATGTAAAAACTACGCGTCTCGCGTTCGGTATTCCCGTAGGCTCCGACCTGCAGTATGCCGACGGAGTTACGCTTTCAAAAGCTCTGGAGGGCAGACAGTCTCTCTGATATTTTATATTTTACAGGAGGAATAGACATGGATAACAAATACGCCATTACGTACGACATCGGAACGACCGGAGTCAAAACATGCGTTTTTGAACTTTCCGACAAGGTAAAACTTCTCGGAGCAGCCTCCGCCGGTTACAAACTTTACATTCTCCCCGACGGAGGTGCCGAACAGGATCCCGACGAGTGGTGGGACGCTATGTGCTCTACCACAAAAACAGCTTTAAAAAAAGCAAAAATAAAAGCTAGGGATATAGAGGGTATTTCATTCTGCTCGCAGATGCAGGGACTCGTTCTCGTCGACAAAGACGGCAAACCCGTACGCAGAGCAATGAGCTATATGGATCAGCGCGCAAGAGACGAGCTTAAAAAGGGAATGGCTCACGGCGTTCAGATAGCGGGCGCGAGCGTTCCCAAACTTTTAAAATCACTTTACTACACCGGTGCGGTTTCATCCTCTGTAAAGGATCCCGTTTGGAAGTACAAATGGGTTGAGGCTCATGAGCCCGAAGTTTTCGCAAAGGCACACAAATGGCTTGACGTTAAGGAAGCTCTCATTGCCAGAATGACAGGCAATTTCATCATGACGTCCGACTCTGCGTTCGGCACTCTCCTTTATGATATAAGAGACGGAAAACACGACTGGGCCATGCCTATTGTAGACATGATAGGCGTTAAACACGAACACCTTGCACGTATTATAAAATCAACCGACAAAGCGGGCATTTTGTCCGAGACAGCGGCAAAAGAGCTCGGACTCGAACCCGGCACCGCAGTATTCGGAGGAGGCGGAGACGCTTCTCTTATCGGAGTCGGCGCAGGTGCGGTCGGTCTTCACGACACACATATTTATCAAGGAACCTCCGGCTGGGTTTCAACCGTTGTCGAGAAAAGCATGGTTGACACATCGGCTATGATAGCCGCTATCGTCGGTGCCGACAGCAACTCGTTTAATTATTTTGCAGAACTTGAGACCGCGGGCAAATGCCTCGAATGGGTCAAGGATCATCTTGCGCTCGACGAAATCGGCATTTATCTTAAGAAAGAACATGTCGCGGAGGGCTACGAAGCGCAGTACACAAGCCTTTACGACTACATGTCATACATAATCAATCAGGTTCCCGCAGGAAGCAACGGAGTTATTTTCACCCCCTGGCTTCACGGTAACCGCTGCCCGTTCGAGGATCCCAACGCACGCGGAATGTTCTTCAATTTAAGTCTCGAAACAGGCAAATCCGAGATTATCCGTTCCGTTGTCGAGGGAGTATGCTATCATCTGAGATGGTTCCTCGAAACCGAAGAGAAAAAGACAAAGACATCCGACGCTATCCGTTTTGTAGGCGGCGGAGCTCTGTCAAAAGTAACGTGTCAGATTCTCTCTGACATCCTCGGCAGAAAAATTGAAACTGTCGACAACCCGCAGAATGTCGGCGCAGTCGGCGCAGCGGTAGTTGTTGCGTGCGGACTCGGACTTATAAAGGATATAACCGAGGCTAAAAAGCTCATTCCTGCAACGGACGTTTTCTACCCCAACAAAGCAAATCACAAAATATACAATAAGTATTTCAACGTCTACAAAGAGCTTTATAACTCAAACAAGAAGAATTTTGCAGCCCTCAACGGCTGAGTTCGAAAGGAATTCCTTAAATGATAGATATTACAACCGCTTTTAACATTGTATATAAGGGCATCGACCCCGAAATGAACAAATACGGATTCACCGCCTCTGCGCCCGATGCGCTTAAGAATGGGGAAACTCCCCTTTTCACCCGCGATAAATCAAACTATCTTGAGTATAAAGGTGACAAGGGAACGGTACGCATCCTGTTTAATGAAAACAAATTCCGTTTTCTCTCGGGAGACGCCGACGCTTCGAGCACGGACGACAGTGATTTTAAACTTGTTTCGAGTTATCTGTTCGTTCCCGACGAATATGACGAAAAAGACGTCCGCTCCATCGTCAACGAGATTATCGAAAATCTCTATGAAACATACAGCAAAAAAGCCATGGCGAAAAAGCAGGCTTCCGACATAAAAGCTCAGGCAACCGTTACAAAATCACAGGTCAAGAGCGGTTCGCTTCTCTATGACAGCGCGACTCTTGCCGTCAGACTTTCGGCGATTTATCCCGAATTAAAGGATTATTATAAAGAAAACATCGCCGAATACGGAGAGTTTTTATGTGAAGAATTCTTCAATGACAAGGCGGCTCCGCTTATTATCAACACAATAAAGCAGAACGACCAGCAGAAGATGAAAAAATTATTCTCGGTTTTAAATGAGATATATAACGACGGCTCAAACGAGGTTCAGGACGTAATCGCGGTTACGATTCTCGGCAAACTTAACAATGATACCGAGCTCATGCACCGCATTCTCCCATATCTCGGAGAAACCATGCTTGAACCCGTTATGCTTGTAAACAAGTATCTTTCAAAATCGAAGAGCGCAAGAATGAGACTCGAAAATCCGCCGAAATATAAGCCTAAGAAAAAGAAAAAGAGCGGCGGACTTATGAGTACGCTCATGGGCGGCGGCCAGGGCGGAAATATGCCCATGTAAAGGCGAGAAATCAATCAGACAGCATATGACCTGTCTGATTTTTTTCATATTTAATGCGTTTTATCGGATAAAAAACAGTTAAACTTTCATTTGTTTAGTTTTAACAATTTTTTAAACTCATTTTACCATTGTTTTTAATGATTTAACTTTTTGTTCATATTTAATTAACCACTTTGCATATATTCAACCGTTATAATTAAAGAAAAATTAAAACGGATGTGATAATTATGTTACCTCCAGCAGGTGAAAACAACTGTTATGAGTTTTTAAAACTCTGTACGGGTATATATAAGGACGTTGATATGATGCAGCATTTCTCCGTCCGTTATAAAAGGAGCAGAATTTTTAAAGACATCGACGCGTTAAGCGGGTATTTTCAAAAAAAACTCGGTCTTAAAGAGGGCGATGTTTATACGGTTTTCATGCCGACTACTGTTCAGGGAATCATTGCTTTTTACGCGCTTAACAGCATCGGCGTTATTGTAAATTTCGTTCATCCGCTGATGTCCACGGAGTTTTTGAAAGAGACGCTTGAGGATGTAAATGCTAAGGGCGTTATGGTGCTCGATATTCTCTCGAAAGACCACGTAAAAACAATAAATGACAGCGGACTCCCCTGTCTTATATGCCGTTCATCGGACTATTCCGAGGGTATAAAAAAATTCGGGACAAGCATCGGCGAAAATATTGCAAAAGCCGTTTTTCCGAAATTCAAAAATGCAACATATTATAAAGACGCGCTCGCGGTAAATCTCATTCCAGAACCGCTTACAAACAACTGCGATACTCCCGCCGTCTATCTTAACGGAGGCGGAACAACGGGCAAAAGCAAGACAATAAAACTTACATCCCGTGCTATAAACGAACTTACATCGAGAGTGTCTGAAATTGACGAAATTCATATTCCCGGAGAAGAGGCGGAAATAATAGTCCTGCCCATGTTCCACTGTTTCGGACTGATAATTGCAATTCATATGGCTCTGTGCAATTCGGCCAGAATTATTCCGATGATGCAGTTCGACGCTAAACTTTTCAATAAATTAATGAGAAAAAATCTCATTGTCGGATTCGGGGGAATTCCGCTTATGTTCGAAAAGCTTATGAGAGAAAAACATTTCGACGGACCGTGGCTTAAAAACGTCAGAATGATGTTCTGCGGAGGCGACGATATCAGCGACGATTTCCTCGATACATTCAACTCTTATTTTGAAAAATGGGGCGCTCCCGGACGCTTAAGACAGGGTTACGGTCTCACCGAAATCGGCTCCGTATGCTGTACGACAACAAACACCGACTATAAGCGCGGTTCCATCGGCAAACCGCTGAACGGAATCAGAGTCGAAATATGGGATGATGACCATAACGAACTTCCCGCCGGGGAAATCGGCGAAATTGCCGTTTCCGGTCCTACCATAATGAGCGGATATTACACAAAGGACGGTCCCGAAGACCTCGGACTTTATAAGGATAAGGACGGCGTAAAATGGGTTCTTTCGGGCGATCTTGCCTATAAAGACAAGGACGGTTATCTGTTTTTCTCAGGCAGAAAGAAAAGAGTTATAATTATTTCGGGTTATAACGTTTATCCGAACGATATTGAGAAAAAAGTCGGCGAACTCGATTATATAAAAGACGTATGTGCCGTTCAGGGCTGGCAGAACGACCGCTCTATCGTAAGACTTTATGTTTCTCTTAAAAAGAATGTTGACAAAGCACAGTGCGAAAGCGAAATAAGACAGCTTTGTGAAAATAATTTCTCTAAATTCTACATTCCCAGGGAAATAGTATTCTTAAATGAGCTTCCTCAGACTCCGCTTATGAAAGTCGATTTCATGAAATTAAGTCAGATGAAGCCGAACGATCCGATATACAAATAAAAGAATAAACAGAAAATGAAGGAGATGTTCTTGACATGTTAAGGATTAACTCATATTTATGCAAGAGCTGCGGTTACTGCATAAAATTCTGTCCCAGGCAAATCCTCAATATGAGCGGCGAACGAAACAAACGCGGATTCTTTTACCCCTCTCTTACCGACAGCGACAAATGTCTGTCATGCGCAATATGCGCGTCGGTATGTCCGGAGGGCGCGATAGAACTTAACGGGGAGGATGAGTAAAATGGGCGAAAAACGTTTCATGAAGGGCAATGAAGCCATAGCGGAAGCGGCAGTCAGAGGCGGATGCAGATTTTTTGCAGGCTACCCCATCACTCCGCAGAACGAAATTCCCGAGTATCTCTCATGGAGACTGCCCGAGGTCGGCGGTTCGTTCGTACAGGGCGAGAGCGAAATAGCTTCCGTTAACATGGTATACGGCGCGTCCGCAATGGGAACGAGAGCCATGACCAGTTCCTCGGGCCCCGGCATCAGCTTAAAGGCAGAAGGTATCTCCTATCTTGCTGCGGCAATGCTCCCCGCATTGATAGTTAATATAAGCAGAGGAGGGCCCGGACTCGGCTCCATACAGCCCGCGCAGTCGGATTATTTGCAGGCGACAAAGGCTCTCGGACACGGCGGATTCCATGCGATGGTATTTGCTCCGAATTCGGCTCAGGAAGCGTGCGATATAGTTTACGAATCATTCGAATATGCCGAGCGCGACAGGAACCCAGTACTCGTTTTAATGGACGGCTGTCTCGGAAATATCATGGAGGAAGTCGAACTTCCCGAAATGAAAGAAATTAAGTACGAGGATGTCCCCGAATGGAGTCTTTCAAGACGTAACGGCAGAGACTATCAGGGAAATATAACTCCTATTTACACAGAGCCTATTCTCGAGGGACTCAACGCGATGGCGGGCGAAATGTACAAGGACTGGGAGGAAAACGACGTTAAAGTCGAAGAATTCATGGTCGACGACGCCGAATACGTTATCGTCGCGTACGGTATCGCTTCAAGAGTATCAAAAGAAGCCGTTATTAATTTAAGAGAAAAAGGAATTAAAGTCGGATTAATAAGACCGATAACTCTTTTCCCGTTCCCGAAAAAGAGTATTAAAAATCTTGATTATAACCGCGTTAAGGGAATTATCGATATCGAAATGACTATTCCCGCTCAGATGCGCGAGGATATTGAACTCCAGGTTATGGGCAGATGTCCCGTATACGAATACGGCAGAAGCGGCGGATGTCTGCTTGACGACGACGGCGTAAGAGAAGCTATCGAAAATATAGTTTGCGGAGGCGGAGAAAATGGCTGAATATAAAAGACCCGAACTTATAGCAGACTCTCCGAGCGGTTACTGCCCCGGATGTCTGCACTCGCTTGCGACGAAACTCATCGCGGAAGTTATCGAGGAAATGGGACAGGCTGATAATTCGTTAAACGTTATCTCCGTAGGATGCTCCGCACTTAATATTCTCTACTGGGGCGGAGATTTTCTTTCTGTTGCGCACGGCAGAGCTCCCGCGGCGGCAACGGGAATTAAACGTTCAAATCCCGAACGTCTCGTTTTCGCTTATCAGGGCGACGGCGACCTTGCGGCAATAGGACTTGCCGAGATTATTTCTGCGGCAAACAGAGGCGAGCATTTCACCGTAATATTCGCTAACAATCAGACTTACGGCATGACGGGCGGTCAGATGGCTCCTACTACGCTTATCGGACAGAAAACAACCACGTCCGTATACGGCAGAGACCCGGCAACAACGGGCTATCCGTTTAAAATGTGCGAACTTATTTCACAGCTGGAGGCTCCCGCATATGTCGCCAGATTTGCATTAAACTCGCCTAAGGGCATTATGGACGCGAAGAAGGGTATCAGAAAATCGTTCGAATATCAGATGGCAGACAAGGGCTTTACATTCGTCGAACTCCTTACAAACTGTCCGACGAACTGGAAGATGACTCCCCTTCAGACGCTTGATTATATGAATACAAATACGATTCCGTACTTTAAACCCGGAGTTTACAAGGATAAGGAGGCGGACAAATAATGAAAAGCTCATTTGTTTTTTCAGGCTCGGGCGGTCAGGGCATTATGAGTGCGGGTATCATGCTCGCGCACACAGCAATTGACATGGGCAAGCACGCTACTTATCTGCCTGAGTACGGCCCCGAACAGCGCGGAGGCAGTGCAAAATGCACCGTTGTAATCAGCGATGACCCCATCATATCACCGCTTCCCAAGCACTGCGACAACCTTATAGCATTAAACGCTCTCGCCTATGCAAAATTCGGCGATGATATCAAGGAAGGCGGACTTCTGCTTGCTAATTCAAATAGAATTCAAGACGGTCTTGACAGAACGGACGTAACGGTTATTTCCGCACCCGTTGACGATATTTCGCTGGAAGTCGGCTCATCGAAAGCTGCAAATATTATTCTTTTAGGAATACTTATCGGAGCCACGGATATCGTATCGAAAGATACGCTTATACTCTCGCTCGAAGATAAATTCAAGGATAAAAAACCTGAAATTCTCGAAATGAATTTACGAGCTCTCGATAAAGGAATTGAGCTCGGCAAACAGGCAAAGAAATAATAACGGAGGTTAATACAATGGCAAAAATAGGTTTAGGCTGCTGGGCGGGCAAAATTTCGCTCAGAATAGCCAGAGGCGAAGTTAAATTTAAAATAGAGGACAACAACGGCGAGTACAAAATCACCACCGACCTTCCCGGCGCATTAAAAAGCGCAAAAATCTCGTTTATGGATCTCAAAGAAGAACCCGACGGCAAAACAATTTCGGGCAAAGGCACAATTTCAGTTCTCCCCGGCAGAAAACTCGAGGGCGCGTTCACTTTCGAGGACGACACCTTTACGGGCGAAATCAAAGCTCCCGTTGTAGGCAAGATTAAAATCACCGACGGCCACCGCATAGACTCGTTCTGATTTGACGAAATACAAAATCCCGCGCAGATTTTTCACCTGCGCGGGTGTTGTTTTTATTGTTCTGATTTACAATTATTTCTTCCAAATTTAAACATCCGGAAAAAGGTGAATCTCCTATCTTTGAAACATTGCACGGAATTTCTATACCTGTCAGTCCGGTACAATTACAAAAAATATCATCTCCTAATTCAACAACACTGTCAGATAGTGTTATATTTTTAAGACCTGAACATCTCATGAATGCATAGTTTCCTATTTTTAAAACGCTGTCCGGTATTTTTACATTTACCAAACTTGTGCAGCTATCAAAAGCAAAACTGCCTATCTCAGTAACTCTTTTGCCGTCAAGTTCAGCCGGTATAACAATATCTGTATCATTGCCGGTATAATTTGTTATTTCTACAGTTCCGTCGTTAAGTAACGAATACTCATAATCCCCGCTTGTCTCCGCGCCGACAGAAAACGACAGCCCCGCAAAGCAGGACAAAAGCATAATAACAGACAAAACAACAGATATTGTCCGCCGTCCCATTCTTTTCATAAAACAACCTCCGAAATTTCACATTAACAGTACAATCCGTAATGCACTGCCCTCTCAAAACGGTAAACATGCTATATATTTCCGTTACAGTATAATTATAAATGAGATTTACATGGATTGCAAGTAAAACACAATAAAATAATGTATTTTTTGTAAAAATTTGATTTAAATAATCAAAAAAAACCGTCGGGATAAAGTCCTCCGGCGGTACGATTATATTACGGCAGTATTCTGTTCGTCGTTATTCTGTCAACCTTAAACAATCGGCATATATCAGCTTCAAAAACGCTGTCAACCGTCCAAACTGAACAGTCAAGCCCGGCTTGCTTTATTTTTTTAACCTTAAGCAAATCACCGAACGCGTTGAATCTGAAAGCGACTCCGATATTTCCCGCGTCCCGGCATTTAGAAATAGTATCCTTATCCATTCCGGAAACAAGATACATCAATCTGACATCCGAATCATTTCGGCGGATGTAAGTAAGATAATCAAAATTAAACGATATAATCTCAGCGTCAACACCGCTGTCCTTTATCATTTTAAGAACTCCGCCGAGCGATTCCTCACGTCCGCTCTTTATTTCAATGCAAGCACGCATTGAATATTTTTTGCAGATATCAAGAACTTCGGACAGTTCGGGAATTTTAAGCGATGAAAAATTCTTAATATTACTGCCCGCGTCTATATTGAAATTCAGAAGTTCGTCATATGTATACAGACTGATATTTCCCGTCGAGTCGGTCATATCGGAAATATCCTCATTGTGCATGACCGCCCACTTGCCGTCCTTCGTCTCATGAATATCAAACTCGCATGCAAAGTAACCCGCCTGTCCCGCAGCTTCAAACGCGGGGAGCGTATTTTCCGGCGCAACTGCGGACAGTCCCCTGTGCGCGGTAAGATAAAGTTTACCCGCGCTCGACTCCGAGGGAACGATATAGTGAGAACTCTCCGTCGGCATAACATACCTCATAACAGCCGCGGTCGAAACAATGACGGCAAGGATTATAAATAATGTTAAAATTAATTTTTTCTTTCCGGAAAAACCGTCTTTTCTTTTTCTCGTTTTTGTCTTTTTTCTATTAGCCATAAACGCGCTCCGAAATATAAATTATATGATTAAATTATATAGTTAAAATAATGCATTGTCAACTTGTGTTTTTTATTAACTCATGATATACTTTATCACGGTGATATAAATGATAGAAAAATTAAATTATAAAAAGAACATCGGCATAACTCTTCCCGACGGCACCGTAAACGGTCAGGGCGTCGGAGAGATAAGCAAAATGCGCTACGGCATAATGCCCATGAGCTGGAACGGATGCGAGATTATCGCCGTTTACAATTTCCTGATAATAAGTTCGGAAAAAATAATCCCCTTAGCAGATATCGCACGCGAGATTTACCCGTACGGCTCTATATGCTGGGGATTTTTCGGCACCGACCCGAACAGGCTTATTAAATTTTTCAGAGACCATAACGTCACGGTTCAGCATACGAGAAAGTTCGACGTATTTAAATCAACATTTAAGGGGCAGAAATACGGCATCGTTGCTTTTTGGAACGGCGTCCCGAAGGCATCATCTCTTCATACTGTCTGTATAGAAAACAGAGATGGAAAAATCATTGTTTACAACCGTTCGAACAGAAGAGATTACCCTGTCGCATATGATAATCTTGAGGAATTCTGCGACAAAACGCATTTTATTGTAGGATATTTCAAATAAACAGGAGAATATAGATGATAAAAACGGAATTTATCGACAGCTTTATAAAGAGATACGACTATTCCGAATCGGCGGTTTTCGAAATCGACAGACTGTTCAGAAAATCACAGACAGATAAGTACTTCGAAGCCGATATGAAATCGCTTATAAACAAATACTTTGCCGACACGTCAAAGGGACTCGGACAAACGCAGGATAAAATATTCGAAATATCAAAAAGATATAACGAAGATAAATACACGCTCTGTCTCTTTTTTCTGATTCTCGCACTCCCCTGTTCAAAGGAAATATACGATAAAAAAGGACTCAGCGAAGATATTTTTTATGATACCATGGACGATATAAGATGCAAGCTCAATGAGTGTATAGAGTGCAAGGAAGTTCCAGGCATATTCGTCCTTACATGGTATAACGGCATACTGAACGCAGAGACAATTTCCCTCGGACGTTTTGAATACGAGGTTTCGGATTTCGGTTTCAAAGAATACACATTCTCCGACGGCAAGACTATAAAAAAGGGCGATACCACTATTAACTTTCACATTCCGTCATCGGGCGTTTCGATTTCCGACGAGGTACGCCTTGATTCATACAAAAAAGCGTATGAGCACTTTAAACATCTTTACCACGACGGCAAGGTTGTTTTTGAATGTAATTCGTGGCTCCTGTTTCCCGGGCAGAAAAAGTTTCTCCCCGAAAAGAGCAACATATTAAGATTTATCGACGATTTCGTAATTATGGAATCTGAAAAAAGAGATGAATTTTACGACGCCTGGCGCGTATTCGGAAAATATGCAGGACTCCCGCCGAGAAAGCTCCCCCGCGACAATTCCATGAGAAAAGCATACGCCGACTGGATAAGCAAGGGCAGACGAACGGGCTTCGGCAAAGGGATTTTTGCATTTGACGGAGAAAGAATAATCAAATAATTTTACAGAAAAAAAACGAGTTGTATCGATAAAATACAGCTCGTTTTTCTTTTAATTCCAAACAACGGTTATTCTGTTCTGAACCCTTTGATAGTTTACGTTTTTTATAAATCCGTAGTCAATAACCGCCTTTTCAAGCTCGTCAGCCATTTCGGTATTCTCCATAAAATACGTGCAGTGCATGGTAAGTTCATCCGGCGGAGCTACGTCAAAGAGTTTGAATCCCGTCAGCCACCAGTGTCTTTCGGGACCTCTGGTCATGTAAAGTTCGTCGTTTCTGTACAGCGCAAACGACATCACTATCATCTCACTGTCGGGCACGCATTTATAAAATTTATCAGACGCGCCTTTATCCTTATAATACAGACCCATTTCCGCGCCGGTCGTAATGCCGTATCTGCCCTTCCACAGCTGGAACATATAGTCATGATCGCCGTATGTAAATTTAAGTCTTATAGTATCATAATACATTCCGCCTACGCTCGCTATCGCGTCATATGCCGTAGTATAGCCGAAGTTCCTCTGCCACGACTGAGTATCCGAATAGAAAATCCCCTGATTCTTATCATATCTGAATCCGGCGGCGAGAATAATTTTGCCGAGTTTCAGAGACTCGCCGGTAAGACCTGCCAGTGAATCGTCGTCGGTAACGGTATTCTCCGTAACAACGTTAAAAAATCCTGTAGTATACGGACTCGTAACCGTAACGGCGGGCTTTGTCGATTCTGTCACAACGGGAGCAGTAACCGGGGGCTGTGTAACGGGAGGAACGGTAACAGCGGGAACGGTGGTCTGAACAACAGTCTGACTCTGAGTCGTCTGCGCTTTGCTAATCGTCGGCAAATCAACATTTACGGAACCGGCTTTGACGTTTGAAACAAGAAACCAAACTCCTGCGCATGTAACGGTAAGAACAAGCACGGAAATAATGGTAAAATATATTTTTCTTCTTCTGCGTTCCACGGCAAACTCCTCCTAATACATTTTTCAACATAATTGTAGCACATATTAAAAACTTTTTCAAATACTATTTTTTATAATACGGCTATTTTGATTGACTTAGTGTCGATTATTTGGTATTATTAATGTGAAGATTTTTCTTCGGTCAGTTCGTAACCATCCTGACCGGGAACGGATAAAGACATGCATATCCGTTCTCAAATCAAAACTAAGGAGACAAAAAAATGAATAGCAAAAAAAGCAAAAGAAACACTGTTTTGTTTTTAACCCAGGCGGGCGTTATCGCCGCCATGTACGTGGCATTAACGTATCTCTCGGCGTCCGCAGGACTCGCATTCAACGCCGTACAGTTCAGACTGAGCGAGATTATGTGCGTTTTTGCGCTGTACACACCCGCCGCCATCCCCGGACTTACGATAGGCTGTATTATTTCAAACCTGTCAAGCACGCTCGGCTGGATTGACATTATCGCGGGAAGTTTGGCTACTCTGCTGGCTTCGTTATGTATTTATTTTACGCCGAAGTTAAAAATAAAAAAATTTCCTGTTTCGGTTCCGCTTTTCAGCTCGTTATTCAACGCTGTAATTGTCGGACTGGAAATTTGGTATCTCGACCCGTCGAGAACCGCTCAGCTGTTTTTTATTTCCGCACTTGAAGTTGCGGCGGGTGAAATTGTCGTCTGCACAATAGGCGCGCTTATTTTACCTCCGCTAATCAAACGGACTAAAATATTCGAAAAATTTCATTTTTAAAAACGTATAATTTTCAGGGAAAGGATGACCGACTGTGAAAAAAATTATAGTTGCCGACGACGAGGAATTACTCAGAAACCTTGTATGCGATTATCTTACTAGAGAGGGTTATCAGCCCATTCCTGCAAAAGACGGAGAGGAAGCTCTCGCACTTTTTAACGAAAACCCCGACACCGTTCTGCTGATTCTCGATATAATGATGCCGAACATTGACGGCTGGGAGGTTTGCAGGAAGATAAGAGAAACGTCATCCGTTCCCATTATTATGCTCACAGCAAGAAATCAGGAGTTTGACGAATTAACGGGATTCGACGCAGGCGCGGACGATTATGTAACAAAACCGTGCAGTCCGTCGGTACTCATGAAGCGTGTTGCCGCTCTGCTCAAGAGGGAAAACGCCATAAATAATTCCAACGTATTTACTCTTGACAATTTAAAACTCGACGCTTCCGCGCACGAGGTAAGACTTGACGGCAAGCCTATCACATTAACTTTGAAGGAATACAGCATTCTTTTAAAATTCCTCACTGCACAGAGCCGTGTTTTCTCAAGAGAACAGCTTCTCGACGACATTTGGGGCTACGATTTTGACGGCGACATGAGAACCGTCGACTCGCACGTTGCAAGACTGCGCACAAAACTCGGCGAGTGGGGCTCAAAACATATAAAAACAATTTACGGAACGGGATATAAAATTGAGGGCGACTGATAATGAGCCGAAAAATAATTCGAAAACATAAACCGACGATTAACAGAAAACTTAACAGAAGTATTTCTATTATCGTCCTTATATTCCTTGTCGGCATAATATACGCTTCATATAAGAGTATCGACGTTATTTATATGCTCAATGCCGGCGTTATTTCATGGCAGGGAGCGGACGAGGTCGACGCTTTGTACTCAAGCTCAAATCTCGATGACTTTACAAAAAATCTCGACAATATTGAGCAAACGCACGAGGTTAAAATAGAAATTTTCAATACAAACGGTAAACTCGTTTACTCCACCGCATATAACGGCGTTCAGGGCTCCCCTCCATACGATGACTCGGATGCCATTCCGGACGAATACATACGCCGTTACACAACAACCGATATAGATACGTATAACACAAATAACGGATATCACTTCGAAACTCAGAGAGACGAGGAGACCGGTATCGATTATCTTGTTTTTGTCAAAAAGGCAGCAAGCGGAGATACTATAAAGGTTTTTAAACAAAAAAGCGCGTTTGACCAATCTGCAAAACTTGCATTTATTTTTATATCTGTAATGTGCACGGTTGCACTGTTTGCAATAATGCTTACTACGTTTACATACTTAAGAAAATTCACAAAACCACTGATAAAGATGAACAACGTTACAAAGCGAATCGCAAACCTCGACTTTTCACAGAAGTGTCCTCCCAGCAACGTACTTGAAATTTCCCAGCTTTCCGAAAGTATAAACGAAATGTCGGATTCGCTTGAAAATTCGCTTATTGATATTCAGAACAAAAACGAAAAACTTCAGAAGGATATCGAAAACGAAAGAACCATCGACCAGTTGAGAGAGGTATTCATCTCGGGTATTTCACACGAATTAAAAACGCCGATTGCGATAATACAGGGTTACGCCGAGGGACTCGAATACTATCTTGACAACGACCCCGAAATGGCAAAGAAATACTGCCGTACCATCATCGACGAAACGGGTAGAATGAACGATTTGACGATAAAACTGCTCGATATAACAAAATACGAATCAGGCGCATATCAGCTGATGTACGGCAATTTCAATTTAAAAGAGCTTATCGGCGAATGGTTCGACAGAAATTCAAAAATTCTTACAGACAAGGGTATTTCGATAAGCAATGAAATAAACGAAAATTACATTGCCCGCGGAGATTCGTTCATTCTGTCGACCGTAGTTAATAATTACCTTTCCAACGCTGTTTCGCATGTAAGCGGTGAAAAAATTATCACTGCCTCAGCGGAGGATTTCGGCGACAGATACAGAATTTATATATATAACACAGGCGAAAACATCGCTGAAAAAGATATAGATAAAATTTGGAACAGTTTCTACCGCGCAGACAAATCGCTTTCACGCTCACAGGGTCGTTTCGGACTCGGACTCGCAATCGTGGCGGCGATTCAAAAACTTCACGGTCATGACTACGGAGTCGAAAACATGCCCGACGGCGTTCGGTTCTGGTTCGATGTTTCAAAAGGCGAAAAAGAAGCGGACGAAAATACAGACAAAAAATAAAAAAACATATACAAAATAAGCACCCAAAGAGACTGTAAAAATCATTTTTGCAGTTTCTTTTTTCTTTGCCAAGATTATATGAATACTATAGTACAATTTTAATTTATTTTTCACATTATAACCGCCAAATTGGATGTTATTATTGTAAAAAAACCAATTTTATGTTGATTTATGTTTCTTTATTTGGTAAAATATAAATTAACAGGAAAAGCCTGAATTTTTAACGGAGGTATATCATGAAAACAAAGGTAAAAAAGCTTCTCTCTTTTGTACTGGTTTGTCTGATGCTCTTCGGCATTATGCCGGCGGGAATCGAACTGCCGACAAAAGCACAGGCGGCGGGCGTTCCGGGCTATAACGCAGTTGCCGCAGTAGAGTGGGCAAAAGCACACGTAAACGACACATGGTCGTGTCTCTACGGACGCGGATACTGGGAACCCGGAACCGGCGACTGCGCTAACTTCGTTTCCCAATGTATCTACATGGGAGGCGTTGACCAGACGGATAAATGGAATCACTCCGGCTATCTCGCGCATTACTCGGCAAACAGCGACGGTTCGTGGATAAGAGCTACTCAGCTTCACGACTACGTAGTTTCGATAGGCGGACAGGATATCGTCAACCCGTCCGTATCTCAGATTTCCCCGGGTGACCTTATATTCTATAAGAGCAGTCCGAAATCAAACGGATATGCGCATTCCGCTATCGTTATCGATGTAAGCGGGGGCAAGGCGACAGTTGCCGCTCACACGACAAATTACATCTGCTACACGAACGATAATTTTCATCTCGGATTTTCGGGAGCTTCTACGCATCTTGTAAAGATGTACGGAGGAACCTGTACGGATAAAAAGGTCAGGGATTTCACCGTATACACCGCAGGAAGCGATTCGGTTCTCTATGCTGAACCCTCGGTTTCATCAAAACGTTACTTCGGTTTCTATGCCGGCGAGTACACCCATGTTACCGAGACAAAAAACGTAAACGGCGAGCTTTGGGGATATGCTCAGGGCTACGGTGCCAATACGGGCTATAAAGAGGGCTGGGTTAAGATTTCAACCCTCAATTACATAGGACATCAGTCGACAGGTCCTATATCGCACCTCATGGGCGATTGGTACGTAAAGGTACAGCCGACATGTTCGACAAAAGGCGTTGAGGAACGCGTATGCTCGCGCTGCGGTTATACGGAACAGAGATACATGTCAATCGGCGGAGCACATAAAGAGATAATCCCCGCAACATGTCTTGAGTCTGAATACTGTGCGGCATGCGGTGAAATTCTTTCAGACCCTCTCGGTCATAAAATGAGCGGATGGATTTACGACAAAGAACCCACCTGTCTTGAAAAAGGAACCGAAAAGAATATCTGTCTGAGATGCGGTTATAAAGAAACACGCGAATGTGATGAACTCGGACACGATTTTACGGGATATTCGAATCTCCCCGGATGTACAACGTCGGGAACTTCGTACTATAAGTGCGGAAGATGTGATTATTCATATATGGTAAACTCCGAGTGGACGGCATACTCGCTTATCGACCCGTCGGACAGCAAGTACAGCGAATTTATCGGAAATCCCGATTTGAGCAAGAGCCGTACCGAGTACAGATACAGGGATAAACGCTACATAACCAGCAGTTCGTCATCGCTCTCCGGCTGGACAAAGTATAATACCACTTACAAGTACAGCAGTTACGGCAGCACTCAGGGTCCCGTTTACAAAGACCCCGGCAGCGGCGAATTAAGAAAGAGCTGGTCCGAAAAATATGTAAGCGATTATGAAAAGATTCATTATTACAGATATTCAAGATATGAAACAAGCGACGGTTCTACCGGAAACGATACATATCTTGCGTCGAAGAACTGGACAAATTATACTTATCTTGATTTAACATACAAACTTACACATCAGTCTTCAACAAAAGGCGAACCGAGCAACACACCCGGTTATATGGTATTTTATGAGTCGTCAAATTATAACGATTCTTCAACCAAAAGCTACAAAACTTACTGGTTCGAAAAAGAATTCGATAAAAACGACACCAGCAAGCCCATCTACTCCACGCGCTGGTACTACCAGGACAGAACAAAAATCTACACATATTATTACTGGCAGTGGGGCAATTGGTCAAGCTGGTCAACGAGCAAACCTTCAAGTTCTTCCGACAGACAGATTGAAACGCGTACGACATATTCATTTAAACAGGGCGCACTCGGTCACGACTGGGGCGACCCCGTAGTGGTTGCACCCACATGTCATGACGACGGTTATACCCGCCGTACGTGCAAACGATGCGGTGTAACAATGGATACGAACGTTACAAAAGCATTGGGCGATTTATTCGGCGAGTGGTATCTCATCAGCGATGAAAATGCAAGCGTTAAGGTATACCGCCGTGACTGCGTAAGAAACTGCGGATGTCACTGCGGATGCTACGAAACAAAAACCGAAGAAGCCGAATGCGTTTACAAACCCGTTCAGACTGTTGCACCTACATGCACTGAGGACGGATATACCGTATACGCATGCACAATTCATCAGGACGAGACGAGAACCGACGATATTGTCCCCGCTCTCGGACATGAACCCGATAACAACTGGTACATTACAAAAGTACCGGCATGCACCGAAAAGGGTGAAGAAGAGTGCAAGTGCGTACGTCACGACGGCGGAATAACGTGCGATAAAACATTTACGCGCGAAACAGACGCTTATTCGCATTCAATGACAAAAACTTCGGCATCAGCTCCGACATGCTTAAACGTCGGAAACAGCGAATACTGGTTCTGTGACAGATGCAATAAGTATTTTTCCGATGAAAACGGCGATAATGAAATCAAAAAAGATTCATGGATTATCCCCGCAACAGGACATAAACGCACCGACGCAAACGGAGAAGAAAACTGGATAACAGAGCTTGAAGCGTCATGCGGTACAACAGGTCTTGAGGTGCTTTACTGTCAGAACGACTGGTGCGACGTAACACAAACATGCGCTAACTGCGAAACAGAGCATCATTATCTTATAGACGAACGCGAAATAGAAGAAATCGCACCCGACTATGAGATTATCGAGCACAAGAACCCCACATGCATCGAATTGGGATATGACATATGGAGCTGTAAAAACTGCATAGGAACAGACCATGAACACGGCTGGACCGATATTATCAACTTAGCGCCCCATCAATGGGGAGAACCCGAAATAACATATGCAGCATGTACATCGGGCGGACTCGAAAAAATCACATGTTCGTACTGCGGACTCGTTGACATAACGGGAACCGATGAGGCAACGGGACACGCAAAGAGTCCTCTTGATTCCGATTACAATGATTCCGATGATAAAATGGAACTCATTTCTTCTGTTAAAAATGTCTGCGGAGACGGAACGGTCGACACGTACAGATGTACCCATATCGACAAAAATACAAATACCCGCTGTGACTACACCGTCACAATCGGCGAAGCAAACGACCATACACTCGGCGATTATATCGTCACAAAAGAGCCCTCATGTACCGAAACCGGACTTCGTCACAAGGAGTGCATTAACGGCGATTATTCGACCGAGGATGAGATAATACCCGCAACCGGACATGATTACAAGGAAGAGGAAACCGTTCCTCCGACATGCGTAAAAGCGGGATATGTTCTCATGGTATGTGCAAACGATTCGTCGCACAGATATGAAAAATACACCTCTCAGCCTCTCGGTCACGAGTACGGCGAATGGTATGTAGTAATTCCCGCAACATACGAATCAACAGGACTTTTAAGACGCGACTGTATACGTCACGACGTGTACGAAACGCGTGAAATCCCCATGAAAATAAGACATAAGGCAACATTCATAGCCGACGATAAAATAATCGGAGTTGTCGAATTCGAGGACGGAGCTACATCAATTGACGAGCCCGCAGTACCCGAAAAAGACAGATACACGGCTAAGTGGGAGGATTACGTTCTTGCGGATAAGGACATAACGATTTATGCCGAATACTCGCTCATACCTCCCGACGGTTCATCTCAGATAAAAACGGACAAAACGGCGTCGTTCGACCCCGTAACGGGAGACGCGGTTATAACGCTCTCCGCATCATCCGACGCGAAAACAGTTATTTCAAAAACCGTCAAGGGCAAACCTCTCGATATCGTGCTTGTTGTCGACCAGTCCGGAAGTATGGAGGGCGCAAGAACCCAGGCACTGAAAAAATCGGCAAATGAATTTATTTCGGCTGTTAATGAAAATGCGAAAGAAATCGATACCGATCACCGTATGGCTATCGTCGGATTCGCTATGGGTAAGAATGACATTTCAAGAGAATATTACGCGTACCTTAACACCGGCATTCTTACAACAGGACGCGGATTTATTCAGAAAAACAGACTGACAAACTCGGATATCAAAAATTCTCTTGTCTCTGTCAGAGATTCCGACGGAAAAGTTAACGAGATTCTTACTTCAGCTGTTAATTCGATTCAGGCAAAGGGCGCTACGGCGGCAGACCTCGGACTCGAAACAGCAAACGATATATTCTCTATGAATATATCAGACGGCAGAAAGAGAGTTATAGTATTTATGACCGACGGCGACCCGACATATAATTCCGATTTCCAAACGGAGGTTGCAAACAGCGCAATCAAGCAGGCAAACATTGCAAAGAACGCTAACAACGCCGTTATTTACGGAATCAATATCGAGAATTACCGCTCGGAGCGTTCCAAAAATTTCATAAAATACGTTTCTTCAAACTACCCCGACGCGTCGTCATTCAATTACCCCGGAAGCAAACTTACGGATAAATACTATCTCGAGGCTCAGAACACTTCATCACTTTCTTCGATATTTGAGACTATAGCGGAAGAAACATTTGTAAACACGACCGATTTTAAGGACGTTACTCTTATCGACACGGTATCGAAATATTTCACGCTTACAACCGAACAGGAAAAAACGCTCAAAGAATCCGCAGTCGAAAAACTGGGAGTTAAATATTCCGACATAACCGTAACAAGAAACGACGACGGCACTACCGTAATCAGAATAGACCATGTAATGCCGACGGAGACGACCGTCAACGGCAAAACAAAGTTCATTGCAGAGCTTTCATTTACCGTAACGGCAAACGAAAACACTCTTGAAAGCGGTATATACAATACAAACACGGACGACGCGGGAATCCTGTTCCCCGGTGCCGATTCGTACGAAAAAACGTTTGTCTCTCCCAACATCAGAATTACCGAGGGCAGAGCTGCCGCCGTGTTCAGAATAAATTCAGCCGTTTTCAACATTGTTAACGTAAAAGCCGGAAGCAAGATAAAAGCACCCGAATTCAATGTTGAAAGCGGATATACGTTCAGCGGATGGGATGTCCCCGAAAACTTTACGCTCGACGGCGGTTACGTTATATTTGATTCCACGCTTACCAGGGCAAAACACACAGTTACGTGGATAATCGACTCGAAGGAAACGAGTGAAACGCTCAACGTAGGCGACAGAATTACAGCTCCCGATGTTACTCTCAATTCTTCCGGAATGGAATTTGCAGGCTGGGACGCGGATGTTCCCGACTACATGCCCGATTCCGACCTTACATTTACAGCACTGTTTGCGGATCACGAGCATAAGTATTCCGTAAAATCCGAAAAGAAAGCGTCATGCACAGAAAACGGAGAAATCGTTTACGAGTGTGAAATCTGCGCTGAAACGTACAGTGAAACGCTCGAATGCACAGGACATCACAATTACTACGCCGTAACCGGTCCGTCAGTCGACAACGACGCGAAGACATCGTTTATCTGCTCAGAATGCGGAGAGTATCTCAACTCAAATCTTATATACAAACTCGTCGGAACGAGAACGGATTACCGCGGAAATACCCGCTCTGTAACATACGACATCCGAATGACCGACGAATCTCAGGCTGTAGTCCAGCCCGACGGCTCGGTTACCGTTTCGGCTGTTTTAAACGGCTACTATCCAGACGACATAACGGATATCAAAGTTAAGAGATATAACGACGATTCTACGTATACTCTCCTCCCCTGCACGGTTAAGGACGGTATAGTTACGTTCACGACAGACCATTTCTGCACATTCGAATTCGTTATTCCGGCTGACTGTGAAGACCGCGGAAGACATGAGGATTATGACAAGGACGGTATATGCGACAAATGCGGAAAAGCCGTTACAAAAGCGGATCTTTTCAGATGCTCAATGTGCCCGAAATACGAACAAATGAAGGATATTCCCGTTATCGGAATCATATATTCGGTAATACATTTCTTCATACATCTGGCGTCTATGATAAGTCATATATCTTAATAGATTTCCAAAATATAAAATCATAGTAAGCAGTTCCCCGCCCGTGTCTAAACTAAGATTCGGGCGGGGATAAATTTATTAAAATATCTTTATGCTGAAAAAAATGATAAAAAAGAGACTCAAGGCAAATATGTCCCGAGTCTTTTTTATTGGTGCGGGTAACAGGGGTCGAACCTGCATGCCGTCGGCACAGGAACCTAAATCCTGCGTGTCTGCCAATTCCACCATACCCGCGTAACGTTATTATATTATATCAAATAACGTAAAATGTCAACCTTCATTTTTTATATCCGGGTTCTTTTTCTCTTCGGCGTTTACTTCCGCAGCAGGAAAAGTTACGGTTTCATCTGTTACCTTGAAATTTTCGAAAGTAACATTCTGACTTACAGAAGAGCTATCGGAATTTGCATTGGGAACCGCATTCGATTTTTCGTTAAGAATCTCGGCACCGTACGCGCACAAAAAGGATACGATTATAAATGTTACACCGATAATAATATTAGCTGTCGCGTCCGAATCAAAAGATTCTGCCGAACCCATAACCTTTGCGGTAATCGAATCCGCAATACCGCAGATCGGCTGAGATGCCAATGTAACGCACGAAGTAACAATGCCAAGCGTCCGCATTTTCTTCGCACCCTCAAATGTAAACGGGGTTTTCTCATTAAGCTCGAAATTAAAATAATTTTCAGCAGTTTTGGATATAAAGATTTCGCCTGCGCTGATTATCATCCCTGTAATAGCCGAAGAATAAATAGAGCCTAAACTCATCTGTGCTTCGTTTTCAATATACGAAACAATTGACTCTCCGCCGAGTTTAAAAACATCCGAACCGAAAATCAGACCGATTAATCCGACTGCCAGCGAGCAAAACGTAATAATACTGAATATAAAAACAATCTTACTGAGAATTTTTCCGGCTTTTGAAAATCCCTGAATAGTTTTAAGCGATTTACTCATAGTACATATTCCTCTCATAAGTTTCGGGCGGAGCCGGCGCTTCGCCCGAAAACGAGCGTTTTATTTAAGTTTCTTACCATCCGAAAAAGCAGTTCCGACCTTTTCGCCGAGCGCGTAATATCCGTCGTGAATCGGGTCGAAGGTTATGGGTTTGAATTTATCAAGGTCAACTTCCCCGTCGGAACCCAATATGCTCTCATCAGCCGAGATGTTGACAATCTCGCCTAAATAAAGTCCGCCGTCGAGAATTGATTTTAATTTGCACTCGAGAGTAAGAGGAAGCTCATTTATAACAGGAGCGTTTACAAACTCACTTTTAACTGTAGAAAATCCCGCTTTCTTCATCTTATCACCGTCGTCGTTTGCAGAAACAACACCTACATAATCACATTCGGCAGTGTGAGCAACATCCGCCATACTTACGGTAAAAGCATTTGTCTTCTTCATATTCTCGGTGGTTTTATGACTGCCGAGACTGATTATTATTTCCTTACCGCCGACGATACCGCCCCATGCGGCATTCATTGCATTTGCAATGCCGTTCTCGTCATAAGTGCCGATTATCATAACAGGCATGGGATAAAGAACGGGTTTAGCTCCGAAATTTTTTCTCATAATTAATCACTCCTAAATTTTATTTATAAAAAACCGCGACCCTGAAAAAATACACGGAATCGCAGTTTTCTGCGGGAATTACCGCAATCCCCGTTTATCGGTATTTATTTTTTATCGTCTTTTCTCCAAAACTGAGGAAGGTACTCCATGTGAGCCTGTTTCATCTCATAGTAGCACTTGAACGCTCTGTCATAGTCGCCGACAAGAGGATGAATCATCAAAGCGTTGAGAGCTGCCTCGTCGTCGCCGTTCATAGCCGAGATAACGGTATATTTCTCATACTCCTTAACAACCTTCATAAGTCCTTCCATGTGTCTTGTCCAAGTATGGCTTACGGGTACAGGCTTTGCACCGTCCTTGCCGATAACAGCCGCGATCTCGACTACATCGTCGTCATCCATAAACGGAAGAGTGCCGTTATTAAGAATATTGACAACGTGAACATCATTCTTATCATTTGCAATCGAATCAATAAGCGAACAAGCCGCAAGCGAATACTTATGTCCGCCTCTCTTATCAAGAAGCGCGGGCTTTACGCAAAGCTCCTCATCCTGATACATTTTAAGAAGCTGTTCCTCAATCTCCATGCAAACCTGCGCACGGCACTTAAGATCCTCTTTAAGATGCTTAACCTTAGCGTCTCTGCAATAGTAATACTGTAAGTATGATGACGGAATACCGCCGACAGCTTTAAGGCACTCAACATCAAAACCGTCGTCGTGAATGTTAGCCATAACCTTGGGAGCGTAGCCCTCGTCGAACAAATCGTAAAGGCACTCCTTGCCGTCTTTCTTTACGGAGGTAATCCAGCTTAAATGGTTAAGTCCGAGATATGTAATTTCCGCGTCCTGACCGACAGCCTCTTTGGCGTCGTCAATCATATCAATAGGAACATTGCACAGACCCATGCACTTAACTTTTGTATTGTTAAGAACGAAGTCGGTAACGATACCCGATGGATTAGTAAAATTGATAAGCCAAGCGTCGGGGCATATCTCCTCCATCTTCTTGCAGATGTTTCCGATAACCGGAATGGTTCTCAAAGCCTTGAAGAATCCGCCGATACCCGTCGTCTCCTGTCCGATAAGACCGTACTTAATGGGTATTGTTTCGTCAAGATAACGACAGTGGAGTTTACCGACTCTTATCTGGGTAACAACGAAATCCGCACCGACAAGGGCGGAATCAAGATCGTCGGTCATGATAACTTCCGTGTCCATACCCGCTTTTTTTATCATTCTCTCGCAGAGACTGCCGACAATAGTTCTCTTTCTGTCGTCGATATCCATTAATACAAGTCTCTTAATTTTAAGAGACTCCTGTCTTTTGATGAAACCGTCTACAAGCTCGGGACAATACGTACTGCCCGAACCGATTACGGTTACATTAATTTCTTTCATTTATATCAATCCTTTCGTGTATTTTTTTCCTGTGTTTATTTGCTTTCCAAAAGCCAGTTAATGCATCCGGTAACGGGAGCTGCATTAAGCTTTATAAAGTTTAACTTTCTGCCCGATTTTGTCTCGCACTTTTCTTTTAATGCGTTTACGTAAATATCATTGGGAAGTTTTACATGCATCGAACCAGAAAGAACAACGTTTACGACATCGCTGTCAAACACCTGCTGTTTCAAATGAGCGCAGATAAAGTCCGATCCCGTTTCAGCCATTTCGTCTATAACTTTCAATACGGGTTTATCGCCCATAAACGAAGCCTCAAAGAATATATCTGTAAGTCCCCTGCATATCTCGTCCTTAGTATTCTCGTTTTCGAATTTAGGAATAATCGAGAGAACGCCGTCTTTGTCGTTAACGCCGAATTTCTCAAAGAAAAGTTTTGTAAGAAGCGACTTTTGAGCCTGTAATACAACGTCGAAATAAACAATTCTGAATGCGCGTTCGGCTATCCAGTATCCGTTTCCGCTGTCGCCGGAAAGTTCGCCGAAACCGCCGACCTGGAGCATGTGACCTCTCGAATCAATCGAGTTACAGCAAGTGCCCGTTCCGCAGTTGTAACCTATGCCCGTACCGTCGGGAGAACCCGCCTTTGTTACGATAAAACCGTCGTTGTATATTTCAAAATTTTTAAGTCCCTGATTCGAAAGAATCGAGAACATAGCGTCATGCTGGAACTGATGGTCGATTCCAGCAAGTCCCATAAGAATTCCGTCGATATTTCCGAGTTTTAATTTATTCTCCAAAAGAAGATTTGTGATACCCTCCATAAGGATATCGCACGCTTCCTCAAACGATCCCTCTAAATTCTCATGATTGCTTCCCTTTGTCTTAACAACTGAAAGCATATTTTTATTTTCGTCAAACAATGCATATGCGGTCTTCGTACCGCCTCCGTCGACGCCTATATAATAACTCATTTATTATCCTCCGAAATTAAAAGCATTCTTCGCAGATATCGTCAAGACAGATATCGTTCCTGTCAAAGTCGTTATCTCTGTTTATCCACATTCCGTTCGTAAAGTCGGGAAATGCGACCGCGGTACCGCCCAGTGCGACGCTCTGCTCGGAAAGTGCGGTAATAGCCATCCATGTCGCAGTGTCAATAGTATCAATGGGAGGCTTCGTCTCATTCATAATACTGTCGGCAAGAGCGAGGAGAATAAGATAATCCATTCCGCCGTGACCCGCCTTGATTTTCTCCGCATCGTATTTTTTCCAAAGAGGATGAAGATACTTGTCTGCGTATTTCTCATTAAAATCCTCCCACTTATGCTGCGGGGAAACTCCGTCGATATATATACTGCCGTTGCCGTCGTCGGGAGCTTCTTTGAATACGGCTTTTGTACCCTGAACCGTATACTCGCGTGAATACGGTCTCGGGAGAGAGCAGTCGTGATTAATAGTTACGGTCTCGCCGTTTGCGCATTTAAGTATAGTCGTAACAACGTCTCCGCACTTAAAATCATATCCGTAAAGGTCATAATCCTCGCCCTTTACGTTCTTAATCCACTCGTTGAGTCCTCTCTGCTTGCTCGCAACGGAAACGAGAGAAACAAATCTGTTTCCTTTATTTATTTTCAAAAGTTTTGCGATAGGTCCTATTTCATGCGTAGGATAAAGCTCGCCGTTTCTGTGCATAAAATTAACGAGTCTGCCGTGCTTGTTCTCTCTGCCTAAAACAATCTCGTCTCTCAAATCGTGACGGTAACCGCCCTCGCAGTGAACAATCTCACCGAAAATACCCTGTTTAACCATATTATAAACAGTCATTTCCTTTTTATCGTAACAACAGTTTTCCATAAGCATACAGAACTTGCCCGTTTCCTTTGAAGTTCTGATAAGCGACCAGCACTCCTCAATCGAAGCCGCTCCGCCGACCTCAACGCCGACGTTAAGACCTGCTTTCATACAATCTATCGAAATTGGAATATGCGTAATCCACGTTGTCGCAACATATACTCCGTCTAAATCTTCGACTTCTAGCATTTCGTGATAATCTGAATATGCATGAACGTCATATCCTTCCGCGCAGCGCTCTTTTGCAGTTTTCAGCCCCGCGTCCAGTCTTTCCTCTATAACGTCGCAAACAGCAACGACATGAACACCCGGAACATTCATAAGTATTTCCATCATACTGTGACCGCGTCCGCCCAGACCGATAACAGCCATTCTGCATGTATCTTTTTTCATAAACAAATATCCTCCGAATTTATTACCAGCCTAATTTTTTAAGATAATCACGGCTCATTTTCGCTGCGTTCATGGGCGTATTTCCCTTGTCGGGCTGATCCTGCTCGACTACGACCCACTTTGCTCCGGCTTTTACTGAAGCGTCGAGAATAGAGGGCATGTCCTGTACGCCGTAACCTACGGGCTTAAAGCTGAATACGTCCTCGTCCTCTTCCTCACCGGATTCGTCGTCAATTCCGATAAGGTCGTAAAGTTTCTTAGGCTTGTCCTTACCCTTCATAACAAAATCCTTAAGATGAACAACGGGAGCCCTGCCGGAATATTTAAGAACGAAATCCGCGGGATTCTCGCCTCCGACATTTACCCAGCAAACGTCAAGTTCTGTCTTTAAAAGATCCGCGCTTACAAGTCTGTAAAGCATGTCGAGACCGTATTCGCCGTCAATTTTCTTAAATTCGAAATCATGATTGTGATAAAGCAGAGTCATGCCGTTTTTATTGCATTCTTCGCCTATTTTCTTAATATATTCAACGGTTTCGCCGAATTTTTCCGCACCGGGTCTGCGCTCCTCGGTAACATACGGAACGGCAATATATTCGCATCCTATCTCCTTATATGTCTTAACGGTACCCTCGATATCCGCTATCATATCGTCAAGCGGTACGTGAGCCGAAATCGGAGTGATTCCGATACGCTCGCACTCTTTTTTAATTTCAGCGGGAGAATGTCCGAAAAGTCCGGCAAATTCGACGCCCTGATATCCCATATCCTTTATTTTCTCAAGAGTTCCGAAGAAATCTTTCTCCGCCTCGTCTCGTACTGAATAAAACTGCAATGCAACAGGTAAAGCCATGTTAGCCCCTCCAAATTAAAAATTTCCGCAAATATTATACATCAAACTAATAATTACTGCAACAAATATTTAAATCTTTATATTATTTTATTTATTAGAGCGCACTGACGGGAATGCTCACAGCTGAGCTTATGCTCGACGGCGGCAATGCGTATCATATTTTTAACCGTCATATCTATTCCTGAATTCTCCGTATAGTCTGTCGGATATATGTAATCGACCCTGTCGTGGTAGAGAAGATCGTCAACAAGGGCCTTGCCCGAGTCATCCTTGTACACAGCGATTGAGTGACCTCCGTACGCTTTAACCATCTTCATACACGGGACATCCGAAAGTCCGTCGCCTATATACAGCATGTTCTGAAACGGTACTCTTCTGTCGCTTTCGAGCGTAGAGCGGTTTAAATCATAATCGTTCGATACATCGAAAACGCCCTTGTTAATTCTGTATACGAACTGTGTTTTTGATGTGTAATTTACGACGGATTTTGAAAAAACGGCATTTCCGGAATCGTCATATAAAAACTCGCTTGCGTATATCTGCTTAAAGCATTTTCCGATAACCGAACCCTCGATTATCTCCTTAAGCCCGGAGGACAGGACGTAATGTTCAACCTGTACGCCGTGATCTTCTCCGAATTGATTAAGACGGCTGAACCATTCTGCGACTCCCGGGAATAACTCGATATTTTCACCGCATCCGACAATTTTGTCTCTCGTAAGACTGAGACCTAATTCTCTTGATTTTTTTATCATAATATACATATAAGCGTTTATTTTATCCATATTGTGCTCATATGCGTAGTTATTTGCGACACTCCAAAAATCTTCTGCTTTCATTCCGAGTGACGGAATAAATTGATATTCCTGCATATCCTTGGGACACAATGTTCTGTCAAAGTCGTACATTATAGCAAAAATAGGCTTACTGTTCATCGAATCTCAGCTCCTCTTCTTAATTTTAACAAATATAAAAATACATATCAAGATAAAAATGTAAATTTACACAAAATCGATTGACATATACTCAAAAAAAATATAAAATATAAAAGCACTTTTTTTTCTTCAACACTTCGGAGGTATATGTATGAAAATCAAAAAAACTCCAACGCCTCCCGCCATGAAGCATCCAAACGCGATAGGCATACGCGAGGGACTCGGCTACATGTTCGGAGACATAGGAAATCTGCTCGTGCTGACTTTTATTTCAACATATCTGAAAGTTTTTTACACGGACAGCCTTATGGTCGGCTATAACGCCGCAAAAGTTTATAACGACATTACGGTTCTCTTTCTCGTAACGCGCCTGTGGGACGCAATAAACGACCCGCTGTGGGGACTTATCGTCGATTCTCGCGCACCGAAACCGCAGGGTAAATTCAGACCCTACATAAAATTTGTTTCGATTCCGCTCGGAATTTCAACGATACTCTGTTTTCTTGGAATCAACAAATTTATAAGCAATTACATCGTTCTGCTCGTATTCGCATATATAACTTATACGGCGTTCGGCATGCTCTATACGGGAATGAACATCCCGTACGGTTCGCTTGCGTCCGTTATAACCGACGACCCCAAGGGCAGAACTCTCCTGTCGACATTCCGTTCAATAGGCGGAGGAGTCGGGGGCGCTCCCGTAACGCTTATCGGTCAGATGATTATTTACGATAAGGTTAAGGATGCGTCCGGTGCTACGGTTTCATCCTCATTCAACGGAACAAAAGCGTTTTACCTCGCGGTATTCTTCGGCGTAGTATCGGCGATAATGTATCTCGTCTGCTACAAGTCGACAAAAGAGCGAGTCAAGTCACCGACAGAGAAAAAGAAAATTGACGTTAAACGCACATACGGCTCACTGTTTAAAAGTATTCCGTTTCTCACCGTTACCGTTTCGGGAATATTAATCAGCGGTCTGCTGCAGTACGGCTCATTCAACCAGTATCTTTTCAAGAATTTTTTCGGCAACTCCGACCTCTCGGTTGTCAACACTCTGTGCACATACGCGCCTATGGCGGCTCTAATTCTGTTCGTTCCGAAACTTGTTGAAAAATTCGGAAAGAAAGAACTTTGTGTTTTCGGACTTACTCTCGCTTCTCTTGCAAGTATTTTCAACGCGGTATTCCTCCCCTCGGCTCCCATATACTTTGTAATGCAGGCGCTCACGGGACTCGGATATTCGTTCATGAGCATCACGAACTGGGCTATCGTTATGGACGTTATCGACTATCAGGAATATGTAACGCATACAAAGAACGAAAGCGCGATTTATGCAGTTTATACATTCGCGAGAAAGCTCGGTCAGACTGTTGCGGATTCGGGCGGAATGCAGCTTCTTAAAAAGACGGGATATTCAGATAAGGTTAAGGATACCGTTTCTACGGCAAAGGGAACTGTCGGACATAATATCTACAGAATCTGTACTATAGTTCCCGCAGTCGTTTACTCGCTTATCTTAATACTGACAATAATCTATCCTCTCTCAAAGAAAAAGCTTGTTCCCATCCAGGAGGAGCTTATGAAGAGAAGAAACGAGCACATGCTCTCATCCTCAGAATCAGAGGAAAAGCCTGCAGCTGAAAATCCTTAAACAAAATCGAAATATTACAATAACGACTTCGTTCAAATTAAACGAAGTCCCTATTTTTATTGCATTCCTGACTGCAAAAAAATCGGACAGTGATTTTCACCGTCCGAATCTATTTACTTTTCGGTAAATCAGCCAAGATCGGGTTCTTTATCAAGAAGTATATAAGGCTTTTTTGTCTTATATCCGTCAAGCTCGAGAACTGCGATTTCGTTAATGCCCTTCTGAAGCCAGCATGCGGGAAGATATGCGGATCTCTGAGGACCCTTCTCCCAGTATCTGCTCAGAGGCTTGCCGTTTATAAATATGAATCCCTTATTAAGCTCGGGAAGTTTAATAAACGTATCGCACGGATCTTCCTCAATAATAAACTGAGCCTTAAGGAACTGAGGCTGTTCTTTATATTCAAACGTCTCAGCGGGAGTGTAGTTAACCTCGGAAATATCGTCAAGAGGAAGCGGATAAACGTCCCAGTTATATACGAACGTCTGTCCGAGTCTGACATTTTCCGTAATGCCCTTGGGGTCGCGGAGCTTATGACCGAAGCTGACGCGTCCCATATTCTCAACGAGTATAGAAAGATCTAGACCCTCTTCCGGAACACGAACCTCAACAACAGAGGGCTCATCGTTTCTGTTCTGGTCGGCATAGAATTTATTGTAAACATAAATCTTGGCTCTGTCATGAACTTCATTTATAACAAGAGGCATATAGTCGCGCGGTCCGTTGATCATTTTTCTGTAAAGAATGAGACCGTATCCCTGACCGTATTTCTCCATAGACATGGGATTCTTGCTTCTGACGGGCGTCGAGAGAACATCGAGATTGTCAAACAGGTTTGCAAAGTGAGTAAACTGAACCTTGCCGTATCTGACTTTCTGAACCTCAGGCTCCATTTCTATTTCTGCGGGAATAGCAGTATACTTGGAAAGAAGCTCTTTCATAAGTTTATACTTCCTGGTATATGCTCCGCTCTCGGTAAGAAGAGCGTCGTTATCATAACTGGATGTTACACTCTTATATTCATAATCACAGTTAGCGCCGTTCATAAGACCGAAATTGGTTCCGCCGCAGAACATATATGTATTCATACTTGCACCGCACTTGAGCGTACGGCTCATTGCAACGGCTGCGTCCTTGGGTGCACGCTGATAATGCTTATACTCCCACTCATCGTACCAGCCGTTCCAAAACTCCGAGCAGAACAGTGGTCCCTCGGGCTGGAAATATTTAAGAGCCTCAAAATGTCTCTCACCGTTGGCACCGAACTTAACAGCCTTGTAAATACCGTCGACTCCGCCGTTTAAAAGCATATGATCATCCGTACCGTCGGCTGTGAACAGCGGAACTTCGATACCTCTGTTTTTAATTCCGTCGGCTATATACTTCATATATTCCTTATCGTCGCCGTAACTGCCGTATTCATTCTCAACCTGAACGAGAATAACGTTTCCGCCGCGCGTAATCTGATGCGAGGCAAGTCTCGGGATTAGCTCGTCGAAATACCTGTCGACAAATCCGATATAACGCTCATTCATACAGCGGACATCAAGGTCGTCATACTTTAAGAACCACCAAGGGAATCCGCCGAACTCCCAGTCAAGACCCATGTACGGACCCGGTCTTACGATAGCGTAAAAACCGAGCTCGGCAGTAAGCTCAATAAAAGCCTCAAGGTCGTTCTGCTCCGAAAAATCGAAAGTCTCCTCATCGGGCTGATGGCAGTTCCACGCAACGGGTATATCAACCGTGTTGAAACCGCAGGCTTTCATCTTAAGGAGTCTGTCCTTCCAGTATGCTCTGGGTATTCTGAAATAATGGAGGGAACCGGACAAAATTCTGAACGGTTCTCCGTCAAGCAAAAAATCTTCCTTAGAGATAGAGAATGTTTTTACATTATCCATTTGCATTACTCTCCTGTTTGAAATGAAGTCAAAACCTACATACCATAATCATTGATTATTATACCATCTGTTTTCGAAAAATACAACCGTAATTCGAAGATATTTATAAGTTTTTCTTAAATTTTTTTGAAATTATTGTTTTAACCGGACATTTGCGCTATACTGTATATTGCATTTTTACGCAATCATTTTTAATCGGTGATTTTTAATTATGAAATACTCAAACGACGATAACTTCAATCCGTTTTCAAATGACAATATTGATTACGGCAGTGACGAAAACGATTACGAATTAAACGACTCTGATTCCGTCAACGACTACACAACGCCCGACAACGGGAAATTCGTTAAGGACGACGATTCGGATTATGATTTTATACACGATTACATCCCCGTTACGAACCGAGAAACGCCGAAAAAGGTAACGTCCCCGACTCAGAGTCCGTACTACAGAGAACCTTATCCGCAGAAACGCACCCGTCCGTCGGACGCACAGTTAAAAAAGAAAAGACGGCGCAGAAGCAAAATAAAAAGAACGGTTCTCTCTGTTTTGTGCGTATTTCTCGCATGCCTGATAGGTGCGGGAGGTTATCTGTCCTATCATATAAATCATATTCTTGATTCGATAAATTATACGGCGTATTCAGACGAAAACAAATACATTTCAAAATCCGAACTCAGCCATTCGGACGATGTTCTCAATATTCTTATAATAGGACTCGACGAAGATGAGGGAACGGGAGAATCACGTTCAGACTCAATGATGCTTGTAAGTCTTGATTCAAAACATAAAAAAATAAAGCTTACCTCTTTTCTCAGGGATATGTGGGTTGATATACCCGACTATAAAACCGCAAAACTCAACGCTTCGTGCTCGCACGGAGGCGCTCAGCTCGTCATTGATACAATCGAGACTAATTTCAAAGTCGATATAGATAACTACGTTATGGTTAATTTCGATATCTTCGTCGAAATTGTTAACGAATTGGGCGGTATAGACGTCGATGTTTCAAAAGCGGAAGCCGACGCAATGGCAAAGTTCGACTGCATAGTTGAGCCCGGAGAAAAAGTGCATCTTGACGGAGAACAGACGTTATGGTACGCAAGAATCAGAAAATGCGACTCCGATTTTCAGCGAACAAGCCGTCAGAGAGAGGTTGTAACTCTCCTTTTCGACAAACTTAAAACAAAAAACGTTAAAGAACTTTATGAGTTGGGACTTAACGTACTTCAGAAGGTTCAGACCGGTTTTACAAAATCCGACCTTAAAAAAATGATTGTCGACATAAAGAACAGAAACAGCATTATAAGCTATCTTTCATATGATATCGAGCAGATGTCCATTCCGGCAGACGGAACATGGAACGACGCGACGATAAAGGGACAGATGGTTCTCGAGGTCGACATAGACAAAAATACGGAGCTTCTAAAAGAATTCATATATGGAGATAATTAAAATCTATGAGGTCATTTACCGTAACAAAAAATGACGCGGGCAAACGTCTTGATTCGTTTATAACAAAAACGGCGCCGCTTCTGCCGAAAAATCTTTTATATAAGTATATTCGTCTCAAGCGGATTAAGCTGAACGGGAAGAAAAGCGAGATATCGGCGCGTCTTAAAGAAAACGACATTGTAGACATGTATATAAACGACGAGTTTTTTGAAAAAAGAGAATATACATACTCTTTTAATAAGGCTCCCAAACAGCTTAATATCGTATATGAAGACGAAAATATCATGCTCCTCGACAAGAAAGCAGGCGTACTCTCCCATCCCGACAACGGCGAATATGTCGATACGCTGATAACGCGTGTTCAGCGCTATCTCTATGAAAAAGGCGAATATGACCCCGAAAAAGAGAATTCGTTCGCACCCGCACTTGCAAACAGGATAGACAGAAATACGGGAGGTATCGTCATAGCGGCAAAAAACGCGCAGACATTAAAGATTCTCAATGAAAAAATCAAAAACAGAGAATTAAAAAAAATGTACCTCTGCGTTGTCGTCGGATATTTAAAGAAAAAATCGGGTATACTCGAAAGCTATATGTTAAAAAACGAGCAGAAAAACCGTGTTTTCGTCTATGATCATCCCATTGAGGGGGCAAAAACCGCAAAAACGGGATATAAAGTTCTCGCAGAGTCAAACGGATTAAGCCTTCTTGAAATTGAGCTTTTCACCGGCAGAACGCATCAGATTCGCGCTCACATGGCATCTATAGGACACCCGCTTCTCGGCGACGGCAAGTACGGAACGAATGCCGTAAACAAGAAATACGGAGGTTATAAAAAACAGTTTTTATATTCGTACAGACTTGATTTTGATTTTATAACCGATTCGGGAATACTCTCCTATCTTGACGGAAAATCATTTACCGTCGACGACGTGTGGTTTAAAACGGCGTTTTTAAACGGAGAATTATAAAAAAATTTCGGCAACAAAAATTATACGGGACTTCGATGATTATCCTCACCGAAGCCCCGTTTTTTCTATATTTATCTTTGCGAGAAATAGTTGACTATTCCCTGCGCTATCGCCGTCGCATATAACGTCTGTCCCGTTTCGTCAGCCAGAATTTTCATGTTGCCCTCATTCGTAAGATATCCGCACTCCACGAGAACCGACGGGCACTCCTCTATTCTCGTAACGGCGTACGGGAAAAACCTGGTGCCGAGATCGAGACCGTTATACTCACTCTTTGTCTTGTCGGTATAATAATAATTTCTGTACATAGAGACAAGTTGTGTGTGTATCGTATCGGCAAGCAGTTTCGAGTAACTTCTGTAATAAAACGTGTGTGTACCGTATGCCGACGCGTCCGACGAGCCGTCGCAGTGAATCGAAACAAATACGTCCGGCGAGACACTGCGCGCCGTATTAACCCTGTCGATCAAGGTAAATCCGGAACCTGATTTTCTCGTAAGGACGGTTTTTATACCGTTTGATTCAAGTATACTCTTTACTTTTTCCGCTATGGAATACGTTATTTTTTCCTCGTAAACGCTATGATTAAACGCATAGGTGCCTGTATCGCCGAATCCTCCGTGACCGGGATCTATCATTACTGTTAATGAGGAAATATCTTTGACGTTGTGTTTAAATATGAATTTTGTTCCCGTATCAGAGTCCGCAGTCATCGAATAGCCGTAAAATCCGCCTTTTTTTCTTAAATGAAGCCGTAATATTACCGCACCGTTACTGTCAGACAGCCATTCGCACGAGGTAAACAGAGGATCCGATGAAAAATCGAATGTTCCCGAGCATGTCGGAGCGTCATAGAATTTAATATCGACATACTCCGCCTCGCACGAGTCTACATTGTATTTACGTCCCAGATAGCCCTCTTTATATGTCTGAGGAGCTAAAGACACAATAACGCTCGTTCTGTAATTCTGTGAAAATGTTATAAAAGTTGTATTGCCGTCAAGAGACGCGGATGTAAGCGAAACCGTATTTTCAGGCATAACAAATCCGTTTATTATATACACGGCGTTTTCCGCTTTAAATTTTATGCCCGATGTAAGGCAGTACATAAATGTATTCTCATAAAGTTTTGTCGACTGAATATATCCGTACGTACCTTTTAACTGCGGCGTAGTCTCGGGAACGGAAAGGTCGTCGTTTTCCGACACAGGCGTAGTCTCGGCTCTGTCGGGCAGTATAACGCACATATCGCGTCTGCCGAGTCCGTTGTCGGAATACTCGTTCACCTGAGATCTTCCGTTTATAATCTCATCCGACATTCCGTTTAAATATCCGCAGAACGAAACGTCGGATTCGTCGGCTTCGCCCTTAAATCCGAGTGAGTACTCCGCAGTGTATTCGCTTCTGTTATCTTCTCCCGCAGACGATGACGCCGTCAGCATGACGTATTCGCCGTTTATAAATGCAAAAACAGTGCTTCCGTCATAAGCGTTACAGCTTAGTGTAACACTCTTTTTATCTTCGGATAACGTAACTTTTGCATCCTTGATAATATCCTCACACTTATCAAAAATATACGTATATCCCGCGTTCATATGCCGAACTGTAATCATATTTCTGCCGGCGGACAGAGGAATTTCCGCTTTGAATTTACCGTCGTTATCGGCAGTAAACACATACCATGTCCTGTCCGCAGAATTTCTTATATAAAGTGCGTTTTCTTTTTTGCTCGTAACGCCCTCGAATTCGAGCGCGGTTTTGTCCTCGGAAAGCTGAAGCTTTGTTATATTAAGAGCCGTAATATCGATATCGTTATAGCCCTTAAAATACGAATACGCGCTGACGGTGCTGTTCTTTTTATTTTCAGCCAAAGCGTTTATATCATTATAAACGATTCCCGAGAGTGTACCGTTATTATAAACACAGCGAATCTGTGAATAGATCTCATCATCCTCCGTCCAGTCTCCGCCCGCCGCTGTTTTTTCGTTATGAAGAACGCAGTAGATTCTCGCGTCATACTCTTTTGCAAGCGACGCATAAGACGAAATAAGACTGCCCGCAGAAACCGACGAAGACATCGCAGATGTTATGTCGGGAAAATACATATCGGCGCAGTTTGAGCTTATCCATTTATCAGCTGTTGAATTATCCGTTTCCGCGTCAAACATTATGCCGGAATCCAATTCTAAACTGTCATTTAAAAATCGGGTAAATGAAATCAGTGCGGAATCAAATGCCTCGCTCTTTTTCTCATCCGTAACGTGTTTCGATTTATATTCAGATACTCCGGTTAGAACAATGCCTTTTATGCCATAATTCTTAAACGGTGATACATAACCGTCCTCGATTTTAAACTTTTCACCTTTTAAAACGTCGGAAATATCCGCGCCGATATAGACATAAAGTCCCCTTGAAGAGGCATAATCGCACAGATATTTTATTTCGTCAAGTCCCGAGGATGTAACGTATTTACCGTCCTTTTTTACATCGATAATCAATGCGTTAACAGACAGCGTCGTCGTAACGTCAATACTGTCGGAAAGTGCGTTTTTTATTTCCTCGTCGGATTTTTTAATATCGCAAACCGCGTCGGGCGAAATCCGGACAAATCTCATATCAAGTAGCGTTTTGTCTTCGTCTCTTTTCATAAAAGAAAAGTCGGCTTCCTCCGAAACAAGTGTGTTATCCGTCTTTTTAAATATCGAAAAAAAATCAACCGACAGTCCCGCAATTGCTATTGCGCCCACGCAGATAACGGAAGAAATGCATATAAAAACAATAAGCAGTATTCTCTTGGTTTTACTTCTCATCATCGGCCTCCGCCTTTTTCTTTTCAGGCTTACTGTTCATATCTATAACTCTTTTTTTTATGTCAATATGGTCGAAATGCTCACGGTAACGAACGGAAAGCATTGATTTTTTCTTACAGTTTTTGCAGTAGAATGTAGCCCTGAATGCCTGATTTACAATGCGCCATTCGGAAATACGCTTCATGTAATTACTGCATTGTGCGCAGGGGCAGACCATCTTGCTCCTGTCTATACGTTCGTCGTGTATATCCGTTATGTTCTTAGCCTTAAACATCAGGCGTTTGTAAAAATTTCTGTCGCACTCCCGGACATATGAGGACAGTTCATCCTCATTATACGCTTTTTTAAGACACCGCCGCGTAAGAAGACTGTCATCAAGTGCGCGATGGGTCGAAAACTCGCTTACGTCGATTCCGAAAAGTGCCGCGGCGGCGGAAAGTCCTATCTGCTGAGTCGTATCGAGATTTAAATGATTCTGACAATATTTCTGCGCGTCCGCATAATATCGTATAAACGGGATATAATCCGTATCACAAAAGCAAATCATATTTTCAAGCAGAACATGCAAATCCGTATTGCCCCAGGACATAAAAATGCAGTCCCTGTCACCGAGCCATTTAGTAAAATCAGACAGCGCACGGTCAAATCCGACCCCGCCGTACATATCCTCGTTTGTAATGTGCGTCAGGTCTTTCACCCGTCCGCTTAATTTTTTTGAAAGCTGAGAGCGTATCAGAACGGAAAAGGTATCAACAACGTCCATATTTTCGTCAATCATTACGGCTCCTATTTCAATTATTTCATTGAAAAAAGCTTTCACGGCTTTATTATACGCGTTGTTCCACTCTAAATCCATGACAACATAATACAATACGATCACACCTAAAATATATCTATTCAAGTATAGTCTACTACATAACCGCAGTGTTTGTCAAACAGTGTCGTAAAATAATTTATATGTCATTGAAAAACAAACTTGCATGCGTTATAATATATTAAAAAATCGAACGGAGGAAAATAAAATGAAAAAAGTTTTTAAAGTTTCGGGAATGATGTGTCCCACTGCGAAAAAAGAGTTGAAAAGGCAGTCTCGGCAGTAGACGGAGTTTCAGCTGTCAAAGCCGATTCAAAAAACGGAACTTGTACCGTAACGTTTGACAATGCAAATGAATCCGATATCAAAAAAGCAATTACCGATGCAGGATATTCCGCGGAGTAAAAAAACAGCAAGAAATCGCAGTCGAAAAAAGAGACTGCGATTTTTTTCTGTTATAATAATAATATCGTGTTATTCAGCGGGTATTTTGCAAACATCAACCCAGCCCATGCTCTGCGAACACTCTTCGAGTTCGGGAATACTGAGTCCTATCGCACTCGAAGCCGTACCGCACGCAGGGTAAACGGTTTCAAACTTCTTAAGACTCTCGTCAAGATAAACCTCAACTCCGTCGTTTAAGGCAAACGGGCACACGCCCCCGACCATGTGACCGGTCTTAGGCTCAACTTCGTCGTGAGAGAGCATTTTCGCTTTGCAGTGAAACGTTGCTTTATATTTTGCATTGTCAATTCTTGCGTCTCCGGCGGCAATGACAAGAATCGTCTTATCCCCCGTATTAAACGAAAGCGATTTTGCAATCATTCCCGGTTCAACTCCGAGTGCGGCCGCAGCCAGATCAACAGTCGCGCTCGAAACATCAAATTCTGTAACGCGGGAATCAAGGTTCCATTCGGAAAGATACTTTTTTACTTTTTCAATCGACATACTTACACATCCGTATCATATCATTTACATATGTTATTTATATTACAGACAGTATACCATACCTTTTATTGTCAATTCAACACAAATACATTGTGAGAAGTCACGAATTTTATATTTTTTTGCACCGTTATTTGGCAACAATTAATGTTGAAAAGTAAAAAAAAAGTGTTATAATAACTGATTATAGAGAGTATGGATTTGAGGTGATTTACAAATGAAAAGCACGCTTCAGGAAATACTTGAGGTCGAAAAAAAAGCGCAGGAACGAACAAAGGAAGCGCTTTTGTACAAACAGAACACTATTGACGAAATAGCGGACATCCGAAAGAAACTTGCCGAGGAAAAACTACAGAAAGCCGAAATAAAAATCGACGAACTGAGAAAAAAAACCGAAGCAGATACAGAGAAAAGTTTATCTTCGTCAAAAAGAAATTGCGAAGAAACGATTGAATCGCTTGACTTAAAATCGAAAAACAGCAGTGACGAATGGGTTTCGGCAATCGTCAAACGCGTTCTGGCGGGTGAATAAATATGAACACAGCTTTTTCTCAAAATTATATACTCGCAAAAGCAAGAGCTGTATGGGGCAAAAGTCTCACCGCACAAAATTACAGTGATTTGATGTCGTTTCATTCTGTTCCCGAGGCCGCCGATTATTTAAGAAGCAAAACGTATTACGCGCCGATTTTTGAAGGCTTTACGTCGGGAATGATTCACAGAGGTCAGCTTGAGGGGCTTCTTCATAAAGACCTTTTTGATAAATATATGAAGTTCTGCAATTTCGGCAAAGCTATCGGAAACAATTTTTATGAATTCTACATTCTCAAAAATGATATTTCCCAGCTTCTGCGAATCATGACGTACATGAATTCCGGTACAATGGAGAGCTACATTTACACTCTCCCCGTTTTCTATGACGAATATTCGAAACTTGACCTTTATAAACTCTCGACAGTCAGAACTCCAGAACAGCTTATATCGGCGCTTGATTCGACTCCTTACGAAAAAACAGTCAAAAAAATATTCTCAAGAAAATATGCGTACAACTTCATCATTCCCGCGGAAATAGAGTTCAATAACTTTTTAAGCAGAGAACTTGTAAAAATTCTTAAATTAAAAAAGAACGAAACGTCGGAAAATGAAATTATAAAACTCTTTACACTCGAAAGCGATATGAGATTTTTAAACGGCGTTTACCGTCTGATAACGTTCCCCGATGTTCCGAGAGAATTTATTCTAAAACTGACTGCTGCCGAGTATTCGCTTTTGAGCCGTCAGACGAGAGTTTCTCTTGCATCAGCGCAGACAACGGACGAATTTATAAAAATTCTGTCTGGTACGAAATACAGAAAAATATGCGATTATACTCAAAGCGCGGATTTTGACGACGCAGCAAAGAGATTCGAATACGAAATATTCGCAAAACAGATACGTTTCTCAACCGACCCGAATGTCGTAATGTATACATTCCTTTACCTTACGGCAAATGAGATAAACAACATTATACATATTATAGAATGTATAAGATATTCGCTGCCGTCCGATACCGTACGGCCGATGTTAAACGGTATAAATTAATGCAGGTACTTAGGATGGTGAATCGAATTGGCAATTGAAAAAATGATGCTCCTGAGGGCAAGCGGAAGTTCTGATAAGCTTAATGATTTTATAATAAGACTTTTCAGTGCGGACGACTTCTGTCCCGAGGACGCATTGAGTTTCCTTTCATCCTCGATGGGCTACGTGGCGTTAAACGAGGCAAGCCCCTTTGAATTTACGCTGCGCGATATTGAGGATACCGCGTCTGTCGCGGGAGTTACACTCGACGAAAGCCGTCTGTCAAACGTTTTGGGCACAAACAGAACCCCGGACAAAGACTATATGATTCGGCTCAAAGAGTATTCGAGTATGTCCGACAAGCTGATTACAAATGTCAACGGACTGCTCGCAGACATCAAAACGGACATTATCGCCCATAACGAAAACAGAAAAAAGACTGCCGCTTTAATAGACTCGCTTAAATCAAAACAGGAGAATTTAAGTCACTTTATGAAGCTGGATGTCGACATCGACGAACTGCTGAGCGCTTCGTACCTTACGGTCAGATTCGGCTCCCTGCCGAGGGACTCTTATAAACAGCTGAAAATTATAGAAGATGACGGCAAGTTTATCTTTACCCCCTGCTCTTCGGACGACCGCAACATTTGGGGCGTCTACTGTACGCCTAAAAAATATGAAAAGAAAGTCGACGAGATTTTTGCTTCTCTTTACTTTGAAAAACTGACAATCGACATGGACGACGGAACCGCCGCCGAGATTATCAAAAAGAATGCCGACAAAATCGAAGAACTGTCCGAACAACTCGACGTCGAGGACGGCATTATAAAGAGAACATGGGACGAAAACAGCGAGACTATATTAAACACGTATTCGCTGCTTCTCGATCTTCAGGAAATATACAAGTTAAGAAAGTATGCCGCTGTAAACGGCGAAAGCTTCTACTATGTAGGCTGGATTCCGAAGTCGGAGGCTAACAAGGACAAAACGGTTTTCTCGGGTCTGGACGATGTGGAAATAACGTTTGAACCTTATAACGTTTCTGATAAAAAACACGCCCCGCCGACTAAACTTAAAAACAACGCACTCGTTAGACCTTACGAATACTATGTTAAGATGTACGGCATGCCTCAGTACGGCTCGGTAGATATAACGTCATTCGTAGCAGTTACATACACATTGATTTTCGGAATGATGTTCGGCGACCTCGGACAGGGATTCGTACTTTTGATAATCGGCGCACTCATTTGGAAACTCAAAAAAATGGAGCTTGGCAAGATACTCATTCCCTGCGGAATTTCATCAATGGTTTTCGGACTGATATTCGGCTCGCTCTTCGGTTATGAAGAAGCGCTCGACCCGCTCTATCATGCGGTAGGACTAAAACAAAAACCGCTTGCGGTTATGGAAAACATAACGACCGTTCTTATTTTTGCAATCGGCATAGGCGTAGCGCTCGTCATAGCTTCTATGGTTATAAACGTTATCGTCAACCTGAAAGCGCATAAGATCGGATCCGCTCTGTTCGACACAAACGGCGTTGCGGGAATTATATTCTATACGTGTCTTGTTAACTTTATCCTTGAATTCATGGCAAAGATAACGGTTATACCTAACAATATAGCCATTGTTCTGACAGCTGTCTGTGCTGTAATACTTTATATGAAAGAAATACTTATCGGTCTCTCAGACAAAGACCCGAACTGGAAGCCGGACAGCATGGGAGATTTTCTTATTCAGAACGTATTTGAATTAATAGAATATGTTCTCTCTTATTTCAGCAACACGGTTTCCTTTCTTCGAATCGGCGCGTTCGTACTCGTTCATGCAGGTATGATGATGGTTGTATTCGCGCTGGCTTCGGACGGTAAAAATATTCCCGTCGTAATCCTCGGCAATGTTCTTGTTATCGCACTCGAGGGACTTCTCACGGGAATTCAGGCGCTGAGACTTGAATTTTACGAAATGTTCTCAAGATGCTTCGAGGGTAACGGAAAACCGTTCCTGTCGATTTCCTCAATTCTCAAAGAAAGTAAAAATTAACAAATTAACCGGGAGGTTTTTATCATGTCAACTATTCTTTATGTAATTCTTTTCCTCGTACCCGCGGCGGGTCTCGCATTTATCGTTTACAAATCCGTTAAAAACAGAGCGGACGGAATGGACGGCAAAACGCTTGTAAGAAAAAATCTTTTTTCGTTTGCTCTTGTTCTTGTTGTTACTGCGGCTATGGCGTTTTCCGTATCAGCTGTCAACGATTCTTCTTCCGCGTCCGATGCTTCGGAACCCGTAACTGCTTCGGATACCGCAGAAACCGCGCAGACGGCTGAAAAAACCGACGGCGGACTCGCCAAGGCTATCGGACTTCTCTCCGCAGGTCTTGCAACGGGTCTTGCAGGCATAGGCGGCGGTATCGCCGTTGCGGCAGGCGCTCCCGCGGCTATCGCGGCTACGAGCGAGGATCCCAAATCATTCGGTAAATCGCTTATATTCGTTGCACTTGGCGAATCAATCGCTCTTTACGGCGTTGTTATCTCGATACTCGTTCTTAACAATATTTAACGGAGAACGCGTATGAGAATGTATCTTATCAGCGACAATATCGATACTCAAATCGGTATGAGACTCGCAGGAATAGACGGTGTTACCGTTCACGAAACAGAAGAAGCTCAAACACGGCTCGACGCTCTCATGCAGGATAAGAACATAGGTGTAATTCTCGTAACACAGACAATCTACGCGCAGTGCGAGGAGCACATAAACTTTCTTAAAAATAAATATAAACTTCCGCTCATTACCCGCATACCCGACAGACACGGCATGCAGGATAATGAGTATCTCACGAGATATGTCCGTGAGGCAATAGGAATGTAAGGAGGGATTATATGGACTCGAAAATGTCAAAAACAGAAGCCTTCTTCAACGCAATCAATGAAGAGTCGATGAAAAACAGAGTCGATATCATCACCGAAGCGAACCGCATGAAAGCGCAGGCGACAGAAGAAGCGACGGCAGAAGCAAAAAAACTTTATAATGAAAAAGTCGCCTCGGAGCTTGCAAAGATAAACAGAAAATCCGGTACCGTTATCTCCGCAAAGGAAAAAGAATACAGACTGAAAATTCTTGAAAAAAGAAACAGCATAACAAACCGTGTATTCGAATCAGCGCAAAAGAAGCTTGAAGAATTTACTAAAAGCGCGGATTATAAGGAATATCTTAAAAAGAATCTTATCCATGTTTTAAGCGTATGCAAGGATAAGAACGTTACCGTTTTCTTAAAACCCGACGATATGAAATACTCCGATGAATTAAAATCAGGCGTCAAAAACGAATGTGAATTTGTTTCGGACGACTCCATTAAGGTCGGAGGAATCAAATGCAGATGCGACTCTCTCAATCTTATCATTGACGATACGATAAGCAGACGTCTTGACGAACAGAGAGAATGGTTTTACGAAAATTCAGGCTTAAATATATAAGTATTCGGGTGAGAGAATGAACACGAATAATTCAATCTACGGCATAAACGGTCCCGTTGTTACAATTAAGGGCAAAACAGAGCTTAAAATGATGGAAATGGTTTATGTCGGAAAAGAAAAACTGATAGGCGAAGTTATCAAAATTACCGACGACTTCACTACAATACAGGTTTACGAGGACACCGTAGGACTTTATCCCGGCGAAGAAGTTATCTCAACGGGCGAACCCATGTGTGTAACGCTGGGTCCGGGAATCATAGGCAACATTTACGACGGAATCGAAAAACCGCTCGCGGCAATCGCAAAAAAAAGCGGAGTTTTCCTTACAAAGGGCGTCAGCACCCCGCCTATCGATTATGATAAACTTTGGGACGTTACAGTAACGGTAAAGCCCGGAGACGAGGTAAAGGGCGGTTCGGTTATAGCGACATGTCCCGAATCGGAAATTATAACTCATAA
>ERZ808240.330-NODE-330-length-64009-cov-12.676705_pt1 | contig 64009 bp, 59 predicted proteins | sample MGYA00521084_ERZ808240 | MGnify/ENA primary metagenome ERZ808240 (study PRJEB31516, sample SAMN03275571) | gut metagenome | biome: mammalia-associated habitat; material: feces | host: Papio cynocephalus | place: Kenya | collected 2012-08-06 ...
TTCAAAATGTTTCACAAATGTTTCACGCATCCGGTTTGAATGTAAATTTCCCCTTCCCTTCCTCATAATTTTCCATTTGCAGGGTTCCGCTTTTTCCTTCCAGTTTCTCCAAAAATCCCGGCAAAAGCTGCAGCTTGTCCTCCAGATGACTGTTATCACTGCCCATGGCAACCTTGATCTGTCCGAAGTAGATTGTAACCTCTCCGGAAGAATGCAGGTAGATCTTGTCCGCAGCCAGTGAATATTTATTTAACAGTTTGGTCAGATCCATGATTCTTGCAAACACCAGCGGGTCTTCCACCGGCAGCTGCTCTCCCAGCACGATATGATCGAAAGACAATCCTGTGATCTGTGGAATTCCCTGGGTACGGATCCCGGAGCTTTCCACCACATAGCCGTCCTTGTCAAAATACATATAAGTATCCAGATATTTTACATATCCCGCCAGTGCTTTTTCATAGACAGTGATCTTGATGGTGTCGGGAGCCAGAATGGATACATTCATCACATCCACAAAGGGAATATCCTGAATGCCTCTGTCTCTGTATTTTAACGAAAGATACAGGGAATTGTCCCCTAACGGTCCCGCCATTACGATCTTTTTGATCTCATCTTCCGTATAATGCACATTGCCCTCCACATACACGGTACGGACCGTATACACGGAGTGCAATGCCACGGCGCCCCCACCCAGTGCAAGCAGCAGGACGCATATAATCACTATTCTTCTGATAATTCTGCTTCGGTCTCTATACACTGATGATCCGTGCTCCTAATTCTCTGAAATCTCTGCAGATATTCTCATATCCGCGTTCTATAAAGTGCTGTCCCGTCACGAAGCTCTCACCCTCCGCCGCAAGTCCGGCTAAGACCAGTGCTGCCCCACCGCGAAGTTCACAGGCGTTCAACTGTCCCCCATGCAGACGTTCCACTCCGGTGATCACTGCGTGTTGACCGTCTTTTAAGACGATCTGTGCCCCCATGTGGTTTAAGGGTTCTGCAATTCGAAAACGGTTCTCGAAAATATTCTCTTCAATACAACTGATTCCCTCTGCCATGGTCAGTACCGCCATCGCCGCCGACTGCAGGTCCGTGGGGAATTCCGGGTACGGTCCGGTCTGCAGATGCACGATACTCTTCGGTCTCTCCGGTGCCTGTACGAACAGTCCCTCTTCGGAGACGGTACATTGTGCCCCCATTCTCTCCGCAGCCACAGTCACTGTTTCCATCTGTCTCCAGGGTGCCTGATCTAACAGTACACTCCCGCCGCAGCCGATACAACCAAACAGATAGGTTCCAGCCACGATCCGGTCTGCCGGAACCGTATACCGGGTCCCGTGAAGCGCTCCGACACCATGGACGGTAAGCTCCGGACTTCCGATTCCTTCGATGAAAGCACCGCATGCCGTCAGGAACTCACATAGTGCTGTCACTTCCGGTTCCCTGGCAGCACCGGTGATTACAGTATCTCCGGTGGCTTTTACCGCTGCCAGCAAAATATTCTCCGTGGCACCCACGCTGGGGAAATTCAGTGTGATCCTGGCACCGTGCAGATTTTTCGCCCGTGCGGATAAAAGTCCGTCCTCCTCGAGAAATTCAACTCCCATCTGTTCCAGTGCATGAATATGCAGATCAATGGGTCTGTCGCCGATGACGCATCCACCCGGATGTTCCATGGTCACATATCCGCATCTGCCGAGCAATGCTCCCAGCAGACACAGCGACGAACGCATGCCGGTAATGGCTTCGCCACGCATTCTTCTTGCCTCTGCTCTCTCACAGGGCAGGGCATCTCCGCCTCCCGGCTGTATCCGGATTCCATTTTCCTGCCAGTGTACCATACATCCCAGTTCCCGCAACAGATGCACAAACCTGTGCACATCTGCGATCCGCGGGCAGTTCTGAATATAGGATACTTCATTGGTAAGAAGCGTTGCCGCCAGGATCGGAAGTGCCGCATTTTTAGACCCTTGTATGCGTACCTTTCCCTGCAGCGGCATGCCGCCCTGTATCCGGATTCCTTTCATACAGCACCATCCCCGTTTATAAGATGTATTACTATTCAGAGCCGTGCAAATTATGTCAACATGTATGTCGAATGCTTGCATTCGTAAGAACATTTGACATAATTTATACGGCGAAGTAACCACATGAGCAAAAAGTAAGCTCTAAAAGAGCGATTTTGCGAATGGAGTACTGAATAGTTATGATACTCCTATCTTATGTAGGAAGGCACTGTTTCGTACCATGTCTTCTAAATATGTATTTCTACAACTCTTTTAGCTGGATCCTCCGCGCAACACTTAAGACCAGCCCGATCTCCGACAGAAGGAACAATGCCGAAGAACCTCCGTAACTGATAAACGGCAGGGAGATTCCGGTATTCGGAATGGAGTTGGTTACAACCGCAATGTTCAGGATTGCCTGAATTGCTATGTGTCCCATAACACCCACTACCAGCATGGCGCCGAACAGATCCGGTGCGTTGTTGGCAATGACCATCATTCGCCATAACAGCATAATGAACATCAGAATAATGGCAACCGCTCCGAACAGTCCCAGTTCCTCACAGATAATGGAGAAGATCATATCATTCTGTGCCTCGGGCAGGAAACTTAACTTCTGCATACTCTGTCCCAGTCCCTTGCCCCAGATGCCGCCGCTTCCGATGGCATACAGTGCCTGTAATGTCTGGAAACCTTTGTCCTGTGCCTGGCTCTCCGGGTTCAGCCACGCCTGGATTCTCGCCAGACGGAAGCCTTCTATTTTATCGCCCATCTGTACTACCAAAAATACCAGCAGGGCTGCGGCGGCTACCACACTCAATCCCATGATGATAAATTTCTTGTAATCCGGGCTTGCCACGAATACCATCAGTACAGAGATTCCCATGATGATAATGGCGGAACTTAAGTTATCCGTGATCAGATAAACGCTGGCTGCAATCGGAAGCGGTGCTGCCATCATAATGAAAAATCCCTTCATGGTGCGGACACTTTTGCCCATCTTGCATACCAGGCTTGCCAGAAACAGGATCATGCACAGCTTTGCCACCTCCGCAGGCTGTAAGTTAAATCCCGTATGGGGAATACCGATCCATCGTCTCGCACCATGGGAACTGATACCTAACGGTGTCAGTACCAGGAAGATCAGTACCATGGAGACCACATAACCCAGCGTTGCGAACCTCTCCCAGAATGTATATGGAATATTGGCAATGATGATCATGAATACCAGTCCGATGATGTTGGCGACGAGCTGTTTCTTCATATAGTAAGCTGCATCTCCATAAGTATCATAAGCCTCATAGGAGCTGGCGGAATAGATCATGATCAGACCGAATCCCAGTAAAAACAGCACAATGAAAAGCAGACTGTAGTCAAAAAAGTATTCCGATTGTTGTTTCTTTTTACGTCTTCTGCGAGCTTCTGCCATGCCTGCTTTTACTCCTTACTTCTATACATTATTACTTATTACTACTTAATCAGCCAGTCCACGGACGTATTCCTTGAAAAGCTGTCCTCTGACCTCATAGTTCGGGAACATGCCCCAGCTTGCACATGCCGGAGACAGAAGAACCGCATCTCCCGGCTCTGCCAATTCGGTACACAGCTTCAGGCATTCGTCATAGGTATCCGCAAACCGGATCTTATCAAAACCGTGCTTTTTGGCACACTCGGCGATCTTCTCTCTGGTCTGTCCGATGAGGACGAGGCATTTTACCTTGTCGTCAAAGCTGTCAATCCATTCGTCATACTCGCTCTGCTTGTCATAACCACCACCGATGAGGACCGTAGGCTTGCTCATGGCTTTGATGCCCTGGATAGCGGCATCGGGATTGGTTCCCTTGGAATCGTTGTAATAGTCCACACCGCCCTTGGTGGCTACGAACTCAATTCTGTGCTCCACCGCATGGAATCCGCGGATCACATTAAGAATCGTCTCCATAGGCACCTGCATGCCCTCTGCAATGGCGATGGCTGCCATCACATTTTCTACATTACATAAGCCTACCAGATTCATGTCTTTATGAATGTCCATCAGCTCGTGCTCTTCGCCGTTTACGCTCTTGATGATCTTGTCTCCCCGCAGGAAATACCCGTTCTCCAGCTCGTGATGGGAGGAGAACAGTACCGGGGTGGCAGGACATCTTCCGGCGAAATCTTTGGTGTAATCATTGTCATAATTCAGCACACAGATGTCTGCTTTCGTCTGCTGGGAAGCCACTGCTTCCTTGGCTGCCACATAGTTTTCCATGGTATGATGTCTGTTCAGGTGATCCGGTGTAATATTCAGGATTGCCGATACCACCGGATGAAATGTATGTATGGTCTCTAACTGGAAGGAACTGATCTCTCCCACGGTGACACTGTCCTCGGAAGTCCCTGATACTTCCAGGGTATAAGGGTTACCGATATTGCCTACGACAAAAGTCTTCTCCTTGCCGAAATGAGCCTTCATGATCTCGCCGGTCAGTGTGGTAGTCGTCGTCTTGCCGTTGGTACCGGTGATAGCGATCACTCTGCCCTGCTCCGCAAGGAATCCCAGTTCGATCTCGCCTAAGATCTGTACGCCGCGGTCTCTCATACGGTTCACCAGAGGAATATCCGTAGGTACTCCCGGGCTTAAGACTGTTGCCTGAATACTCAGCTCCACATTTTCAGGAAGTTCTCCGGCGATGCATACCGCCCTGCTTCCCTCCGGAAGCTTCGCCTCCAGATCTTCCTTTGTCAATTTATCACTGCTGTCATACAGAACTACGTCTACGTTGTATTTTTCCAATAAAGCCACTGCACCGATCCCACTGATGCCGGAACCGATGACCAGACATTTTTGTCCTTCTAACATTTTCCTTACCATACCTTTCTGTAAAAAGTCTATCAGTTCATTATAACGCATTCCCGGCGAATGGGGAAGAGAAAAATAAAAGCATTAAATACAATAGAAGCCCTCCAACATATATATGCCGGAGAGCTTCCATTCATTCCATTTTCTGTTCACGGTTTACGCTTCTACGATCAGGTATCTGCCATCTCCAATATCAAATACTTCATCTGCTTCCAGAATCTCATCATCCACAGCACCATCCACATCCATGCCGGCTTCATCGAAATATTCGATGACATCATCCACGGAATCTACCACGACTGCCATGCACTCTTCCAGAAAATCTTCTGCTTCATCCAGTGTCTCTGCCACGGCTTCCGGAAAAAGCTGGAGTTGTTTGTCCAGGAAGCATTCCAGTACCGCATCATCATACTCACGCATACTATTACCTCCAAATTCTTACGAAAATATCTTATTTATTCTCATAATAATATGGATGGTTGCTTACGTCAATCGGTTATTTTTTCACTGTTTATATTCGTCAGTGTACGACCAAAATGAAGATATTATTCCTTTTCCTGAATCTACATATGTGTAGGGAGGGTATGCACAACACAAAGGAGGTTTTATACCCTCGAACCTCCCGCCACAGGGTATAAATAGCATAAAATGGCTTCTATACCCCAGCGTTTTAAAAAGTCTGGGCATAGAAGCCATATCTTCTAAATCACATTATTCACAATAATTCAACAGTTCCAGCGGATGGGCGATAATGGCATCGGCGTGGCTTTCTTCCAACTCCGCACGGTCACGGAATCCCCAGAGGACACCTACGGTGAAGGCACCGGCAGTCTTGCCTGTCTTCATGTCTGTGGCGGTGTCTCCCATGTAGAGCACTTCGTCCGCGGTGAGACCGAACTGATCTAATATCCGGAAGACTCCGGCGGGATCGGGCTTGATGGGCACGCCGTCCACCTGTCCCTGCACTACGTCAAAATAGCCCTTTCCGAACAGGCTCTCGATGACATCCACGGCGGCATGGTGAGGCTTGTTGGAAAGTACCGCGATCTTCATCCCACGTTTCTTCAACTCTTCCAGCAGTTCCGGGATTCCTTCATAAGGCTTCACCTGATACATGCAGTTCGCCTGAAAGATCTCTTTGTATCTGGCATAGGCTGCCTCAAAATGGGTCAGACCGGTATCTCCGCCCTTGATCAGCGCACGCTTCACCAGATTGGCAGCGCCGTCACCTACAAAATATTTGTAATCCTGCACGGAGAAAGGACCATAGCCGAATTCCGCCATGGTCTTGTCTCCGCTGTATTTCATGCTCATAATGGAATCGGATAAAGTTCCGTCCAGATCAAAAATTGCTGCTTTCTTCATTCTTGTTCTCCTACACTAAACCCAGTCCATGCAGTTCCTGATAGACTCTCCCCGCCGGAAGTCCTACCACATTATTGTAATCTCCTTCGATGCCACGGATATACCGGGCGCAGATTCCCTGAATGCCGTAGGATCCCGCCTTGTCCATGGGATCCCCGGTAGCCACATATTCCCGGATCTGTTCCTCCGTCATGGGGCAGAAATGCACAACAGTCTTCTCATGGAAGGTCAGTGCCTTTTTCTCCCCGTTTTCCCCGTAAACAACCGTCACTCCCGTATATACTTCATGGGCTCTGCCCTGCAGCATGGTAAGCATGCCGACGGCATTTTCGATGTCCACAGGCTTGCCAAGGATTTTACCATCGCAGACAACCACCGTGTCGGCTCCCAGCACAATGGTGTCTGACATCGTACTTTCTCTGCACTCCCGCGCTGTATCACAGACATCGGAGACCTCGTCCGGTCGTCTGCCGCCGGTAATCGAACCCTGCGCTGCATCACGGGCACCGCAGACAAGCTTCTCCCACACGGCTTCCGCCTTCTGCGCCGACAGTTCCTCCACCACCTTTGCAGGATCGGTGGAGGTGATCTTCTCCTCGGTCTTGCTGACCACGACCTCAAAATCAAGACCGATCTTGGTCAGAAGCTCCCGTCTCCTGGGGGAGGCGGATGCCAGTATGATCTTTTTATTCATGATGTGTCTCCGGGATAAAAGTCCTGCTCTCAATGGCAGACTCTCCCGCAGCCTCCTTTGCTTTTTGAATGGCTTCCAGACAGAAAGCATCCTGAGAATTGAACAGCTGCTTTCCTCTCTTGTCCTGCTTCACATAGCCGCCGTCAGGCTGTAAAATAGATGCCTTCACATTATCCTTCAGCTGGCTGTTAAGGATATGTAACAATTCCTCTTTCAGTTCCGGGCGGTCCACCGGGAACAGGATCTCCACACGGCGCTCCAGGTTACGGGGCATCCAGTCCGCGCTTCCGCAGTAAATCTCATAATGGTCATCGTTGGCAAAATAGAAAATGCGGCTGTGCTCCAGGAAATTGCCGACGATGGAACGGACACTGATGTTCTCGCTGACTCCCGGGATTCCCACTTTCAGACAGCAGATACCTCTGACGATCAGTTCGATCTTCACGCCTGCCGCACTTGCTTCATACAGGGCACGGATAATATCCTTATCGCAGAGAGAGTTCATCTTCGCAATGATATGGGCATTCTTGCCCTCCAGTGCATAATTTTTCTCCCGCTCGATCAGATGCAGGAACTTATCCTTCAGCCACAGCGGTGCCAGTGCCAGTTTGTTCCAGAACAGAGGCTCCGAATAACCGGAGAGCATGTTGAATACTGCCGTGGCATCCTCGCCGATGCGCTCCGCACAGGTCAGCATACCCACATCCGTATACAGCTTCGCCGTAGCATCGTTGTAGTTACCGGTGCCCAGATGGACATATCTGCGGATGCCGTCCTCTTCTCTGCGGACCACCAGTGTAATCTTGGAATGGGTCTTCAGACCCACCAGTCCGTAGATAACATGACAGCCGGCCTTCTCCAGCATTCTCGCCCAGACAATATTATTTTCCTCATCGAAACGGGCTTTCAGTTCCACCAGTACCGTAACCTGCTTGCCGTTCTCAGCCGCCTGTGCCAGTGCCGCGATAATCGGCGAATTGCCGCTGACACGATACAATGTCTGCTTGATTGCCAATACTTCCGGATCTCTCGCCGCCTGACGGATGAAATCCACCACCGGTGTAAAGCTCTGGAACGGATGATGTAACAGAATATCACCCTTGCGGATCTCTTCGAAAATATTGCAGCCTGTGGGAAGCGCCGGGGACTGCTGAGGTTCATACTTCGGCGTCTTCAGATGGTCAAAACCGTCCAGTCCGTAGATTTTCATCAATACGGTCAGATCTAAGGGGCCGTCGATTTCATAAATATTCTGTGTCTCAATGTTGAGTTCTTTTTTAATGATCTTCAGCAGCCGCTTATCCATACCGCTTTCCACTTCCAGGCGGATGGCTTCGCCCCACTGACGTTTCTTCAGCTGCTTCTCAATCTCTTTCAGCAGATCTGCCGCCTCATCCTCGTCAATGCTTAAGTCAGCATTACGCATGATCCGGAAAGGATGTGCACAGACGATATCATAATTTAAGAACAGTTTATCCATATTCCGCTCGATGATCTCTTCCAGCAGAATAATTTTGCAGTTCTTGCCCTTGGAAGGAATCCGTACCACGCGGCTTAAGACACTGGGCACCTGCACCGTAGCGAATTCCAACTCTTCGTCGCTGTTCTTCTTCCGCACCATGGCTCCGATGTTCAGCGACTTGTTGCGGATCAGAGGGAACGGTCTGGAAGAATCCACGGCCATGGGGGTCAGCACGGGATACACGTTTTCCTGAAAATACTGATCCACGTACGCAGCTTCCTCCGCTGTCAGCTGCTCATACTCCCTGATGATATGCAGTCCGTTTTTCTCCAAAAGCGGAAGCAGGGAACGGTTATAGGTGGAATATTGCAGATCCACCAGTTCATGGATCGCCACATGCAGCGCTTTCAACTGGTCTGTGGGAGTCATGCCCGCAATATCTTTTTTGGTATAACCGGCATTTTCCATATCTTTTAAGGATGCCACACGGATCATGAAGAATTCATCCAGATTCGATGCCGTAATGCTTAAAAATTTCAACCGTTCAAACAGAGGAATACTCTTATCTCTGGCTTCATTCAACACTCTATGGTCAAACAGCACCCAGCTGAGTTCCCGGTTGGTATAATATTTGGGATCACTGAAATTAATTTCCATATTGTCCTGTTGCCTCCCTTAAAATTTCTTCTTCTGCCGGATCACCGGTGTGATGCTGTATACTTCTTTGAAAAATTCCGTGCTGGTCTGGAAGAATCCCTTTTCCAGCGTGATATCTTCCTGGGTGTCCACCTTCAGAATCAGTTCGTTGTCCTGTAAAACGGCCTTGACGCCCTTCATTTTCTGCTTGTGGCTGCGGTCTAAGCTGTTCGCCAGACGTAAGATGGCGGTCAGCTTGGCAACCGTTAAGTAGCTCTCCTTGTCTAATCCCATGGGGCGTTCCTGTGCCTGCCCGTAATAGACGAAATCGCTGTGGTTAAAGCGCACCACATTTGCCACGATCTCCCGCTCCATATGGGACAATCCAATCATTTCCGTCGCCATGATAATGTCATAGGAAGCCTCACCGGTATTGATCAGGCTGATGTATTTTCCACAGTCGTGCAAAATAGCGGCAAGCCGCAGATACAGGCGTTCTCTCTGCCCCATGCCATGCACTTTTTTCATGCTGTCAAAGATCGTGGTCGTGATATGCTCCAGGGTATCCGCTCTCTTGCTGCTGCCGTTGTAACGCTTGCTGATATTCATTGCACAGGCGATAATATCCTCTGCAAAATCATGCTCGCCCCGAAACATTTTATTCTGCTCCGCATACTCGTAGGCAATACCGTCGCATAGCGTTACGCCCGGTGCCCAGACCTGTTCCGCTCCCATCAGTTCTGCGATTCGTCTGGTGAGAATGGCACTGATGTATACCAACGGCACTTTTTCCTCCGCAATATCCATCCGCTTGGCCAGCTCCGTGGTACCTTTGGTACGAAGAGCTTCCATCAGCTGGGAAAATGCCTTGCGATCCACGACAGCATTGACTTCTCCCCGCTCATGAGCCTTGCGTACCGCCCAGGGAGACAGGTAATCGTCCACAATAATGATATTTTTGATCTCACGGTCCTTGAGGTACAGCTTCTTATAATCATCCAGCTGCGCCGTGGCAAGTTCGTCCACCAGGCGCTCCATCTGGGTGCTGCCCGCGTTCAGATGATTCAGCAGTTCCTGCAAACGTAATACACCAAGGCGTAAGTTTTGGGTCGATACCAGCGTATCCTTGTCAAACAGGGAAATTTGGATACTACCGCCGCCGATGTCCAGGATTGCCGTTTTTTCCTCGATAATTCTGCGGAAAGTCTCCCCCTTGGAAGCAATGGACTTGTAGTCCAGGAAACGCTGCTCGGAGTTACTCAAAGTCTCCATCCGGATACCGGTGCGCTGTTCAATCTGATCCTGCAGGATCAGGGTATTCTCCGTCTCCCGGATGGCACTGGTGCCGTAGGCTTTATAGGCAGTCACCTTATAGGATTCCATGATCTGCGAGAATTCCTTCAGCGTATGACACAGATCATCGATTTTCTCATTGCTGATCTTCCCGCTGGCATAGGTGTCCGATCCAAGGTCGATCCGCTGACGGATACAGTCGATCTCTCGCATGGTATTTTTCCCGGAGAGATCAAATATTTTCATGGTGAGTTCAAAACTGCCCACATCAATGGCAGCGAAAGTTTTTACACTCATATTTTTCTCCTTTTGCAACACTATCCTGTAACTGTTCTGTTGTATGTAATTTCAGGGAAGTTTTATGCCTTCTGCCCTAACAGGTAATCAATGAACTGCTGGGCGCTTCTTCCGGACAGTCCGCCGTGGGACAGCTCCCATTTATTGGCTTCCAGCAAAAGCTCCTCTTCCGGTATCTCCACATGATAACGATCCGCCAGAGTCTTTACGATATTCTGGAATTCCTTTTTGTTGGGAGCACCGAAATAAATGGTCACGCCGAAACGGTATACCAGCGACAGTTTCTCCTGTACGGTATCGCTGGTGTGCATATCCTCTCTGGTCTCCTCCTTGTCGCTGTAGTTCTCACGAATGAGGTGTCGACGGTTGGAGGTGGCATAGATCAGGACATTCTCCGGCTTTTTCTCCAGTCCGCCCTCGATGACAGCCTTTAAATATTTGTATTCGATCTCGAATTCTTCGAAGCTCAAATCATCCATGTAAATGATAAATTTGTAATTGCGGTTCTTGATCTGACTGATCACGGTGTTCAGGTCCTGGAACTGGTGCTTGTAGACCTCGATGATACGCAGACCCCTGTCATAATATTCGTTGGCGATTGCCTTGATGCTGGAAGATTTACCGGTCCCCGCATCGCCGAACAGCAGGCAGTTATTGGCTTTTTTGCCGTTTACAAAAGCCTCGGTGTTATCCACCAGTTTCTTTTTCGGGGTCTCGTAGCCCACCAGGTCATCCAGCTTCACATGGGCAATATTTAAGATAGGAACGATATGTACGCCCTCTTCATCATGGGTGATACGGAAGGATTTATGCAGACCGAATTTGCCCACGCCGTATTCCTTGTAGAACTGGGTCAGGGTAGCTTTCATCTCCTCCGGGGTGCCGTCGGCGCAGAACTTCTCCGCCAGTTCACAGATGCGGGCACAGATCCGCTTGTTGTAGACCTTACTCTCCTGCATGCTGCTGGCATAATTTTCAATCAGGGAAAATTCCGGCACCTTCAGAGTCTCCATCATTGGAGCAAAATCAAAATCATAGAATTCCTTGAAAATGCGGATGTCGTGCAGCGCCGCATCGTTGATGGAACCGACGATTTCCCCGCGGATCTCGCAGCCGCAGCTGTAGCTGTTCTCGTTGTTCACCAGAAGATTTGCCAGATAGCAGTGCCACAGATTCCCGTGGAAACCGTAATTGCCTGCCAGGTCGATCAGGTCATGGATGCACTCGTAAAATAATGCCGCCATATCTTCCGTATTGTAATATTCGTCATCGTAATGGGACATGAGGAACGCCATGTCATACAACAGCTCGCCGTCCTCAAAATCACGGTATACGATCAGTTCTTTTTCTCTCATATGTCTAACCTTCTTGTTTTATATGTTTTAACTATTCAGAGCCAATGGGTTTCTGAATAGTTATTATGCCTAATAATTGCCCAGAATCTTCATGCTCCGGGTCTCTTCCCGCAGTCCCCGCAATGCGTTTTTCACTGCGCTGTCCGAAAGGTTTCCCTCGAAATCAATGAAGAATCGGTACTCCCAGTTCCGGTCGGGAATCGGGCGGCTCTCGATCTTGGTCATGTTCAGATTGTTGTAGATAAAATGGGACAGAATGTGGTACAGGGATCCGCTCTCGTGGGGAATCTCCAGACACAGACTGATCTTGTTTGCATTTTTGCGGAAAATCTTCTGGTTCGTCACAATGATAAAACGGGTGGAATTGCTGTCGGAATCATTGATACCTTTTTCCAGTATCTCCAGTCCGTAGGTCTGACCCGCATATTCGCTGGCGATGGCCGCCTGCGTTTTATCCTTTTCTTTTGCTACCTTTAATGCTGCAAATGCATTATTCTGCATACTGATCTGCTGCCAGTCATGGTCAGAGAGGTATCTGGCGCTCTGCATCAGAGACTGGGGATGGGAATAGACTCTTTTGATTTCCTCCATTTTTGTCCCGGGCAGTGCCAGCAGGCAGTGTTCGATGGGAATGACCTGCTCTCCTACGATATAATTTTCGAATTCCACCAGCAGATCATAGATCTCATTAACGATTCCTGCAGTGGAATTTTCAATGGGAAGAACTGCAAAATCCGCGCTGCCCTCGTCAATGGCACTCATGGCATCCCGGAAGGACTCTACATGAAAAGAGTTTACATTTTCTCCGAAAAACTTGCGCATAGCCGCCTGGGAATAAGATCCCTCCGCACCCTGATAGACCACTCTGGCACACTCGGTCTCCAGTTCGTCCACACCGATGAAGGGTAGTCTGCCCTCACTGCCGTGAGCTGCTAAAAGCTGGTACTGCAGCTTTCTGCTCATAGACATGATCTGTTCAAACAGTTCCTCAACGCCGTGACTGTTGAAATCGTTGTGTGTCAGTGCCTTGACTCCGGCAATTTTCTCCTGCTCCCGCTGCTTGTCGAATACCTTTTTCCCGGTCTCTATTTTATATTCCGCCACCTGCTTACAGACATCCATGCGCTCCTCATAGAGATCCACGATCTGCCTGTCGATGGTGTCGATCTGTTGTCTTAACTGTGCTAAATCCATGCTGTTCTCCTTAACTCCTTGTAACTATTCAGAACCCCATTCGCAAAACCGCCTCTGCGAGGCTTTTCTTTTGCTCATGTGGTTACTTCGCCCTATAAAGATTATCAATTGCTCTTACGAATGCAAGCATTCGACGCTCATTTGATAATCTTTACATGGCTCTGAATAGTTACATTTTATCTCACTTTTTTCTTGTTAGCAAGCAAGAACCAAGGTATAATATTAGATATTACAAAAACTTTACATTTCATTTTTACATATTTATGTATAAAGAAGGATTACTTATGAAAGATAAAAAAGCCTTGTTCATTTTAATTCCTTTTCTTCTGTTCGCGATCGTCATCGGAGCACTTGCCATCGTGGGCGACCGGATCCCGGATAATTCCCCTGAGACGGTGGGCAACACCGCGGGGAATCTGAACAATTCCGGTTACTTCTGCGAGTACGATGGGAAAGTGTATTTTGCCAATGCTTACGACAGCAACACCCTGTACTCCATGGATCCTTCAGAGCAGAATATCCAAAAATTAGGCAGTGCTTCCGCGGAAAATATTTTAGCCGGAGGAAAATACCTCTACTATTACCAGACCGGTGCTTCGGGAGATGCCGGAATCGGTTCCCTGCGGGCTGTGCGTTCCTTCAACCGCTGTAAATTAAACGGTACGGATGTGACAGGACTTACCCGGGATCCCATTGTTTCCGCCCAGCTGGTGGGAAGTAACCTCTATATTATGACTGTGGATGATAACGGACCTTTATTTTATCGCATGAGGATCGACAAATCCGACAAAACAGATCTGGCAGATTACGAGATCAATCCCGCCTGCGCCGTGAACGGTACCATCTATTACAACGGTACCCAGGAGAATCATTATCTCTATGCGTTGAATACCGCTACAGACACTTCCTCCACCATATGGGACGGCAATCTGTGGTACCCCATCGCACAGGGTGACTATATCTACTATATGGATGTGGAAAATAATTACAGACTCTGCCGTTATTCCCTGTCCCGGAATGAAGTGGAAGTCCTGACGGAAGAGAGGATCGACTGCTTCAATGTTGGTTACGGCTATGTGTACTATCAGGTAAACAGTGAAGAGGCATGCCTGAAATGCATGCGGGATGACGGAAGTGATTCCTGGGTCATTGCCGAGGGCAATTATACCGCCATCAATATGACATCCCAGTATGTCTACTTCCAGATGTTCGGAGATGATTCTTTCTGGTATCACTCTCCCCTGGGGACATGGACATACAGCAGCTTTGACGGAGCCAGTGAGGCTGCACTGGATGCACTGAAAAAGTAATTGTAATGACAGCCAGCAAGAGCCGCAGACTTTTCGCCTGCGGCTCTTTTTAACCTTCCTCAATATGATTCAGACCCTGATTCAGAATCGTGATGATATGATCATCCGCCAGCGCATAGAAAATGGTCTTGCCGTCCCTGCGGTTCTTCACCAGATCCATCTGCTTCAATACCCGTAACTGATGGGAAATAGCAGACTGGGACATACCAAGCAGAGTGGCTATGTCATACACACACATTTCGGAGCACAGCAGCACCGACAAGATCTTCAGTCTTGTAGCATCTCCAAATACTTTAAAAAATTCTGCCAGATCCTGCAATTCCTCTTCCGGCGGCATCTTCTCATCGATCTGTCTTATGGTCGCCGGATCTGCGGACAAATAATTATTCTTCTCTTCCATTTTATTTTCTTTATTCTCCATTGCTATCCTCTGTTTACAGAAAAACTGTGGTTATTCACGATTAACTATATTTACTATACACTATTTCTGTGAATTCGACAAATGGAAATATTGTTGCATACCTTCCGTCATGGTAATCGTTCTCTCATGATCGATGAACAATGCCTCCGCATCGTATTTTTCCAGAAGTTTCTGCCCTTCCTCCGATCCTAATACAAAGCAGGCGGTAGACAACGCATCGCTTAAGAAACCATCCTTCGTCACAATGGTAACCCCCGATACATTGCTGCGTGCAGGGGATCCGGTCCGGGGATCCAGTATATGATGATATCTGACACCATCCACTTCCACATATCGCTCATAGTCTCCCGAGGTGGATACACAGTACCCTCCATCCAACGTGAGAATTCCCACACTTTGCGAGGGATCCAGCGGATCTGTCACCGCGATCTGCCAGGCTCCGCCCTCCGGTTTGCTTCCATATGTCAGGATGCTGCCTCCCACAGAGATCACCGCACCGCTCACCTCCGGATGAGCTTCCAGCGTCTCATGAATCTCATCCAATGCCACACCTTTGCCTACGGCACCCAGATCCAACTGCATTTCTGCGGGGATACTCACCAGGGCTCCGACAGCCTGCTGTTCCAGTCCAATCTTCTGCCAGCCTGACGTAGCAAGTGCCTGTGCGATTTTCTCCTTCTCTGGCAGTTCATAGTTCTGCGGATCATCGTCAGCCGCCCAGGTATCAATATCCCACAGTCGGCTGAGCTGACCAATGCTCACATCAAAAGCACCACCTGTCTGTTCCGAGATCTGTAGGCACCGTTCCAGCCAGCCTGCCATCGCAGAGGAAACCTGTATCTGTCCTTCTCCGGCGGCTGCATTGATACGAGCCACTTCCGCACTCTCCAGGCGCCAGGAAAGTTCTTCCTGCTCCAGTTCATTTAGTTTTTGTAAAACATCATCTGTTATTTTAGCGCCTGTTTTACCGTTCATTGTTGCTGCAGAATTTCCGGTCACATAAACGGTCTGGGAAATGACGGTTCCCATTGCAGTGTCTATACTTTTTTCGCATTTGGTCTGCTGTCCGCAGCCTCCCAGGAAAAGCGCGGGGATCATTGTAAAAAGTGCTGCCCAGCACACCGCCCGGGACGTTTTCAAATACTTCTTCATTTTTTACATTCCTTTTGTTATACTGTTCTCATCGAAAGGAGTTCCTTATTCCTATGAATGTTTCCATGAACGATCGAAAAAAAGCGGTTCTACTTACAGCAGTTCTGCTCGCAATAGCCATCCTATGCGGGCTCCGGATCTATTTGGTCTCTCACAGTTCCCCAGGGAACGGTCAGGCTCTCTATGCCGACCTCTATCAGAATGGGGAATTATTGCAGACCATCCGGCTGGACACAGTGATCGGTGAATATACTTTTGATGTTCCCGGAGAGAACGATGCAACGAATACCGTCTGCGTCCGTCCGGGCAGCATTGCCATCGTCTCCGCCTCCTGTCCGGATCAGATCTGCGTGCATCAGGGATTTATCAGCACCTCCCTGCTCCCCATCACTTGTCTGCCCAATCGGCTGGTGATCCGGGTCAGAGAAGAGGCAACCACACCGGATAACACGACATTTATTCCCGACGGAGTAACCTATTGATAAGATATTAAAGCACACGGCTCTAAAACGCCGGAACGTTTACGAATTGCGAAAAGCACGGAGATCATAATGAAACCACCCATAACTACCAAAAAACTGACGACGCTTTCCCTGTTAGCCGCCATTGCACTGGCTCTGTATGCTGTGGAAAGCGCCCTGCCCCCCATCGTCCCTATCCCGGGCATCAAACTGGGGCTTGCTAATATAATAACGCTTGTTGTTCTATGGAAATATTCCGCAAAAGACGCCTTTTTCGTGCTTCTGGTGCGGATCCTTTTAGCGACCCTGTTCTTCGGTCAGACCATCAGTCTCCTGTACAGCCTGTCTGGTGGTCTCCTGTGCCTGCTTGCCATGGTGTTTGTAAAGCAATTATTACACGGTCATTACCTGTTCCTTGCAAGTATGACCGGGGCTGTCTTCCATAATCTGGGGCAGATCGGGGTTGCGTTTTTACTGACTTCCGTTCCCGCCGTGCTTGTCTATCTGCCGTTTTTACTATTAAGCGGTCTGGTAACCGGATTGTTCATCGGTCTCTGTGCCCGCTTTACGCTTCGTTTCCTTCCGTAAGATCCACGGGGAGCTCCGACAACATCTGTGTTACAGTCTTGTGTGTGATGGGATGGCGGAAGTTCGGTGCCAGTTCACACAAAGGCTTCAGCACAAAATAACGGTTCTCCATATCTATATGGGGAATCACCAGATCCTCCGAGCTGTAGATCAGATCATCATAGAAAATAATATCCAGATCCAGCGTCCGGGGTCCCCAGTGAATTTTGCGTTCTCTTCCTTCGGAAGCTTCGATTCTATGCAATTCCCGCAACAGTTCTTCCGGTGTCAATAATGTCCGGATCTCAAACATTCCGTTTGCAAAGTTATCCTGCTCCACACCACCGTAGGGCAATGTCTCTAATAATTCCGATACCTTCGTAACCTGAATATCCTTATGCTTCTCCAGCTGTCCCAGCGCCTGCGCAATATGCTCTCTGCTGTCACCCATATTGGAACCCACGGCAATATAAGCCTCATGCCATTCTCTGTGGATTGCCACAGACACACTGCCAAAGGGCAGTGGAATCGGTGCATCGGGCTTGCGGATCTCCAGATCCAGTCCCTGTACCAGCGGAAAATGCTGCAGCACTTCATATGCCGTCCGCTCTGCCACCGTTTCGATCAGCTGAAAGGTATGCTGCTGCATGAAATCCGTGATAAACTGACAGACCTCCCCGTAATTGGTGGAAAGGTTCAGTTCATCCGCCAGTCCCGCCGGACGGGTATTGGTATACAAAGTAGCATTCACGTAAAAATGCTGTCCTTTTTCATTTTCTTCCGGATACACACCGTGATGCGCATATACTTCCAGTTCTTCAATACGGATCTGATCCTTTTGAATTTCATTTCTCATTGCCGATTCCGCCTTTCCCGATTCGTTTCGCAGCTTCTTAGTTTCCGCTGTTTAAAATAGTTTCACACATTTTAATGGTGCGGACATTTTCCTTCACATCATGCACCCTGACGAACATGCATCCTTTCTGCACACCGAACATGGTGGTCACAAGCGTCCCCTCCACTCTCTCCGTCACCGGCAGATCCAGTGTCAGTCCGATGACAGACTTACGGCTGCATCCCAGCAGTAACGGATAGCCAAACATATTCAACTCTTCCAGGCAGTTGATGATCTCCAGATTGTTCTCATAAGTCTTGCCGAAGCCCACACCGGGATCTAAGATGATATTCTCGTCCGCGATTCCTGCCGCTTCCGCCAGGTGGATCGTATCTGCCAGATCTGCTGCCACATCCTGCATAAAATCCCGATAATCCGCTTCCTTGCGGTTGTGCATCAGACAACAGGGCAGCCCACTCTTGGCAATGACCTCTGCCATACGCTTATCATATTTCAATCCCCAGATATCGTTGATAAGATCCGCACCCGCACGGATCCCCGCCTCTGCCACACCGCTTTTGTAGGTGTCCAGGGAAATGGGAATATCAAAATTTGCCTTCACTGCCTCGATCATGGGCACGACTCTGGCGATCTCCTCCTCGTCGGATAACAGGGTATACCCCGGTCTGGTGGATTCTCCACCGATATCCACAACGTCCATTCCCTCGGCGATCATTTCTTCCACATGCTTCAGTGCCCGGTCTCTGTCATTCCACTTTCCCCCATCGGAAAAGGAATCCGGGGTCACATTCAGGATCCCCATTACATAAGTATGTCCTTTGGTCTGAAACTCTCTGTTGCCAATCTTCATTTGTTTTCTCCCCATGTTTGTATTATTTTCGTGCCCGGATATGTTTCCGTACCGGGCACAGCTTTGCGAATGTCACGGTTCAGACTGTTGCACTCAGTACCTGATCGTCAGATTCTTCTTGTCGTCCTTCCAGTTACAATCCTTCTCCGCATCACATGCAAAGCATGCACGGCTTGCCTTGTCCGCCCGGTACAGAATGCCGTTTAAGTTCTTCTCCTTCGCTGCCTCGGGATCTCTGTGCCGGAAAATTGCCGTTACAATAACACCCGTTTCTTCATCATCGAATCCGCAGTCCTTAAGGATCTCCGGTGCAATCCGGGCGCTTGCCTGCTCATGTGGGGTGCCGTTCTCGTACTGTTCGTGCTTCCCGCAATCATGGAGCAGCGCCGCCGCATAGATCCATTCCCGGTCGATCTTAAGCCCTTCCTCCAGCGCTATGATCGTCCCGATCCTGGCTACATCCAGAAAATGTACCATACTATGACGGCAGAAGCGTCTGCCTGCTTCTGCCGCATTGTTTCGTCCTAAATGATATAAAAATAAATCGTGATTTAATATCTTATCAATTCTATCCATAGGAGTCTCCCCATATCGTTACGATTTCTTAACAGCATCCCCCAACATCCATGATCTCTACCGGTTCACCAGCTGTAAGAATCTGTCCTGCAATTCCTTATTCTCTGCAAAGACTCCTCTCGTCACCATGGTGACCGTCTGGCTGCCGGGCTTTTTGATGCCGCGCATGGTCATGCACATGTGCTCGGCTTCCAGCATTACCATAACTCCCCGGGGTGCCAGATATTTCATAATATCGTCTGCGATCTGTGCCGTCATCCGCTCCTGGATCTGTAATCTTCTGGCATAGACCTCCACCGTCCGCGCCAGCTTGCTCAGTCCCACGACTTTACCATTGGGAATATACGCCACATGTGCCTTGCCGTAAAAAGGCATCAGGTGATGCTCACACATAGAATAAAAAGTGATATCCTTCTCCAGCACCATCTCGTTATTGTCTACAGAAAAGACTTTCGACAGATGCTCTCCCGCATCCTGATCCATGCCGCCGCAGATCTCCTCATACATCCTGCCGATCCGCTCCGGTGTCTCTTTCAGTCCTTCTCTCTCGGTATCCTCCCCGATTCCTTCCAGTAAAAGCTTTACCGCTTCCTGTACTTTCTTCTGATCTACCATTTTCACCGCTTCACTTTCCGTGTATTCCTCTGTGCCTGTCTCTTCTCTATGATTTTCAGGATCCTTCCCAGATACGAAAGAGATCCAAAGCACAATATCACATCGTCCCTGCCTGCCAGCAGATGGCTGAGTTCCACCGCCTCTTCCAGACTGTCTACCGCCGTCACATCAGGGTGTACCTTAGCAACCTCCTGTGCCAGATCATAGGCGTGCATAGCTCTCGGATTGTCCGGAGGTGTCACCGTGAGAATCTGATCCGCATACTTTTCCGTCAATGCGATCACACGATCCACTTCCTTGTCCTTTAACATTCCCATTATATAGATAATTCTTTTATTTGTAAAATAGAATTCTATGGAATCCGCAAGTTTTGCCGCTGCATCCTCGTTGTGCGCACCGTCAATAATAAATAACGGGTGTTCTTCCAGTATTTGCAGTCGTCCGGTCCAGGTGGTCTCCTTCAGTCCCTTCCGCATAGCACTCTCTTTGATCTCATAACCGCATTTTTCCAGTGCCTGTACCGCTTCTACTGCCAACACAGCATTGGCTACCTGAAATTTTCCCGCAAGAGTGATCTCAAGCTTTTTATAATTCCCATAATCAAAAGTCTGCTTTTTCAAGCCGTATTTTACATGCTTAGCATGTGCCACATCCGCGATGGTCAGGGTACATCCAAGTTCTGCCGCCGTCTGCTCCACGACTTTCTGTGCCGCTTCTTTCTGTCGCATGGACACTACCCGGCATCCCGGTTTACAGATTCCCGCTTTATGCGCAGCGATCTCCTCCAGACTATTTCCTAAAAACTTCATGTGATCCATGCCGATGGCCGCCAATACTGCCACCTGTGTGGTGGTGATTAGATTCGTAGCATCCTCTCTGCCACCCATACCGGTCTCCAGCACGACAATATCACACTTTTTCTCCCGGAAATACCAAAAGGCCAGCGCCGTCTCAACTTCAAAAGGCGTAGGGTGATGGAAGTCGTCCTGTACCATTGCCTCGCAATGTTCCCGGATAATTTCCAATCCTTCACACAGATCTTTATGGGTGATCTTCTGTTTTCCGATCTGTATTTTTTCACAATAATCAATAATAACAGGTGATATATATTTTCCTACGCGGTATCCGGCAGCTTGTAAGATATTGGAAATATAGGCAAGTGTGGAACCTTTTCCGTTGGTTCCCGCGATATGTACAAATTTTAAATCATCCTGCGGGTTTCCCAGTCTACGGCACAGCTCTCTGATGCTGTCCAGTCCCGGAACAATGCCATAAGTTCCCACTTTTTCCATATATTCCATTGCTTCCTGATAGTTCATAGCTTCTCTCCCGTATCATACGTTGAAAAATTCATATACTAAGTCCATGAAAATAACAAAATCCATCGCAAACTCTTTTAAAACCTTCGGCAGGAACTTCCTGCTTTGCGGACTGTGCGGCTGGTGTATGGAGATCCTGTTCACCGCGCTGCATTCCCTGAAACGCAGGGATCTGCGCCTTACCGGCAATACATCTCTGTGGATGTTCCCCATCTACGGCTCCGCCTGCCTGCTGACACCCTTCAAGCGACTATTTCAGCGGCTGCATATCAGCCGTCTGAAACGAGGTCTCTTCTATATGACAATGATCTTCACGATGGAATATTTCAGTGGGTGCCTGCTGTGGAAGCATAATCTCTGTCCCTGGGATTATGTGAAAAGCCGTTTCCACATCCACCGGATCATCCGGCTGGATTATGCTCCCTGGTGGTTTTTGGCCGGGTTGTTTTTCGAAAAGATCCTTCACTGATCTATGTTACCATCACTGCATTGCATCTGCCAGCATACGCTCCTCATGGACCTTTTTGTCCCGCACCATCTTCTTCATCAGGAAATGATATGCGATCCACAGGAAAATTCCCGCGGTCAGCCATGCACTGGCATTGGCGAAGCACACGCCCACATAGCTCATCAGATGTGCCGCTACGAAAGCCATAACAGCACGGCTCACCAGTTCCACAACGCCGCCCATCATAGGGATGAAACCAAAGCCACAGCCCTGCAGTGCATTTCGGAAGATGAAGATCATTCCCAGCGGAATAAAGAACATGCCGCAGATCGTAATATAGGTTCTCGCATAACCGCATACCATCTCTACCTGTTCGGAGATAAACAGCGGCACAATATAAGGAAGTGCCAGATATACCAGTCCGTAGACGATCACCGCATAGACACCGGACATGATATTTGCCACTTTTACGCCCTTCTGGATCCGGTTCAGGTCATTGACACCGCGGTTCTGTGCGCAGTAAGTTGCCATGGTCACGCCCATTGCTGCAAAGGGCTGCGTTACCAGCTGTTCCACCTTGCAGGATACGGAATAGGATGCCACCACGGTAGATCCTAACAGATTCAGTGCGGACTGTACCAGAATAGTACCGATGGCTGTGATGGAGAACTGCAGTGCCATGGGGATACCCACGCTCAGCTGGTTCTTCACACACTGGCTCTCCAGTCTGCAATGTTCCAGACGGATATGCAGTGTGGGAACACGCTTAATAATGTAGATCAGGCACAGCACACCGGACAGTCCCTGGGAAATAATGGTGGCATAAGCGGCGCCGCCCACTCCCATACGACCGTATACGATCAGTACATAATCCAGCACGATATTTGTCACCGAAGCAATGACCAGCAGCACCAGAGGCACCACACTGTTGCCGATGGCACGCAGAATACTTGCCAGCAGGTTGTAGAGAACATTGCAGGCTATTCCCGCACAGATGATCATGATATATTCTTTCGTCATATCAAAAATATCTTCCGGCGTGTTCATCATCCGTAAAAGTCCATCCATGCTCACCATACTCACCATCGTCATCACAATGGTCACGATGACTGACAGAATTGCTGCACTTCCGATACTTTTGCGCATGCCCTCTCTGTCTCCGGCACCAAATCGCTGCGCCGTCAGCACCGTGAAACCGGTAGTCAGTCCCTGGGTAAAACCAATGATCAGAAAGCTCACCGATCCGGTGGCTCCTACCGCCGCCAGTGCATCCACACCAACGAACCGTCCGACAATAATGGTATCCACCATGCTGTATAACTGCTGAAAAATATTACCTATAATAATAGGAATGATAAATTTTGCAATCAATTTGGAAGGGCTGCCCTTCGTCATATCAAGTTCCATAAATCTCTTCTCCCGAAAAGACAGGACCCCGGAAGGTCCCGTCTCGTATTATTGCCTTTATTACTTTTTGCCTTTATTCTCTATGTTCCGCATTCCTGCTTCTACTATTCTACTACTGTAAATCGTCAGGATCGCCGATGTCACCGGAACCGATATCCAGCATGTTCACTGTTCTGCGCTTCAATCTTGCTTCCTCCGACTCCTTCAGAATGAATTCCTTGATAGCTTTGGAATTACGGATATGCTCAATGATCAGTTTGGGATGAGAGGTATCACCGGTATAACAAATAATGGTTCCAAGTCCCACAATTCTCTCCCAGAAGCTGGCCGTATGCTCCACATCCTGTACCTTATACATATAGCAGTCGTTCTCCACCTTGGTGAACACCCCGGTATCCATGGTGATCATGTCCTCTTTGATAATATACTTGGTAAAGGTAAGAGGTAATCCTAAAAATAACCAGCACTTCTTTTCTATAAATTCTACAGACATAGTGTCCTCCTTATAATTGCTTTGCACCCTCTCCGCTCCATCTGCCTGTTACAGATGGAGCGGCTTTTACACAACCGATTTCCTTGATACAAATCTCTTTGCATCATTATATGATATCCTATCCCGGAATGCAAAACCTTTCTGTCGTATTCCCACAAATTTTCTCTCTTTTTTCACTTTCTCCGGCTTGATTCTCATACTCAGAAATGCTATTATATTACAAATGCAAAAATACAGGAGGACAAACACATGACCGCAAAAGAATGTATCACAGGTCGCAGAAGTATCCGTCAGTTCACGGATCAGCCGGTATCTCATGAGCTTTTGGCTCAGATCGTAGAGACAGCTTCTTATGCTCCCAGCTGGAAGCATACACAAATTGTTCGTTATATCGCTGTGGAAGGCGAGAAGAAAGCGAAACTTGCCGCATGTACTTCCTCTTTCCCCAATAATGGCAAGATCATGGAGAACGCTCCCATGGTCATTGCAGTTACCGTGATCAAGGGCAGAAGCGGTTTTGAGAGAGACGGCTCCTTCACCACCGCACGTGGCGATGCATGGCAGATGTTTGATGCCGGCGTTGCCAGCGAAGCATTTTGCCTGGCTGCTTACGAGCAGGGTCTTGGCACCGTAATCATGGGTATCTTCGATCAGCAGGAAGCTGCTGATCTCCTTGAGATTCCTGAAAATCAGGATCTGATCGCACTGATCCCCATTGGTTATCCCGCAGAAGCACCCGTTGCTCCCAAACGGAAACCCGTAACGGATCTGTTATCTTATCAACAGTAATTTTAAAGTCGAAGAGTTTTTTCTCTTCGACTTTTTTCTGGTCAGGGTGCGGTCATGCTGCACCTGCATTGCCGTAAAGAGCGCTGTGATGCGGCAGTGTCGTTCCTTTTTCTAATTAAATTATCCATAACACGGCGCAGAAATGAGGATACCATAAAATGAGACACTTGATGAACCCACTTGACTTCTCTGTTGAGGAACTGGACAAGCTGTTCGCTCTGGCAGACGACATTGAGAAGGATCCCGCCAAATACGCCCACAAATGCGACGGCAAGATCCTTGCCACCTGCTTCTACGAGCCCAGCACCCGTACAAGACTCAGTTTCGAGTCTGCCATGACGCGCCTGGGCGGCAGAGTCATCGGCTTCTCCGATGCTGCTTCCTCTTCCGCATCCAAGGGAGAAAGTGTATCCGATACCATCCGCATCATCTCCTGCTATGCGGACATCTGCGCTATGCGTCATCCCAAAGAAGGCGCTCCCATGGTAGCCGCAGAGAAATCCCTGATCCCCGTGATCAATGCCGGTGACGGCGGACATCAGCATCCCACCCAGACGCTGACAGACCTCCAGACCATCCGTAGTCTCCACGGTGACCTGAACAACTTTACCATCGGTCTGTGCGGTGATCTGAAATTCGGTCGTACCGTACACTCCCTGATCAATGCACTGGTGCGTTACGAAGGCATCAAGTTCATCTTCATCTCTCCCGAAGAGCTGAAGGTACCGGATTATATCACCGACATGCTCCGGGAAAAGGGCATTCCTTTCCAGGAAGTCATCCGTCTGGAAGATGTGATGCCCGAGTTGGATCTCTTATACATGACCCGTGTCCAGAAGGAGCGCTTCTTCAACGAAGAAGATTACGTCCGCCTGAAAGATTTCTATGTACTGACCAAGGAAAAAATGGAACTTGCAAAGCCCGACATGCTGATACTCCATCCCCTTCCCAGAGTCAACGAGATCTCCGTGGAAGTCGATGACGATCCCAGAGCCGCTTACTTCAAACAGGCCCAGTTCGGTGTCTACGTCCGTATGGCCCTTATCCTGACTTTACTGGGTCTGGCATAATCCCGGATAATCTAGTGCAATAAATGATAGGAATCATGCAGGGCGTAAATACGTCCGCAGAATGGAGAATAATATGTTAAATGTAGGAAAAATCGAAGAGGGTTTCGTCCTCGACCATATCAAAGCCGGAAAAAGTCTCTCTATCTATGAGCATCTTCAGCTGGATAAGTTAGACTGCACCGTTGCTATTATCAAAAATGCCCGCAGCGGAAAAATGGGTAAAAAGGATATCCTGAAAGTAGAATGTGATATCAATATGCTAGATCTGGATGTGCTGGCATTCATCGACCACAACATCACCGTCAACGTAATCAAAAATGGTGAGATCGTAGAGAAAAAGGAACTGGTACTTCCCAAACAGATCAAAAACGTCATCAAATGCCGTAATCCCAGATGCATCACTTCTATCGAGCAGGGACTGCCCCACGTATTCGTCCTCTCCGATGAGAAAAAGGAAATCTACCGCTGCAAATACTGCGAAGAAAAATACAGCGAAAGCTGAATTTCCCATTCATAAGATGCCAAAAGAGCCGTCTCCCGCACCCGGGAAACAGCTCTTATTTATTTCTTAATTACTATATGACTATTATTGCATCCGCCTCAGGATCGCGACATCCTTTGGTGCCAGGGTGATCTCCCCAGCAGTTCTTTTTTCTCCTGTCAGAAGATCTTTCGTAGCGATCGGCAACTGCACCGTTGCCGGTGTCTCGTTATGATTCAGCAGATACCACAGTCTCTCTGTTCCTCTGCTTCTGGAGGTGACTTCCACGCCATCCGGCACCTCCTGCAATGCCGACCGAATTCCCGCTTCCGTGCAGACATCGTTCAAAAACTTCCGGTAGAACTTCTCATCGGAAGCCGTAGCCACATAATACGCCTTTCCTTCTCCGTAAGTATTACAGGTCAGCACCGGCATTCCCTGATAGAAATCCTCACCGTAACCGCTCTCATCCAGCTGATCTGCCCCTTCTAAATGCATCAGATCGCAGAGTAAGATGGCCGGATATTTCTCTCCCCGATAGACGAAGAAATTGGATACCTCATGGGGCAGCGCATCCTGCTCTTCCACACAGACACCTAAGATATCACGCAGTTTTCCGGGATAGCCTCCGAGGGTCACCAGATCGTTTTCCTGTACGATTCCACTGAAAAAAGTGGTCAGGAATCTTCCGCCCTCTTTCACGAACTTCCGGATCTTCTCATCCGCATCTCCCTTAACCATATACCAGACCGGAGCGATCAGCAGACGGTATCCACCGAAATCGTCTTCCGGCGATACAAAATCCACATCGAAGCCTTCTCTGCGCAGGGCGTCATAATACCGGAACACCTCCGTCAGATACTTCAGTTCGCAACTGGGACCTGCGGAATATTCCAGTGCCCACCAGTTATCCCAGTCGAAGAAAATACCGATCTTCGATTCGGTCCTCATCTGCATGGTATCCGTTCCCAGATGCTTCAATTCCTCTCCCAGCGCCGTGATTTCCCGGAATACTCTGGTATTTTCCGTTCCCACATGATCGATCACCGCACCGTGATACTTTTCACAGGCACCCACCGTACGACGCATCTGGAAAAACATCACCGTATCCGCACCATGGGCCATGGCCTGCATACTCCACAATCGCATAACACCGGGGCGCTTCAATGCATTATACGGAAGCCAGTTGGTCACACTGGGGGTCTGCTCCATCAGGGCAAAAGGAGCTCCGCCGCCGATTCCGCGCATCAGGTCGTGTGCCATGGCAATCCGGGTGTAAGAATCCTCATTGGAGGGATAATTGTCCCAGGATACGAAGTCCATCTCTTTCGCCCATTTGAAGTAATCCAGAGGCTTATAGAATCCCATGAGGTTCGTCGTCACTTTCGCTTCCGGCAGCACCTTTTTGATCTCATCCCGCTCCAGCTTATAACAGTCTAACATGGCATCCGACTGGAATCTCCGGTAATCCAGCGAGATTCCCTGAAACATGGTCCGCTCTGTGGCAAAATGCTCACTCCGAAGATCCGGCACCACGATTTCCTCCCAGTCATAAAAGGTATGTCCCCAGAATGCTGTATTCCACGCATGATTCAGTGCTTCCAGTGTTCCGTATTTTTCCCGAAGCCAGACCCGGAAAGCCTGTTTGCACCGTTCGCAATAGCACTCTCCGCCAAACTCGTTGGACACATGCCATGCCACGATATTGTCATACTTTCCATAGCGCTCCGCCAGCTTCTCCGCCAGTCTTGCCACATACTTCCGATAAGTGGGGCTGTTGGGGCAGGAATTGTGCCTTCCGCCGAATTTTCTGCGAGTTCCATTAAACTCTGTCCGCAGAATGTCCGGGTATTTTCTCGCCATCCACGCCGGATGTGCCCCGGTAGAAGTAGCCATACAGATCTTCATGCCATGGGCAGTCACCATTTCCATGATTTGATCCAGTTTTGCAAAATCATAAATATCCTCCGTGGGCTGCAATGCAGCCCAGGAGAATACATTTAATGTCACTATATCCACACCGGCTTTCGGAAGCAGGCGCATATCTTCCTGCCAGATCTCTTCCGGCCACTGCTCCGGATTGTAGTCACCGCCGTATGGTATTTTGTCTAATTTTTCATAAGGGATCATCGAAAAACTCCTGCAACTATTTCAGTAATTCCTTGATGGCTGCTGCCTTATCAGCGGCATTGTTCAGGTCTACTTCCAGTACCTGATCGTATCCGAGACCATTCACCATTTTCTGCATCTCAGCCAGTGTAGCATCGAACTCTGCATCATCCTTTGCGAAGATCATCTTCCAGGATTCTGCTACGATGACCTGCTTACACTGCTCCTTGATGGTGCTGATGTCAGTGGTATACTCGGGAGTTGCATAGTTGGTGCCGGGTAATACCAGCAGCAGATCATTATCTTTCATGTATTCGATAGAGGACAGAGCTCCGTCATTGTGTGCGGACCAGTCTTCCTGCAGAGCGGTTGCAGTTCTCTTCTGATAATCTGCCCATCTCTGGTAATTGTAACACATACCGGTACTTTCATCACAGTCAACCACACCTACGGTCTTAACATTCAGTGCGGATACACCGTCTTTCCAGGTACCGCCGCCCCATTCATCGGGAACCTGCAGAGCTTGCACTTTACTTCATTTAAGAAGACCGCGAACAGCACCGGCAGGAAGGAAGTCGCAATTCCAAGCAGGCTCATGGCAAACATATTTTTTAATACGATCAAAAGCTGCGATACCTGCGTCGGATTGCTGAACAGGGATTTGAACCATTTCAGCCCCACGAATTCACACTGGGATAATTTCAAAGGTGCTCTGTAGTCATACAATGCATAGATCCATCCATGCAGCGGAAAATAAGAAAATAAAAATACCAGTATGAGAAACGGCACGATCATGAGAAATAACTTGAAGGATTCTCGTTTTTTGGCTTTACTCATTTCCTTTTTCACTGGAGTGTACCTCCTCTTTGAATGTGACTTCATCTTACCATTCTCTTTCCGAGGTTCGTACCGTAAGAAATTGGATATAACTTCCTTGGTTTTTTAGATTTTTAGGGGTAATTTTGAGAGATTTCTCTGATTTTTAGAGTATTGAATAGCGAATTTTTATGGTAATATGCTTGAGGTTCCAACCCAGAACCTCAAACCTTCTGTTTTATCCTTTGTCTGCTGACTTTTTGACAAGCTGCACCTCATATCCCAAGGCGTTTATAATGCTGAAAAATAGCTTCATTGACGGACTATGTGTTTTCTGTTCAAATCTCGAAATAGCCTGTTGGGAGTTCTCTGTCATTTCGGCGAGTTCTGCCTGTGAAATTTTTTCTTTCTTGCGTATTTCAACGATCTTATCTACAAGTTCTTTATCATTATCTGCGACATAAAACGTGGGAGCCGGCATATTTTTCCGCTCTGTTAATGGAATATTTCCTTTTGCAATTTCTGCAGCTTCCAATAACCCCTGCATAGTTTCATTAAAAAAATTGCTCACGTTCATTCCTCCTTCAAGAATTTAATAACCGCTCTAAATGCCTTTTTCTCGTCCTCTGACAAGTCGTCTTTTTCATCCTTACTATATACATTGATAAAATAAATTAATTCTTTTATCTCCACATCAACATATAATACTCTGGCTCCACCACGTTTTCCTTTTCCTCTGTTCTCCATGGGAATTCGTATTTTTCTTAATCCACCTGTTCCTGCTATAGAATCCCCCTTTTTCGGATTCTGTAATAACACTTTCTGTAATTCTCTTAAATCTTCATCCGTCAATCCTAACTCCCGCCACTTAGCGGTAAACATTGGTACTTCAACAAAAGATCGATTCATTTGTGCACTCCTTTTACACTATGGTTAGTTTACATCAAATTTGATGTATTGTCAAGTTACATATATTTTGAACAGTATTCAAAATCATTAAAAAATCGTCTAATAAATTTAATTTCTGCCCGGTAAATACGCAGGAATCTCTGCAAAATCGATAGACGACATCAGCCTACGCTGACAATAGAATTCTTATAAGAATTGTTTATGTAAGAAGTATATCCTATCTCTTCTGTTTTGGCAAGAAAATTCCCCATCAGCGGATACTGATGGGGAGTATTTACAAACTATACTATTTTTATCCCCCTTGTATAGCAAGTGGCTTTATATTCGAACTGAATTATTTCTATCCCGCACCATCAGCAAGCGGCAAATATTTACTTTTGATTTTAGTATATACCGCATTATTAAAGTAATCAATAATTTTTAAAAATATTGCAAAATGGAGAAAATATTTCATATCTTTTTTAATACTGGAACAATCACAAATCATAGTAATGACTTTGCCTTTTTACATGGACAATTCCCCCTGTCACATTGTTCTCTTCTACCCACTTCTTAATTATATCAACTGAAAACCTGTTATCTCCAAAAATCAGACTATCCGGTTTGAATATTATTTCTGTACCAGATGGATGTTCCATTTCACGACAATTCACGTCATGCTGGGCAATTCCCCTCACATAGTCCTGACTATAACAATTACCCTCTCTATACACATTAATCCGCAAATTTTCGCATAACGAATTTATCACCTGCATGCCACATTGCGCGAAATCACCCATCTGTGCATATTCTATACTCGATATAGGATGGCCCGAAAGTATTTTATCCAGTACCTGCTGATTTGTCTTTTCATTTTGTGAAAGAGGAATTCCTCTTCCATTATCAGTTATCTTTACTCTTCCATCCTCATACAGTGTAATATTAATTTCCGTGCAAAATCCTGCATCGGCCTCTTCAAACGACGTTTTAAGCACTTCATAAACAATCTGATACATATTATCCATTAAGCTTTCCTTATCTGCTCCCATACGCATTCTCCTTCCTTCTATGTCTGGCACACAATATTCTGGCACCTTATACGAAGTAAGATACTTTTTCACCTTACTTGGCGTAGAACCAAACAATTGTGTAAATGAGCGTGTAAATCCTTCGTGAGAATCAAATGCATACATAAGCGACACATCAAGGACTTTCCTATCCTCCAGCAAAGAACCAAGTGCATATTGCAGCTTTCTGATCCTAATGTACCCGGTTATTGGCATGCCCATAATTTCTGAAAATAATTTACTGAAATAGAATGGACTATAACCAGCCATTTCTGCCAGTTCCAGCAAACTGATTTTTTCATTAATATGTTCATCTATATAAGCCAAAATCTCCTTTAAAACTTCTGTACTCATTCATTTTCTCCTCACATACAGTATCATGAATGAAACTCACAATACATTCTACAAGTGGGATGCTTCATATCCAACCTGTTAAATATAGTATACACACTGGGAGTAGATATTTCTTGATTCTATATATGAAGTAATATATTTTCTATCTGAAACTTTTCATAACCCTTTTTGCACAAAAAACTCACCTGCGTGTTTCCACACAGGTGAGTCCTTTTATTTTACACTATTCTGTTTACAGAAGATTATCTCTGTACACGTCCGGAAGCGTCGCCGCCAGCCAGGGTATCAACTTCTTTTCTGGATACCAGGTTGAAGTCGCCGGGGATGGTGTGCTTCAGAGCGGATGCAGCTACGCCGTACTCGAGAGCATCCTTGAAGTTCTTGCCATCCAGCATACCGCAGATTACGCCGCCTGCGAAGGAGTCACCGCCGCCTACACGGTCAACGATGGGATGGATGCTGTACTCTTTGGAGTGATAGAACTCCTTGGTATCTCTGGAGTAGATGCAGGCAGACCAGCCGTTATCGGAAGCGGAATGGCTTACACGCAGAGAGGATACGCAGTACTCGAAGTTGAACTTGTCAACCATCTGCTCGAAGATGGACTTGTAACCAGCCAACTCCAGCTCACCGCTGGTAACATCGGTATCGCCGGGCTTGAAGCCAAGTACCAGCTCAGCATCTTCTTCGTTACCGATACATACATCAACATACTTCATCAGGTTGGTCATAACCTTCTGAGCCTTCTCGGAGCTCCACAGCTTCTTACGGAAGTTCAGGTCTACAGATACCTTTACGCCGTGCTTCTTAGCAGCGATCAGAGCCTTCTCGGTCAGTTCTGCAGCAGCGTCGGATACAGCGGGGGTAATACCGGTGAAATGGAACCAGTCAGCGCCTTCGAAGATCTCATCAAAATCGAAGTCAGCCTCGGTTGCGGTAGAGATAGAGGAATGTGCTCTATCGTATACAACCTTGGAAGGTCTCATGGAAGAACCGCTCTCCAGATAGTAGATACCCAGTCTCTCACCGCATCTTGCGATGTGCTTGGTCTCTACGTTGTACTTTCTCAGAGCTGCTACTGCGCACTCACCGATCTCGTTGTCGGGAACTGCGGTAACGAACTCAGCGTCATGACCATAGTTAGCCAGAGATACAGCTACGTTAGCTTCACCGCCGCCGTAGTTTACATCGAACTCGTCTGCCTGGATAAATTTCTCGTTGTTGGGGGTGGACAGTCTCAGCATGATCTCACCCATGGTAATTACTTTTGCCATTTTGGTATATTCCTTTCTCAAATTAAAATTATCTATTATCTCCGGTTGTTCCGATTGCATATTCCGTCACGGACCCACTCTCTCGCTTCGGCCCTCCCGTAGCGGTACATAAGATGCTAAAATACAGCATCTAAGTACCGACGGTCGGTTAGAGTCCGTGTCGAAACACGCAACCGTCCAACCTAGTAGTTCTAAATCATATTCATTCCATGTGTAATCGCTATATTACAGCGGAAGCGCGTCTGCAACTGAAATATGCAGTTGCTGCAACCGTACGGCTTAAAATTTACAATGACTTATTTCTGTACCAGATGAACTGCGAAGCCGCCGATCTCCTCTTTCAGGTAGATAGCCTTCAGGTTGCCCTTGGCATCTCTCTTAGCGGACTCTTCGTTGAACTCAACGCCCAGAACAGTGCTCAGGTAGTTGACAGCTCTCTCGATGTAGTTGGTCTTAACAGCGATGTGACCGTTCTTGCCCAGGTAAGGAGTCTTCATAACTTCCAGAGCAGAACCTGCGAATACGGAGCTGTTGCCAACCTTAGCGGGCATACCGAAGATGAATGCGAAACGGTTAGCAGCCTTAACAGCCTCTTCCTCGTTCTCAGCATTGACACCAACATGAGCCAGTTCGAAGCCCAGCATGGTCTGTACTGCTTCTCTGGTCAGCTGCTCGATCTTGTCCCACTCACCTGCATTGATCAGGTCGCCGGGAACCATCCAGGAACCACCGCAAGCGATGATCTTAGGGAAGTCAAGATAAGAAGTCAGGTTCTTAGCATTTACACCGCCGGTAGGCATGAACTTCATGTTTACATAAGGAGCTGCCATAGCCTTGATCTTAGCCAGACCGCCGGACTGCTCAGCGGGGAAGAACTTAACTACATCCAGACCAAGCTCGATAGCCTGCTCAATGTCGCTGGGGCTTGAAGTACCGGGAGTGATAGGGATGTTCTTCTCTACACAATACTTAACGGTTCTGGGATTTAAGCCGGGGCTTACGATGAACTTAGCGCCAGCTGCTACTGCTGCGTCAACCTGCTCTGCGTTCAGAACAGTACCTGCACCAACACACATGTTGGGGAAATTGTCGGTCATGATCTTAATAGCTTCTGCTGCTGCGCTGGTACGGAAAGTAACCTCTGCACAGGGAAGTCCGCCTGCGCAAAGTGCCTTTGCCAGGGGAAGTGCATCTGCTGCGTTGTCAATTTTTACAACCGGTACGATACCGATTTTGCTGATTTGCTCTAATACTGCGTTCATAAATAACACCTTTCTGTCTTATAGACTAATAGTTATGTGAAAAATCTTCGCAGGGAACCCTGTCGAAAATATTTCTGCAAAATTAAGCCCGTACTTTTATGCCAGTACCTCTTTCACTGCCTCAGCGATCTTGTCGCACTTGCAGTTTGCGAAGAAATACTCTTTAAACTTGGCACCGGATAAAGCACCCTTTACCAGTTCACGATCCAGATTCTTCAGGATGGTAACCATATCGGTATGAGTTACTTCTTTTACCTGATCCAGGATCTTCTTGTTACGCTGTTCGGGAACCACTCTCTCAGGGGGATATCCACCACCGCCGGGAGCACAGAACAGCTTTTCAAAGGTATACTGTAAATTCAGTTCACCGCCCCAGCCGAAGTTCTCAGCAAAAGGAAGTGCCACACAGTTACCGTCGTTTACCTGAGAGAACAGGTAAGCATCCAGAGGGGACTCAATATGTCCGCACAGAACCCTGGGGAAAGAATTGCATGCAAGCATGGCACCTTCGCCGGTTCCACATCCGGTGATAACGAAATCCGCTGCGCCGGAGTTTAAAAGAACTGCTGCCAGAATACCGTTCTGTACGTAGGTCAGGGAATTGGGATCCTCTGCGCCGCACATACCGTAGTTGAATACTTCATGACCCATGGGCTCTACTACTTTTTTAAGAGTGGAGAAGATCATTTCATTCTTGGCAGCCTGACTGTTTTCATTGATCAAAGCTATCTTCATGAGATACTCCTTTTCCAAACGCCACAACAGTCAGCCGCCAAAATTCTTCTGCGACTGACCTGGTGTGGGTAATTTATTTTATTTCATGCCTTACGGTTCCTCACTCGTAAATTCGCACTTCGTGCTTTACATCCGGCTCGTAAACTCACCGAATACTTACTCGTGAGCCGTGCAAGGAAAACAAATGTCCACTATGCGGCCGCTTGTTTTCCTTTTGCCCGGACTCTACTGGGGCTGCTTGCCGATGTAAGCAAGGATGCCGCCATCTACATACAGGATGTGTCCGTTCACTGCATTGGATGCCTCAGAAGCAAGGAATACAGCGGGACCGGTCAGCTCTTCGGGCTTTAACCATCTGTTAGCAGGGGTCTTGGCGCAGATGAACTGGTCGAAAGGATGTCTGCTGCCATCGGGCTGGATCTCACGAAGAGGTGCAGTCTGAGGAGTCTCGATGTAACCGGGTCCAAGACCGTTACACTGAATGTTGTACTGACCGTACTCGGAGCAGATGTTCTTGGTCAGCATCTTTAAGCCGCCCTTAGCTGCTGCGTATGCAGATACGGTCTCACGACCAAGCTCGGACATCATGGAACAGATGTTGATGATCTTACCGTGACCCTTCTTAATCATTGCAGGAATAACTGCCTTAGATACGATGAAAGGTGCATTCAGGTCTACGTCGATTACCTGACGGAACTGATCTGCGGTCATCTCGGTCATAGGGATTCTCTTGATGATACCTGCGTTATTAACCAGGATATCGATGGTGCCTACTTCCTTCTCGATCTGAGCTACCATAGCATTAACTGCTTCTTCGTTAGTAACATCACATACATAGCCGTGAGCCTTGATGCCTTTCTCAGCGTATGCTGCAAGTCCCTTGTCTACCAGCTCCTGCTTGATATCGTTGAAGCAGATGGTAGCACCGCACTCAGCGTATGCGGAAGCGATAGCAAAACCAATACCGTAAGATGCGCCGGTTACCAGTGCAACCTTACCTTCCAGTGAGAAATTAGTGAATTCAGACATTGTTTTTTCTCCTTTTCTTTATAAAAACTGTTATTTAAGTTGCATTTTCAAAAGACCTTATTTCAGATCTCTGTTGTCGACACCGTCCATGTCGTCGAAGTCCTGATTCTCTCCGACCATACCCCAGATAAAGGTGTATGCTCTGGAACCGCATCCGGAATGGATGGACCAGCTGGGGGAGATCACTGCCTCTTCGTTACGCATTACGATGTGGCGGGTCTCATCGGGCTCACCCATGTAGTGCATAACAAATGCATCCTCAGGCATATCAAAGTACAGATATACTTCCATACGTCTGTCATGTGTATGACAGGGCATGGTGTTCCATACACTGCCGGGCTCTAACTTCGTCATACCCATTTCCAGCTGACAGCTCTCTACCTGTCCGGGAAGGATATACTTACAGATAACTCTGTGGTTAGCATCCTCCAGAGTACCCAGCTCTACTTTATTCTCATCCTTTACAATGACTACGCCCTCTTCGGGAGTACCTTCCGGCTTGATCAGCACGGTCGGATAAGTCTTATGTGCGGGAGCGGAATTCAGATAAAATTTAGCGGGCTGCTTCTCATCTTCGCTGGCGAAAATGATCTCCCTGGAGCCCATTCCTATGTACATGGCTTCCTTGTAACCTACCTTGTACACTTTGCCATCAACGGTAATCATACCTGCTCCGCCGATATTGATCACACCCAGTTCTCTTCTCTGGCAGAAATACTCTGCACGAAGCTCATCTCCGGCGGTCAGAGTGATAGGGGTTACAGGTACTGCTGCTCCTGTAATGATTCTGTCGATGTGGCTGTATACCAGCTTGATCTCGCCGGGTACGAACAGATTCTGGATCAGAAACTCTTCTCTCAGACGCTCTGTGGTATAATGCTTCACATCTCTTGGTGATACTGCTGTTCTAAGTTCCACCTTACGCCTCTCTTTCCTCAACGGACGACCTGCGAGCCGTCATTGAATGATACCTTTTTATGAAAGCACTTACATTATAGCATATCATTGTAAGCATTTCCAACCTTTTTTTACTTTTTTCTAAAAAAAGAAGGGATCATGCAAATGCTTTCTCTCTTTGCATAATCCCAGTATACTAGAAAAGATTCTCAAAGTCTTTTCATATTTTAAATAAAACATTGCAAATTTTGAACTTTTATCCAACCGTCAATATGTTTTGGATATAGAGTAGTCCGCACAGCACATGAAAGCCGAATATCAGGAAACATACGTTGACCGCAACTCTCTGACCTCTGCGCTCTGTCTGTGTTTTTTCCAGTACCAGGAGATGCAGCATGGCAGCTACCCATACCAGCATCATGCCACACATCATGGGCCATAAAAAGTCCGCATGGCTCAGCTTGCTTCCACCCTCTCCGAAAAGAGCCGCCTCCAGGAAACCGATGACATATCCGGTAACCGCCAGGATTCCCAGGTCATCTTTCACGAAAAATGCTGCATCAAAAAGTATCACCAGAAGCGGGAATGCCATTCCCAAAGCCACCGACAGAATAATATTCTCGGAATACATGCTCCAGACTTCCATCCACTTCGTCACCATGAAGGAGCCGTCTGCCGCATAGCTTCCGCCCCAGAAGAAATACGCCAGGAACTGTAACAATATGTAAAACAATGCAGGGAGCGCACACAGAAAAGTATACACACAGTGTCTAAAATACCTGGCTTTCCTCTCATCCTTACGCACGCAGAGTTTTAACAGACGGTGCAGCATGATCACACCCACCGCCGGTACGAACATCTCCGCAAATACCGGCTTCGACATAGCCGTCAGGAACAGGACACCTGCCAGCACGCCGTAATATTTTTTCAGGCTTCTCTTCACCGGGAAAAAGACGCCCCGGTACTCCGGATCTCTCTGGGCTCCCCAGATATCATAGACCAGGCAGAAGCATAACAGTCCGAAGCCTCTCACACTCATATGAGTCGGATTATGGATCGGATTCATAGAATAGATGCCTAAGAAGCGTCCGCCCGCATCCAGCCAGTAAAAATACAATCCCTGCGCCACAGACAGACCAAAAGCGATCATTGCTGCCTTACAGGCTCCCGCCTTCTCGCAGAACCGCTCTGTGTATCTGCGGATCATCCAATAGAGAACAAAATATGCAAATAAATGAAACGCACCGGTCACATATGCCGCCGATACCTCCAGCGGAATTCTCAGGATATGGTTCAGTCCCAGCACGCACAGATGCCACAGACAGTAAGGCACCGTCTTCCATCCCTGGAACCAGGTCGTCTTGTTAAACATCGGCAGATATACATACGTATGTCCGTTATAGTCCGACAGCGTCTCCGGCAGTTCTTTTAATACGATCTGATAGATCAGCCAGGCGAGCAGAATCCCGAACAGGATCACCACCAGATCTTCCCGATCCGCCCCTTTTCTTTTTTCTGTCACATTTTGTTCCATTCTCTTGTCCTTCCTCATAAATACCTTGCGGTTTTACTTTTTTTACATTATCATTGATTATAGTAAATATATTAAAAAGTTGTGCTTTTGCACGTAAGGAGCTTCTCATGCATTTTCCATCTAAAAAACATCTCGCAGGCGGTCTGGTCCTCCTGCTTGTTGCCGTAATTTTTGTCTGTTTCCCGCATCCCGCATCGGACCTGTATCTGCGGATCACCTTTGAAGAGTTTGAAGGAGACAGTTGTTCCCTGTATTATACCACGGATACCGACAGCAATTTCTCCCAGGAAAAATGTATCACTTCCACCTTTGATCCCCATACCATGCAGGTGTCTTTCCTGTTGGATGCTTCCCTCGCAGGGCATCTGACCGGACTCCGCCTGGACTTTCCGCATAGCGAGCAGCTGATCGGAATTAAGACGGTCACCGTAAGCAGTGCCGGTGTGATCCGGAAGGAATACAATCCCTGCCATTTCTTCTCACCGGAAAACATCACTCTGAATCATAATGCCGATGTGACGCTGGTCCTTCCGAGGAACCGGGTCTATGTCTCCGCAGGAGCTGACGATCCCTTCCTGATTCTGTCCGACGCACTGGTTGACCAGATCAACGCATGCTACAGCCATCAGGTTCTGTCCAGACTGTGTGTCTGTCTGTTCGCCGCCTGCTGCCTGTTCTTCGCACGCAGGAAGCTGTTTGCCTAATCAGTATAGCATGTCTGCTCCGCCTGTGCCAAGGCTCTTTTTAAACGTTGTGATCATAATCATAGGAGAAAAAAAGAATGGAAGAACTTACTTCCTGTAAAACAGCCATAGAGAATTGCAAGACCTCCGGGACTTTTGCCATTGCCCATTTGTACAAAGAAGAAAAAGCCATGGACATGCATATCCATGACTGCTATGAGATCTATTATTCCATCTGCGGCGGCAAACAGTTCCTCATCGACAATTGTTTCTATACAATTGCCCCCGGGGATCTCTTTATTATCAATCAGTATGAGAGCCACAAACTGACCCAGATCGACAATTCCGTCCATGAGAGGATCGTGTTGTCGGTGGCACCTGACTTTATGAAACAAATCTCCACTCCCGAGACGGACCTGAGCTTTTGCTTCACCCACCGCAGCGCCCCCTTTTCCCATAAGCTGTCGTTAAATAAGGAACAGCAGAAGCGGTTCCTCTATTATATTAATAAGATTACTTCCGCGGAGGGCTTTGCCCATGACATCACGGAATACGCTGCCTTCATGGAGCTGATGGTCATGCTCAACACCCTGTTCGTCCGAAACGCAGAGCAGACCGCCACCGGGGAAAATCCCGCAGACACCGCCGACTACAAGGACAGCTCCTACCGCTACAACCACCAGGTGGACGATATTCTAAGCTTCATCAACCAGAATATCTCCCAGCCTATCACCGTGGAGCAGCTGGCGGGACAGTTTTACTTAAGTGAATCCTATATCTGCCGGATCTTCAAATCCGCCACCGGCACTACGATCAACAAATACATCACCGCCCGCCGCATCAGTATTGCCAAGGCAGTACTAAATGAAAACGGCAATGTCATGGAAGCCTTTGAGCGCAGTGGTTTCACGGACTACAGCAATTTCTTCAAAGCCTTCACCAAAGCCGTGGGTGTCTCCCCGAAAAAATACGCAAGCCTGAGTGTCAGTTAAGCAGCTGACTCTCAGGCTCTTTTTTACAACTCTTAATCATTCGGTCTCTGATAAAATCTTCCCGCCAGATTCTCCGTCCGGATCATATTGACGAATGCCTGGGGGTCGGTCTCCCGCACCACATTGACAACCTTATTCACTTCATCCCGCCCTACCACGGAATACAGCACATCACATTCCTGTTTGGAATAGCAGCCTTCTCCCTTGATCAGCGTGGCATCGTGATGTGTAATCTCCGCGATGGCTTCGTATACATCCTCCGGTTTCTTGGTCACGATAATCAATGTCTGCTTCTGATACCGCTTGTACAGCACATGCAGCACCTGGGTGGAAGTATATTGGAATATAATGGAGTACAGAGCCTTGTCCCATCCGAACAGAACTCCGGCAATTCCCAGGATCACCACGTTTCCCGCGAAAATATAGTTCCAGGAATCAATACCGTATTTCTCTGACAAAAAAATAGCAATAAAATCCGTGCCGCCGCTGGTAGCATCGGCGAACAGGCACAGGCTGATGGCCAGTGCATTGATCAGTCCGCCGAAAATAGAGATCAGCAGAATATCCTCCGTCATGGGAAAAGACGGCACAATATCCGTTAAGATACCGCTTACCACAATCATCAGGCAGGAATAGCCCGTGAACTTTTTTCCGATGAATTTGAAGCTGATGACCGCCGGAACCGCATTCAGGATAAAATTGATCACCGAGAAGGGTGGCTCCCAGTGCCACAACAGCACACTGATCTCCTGGATCAGTCTGGTCAGACCGTTGAAGCCTCCGGGGATCAAGCCTCCGGTACGGACAAAGCTTTTTAAGTTGACTGCCATGATAAAAGATCCCGCCAGGATCAGGCAGGTCCGCCGCAGGGTATCACAAATACTCTTCTTCGTCATAATCTTGCTCCTTCTTACATATTTTCGTTCTCTTCCTTCACGGAGCTTTCCTCCGTGTGTGTGTTCTCCGCATTCTCGTTTTCCATCTTTTCCGTGCTCTCCGTTTCCGCTTCGTCCGATGCCTTTTGCGAAGAATCAGCTTCCCGGAGGTCTTTCCTCTTGCCGCTGCGTCTCTGCCACAGTACGCAGCCCACAAGGATCTGCACGCTTCCCACGCTCACCAGAATACCGATGTTACGTCCTTCCGGTACATAGTGCATCGAAATCGTATGTTCTCCCGCTTCCAGATCAAACGCCATCAGCGCTCCGCCGAAGATCTCCGGCTCTGCCTCTTTTCCATCGACCCGTACCGTCCAGCCCTTCTCATAAGGTACCGACAGGATCAGTCGTCCGGCTTCTCCCAGACTTAATGTTCCCGAAATATGGGTACTGTCCATCTCTACATTTTCCAGATGTTCTTTTGACAGGATTTCCACTGCCTCTGACAGCACTTCTTCATTCAGCACATAGGCCTCCGCAGATACCTTCGGTGTCTCGTCCGTATCGTCACCGTTGGTCAGTGTCACGCTCTCTCCCTTTTGCAAATATCCGAGATACAGGATCGATCCATCCTTCAGATCACCGTAATCCTGTGTCTCCAGGGTACCGCCCAGCACCTGTACCTTTTTCGTACCTGTGGCATTGATTCTTGCATAATAATAGCCTGCCCGGTCGGCGGTAATGCATACGTTGTCCCCGCCGGTCTCACCGGTGGCATGGTCTAACAGCGCCTCCTCAATCCCCAGTTCCTCTGTCAGCTGATTCTGTACTCTGACACCGGTACTGATCTCCTCCGTGACATCCCAGTCCACAGGAGCCACATAACCGAAAGGCAGTGTGTACTTACAATGATATAAATAAATATCACCACTGTTATTTACAATTTCGTACAGACCGTTTGCATACTTGTCCGACTCCCCGAACATATAATCCACATTGAAAAGTGCGGCCACGAAAGCCGTTGCACCGTCATAGCCGTAATAGACCTTGCTGTGCCGCATACCAAGCTTCTTATACAGATCCATGACCTGGGAATTCATGGTGGAAGAAAATACCGAAGCCGTAGGGTACCCGGTCAGAGTGCCGTCATTTTTTGTCTTGCGGGTAAACTTCTCGATACGGAAGAAGTCATCTCCCTCCTGCTCCTGCGCCAGGGCATACAGCGCCTTGTAATCCTCCTGGTCTCCCAGATAAGCACTTCGTCCGGTAGTGCCGAGACTCGTATTGAATGTATTGATGCTCAGTTCCGCCACTACGCACGCCAGCACCAGAATCCCCAGGATCTGCCTCGTCAGCTCATCCCGCCTGGTCCGGTACAGATACAGGATCACTCCGTAGATCGTGACAAATACCAGCGTCAGGATCTCTATGCCGGTATCAAAATCTTCACTCTCCACGAACTTCTCACAACACAGTAAAAATATCACCGCTGCCAGATATCCATACAGGATCTGCCTGGGAGAGGTCCCCTCCATATTCCGGAAAGCATCGTAACACATCACCAGAATCAGGAAAATATACAAAAAAGACTGTCTCGCCGGCAGGGAATCCGGATAATTCAGACCATGCCACAGAAAATCCAGTACATTGGTTCCGAAACTCAACAGCAGAAATCCCGCCAGCGCCAGATTGCAGAACCTTTTCCGAATGGATATTTTTTCATTTAACGCATACATGGGCACCAGCAAAAACACTGCCACACCACAATAAATATTAGGCCAGTGCTCCAGTCCTCTCTCCGTGGTCACGCACATACAATGTCTGGCCAGCATATCCAGCACGGAAAAATAAGACTGTAACGTACTCGGGAAATCCGAATTACCGAAATCCGTCCGTAAAATCGCGCAGACCTCCGGAATCAGCAGCACCGCCGCCAGACCTCCGGCCAACAGGGATGCGAATGCAAATCTTCCGATCCTACCGAATACGATCCCTGCTTTTTTGCTCCTGCCCTCCGTCATGACATAATATTCCGTGATCAGTAACATTCCGAAATACAGCACCAGGAAGATGCAGATCATAATGGAAATATAATAATTGGTCAGGATGCAGAGTCCCAGCGTCACCGTATACATGACCCATTTACCCTCTTTTACCAGTCTCTCCAGTCCCAGCAGGATCAGGGGACACAGGATCAGGCAGTCCAGCCACATCACATTCCAGTTATAGGCCGCCAGATAACCGGACAGAGCATAGCAGGTGGAAAACAGCACCACCGCAGGCTCCGCCACACCGAAAGATTTCCGCAGATAAATGCTGAACGTATATCCCATCAGACCGATCCGTAAAATCACCAGATAACTCATAAATTCCATGATCAGGTTCTCCGGCAGCAAAAGCACCAGCCAGTTAAAGGGGCTTGCCAGATAGTAGACGTACAGCGCCAGAAAATTAGATCCGATCCCTACATTGTAAGAATAAGACAGACCCTCTCCCGCCCTGATCTTATGCACAAATTCACTTAAAAAAGGCATATACTGATGGTACATATCGGAGAACAAAAAGCTCCGGTCACCAAAAGGATATATGCCTCGTATGATAAAAAGGACCAGCATGATCAGTGCAGGCACAAAGAACGCAAGCGCAGAAATTCCTCTCTGCACTTTGCGCTCTGCACTGATTGCTGTCGTTTGATTGCCGTTCATATAAATACTCTCCTGCAAGCTTTTTTTACCTTCCGTAATCAAACAGCAGATAATACTCCAGGCTCCGATAATCGTTCAATGCTTCCCCACATTCTTTCACGGTCGTAAGCGTTCCGTCGGCTTTTCTCACTCCCGCTGCACTGATCACCGGATATTCCTCCCGAAGCCCGGTCAGGCTGCTCTGAAGAGCCGGAAGCGGCAGACCACAGTTCTCCAGCACATCCATGGCCAGATAGTTGGCACTGGTCTCTCCTCCCGTCTGTTCCGCAATATCAAAGTTGCTCCAGATTACATAAGGTACTTTGTATTTTAACAGATTTTCTTCTTCTGTTAAAGTATCCGGATCCACTTTATTATTTCTTAAGATCGGATTGCTCACATACGTCGTGGGCTGATGATCTCCGAAGAATACGATCATAGTATCCTCATCTGCCTGAGAGAAGTAATCAATCAGCCCCTGCAATGCGGAATCGGTCTGTTTTACCAGAGACAGATACATGGACAATGCCTTGGAATCAATGCCGTCCACCGTAATGTCCGGGGTGAAGTTATGGAATTCCTCTTCGTATCCGCTGTGATTCTGCATGGTCACATTGAAGACAAACAGCGGCTCTCCTTCTTCCTTGTTCTCATATAACTCGATAATCTTGGCAAAGCTGCTCTCATCGGAAATATAATTCCGGATCCGTTTCGGATTTACGAAATCATCCTGTGACAAAAACTCATCAAAGCCAAGCAGTGGATAGACTCTGTCCCTGTCCCAGCCGCTGGCATAATAAGGATGGATTGCCACCGTATGATAATCCAGCTCCTTCAGATACGAAGCCAGAGAAGGCGTCTCCTTCTGCACATACTGCTGATAAGCCACGCTGCCCTGTGGCAGAAAACCGATGGTATTGCCCGTGAGGAATTCGAACTCCGTATTTGCAGTATTCCCGCCCAGCACGGAAACATTCAGATATCCCGTCCGGGTATTCTCCGCGCCCTGCTGCAAGCTGTGAATAAAGGGCATATAATCCTCATTGGTGGTAAAATCTCCCCGGACCGCCAGATCGGAAAATGCCTCATCCATAATCACAATAATATTCGGGCGCTTTACGCTCTCCGGATCCTCCACCGCCGCCGTAAGGCCTGTGGAATCCTGTCCTGCCTGTGTATACTTGCCGCCGGTCTCTTCCGGAGAATAGCCTGCCGGCTTCTCCACATCCAGATACTCCAGTTCCATCAGAAAGGCCACGATATTACCGTCCCGCTTGTTCATCACGGTAGGGGTAAACAGCTTGTCATACAGGCCAAAGCTTCTCACAAAGCTCTCGCTCTGCACCATACCGGTGTAGCCGCAGATCAGGGCAATGCTCAAAAGGATCAGCGCCGCTCTCTTCGCCACGCGTGACGGAGCTTTCATATGAAACCGGCTCTCAATCAACAGCAATATCAGGAATCCTATAATGACCAGCACCGTACTGCCCTTCAGGGTGTAATTAAAATTCCCCGCCACACTGGCTGCCGTACCGATGGAATAAATATCCCAGGGCATAATCGGTGCCGAGCGGAAATTCAGCACATAATAATTCGCCAACCCCGCCACCATGAAAAAAGCCGTCTGCAGCATCAGCGCCACACGGACGTATTTCACGATTCCAAACAGCAGAAGTGCGGTCAGTACATAAAACGCCATGTTCAATAGCTGGGTTTTGAAATGCATCGTCGTAAAAGGATTGTGCGTATACATTTCAAACAGATAAAATGTCACTAACGGACATACCCCAAGTGCTATACAGTAAGGAAGCTTCTCCCTGGTGATTCCTATTTTCCGAACGGAGTGACGCAAAAAGCCTGCAATGGCAGCTGCGACACTTCGTATTGATTTTTTCTGTAAATAATCCATTGCTTAACTCTCCTCTGATTATGAAGAGATTTTATCGCACCGGCAGAAAAATAACAATTTCCGAAATGCACACATTTACTACCATTACAGGCTTAATTTTGTTACTTTTTACTTATATTTTACTTTTTATGATCGACTTCCTATTTGACTTCGTATTTTCCGGCTTCTTTCAGACGGATCATAGCTCTCGCCATGGATGCCTGGGATACATGATACTCCTCGATGCTCTGCTTCTGGCGCAGCTGCTCTTTCGCACGCTCCAGTGCAGCTTCCGCACGGACTCTGTCGATGTCCTCCGGGCGCTCCGCCGTATCCACCAGCATGATCACACGGTTATGGGAAATATAGACGCAGCCTACACCGACTACAGCCTTGGTCCAGTCGTCATCTTCTTTTTCCTTGAACCGTACCTCGCCTTCCTTCGTGGCAATGACCATATCCTCATGATGAGACATAATGGCCTGCTCGCCGTCCAGGGCCGGTACAATAATGATACTGCATTTTCCGTCAAAAAATACTTTGTCACTGGCAATGACCTTCAAGCTGAAGGTGTTCATACGCACACCGCCTTTCCTTACTGTGCCATGAGCTTTTTCGCCTTCTCCACTGCCTCATCAATGGTTCCCACATTGAAGAATGCAGCTTCGGGGTACTCATCCATCTCACCGTCAATGATGGCACGGAAGCCACGGATGGTCTCCTTGACAGGCACATATTTACCGGGTACACCGGTGAAATTCTCTGCCACATGGAAGGGCTGGGACAGGAAACGCTGAATCTTACGGGCACGATATACGGTGACCTTGTCCTCGTCTGACAGCTCCTCCATACCCAGGATAGCGATGATATCCTGCAGTTCCTTGTACTTCTGCAGCATTGCCTGTACCTGACGTGCGGTCTCGTAATGCTCCTTGCCTACCACATCCTCCTCCAGAATACGGGAAGTGGATTCCAACGGATCCACAGCAGGGTAAATACCCTGTTCCACGATCTTACGGGACAGAACGGTGGTTGCATCCAGATGGGCGAATGTTGTGGCAGGTGCCGGGTCAGTCAGGTCATCCGCAGGCACATAGACTGCCTGAACGGAAGTAACACTACCCTTGTTCGTGGAAGCGATACGCTCCTGTAACTCACCGACTTCGGTAGCCAGCGTAGGCTGATATCCCACTGCGGAAGGCATACGGCCCAACAGTGCGGACACCTCACTACCTGCCTGTACGAAACGGAAAATGTTATCAATGAACAGCAGCACGTTCTGGTGCTCTTCGTCACGGAAATACTCTGCCATGGTCAGTCCCGTCTCGGCTACACGCATACGTGCTCCGGGGGGCTCGTTCATCTGACCGAAGACTAACGCCGTCTTCTCCAGAACTCCGGACTCCTTCATCTCACTCCACAGGTCATTACCCTCACGGGAACGCTCTCCGACACCGGTGAAAATAGAATATCCACCGTGCTCGGTAGCAATATTACGGATCAATTCCTGGATCAGCACGGTCTTGCCGACACCGGCACCGCCGAACAGACCGATCTTACCACCCTTTGCATAGGGCGCCAGCAGATCGATGACTTTAATACCGGTCTCCAGCATCTCTACGACAGGACTCTGTTCCTCGAAAGAAGGGGGATCTCTGTGAATGACCCAATGTTTCTCTCCTTCCAGGGATTCTCCACCATCGATGGTCTCTCCCAATACATTGAACAATCTGCCCAATGTCTTATTACCTACCGGAACCTGAATACCGCTTCCGGTGGCGATAACTTCCATATCCTTGCAGAGTCCTTCACTGGCCCCCAGCATAATGCAGCGTACAGTATTGTTGCCGATATGCTGTGCCACTTCCATGACCAGACGCTTGCCTTCGTTATATACTTCCAGGGCATCCTTGATAAAAGGAAGGTCATTGTTCTCGAACTCTACGTCTACAACAGGTCCCATGACCTGAACGATCTTACCATGATTTTTTTCACTTACGTTACTCAATTGTTCAGGACCTCCTTTCTTGCCTTTTTCTTCTTTTTCTGAGCCTTGGCACCGGCAATGACCTCTGTAATCTCCTGTGTGATCATAGCCTGACGTACCCGGTTGTACTGAATGGACAGATCATGAATCATGGCGGAAGCGTTTTTATTTGCCGCCTCCATGGCCATCATTCTGGCATTCTGTTCACTGCAGAACGATTCTACCAGTGCACCGTACACATATCCCATGACAAAGTCCGGGACAATGTTATTCAGCACCGCCTTCGGGGACGGAGTCATGATCAGCGGCTCCTGATACATACTCAGATCCTGTCCGTCTTTGGTGATAAAACGTTCCCGTATGATAGGCAGCAGACGCATCATTTTCGGTTCCGTCGTTACACTGTTCAGCATACTGGTATAAATGATATATACCTCATCCAGCTGCTCTTCCTCGAACTGCTCCAGAATGGTCTCCGTAATGATACGGGCACGATGCAGGGTCGGATTCTGCGCAGTGTAATGGAACTGCTCCGCCACCTCGATGCCGCGGTGTCCGAAGTACTGACGTCCCAGCTCACCGACAACAAACAGCTTGTACTTTCCTGTCCTGCCGGCTTTCTGCATCTGCTCTTCCGCCATTTTCAGTACGTTATGGTTATAGGCTCCGGCCAGTCCCTTATCTGCGGTGACTACGATCAATCCCGTAGTTCGTTCCCCGGCCGGTTTGTCCTTACGCTCATCGAAATATCTGTTATCGATCTCCGGTAAGTGACGGACGATTCTGCTGACCATGGTCTGCAGAGTATAGAAGTAAGGCTCTGTCTCTTCCAGATTCTTCTTCGCTTTCCGAAGCTTCGTGGAAGAGATCATATACATGGCATTGGTGATCTTCATAGTATCCTGAATGCTTTTCATACGGCTTTGTATTTCTCGCGTATTTGCCATGTTAACCTCCTATGTTGTTATCACTGTGTGCAAATTCTATTTTTGCAAAAATTCCTTTTTAAACTCCGCAGCTGCGTCACAGATCTGCTTGTTCAGTTCGTCATCCAGCACCTTGGTGGTCTCCAGCTGACGCACGATCTCGCTGTGCTGTCCGTTCATGTAGCTTAAGAATTTCATCTGGAAATCTTTTACCTGATCTACCGGTACATCCAGCATCACTCTGCCGTTGGCCGCGCACAGTGTCATAACCTGTTCTGCCATGCTTAAGGGTCTGCACAGAGGCTGTTTTAACAGTTCCATCAGTACATGACCGTGCTGCAGCTGTTCCTTGGTCGCATTATCCAGATCGGATGCGAACTGGGTGAATACTTCCATCTCACGGAACTGTGCCAGGTCGATACGGATACTTCCGGCTGCCTTCTTCATAGCCTTGGTCTGTGCAGCACCGCCGACACGGGATACAGACAGACCGACATTGACTGCGGGTCTCATACCGGAGAAGAACAGATCACTCTCTAAGAAGATCTGACCATCGGTAATGGAGATAACGTTGGTCGGAATGTACGCGGATACATCGCCGGCCTGGGTCTCGATGATGGGCAGTGCGGTGATGGAACCGCCACCTTTATCTGCGCTCAGTCTTGCGGAACGCTCCAGCAGTCTGGAATGCAGATAGAATACGTCTCCGGGATATGCCTCACGTCCGGGAGATCGCTCCAGCAGCAGAGACAATGCACGGTAGGCTACCGCATGCTTGGACAGATCATCGTATACAATGAGGACATCTTTGCCCTGATACATGAAATACTCAGCCAGAGCGGTACCGGAATAAGGTGCGATGTACTGCAACGGTGCCGGATCACTGGCGGTTGCGGATACGATAATGGTGTAATCCATAGCCTCATGCTTTTTCAGCGTTCCTACCAGCTTGGCAATGGTGGATGCTTTCTGACCGATGGCCACGTAGATACATACCACATCCTTGCCCTTCTGGTTCAGAATGGCATCAATGGCAATGGAAGTCTTACCGGTCTGACGGTCACCGATGATCAGCTCACGCTGTCCACGACCGATGGGGAACATGGAATCAATGGCCAGAATACCGGTCTCCATAGGTACTCCTACGGACTGTCTGTCCACGATGGAAGGTGCCGGCTGCTCGATAGGACGATAGCCTTCTTCCTTAATGGGGCCTGCGCCGTCGATGGGTGCTCCCAGGGCATCCACAATTCTGCCCTTGAATCCGTCGCCTACGGGAATACCGGCTCTCTTACCGGTACGTACCACTCTGGTGCCTTCACGGATCTCGGTATCATGGCCGAACAGAATACATCCGATCTCATCTCTGCGGACATCCTGTACCATACCCTTGACACCGGAATCGAAGATAACGATCTCACCGTACTCGGCATGATCAATACCGTTGACATTGGCAATACCGTCACCTACCCAGCTGACGGAACCGATCTCATGCTCCTGTGCCTGCAGATGGAAATCTTCGATCTCACCCTTCAGGATAGAGATGATTCCCTGCTCACTGGCAGTCTTGCCTACCTCGGAAAGCTTGTCGGCAAACTGTTTCATACGGCCGTTGGTACTCCAGTCATAGACTTCGTTACCGGCACGGATAATGAAACCGCCACCCAGAGAAGGATCTTCCTTCGTTTCGAAGATCATATCGTCTCTGTGATATTTTTTCTGTACAAAATCACGGATATTCTGCAGCTGTTCTTCTGTCGGTGCCGTCACATAGGACAGCGTTACGACGAACTCTTCCTTTTTCTCGGGAGAAAGTTCTCTGTAGGCTGTGCAGATGTCATCCCACAGATAGACATCTCCGTTGTCACACAGGACTTTCAGAAAATCTCTGATCTGTAAGGGAAATACTTTTTCAATTACATTGTGCTTGGCAGACAGTGCCACGGCAGGAGATTCGAAATCCAGTTTCACCTGCGGTACGGCTTTAAAGATATCGCCTGTCTGACCTACAATGTCTCCGGGGATATTCAGTTCACGCAATCTTTTTGCGTATTCTAAAGCTGTACTAATCAATCTTTTCACCTGTCTTTGCTATAAATTGGTTGTAAAGTTCTCTGTCTGAATCTGCGTTCTGCTTGGTTGCCATCAGTTTTGCGGTAGCTTCCACTACCAGACCGGCAATCTGCTCCTGTGCCTGCTGAATGCGCTTCTGCTCTTCCAGTGCTGCGTTTTTGCTGGCATTGTCCATAATCTTCTTCGCTTCAGTCTGTGCATCTGCCACGATACGGTCATACTCGCCACTTGCCTTGCCTCTTGCCTCATTCAGGATGCCTTCTTTCTCTGCCTGAACACCGCTTAAGGATGCTTCGTACTGACTCTTCAGCTCATCAGCACTGTCCTGGGCTGCCTTGGCATCTGCATACTGCTTGTCGATCTCTGCCTGTCTTGCATCCAGGATCTTGTGGATGGGCTTGATCAGGAAGATCTTCACGATGGCGAAGATAATCAACAGATTCAGGATGGTCCATACAATATTAATATCTAATCTCAGCATGTGCTTTCATCCTTTCTTACGTTTCGCTTTCTATTTCCTTATAACTATCCGAAACTTCCATTCGCAAAACCGCTCTTTAGGAGCTTTCTTTTTGCTCATGGAGCTTTAGTTATGCCATGAACAGAATGATCAGGATGCCGATAACGAATCCGTAAATAGCGGTTGCCTCTGCCAGCGCACCACCTAACAGTAAGATCTTGGTGATCTTGCTCTCTGCTTCCGGCTGTCTTGCGACTGCCTCTGCTGCCTTACTTGTTGCGATACCGATACCGATACCTGCTCCGATACATGCCAATGCTGCAATACCTGCTCCAATAGCTATCATAATGAATCCTCCTAGTTTTTGCGAAGCAAAAATCCGAGCCCCTCTGGCGAGGAGAGGATTTTTCCTCCAATTAAAAAATGTTGTTAGTTAATAGTTACTCAATGGCTTCCTTAATGTACATGGATGTCAGGAATACGAATACATATGCCTGAATCAGTCCATCAAAAATATCAAAGTAAAAGCTGAAGGGTACCGGCAATGCTACCGGAACCAGAAGCTTCAACAGCTCCATGATAACGAATGCTCCCAAAACGTTACCAAACAATCGCATACACAGGGACAGGGGTTTGATGAACACCTCCAGAATATTGATGGGTGTTACGATCGCAATCGGTTCGGTGAAGCTTTTGATCCATCCGCCCACACCTTTTTTGCGGATACCTGCGGCTTCTACCAGCACAATACTCATCAGTGCCAGTGCCGCCGTTACGTTCAGATCCTTGGTAGGGGGTTTCATACCGAACAATCCGATGATATTGGATATGCCCAGGTATAACAGTACACTTACCAGATACGGTACATACCGTTTGCCTTCCTCTCCGATCATTCCCGTAACAATGCCTTCCAGCTTCGTCACGATTGTCTCTGCCACCAGCTGTCGTCTGCTGACACTGTGTACTTTGAGGTTGCTTGTAAGGATAATCGACAAAATCAGAATCACTGCCATGACTACCCAGGTAATCACTACCGATTCCGCAATATCCAGCTGTACTCCGCCGATCAGTGGAAGACCTGCCGGAAGCTTGATTGAAAACGCCGTATCACAGTTCAGTTCTTTGAGCAGTTCTGATGCCAATTCCTCCATAATACCACTTCCTTTCCGTAAACATCCCTGAAAGAGCTTCCACTCCCTCACGGTCGTTGCTATTTTACTCCAAATTCCTCAAAAACGTAAGATACATTTTTGCTAATTTGTCCCATGCAAAAATCAAAACTTATGGCATATATTAACTATAAAAAATAAGGTATCAGAAAATCATATGACAAAATTAGTCATTTTGGGGCGCAAATCCCAAACAGGTAATTATGAAGCATTTTTCCGCACACTTCCCGCACAAATCGTGACTACCCTGGTTCCCGGGGAAGTCACCTCCTGCGATGCCCTGATTCTGCCCGGCGGAGGCGATATCACGCCTGCTTTTTTCGGGGAGAAAAGAAACGGCTCCCGGAATATTGATACCGAATTGGATATTTTACAATTCCAGGCACTGGACACGGCCATTGCCGCCGGAATCCCCATAATCGGTATCTGCAAAGGAATGCAGGTGATCAATGTCGCCTTCGGCGGTACAATCACACAGGATATGCCCGGAGACCGCCTGCACAGCTCCTCTTCCGGTGATGTGTTTCATGATACCATTATGGTGGAAGATTCTCATCTCTTCAAGTATTTTCCCATAAAAATGCAGGTCAACAGCGCCCACCATCAGCGACTGGACCGGCTCGGACAACATTTGAAGATCATACAGTGCTGTCCGGACGATGGCTGCCCCGAAGCCTTGGTGCATGAAAAGCTGCCGATTCTCGGACTGCAGTGGCATCCGGAGCGGCTTCCCGCGCAGGCGGGGAGACCTCTGCTTTCCCTGCTCGCTTCTTTTTTCTGAGCCTCTGCTTTGCCTTTTTGGTGGCTGTCAGTTCTTCCTTCACCTTGACCTTTGCGATCTCGAACAGGGAGCGGATGATTCCCCGCAGCATCTCCGCAGTCCGGTCATCCACTTCCCGCAGTGCCGCCACCACGGCATTCATACTTTTGCGCCAGTCTGCGGTAAAGGAGATGAGATCGTCCGCCTGTGATGCGGAAATCACCTGATAAAGTGTATCTACGAACGTACGAACCTGCTCTTCGTTCAGCGACAGAATCCATTCATTCAGAGCCTCATTCATGACCTTCTGACTCTCATAGATATCGCCCACATCCACAAAATGATCCTCCTCCACCAGCCAGGAAAAAGGATCGTGCTGCAGCAGGCCGTGGCTGTTGCTCTCCACTACACGATAATGAATATCCCGTTCGAAGATCATACCGATCATGGAGGAATGCGGCAGAATCTTCACCACCTTATCCTTGATAGCATCATAATGACATTCCTTCAGTACTTCCGGCCGGAATCCGGGACCGTCCAGGCTGTAGATCTTCTGAATCCGCTTCTGTACAAAGGGTGCACACTTCATGGCGCTGTACACCGCCAGGTTGCCGCCCTTGGAATGTCCTCCGATATAAAAGGGATGATGCAGCCATCCGGTGACCATATTTACATATTTGACACTGTATTCCTGACCCGGTACCGGACTTAAGAATGCCATATTAAAGTCTTCCTTCCACCCTATGATGGTCTCATCCGTGCCGCGGAACGCCAGGAACAGAGTTCCGTCATCCAAGATAAAAGTAATCGCCGAGAACTGTGTCTCCCATTCTTTTTCCACCAGATTGATATAACAATTTAACTTCATATTCCGGAAACGGCTGCCGCTCAGCAGTCCTTCGAACAGCGCCCGGTTCTCCTTCTCAAAACGCACATCCCCGAACAGCCGGTCCACATCCGGGCGTTCCGATATCTCCCACAGCGTCACCGACGGACCGTTGTGCCTCACATCACTGACCATGCCGTCGAATTTCAGATATGAGAGCTGGCATAAGGCCAGGCTGTCCACATCATTCAACGGCTTCTCCCGAAATGAGATATCTCCGTATTTTTTTAAATATTCGATTACTGTTCCCGCCATATGCCGCTCCTTTCCACGAGGAACTTTCCTTGCGTATTTTGCCGGATTGTGTTACGTTTTATATAATTATATGGTAACTATTCAGAACCATGCAAATCATGTCAACATGTACGTCGAATGCTTGCATTCGTAAGAACATTTGATATGATTTATATGGCGAAGTAACCACAATGAGCAGAGAACAAGCAGACCTGTTCTCCAAGGAAGCCTCATAGAGGCGCTTTTGCGAATGGGGTTCTGAATAGTTACATCATTAAGAAGAAATCATTAAGAAGGTGATCCATCGTGTCCACGAAAAAGTCCAACCCGTTTTCCAGGGATTGTATGGTACAGGCTCTGATCCAGCTGCTTCAGACCAAATCCCTGTCCAATATTACCATCACGGAACTGACGGAATGCGCCGGAGTCTCCCGCATGACTTATTACCGCAATTATCATTCCATGGATGAGATCTTCAGCAGTTATCTGGATGATCTGGTAGAAGCTTATCGACAGGATGTGGCTGCCTGGACTGATAAAGGCAATTATAACGACTACCGCAACATGCTGCACTGCTATGAATACTTTGATTACTACAGAGCATTCATTGCCTGTCTGGTGAAAACAGGTCTGGGGCATCTGCTGCTTCAGGCCCTGGACAGTTATATCCTCGATACCTATTATACGGAAGATAAAGGCCGGGATTTCTATTACACGCTTCGTGCGTTCTCCGGTTCCCTCTACAATATCTACGTCACCTGGATCATGGAAAATTCCATGGAATCTGCTGAAGAAATCGTATCCATTATCTGCAAGATCTATTCCTGACCGGTATAACATTCAGCAAAGGACTGCGCAAAATACGCAGTCCTTATTTCATGTCCTTATCTTTGATCCAGCGGAACATATTCCAGTTCCTTCATCACGCTCTTATAAGCGGGACGGATGATCTTATCCATGTTGATCAATTCTTCAATACGATGTGCACTCCATCCCACAATTCTGGCAATGGCAAAAATCGGTGTATATAACTCCAGCGGGATCTCCAGCATGCTGTATACGAATCCGCTGTAGAAATCCACATTGGCGCTGACGCCCTTATAGATTCTGGACTTCTGGGAGATGACTTCCGGTGCGATCCGCTCGATCATGGAATACAATGCGAAATCCTTGTCTCTGCCCTTGGCTACTGCCAGTTTCTCCACGAAGCTCTTGAATACCTGTGCTCTGGGATCGGACAGGGAGTAAACCGCATGACCCATACCATAGATCAGTCCCTTACCGTCAAAAGCTTCTTTGCCCAGAATCTTGTTCAGATAAGCTCTTACGGCATCCTCATCGGTCCAGTCGGAGACATGCGCCTCAATATCCCGCATCATCTCTACGACTTTGATATTGGCACCGCCGTGCTTGGGTCCCTTCAGGGAGGAAAGTGCTGCCGCGATGACAGAATAAGTATCGGATCCGGAAGAAGTTACGACTCTGGTGGTGAACGTGGAGTTGTTACCGCCGCCGTGCTCCATATGCAGCACCAATGCGGTATCCAGTACTCTGGCCTCCAGTTCCGTGTATTGTTTGTCCGGGCGCAGCATCATTAACAGGTTCTCCGCCGTGGACAACTTTTTCTGCGGACGGTGTATGTACATACTCTCATCATTGGAGTAATGATTGTAAGCATGATATCCGTAGACAGCCAGCATCGGGAATACGGCAATCAGTCCCAGACACTGTCTGAGTACATTTTCAATGGAAGTATCACTGCAATTTTTATCATAGGAAGCTAATGTCAGAACACTCCTGGTCAGTGAGTTCATGATATCACTGCTGGGCGCTTTCATGATGACATCTCTGGTGAAGTTCGTAGGTAATGTCCTACTGGAAGCAAGAATATCGTTAAAATGTTTCAGTTCCTCTCTGTTGGGCAGCTTACCGAACAAAAGGAGATACGCCACTTCTTCAAATCCGAAATGATCTCCGCGGAATCCGTTGACCAGCTCAATGCAGTCATAACCACGGTACCACAGCTTACCCTCACAGGGAACCTTTTTGCCGTCCTCCATTTTGAAGGATTCAATCCGGGAGATATTGGTAAGACCGGCGACTACACCGTTACCGTTCTTATCACGCAGTCCCCTCTGTACGCCATACTCGTCGAACATCTGCGGTTCTAATCTATCTGCCGCTCTGCACAATCCGGCATGTTCCAACATATACTCTTCGTTTTTCTTCATCCAAATACCGTCCTTCCCCTCACATTTTCGAATACTTTTCTATCATAACTTTTTGAAAGGGGCGATGTCAATTAACAAAATATAAAATATTCCGAGCCATGTAAATATCACCCAGTATACGTCGAATGCTCGTATTCGTAAGAATATTGAGTGATATTTATAGGGCGAAGTAAACCATATGAGTAAAAGGAAAACTCGTAAGAGCGATTTTACGAATATGGTTCGGAATATTTTATCCCAGAATCCTCTTTGTATTCTCCTTTATCTTCTCGGACAGATCGGCATACTTTATGAGTTCTTCCTCTGTGAATCCGGAAAATCTGGCCTCATCATAATCCCGCTGTGCCAGCTCCAGTTCCTTCATCACCGCATCCGCTGCCGGCAGGATCGTCACAGCTAATTTTTCCCTGTGTTCCTTCCGCTTCGGCTCTGCCATCTCTGCTGCCTTCTTTTTATTTTTACCGGCTGCCTTATCCTTCCGGGACGTCTTCGGCTCCTTCACATCTTCTACCTTCAGAAATCCCTTCATATTCAGACGCTGCAGTCCGCTGGTGAGATTCGTCCGGGAGATTCCGGCGAAATCAGCAAGCTCTTTTCTGCTGTCCCACTCATGTTTTTCACACAGGCACAGTAGCAGCCGGACATCCGACACCTTCAGATCTCCCTTCAAAGCTACCGGTTCCAGATAATGTTCCAGGAGCTTTCGCTTGCGGTAGTCGTCTCCGGCCGGTCCTTCCGCCTGTAAGATTTCCGTATTGACAAAGACTCTCTCGTCTCCCAGCTTCTTAGATCCCGGCAATATCGGAGGCGGGACGGTTCCGTCCCCCGCCGCATCAATGAAGAAACGGTACACCTGCAGGCGGTTCTTCTCATAATCCTCCTCTTCCAGGACATGCTTGTAGAAGTTGTTATAATATTCGAAGACATTCAGCTTCATCTTCACCGTCCTGGAGATATTGATTCCCTGACTGGCCAGGGATCCCTTGCGCTTTACATAATAATAAATCGGCGCATGCAGCGCATAGAATACTTTCGCATACCGGATATATTCCAGATTGAACATAAAATCCTCGCACCAGCTGATGTCCGTATCCATGCGAAGATGATGCTCCTCCACCAGATCTCTGCGATACAGCTTGTTCCACAGCACACCGTAGTAGAAATCCGCCGGATTCTCCATCATATGTGCCGCGAATTCCTCTCTGGTGAGTACACCTTCTTCCTCGATATCACCCTTGGGAGACAGACGCTCCCCCACCACACGGTAGAAGTCCGAGATGACCATATCACAGCCGTATTCCTCCGCCGCCCGCACGAACAGTCTGGTGGCATCCGGTGTGATCCAGTCGTCACTGTCCAGGAACTGCAGATATTTTCCCCGGGCACGGTTAAGGGCCTGATTTCTGCTGTCGGATACCCCCGTGTTCTCCTTCTGGATCACAATGACTCTGGGATCTTTGTCTCTGTACTCTTCACAAATACTGCCGGAAGCATCCGTACTGCCGTCATTGACCAGCAGTAATTCAAAATCCGTATATTCCTGATTCAAAATACTGTCGACACAGCGTCGTAAATATTGCTCCGCATTATATACCGGAACAATGATGCTTACCATGGGACGCATAGCTTCATCCTTTCTGAAATTACTTTATAAACGGTTTCTTCGCTTTTCAGGCTCTCGAAATCGTAACTACTTCATCACAATAAGTTCGTACTCCCTGCTGCCGATACCGATCTTCTCCGCATGCTCCAGACATGTTTTGTACTCCGCGTTGGGCGTGGTATTCTCAAAATGATCGTGATGATCACAGAATCCCTCTTTTGCCATGGCATCCGTCAGCTGGGTATTCGGCAGCGGGGTCTGCTTCAGGCAGGCATCCACACAGGCCTGATCCAGTGCCAGAGGGTCGAAGGAAGCAAACATGCCGATATTGGGCAGAATGGGAACATCATTTTCACTGTGACAGTCACAGTTGGGAGTCACATCCACTACCAGTGAAATGTGGAAGTTCGGTCGTCCGTCCACTACGGCCTTCGCATATTCTGCCATACGGCAGTTGAAATCTTTTGTTGCCGCATCAAAACCGCTGTGGATAGCATCAAAGTTGCAGGCACCGATACAGCGTCCGCAGCCAAGACATTTGTCATGATCAATATGCATCTTGTGGGTGGTCTCATCATATACCAGGCCATCGTTGGCACATTCTCTCATGCATCGTTTGCAGCCGCGGCACAGATTCTCGTCGATCTCCGGTTTGCCCTGCGCATGCTGCTCCATTTTACCCGCTCTGGAGCCGCAGCCCATACCGATATTTTTAATGGCACCGCCGAAGCCTGCCATCTCATGGCCCTTGAAATGATTCAGAGAGATAAACACATCCGCATCCATGATGGTCCGGCCGATTTTGGCGTTTTTCACATATTCGCCTCCCTCTACCGGCACCTCGATATCATCCGTTCCCTTCAAGCCGTCACCGATGATCACAGGACATCCTACCGTCAGTGGTGTGAAACCGTTCTCCCAGGCGCAGTACATATGCTCGATGGCATTTTTTCGGCTGCCGGGATACAGGGTATTGCAGTCGGTCAGAAAAGGAATTCCTCCCAGTTCCTTTACCGTATCTGCCACTGCCTTCGCATAGTTGGGGCGCAGATATCCCAGATTGCCCAGCTCGCCGAAGTGCATCTTGATGGCAACGAATTTATGATCCATATCAATATCCTGAATCCCCGCCGCCTTCATCAGACGCTTTAACTTACTGGGAAGTCCCTCTCCCAGACGGGTCCTGAAATCTGTAAAATATACCTTTGATTTTTCCATAGACTTATCCTCCGTACTAAAAAAGATATTACGATTATAACATATCTTTCTCCGTTTTTGAGAATTTTTCTGCAAAAAAGGACGAACCCGGCGTTTTCCGTTGGTTTCGTCCTTTTAACGTATTTCATCCGAAATACTTCCCTGTTTCTTTATACACCGTACATCGGTGTACGATGCAAGTATTTTTTTATTTTTCTTCTGCAATTTTTGCTATTACCACATATCTGGCATCGTCATAACTATAGGAGCAGGTAGAAAGTGTTACCAGACGATCCTCTTCCTCTACGTTCGCCGTAGTCTTAAAATCAGATTTCCGCATCACAGATTCCGCTAGCTGCTGCTTTTCTTCCGGAGTTTCCGGAATTGTATAGACCGGATCTTCCGTTCCGGTAGTATACCCGGCAATCAGCTCCAAACGGTATCGGTGTTCCGGAAGGTACAGATACATCACCGGATGCTCCTCATAATAGCTCTGGTTCTGATAATTCATCAGGGATGCAAACATGCTTCCGTTCTTCATATGGTGTCCATAGACGATGGTATTCCAATCTGTAAAATCTCCCTGATTGCAGTAATCCAGAAACAGGGTTCCCGCCCTGGCTTCCGTTCCGTCCAGCAGACGGTGCAGATAATAGTCATTGTCCTGTGCCTGGGCGATCACATAATTGATCCGGGTACCCGGACTGAAGATCCATGCCTTTGCATCCGCGCTGATCTGCTGCAAAGAGGCAAAGTCAATCTGCTCCGGGATCCGGATCAGCTCCGCAGAATCCGCAACATCTTTTTCCTCCCCGGAGCCGGATGCATCTGCTGTTTCCGCATCCGGCTGCTGCATTACAGCTTCCTGCAGCTTCTGTGCGTAATCCTCGCTCTTATGCATGTCCCGGTAATGCATAATGATTTTCACAGCCGCTGCACAAAATAGGATTCCCAATACTACTATGGCGATCCGGAAAACCCTCTCCTGTGAGAATTTTCCGGTATTTTTATTTACCTGTCTTTCTTTCATTACATAGATTTCTTTCTCTTGCAGTAAGCTACGCTAAGACCTGCCATGCCGCATGCGGAACCAAACAGCAGTAACATCCACAGAAGTATATTACTGTCATCTCCTGTCTTCGGAACCGCTTTGTTCGTGTTCCCCTGTGCTGTGCCCGCCTGCACATCATTTTGGGTATTTCCCCGGCTCTGCGTACCATCACCGTTTGCCTTGTTATTGTTGTTGCTTTCACTCTTTTTCTGACCCGCATAAGCGATCACATAAGTAGAGAATTTATCTGTTTCAAAGGTGATTACATAGCCTTCCTGTGTAGTGTTCAGAACCTCTACCTGCGACATACCGCTGCCATTGTCATGCACCCGGAGGATATAGTAGCTTCTCCGGATATTCGTATCGCTGACTCTCAGCTCCTCCGGTATAGTAAGACGGATAACCTGCTTGTATCCTTTCCCCGCTCCGAGTTTTTCATCCGAAGTATCGGTAATCTTTTCCGTACCGCTCTCCAGTACTCCTGTGTTATCACTGACGGTATACGTCATATATAACGACAGATCAATGTATTTTCCGGCGACTGTCTGCGCGGGCAGTTCTTTTGCGGCACTGATTCCGTCTGCAATCAGCTTTTTCTCTTCCAAGGTTAACAGACTGTCTGCCTGCTTTACCTCGAGATATAACAGTGCATTATAATTCAGATCTGCATCTGCATTCTCCAACCGCTGTTTTACACCCGGCTTTTTGACGAGCTCTGTCAGCGACTTTTTGGTATCTGCTTCCGACACCGCATCCATTTTGGGTGCAATCTTTTCTGCCCCGGGTTCCACAACAACAATCGTTGCCGTTTTTCCCTTATCATTTTTCTTCCATTCCGGCTTGGGAACTTTCTTTGTAATCTCAAATTGGTAATTTCCCGTTCCTTTGATCACAAAGGTCTCATCGGATGCTGTCTCCGTTTTCTCTACCGTATAATCTGTTCCTTCCGTCAATGTCTTATTGCCATCCGACATAGGATCTACGACAGTCACTTCAATCTTACCATTCCCGTCGATTTTGATGCTGACCTTGTCGTCGGTAATTGTTCGTCTGCCTATCGTAAATTTTACAGCTTCGGTAGTGTATCCCAGGTATTCCTCTGTCTCTCCTAATACCGCATATAAATAATAATCCCCCACATTCAGCGTAGTCGGTTTGATATCTTTCCATTCTGTTCCGCCGGTATTGCTATCTGTCAGATTATAATAATAAGTAATCTGTGGATCTCCCTGCATGCCGGTAATTGTCGGAACACTGACGGTGTCTCCATAGGTATAGCCTTCCATTGACAGGATGCCCTTCTGTGGCTTCTTACCGGGTTTACCGGCAGCCGCAGTGCCGCTACCGGTCACGGTGCCACTGCCACTGTTAGATGCTCCGGCTTCTCCTACGGCTTCGGTTCCGTTACCGCCGTTTCCGCCACTGACACTTCCTTTATTGGTAACCGTATTGTTACTGTCAACGCCACTGCCACCATTGCCGCCACTTCCGTTGGTAGAATCTCCACCGTTACCTCCGGTGACATTTCCACTGCTGCTGATTCCCAGGCTGTTTGCCACACCGGTACCGCCGTTTCCTCCGTTTCCGTTGGCAGAGCTGCCACCATTACCACCGTTGACGTTTCCATTCTGTGCAACGGATACCTTTCCTCCGCTGATGCCTGCACCGCCATTTCCTCCGTTTCCGTTGGAAGTGCTGCCACCGTTACCACCGGTCACCGTTGCATTGGTTTCTACTTTAACATTGCTGCCGGCACCGGCAATAATACCGGCACCGCCATTTCCTGCATTTCCTGTTGTCGTGCCTTCCGCACTTCCGGCACCATTGCCACCCCTGATCTCACTGCCGGACACGGTAATTGTACTGTTTTCACCAACCCGACTAAAATCAATGGCTGCCACTCCGTTTCCGTCACTACCGGTACTTCCGATAATACTGCCTTTCTTTTCACCGGAGGAGGTTCCCTTTATTGTAAGTTCTGTATTTTTTTCGTTGGCAGAAATCGCAGATTTTCCCGTGGGAGCAGTCACCGTGTTGCTGTTTAAGTCGATTACGGTGGAATCTTCTCCGGGGATCTGTATGGTGTCTTTTAAAGTGACATCCTCGTTGAATGTTACCGTATTGGTCTCGGCATCGTAGCTTACGCTATTGTAGTCCTTTTCCTCCAAGGCATTCTTGATCCACTTCGGCAGATCCGTAGCCACACGGTTGGAGCTGAGGCTCTGACCGTTGGTATTGTAAGCCCGGACTCTGTAGTAATATACGGTGTCATTGTTAATATCAGCACCATATACGTTATATTTAGTCTCAGCACCTACAGGCTTATTATTGTAACCGGAAACCATGCGTTTAAACTGTCGGTCCGTAGCCACGTCAAGATAATAACCGGTAGCACCATCAACCTGTTTCCAATTGGCTGTAAAGGCACCTGAAGCATCTCCTTCTTTCTTACTTGCCTGCGTTGCTGTAGGTTTCACAGGTACACCTGCCGGAGTAGCACCCGTAACGGCGAAGATACAGCAGTATAAGTTGGACATGTCACTTGCATCTCCATTTTTTCCTTTCATAGTGAAAGTAATGGACTGCAATAATTTGTCACTTTTTACTTTAATAGCTGCAGAATGAATCACCGGTCCATCATTGGTTCCTGTAGTTCCCTCCACGACCGTTGACGGACCTTTTTTCATTCTCTTAACATTATAATATTTTTGTACCCCTGAGATGTCCCTCACATCATACCAATCGTATAATTTATAAGTAGTCTCTGATGTAGATCCATCTGTATAATGCAAAGTAACGCCAAAATCTGCATAGTTACCCTTTCCCGGTCCACCTGCTGTAGCAAACACATAAATACTATTATATACACCGATTGTTTCCAGTTCCATCGTGCTTTCTTGCGCAACCGCAGTCAATCGGATACAATCTTTACCATCATACGCCTTGCTTGCATCATCTCCTGCAGCAAGCTGATAAGGCACCCCATTCACTGTCAATTTTCCATCCACAGGCAATCCACCATCGGAATATCTCGATGACACATAAAAGCATGCACTATCATCCATGACTATACTGGAATCTTTTGTCTCCGATGCTCCCAAGATAGCATTTCCAGTTAAAGAGTCCTCAGAAATGGCGATTTGCTCATAATTTCCATCTGCCAGCGGCATCACAGCAGAGTTGATATAATCAAACAGTTCCATCAGCTTTGTCACATCCACCATAGCCTGCTCTTCTTCCGTCAGGCTGTCATAGATGTCTGCGATATCCTGCATTTCATAATAAATATTCATCTGTGCTTCATTCCACAGACTGTCTTCGACATAAGTACCGTCTGCCATGGCAATGAATTCTTCCACCGTAGGCAGTGCATTGATCCGCTGCAGCAGCGAAGCCACATTCTCCGGCACCTTCTGTGCATTGCCATCGGATACTGTCAGATCCGGTGCCGGAGTTACCTCTGGTTCTGCGGTTGTTTCCGGTGCTGCGCTCACTTCCGGGTCAGCAGACTCTCCCGGTGCCGTACTCGCCTCCGGGTTCGCAGACTCTCCCGGTGCCGCACTCGCCTCCGGGTCAGCAGACTCTCCCGGTGCCGCACTCGCCTCCGGGTTCGCAGACTCTCCCGGTGCCGCACTCGCCTCCGGGTTCGCAGACTCTCCCGGTGCTGCATTTTCTTCCGGATTCTCCGGCTCTTCTCCTTCCGGCATTTTCACCGGATCCGGAGTCTCTCCTTCCACCGCTTCATAGCTTTCCGTCTGCACAGGATCCCCGGACATCGCCAATACCGTCAGATCCACACTGGTAAACACCAGCACCACGGTCATTGCCATTGCCAGTCCCCTGGCCAGGCGCTCCCGCATCTTAAAATGGATAAAACCATATAAGAGCACATTATAAATAAATACAAATACCACCAATACTGCCAGAATCGGATACCGGAGCAGGCGATGCTTTCGTCCGATACGCGCCAGTGTATGAATGGTTTCTTCTTTAATCTTTTTCAAGATAGAGCCTCCTTTGTCTTTTGTAAATTTATATTTTTTCTGATTTATCATTTTAGTGTAATTATTATACGCCTACCCACTTGCCAAAACCTTGCTTTTTGCAGATTTTCCATAGAATTCATCCAAGTGATATAACTGGAAAGTTAGTGAAATAAATATATGTATTTTTAAGAGAAGGGCACAGCCACGGTAAATACAAGCGGCTGTGCCCTTTTTCTGTTTGAGATGGGTACAGGACAAGAAAATAGCTGCCTCTGTGCCCACGGCTTGCTCCAAAATGGGCACAGCGCAAGAGCATCAGCTACTCTGTGCCCGCGGCTTGCTCTGAAATGGGCACAGCGCAAGAGCATCAGCTACTCTGTGCCCACGGCTTGCTCTGAAA
>ERZ808240.331-NODE-331-length-63852-cov-5.569368_pt1 | contig 63852 bp, 53 predicted proteins | sample MGYA00521084_ERZ808240 | MGnify/ENA primary metagenome ERZ808240 (study PRJEB31516, sample SAMN03275571) | gut metagenome | biome: mammalia-associated habitat; material: feces | host: Papio cynocephalus | place: Kenya | collected 2012-08-06 ...
GAAGTTCTTGATGGTGGAATCGACTGCCTTGATGAAGTCCTCTTCGGTGCCGATATCGTTGATAGCGACCTTGGCGACTTCAGTGTTGTTCTCTGCCATGTAAATATATGGTTTCTTGATAGTTGATGGATAATTACTCGATATTCAGTTATGTACGCGGCTCTTGCGAGCACACGCAAGGCATAAGGATACAGTGGGCTCTGTCCATATGGAGGGCGTCCGACACGCCCGGATTGCAAAGGCCTTCGGCCCGCGCGGTCACGACAGTGAGCGTTCGGCGATCGACACGACGTTCTCCAGCAACATGGCCCTGGTCATCGGCCCCACGCCACCGGGGTTGGGGGTATAGGCGGAGGCGATGTCGTAGCAGGCCTTGTCGACGTCGCCTTTGATGCGGTAGCGTCCGGCCTGTTCGTCGAATACGCGCGAGACGCCCACGTCGACGAGAACCGCGCCCGGCTTGACCCATTCCGGCCTGACGAATCCGGGCGAGCCCACGGCGGCGATGACCACGTCGGCGCGACGGACATAGCGCTCCACATGCCGCGTTCCGGTGTGGCAGAGCGTCACCGTCGCATTGACCTCGCGCCGGGTGAGCAGCAGGCCGATGGTTCGTCCGACGGTGATGCCGCGGCCAAGCACGCAGACGTCTTTGCCCGCCAGCTCGATGTCGTAGTGGTTCAGCAGGGTGATCACGCCGTTGGGAGTGCAGGGCAGCGGCGTCGAGATGGCGCCGTGCGGGTGCAGCACGAGCTCGCCGAGGTTGGCGGGATGCATGCCGTCGGCGTCCTTTCTCGGGTCGATGAGGTCGATGATCGCGTTCTGGTCGATGCCATCCGGCAATGGAAGCTGAACGATGTACGCCGTGCAGGCCGGGTTCCCGTTAAGTTCCCTGATGGTGCCGGCGATGTCGTCGAACGACGCGGTTTCCGGCAGATCCCGTCGGATGGAGGCGATGCCGAGCTCCTCACAGTCGGCATGCTTGCCCGCCACGTATTTCATCGATCCGGGATCGTTGCCCACCAGCACCGTGCCCAGCCCGGGCGTCACGCCGCGCTCCTTGAGTTCGGCCACGCGAACCGCAAGATCCGCCTTGATGCTTGCGGCCGTTTGCTTGCCATCGAGTTTGAGCGTCATGGTTGTCTGTCCCTTTGCTAGTGACTGGTATCGTGCGGATATTAGGATATCGTGTTTTACAATCGACCTAGAGTAGTACGTGGTCTCGGATAGTGAGAAAGAAGTGTTATGAATCGTTTTGCCAGGCAGTTCGCACGCATCGCCGCAGCCGTGACGTCCATCGCCGCGTTGGGCTTGGCGGCTGCGTGCGGCGGCGCCTCTTCCGCCCAATCTCCGACGACGGAGCAGCCCCAGACCCTGCCTGCCGAAGCAGCCCCGATCGAGATCGTGGCCACCATCAACCAGTGGGGGTCCCTCGCCAAGCAGATCGGCGGCGACTATGCCAACGTCACCTCCATTCTGGCCTCCAGCAATGTGGACGCGCATGATTTCGAACCACAGGGATCCGACGTCGCCAAATTGTCCAAGGCGAGCATCGTTGTGGCCAATGGCGCCGGATACGACTCCTGGGCTTCGAAGGCCGTTGGGAAAAACACCGTGCTGGTGTCGGCGGCCGAAACCATCGGCGCGTCTGATGGCGACAATCCGCATCTGTGGTTCTCGAAGGACGCGCGCAGCGCCATGGCGAAGGAGCTTGCCGACGCATGCGCCAAGCTCCGGCCGGATCACAAGGACTATTTCCAGACGCAGCTCAAACAGTGGCAGACCGACGAGCAGACCCTGGAGGAGACGATGGGCGCCTTCTCCTCCAATCACAAGGGCGCAAGCTACGCGGCGACCGAATCGGTGGCCAAGTACCTGCTGGCCGATCTGGGGATGAAAGACGTCACGCCCAAGGGCTACGAACAGGCGTCGGTCAACGGCGGCGAGTCGTCCCCGTCGGATCTGAACGACTTCACCCGATTAATCGAGTCGCATGCCGCCGACGTGGTGGTCAACAACCCCCAGGAGACCTCGGACACGACCAACATGATCACCGGCGTGGCCCATAAAAGCGATGTCCCGGTGGTGGACGTCACCGAGCAGATGCCCGAGGGCTACGCCACTCTCGACGACTGGATCTCCGCGCTGGTCGAAAGCTTCGACGGGGCGCTCGGCGGATCCTCCGCCACCGGTTCTCCGGAACCGTCGTCCGGCGCGTCGGGCGGGGACACGCCGTCATCCTCCGCCGCCGCCAGCGAAGGATCCGCCGACACCGGCACGCGGCCGGATCCGGGCAAATAGCGTTCGCGCGCTCCGGCCGCTTGGATCCCGTGCCCATTCTCAATAGAAGTCTGAAACTGATAACGATTGTCATCCGCTGCCAGCATACTTCAGTCCGGAACCAATGACAGGTGAGGCGAAAGGTCCGGGCGAATGAATGACTGCATCGTGTTCGACAATGCCGCGGTATCCCGAGGCGGCACGACCATATGGCACCATGGCAGCTTCGTCATACCCTCGGGAAGCGTGACGGCGATCGTCGGCACCAACGGCGCCGGGAAAACCACGATGATGATGGCCGAGCTCGGACTCGTCCCCCTGTCGCAGGGTTCGGTGACGGTGCTGGGGAAACCCGCCGGCAAGGCGAACGCGCGCATCGGATATGTGCCGCAAAGCTACGCCTCGGGCATCGATTCGTCGCTCACCGCCGAACAATCCGTGATACTGGGGCTCACCGGCACGCGCTTCGGATTCCACCCCGTAACCAAAAAGCAGCGAAGCAAAGCCCACGAAGCCCTGCGATTCGTCGGCGTGGACGACAAGGCATCCTGGCGGCTGTCGCAATTGTCCGGCGGTTTGCGCCAGCGCGTGGCCATCGCCCAGGCGCTGGTGTCGGACCCCGAACTGCTGATGCTTGACGAACCGCTGGCCAATCTCGACCTTGCCAGCCAGCGCGCCGTGGCACATCTGCTGGCACGGCTCAACCATGAGCTCGGCATGACCATTCAGGTGGTGGCCCACGATCTGAACATGCTGCTGCCGACCCTGACCGGCGCGGTCTACCTGCTGGACGGGCACCCGCACTATGCCGCGATGAACGACGTGCTCGACTCGCATCTGCTCACCCACCTGTACGGCACCAGGGTCCAGGTGGTCACCACGCCGCAGGGCGATATGTTCGTCACCCCGAACGTGGACGACGAGCCGGAGGGCATGGTCGCGGACACACACGATCCCGCCGAGGTGGCGGGCTTCCATGACCACGCCCATCACGGCGCTCGATTCGGAAAGGAAACGCAACGATGACATTCGCATTCGACCCGGATTGGATGGACACGCTGTCGGCGCCGTTCATGGTCAACGCCGCGATCGCCGGCATCTGCATCTCGGTGGCGGCGGGTGTGATGGGATACTTCACCATTGCCCGCCAATCCACCTTCGCCGCGCACGCCCTGGCTCACATCGGCCTGCCCGGGGCCACGGGCGCGGTACTGCTCGGATTACCGGTTTCGGCCGGTCTCGGCGCCTTCGCGCTGGGCGGAGCCCTGGTGATTGGAGCACTGGGCAAACGGGCCTCGCAGCGAGAGATCGCCACCGGCACCGTGCTCGCCTTCGCGACCGGCATGGGGTTGTTCTTCTCGAGATTGTCCTCCCAGGCCTCCGCCCAGATGCAATCCATCCTGTTCGGCTCGATCCTGACGATCACCCAGGATCAGATCCGCGGATTCGCGATCTTCGACGCAGTGCTGCTGATAGTCGTCGCGATCATCTACCGCCCGCTGCTCTTCAGTTCGCTCGACGAGCAGGTGGCCAGGGCCAAAGGCGTGCCGGTGGGCCTGATGAACCTCGCGTTCATGGCCATGATGGCCGGCGTGATCACCATCGCCGTGCCGGCGGTCGGCACGTTGCTGATTTTCGCCCTGGTCATCACGCCGGCCGCCACCGCCAACATCGTCACGGCCTCCCCGTTCGCCGCCATGACGATCGCCAGCGTCATCTGCCTGGTGTCGATCTGGGGCGGGCTGGTATGCTCCGCCATGTTTCCGGCGCCTCCGAGCTTCGTGATCGTCACCATTTCGACGCTGCTGTGGGCCGTCGCCAAGGCGGTGCAGCCACTGCTGGCGCGGCACTAGGCAGCCGACGCCTGACCCGAGCCGGTGCCGTCCCGCAACATCAGACAGTTCGCGATGGCCGCGACGCCTTCGCCCGAGCCGGTGAATCCCATATGATCCGTTGTCGTGGCCGTCACGCTCACCGGGCATCCCAGCGCCTCGCCGAGCGCCCGCTGCGCCTGGACTCGCCTGCGACCGATTTTGGGACGATTGCCGACGACGACCACGCTCGCCGACTGGGGGCTGCAGCCATGACGTCGCACGTATGCCACGGTCCGGCTCAACATGTCAAGGCCATGCATGCCCGAGCCGAGCGAGGCCGGCCCGACCCCGAACAGGGATCCAATGTCGCCCAAATCAGCGGCCGACAGCAAGGCGTCGACAAGCGCATGGACGGCGACGTCGCCATCCGAATCACCCTCGATGCCAGGCCCCTCGCCGGACCACAGCAGCCCCGCAAGCCACAATTCGCGTCCGGGATCCCCGGAAAAACGATGCGCGTCGAACCCCTGGCCGATCGCTAGCTGACCCATCACTCCCCCGATGTCACATGCTCCGGATGCCGCATGCCCCTCGGCCGCAAGACAGCCGGCGGGGCATGCGGGGCGATTCAGCGCTTCCTCTTGGCGCTTTCCAAACGCGCCAGCGTCTCCGTGGCCGGCTCCTCGGGCGCGAAGGTGTGATGCTTCTCGTCACCGGGCTGCGGGACCTCGTACCCCAGATTCACATCCAGCAGACGCTGGGCGGTGGGTTCGTCCAGCTTCTCCGACAGGGCGATTTCAGAGGTAAGGATCGAACGGGCCTTGGTGAGCATACGTTTCTCTCCCGCGGACAGGCCGTGCTCGTCCACGTCGCGCTGAGCCAGATCACGCACCACTTCGGCGATCTTGTTGACGTCACCCGTCGCGATCTTCTCGACATTGAGCTTGTATCGACGGGACCAGTTCATCTCCTTCTCGATGACCGGGGTGCGCAGGATCTCGAAGACCTTGGCCACCTCGTTGGCGTCGACGATGTCGCGAATGCCGACTTTCTTGGCGTTCTCGACCGGCACGTTGATAACCAGGCCGTCCGAGGACAGCACGGACAGCTGCAGGTATTCGCGCGTAACCCCCTTGACGGTTCTTTCGGTGATGGCCTCCACCTTCGCCGCCCCATGCCGAGGATAGACAACCATATCGCCGACTTTGTAATCCATGAGCCCTCCGCGCTACATACACATACAAAAAAACCTGATTAATTGTGCCATCCGGTCTGGACTTTGCCCAAAACCGCATTCCGCGACGCCAGGCTCACCGACGGGCCTCGGACCGGTCCGAATCGTTGTACACTCGCGTTATGAGCAATGAACGTCATCCCGCCAACATGAACCCGTTGCCAGTGGACTACGCCGTCCTTGACCAAGTGAGCAACGCGAAGTACTTCAGCCCCCATGATGTTCTCGGCGGCCATCTGATGAACGGCGACGACGCCGGCAAGGTGACCGTTCGGGTCCTGCGGCCCATGGCCAAGTCGGTGGCCATCCTCACCCTCGACGGCGAATACGAGACCTATCACGAGTTCAACGGCATCTTCACCACCGTCATCCCCGCGCAACGCACCGACGACGGCTGGTCGGTGCCCGACTACCGCGTGAAAACCGACTTTGGCGACGGCCTCCCCATCGTCGACGACGACCCCTACCGCTACCTGCCCACAATCGGCGATCTCGACATCTACTTCTATGGCGAGGGACGCCACGAACGCCTGTGGGAGATGCTCGGCGCCCATGTGCTGCACTACGACGACCCCATGGGCGACGCGCACGGCGAGGGCGGCAAGCCGGTTGTCGGCACTGCGTTCGCCGTCTGGGCGCCCAACGCCCACGCCGTGCGCGTAGTGGGCGATTTCAACGACTGGAACGGCCGGCGCCACGCCATGCGCGAACTCGGCTCCTCCGGCGTCTGGGAGCTGTTCGTCCCCGGGGTCGCCGCCGGCGAACGATACAAATTCGAAATCCTCAACGCAAACTACGAGGTCAAGCAGAAGGCCGATCCGCTGGAGCGCTCCCATGAGATTCCCCCGGCCACCGCCTCCATCGTGGTGGATTCCGACCACGAGTGGGGGGACCAGGCCTGGATGGACAGCCGTCGGTCCTCCGACCCGCACGCCGGTCCGATTTCCATCTACGAGGTGCACGCCGGCAGCTGGAAGCAGGGATTGAACTACCGCGGCATGATCGATGAGCTCGTACCGTACGTCAGGAGGATGGGCTTCACCCACGTCGAGTTCCTCCCTCTCGAGGAGCACCCCTTCTCCGGATCGTGGGGATACCAGGTCACCGGCTACTACGCCGTGGACTCCCGTTTCGGAGACCCCGACGACTTCAAGGCCCTGGTGGACGCATTCCACCAGGCCGGAATCGGCGTCATCATGGACTGGGTGCCCGCGCACTTCCCGAAGGACGACTTCGCCCTCGGCCGATTCGACGGGACCCCGCTGTACGAGGATCCGGACCCCCTGCGCGGCGAGCACCCCGACTGGGGCACCTACGTGTTCAACTTCGGACGCAACGAAGTGCGCAACTTCCTGGTGGCCAACGCCTGCTTCTGGCTGGATGAATACCATGTCGACGCGCTGCGCGTCGACGCCGTCAGCTCCATGCTCTATCTCGACTACAGCCGCGAGCCCGGCCAGTGGAGGCCGAACATCTACGGCGGCAGGGACAATCTGGAGGCCATCGAGTTCCTCAAGGAGGCCAACACCACCGCCTATGGGAACAACCCCGGCATCATGATGATCGCCGAGGAATCAACCGCATGGCAGGGCGTCACCGCCCCCGCCGACGCCGGGGGCCTGGGTTTCGGCCTGAAGTGGAATATGGGCTGGATGCACGACACACTCGAATATCTGCATGAAACGCCCATCAACCGCAAATACCATCACAACGAGATCACCTTCTCCATGGTGTACGCCTATTCGGAGCACTATGTGCTGCCGATCAGCCATGACGAAGTGGTCTACGGCAAGGGCTCGCTGTTCGGCAAGATGCCCGGCGACGACTGGCAGCGCTATGCGGGCGTCCGTGCGCTGTTCGCCTACCAGTGGGCGCATCCGGGCAAGAAGCTGACCTTCATGGGCAATGAAATCGCCCAGTACGGCGAATGGGACCACGAGGGATCGGTGGATTGGGGTGCGCTGAACTGGCCCGACCACCAAGGTGTCCAGCATCTGGTCCGCGACCTCAACGCGCTGTACCGGGCGAACCCGGCCCTGTGGAGCCAGGATTTCGACCCCGCCGGATTCCAGTGGCTCACCTCCGATGACGCCGGCCACAATACGCTCAGCTTCATGCGCATCGGCAAGGACGGCGAGGAAATGGTGGTGGTCGTCAACTTCGCCGGCACCGCATGGCAGGACTATCGCGTGCCCCTGCCGCACGGCGGCGAGTGGAAGGAGGTGCTCACCACCGACGACGAGCAGTACGGCGGCTCCGGCATCCGCAACAGCCACATCGTCGCGGTCGAAGGCGAGTACCATTCCAGGGATTGGTCCGCGACGCTCACTGTTCCCGCCCTTGGCGCGCTATTCTTGAAGCAGGATCAATGAGATGGGCGACGGGTCGTTCGGGCCGACGAGGCCGGGACGACCCGTCGCCGACACCACAGACAGACAAGGGTGACAAATTCAGTCATGATTACCAGCGCACACACTCAACGCGACTCTCGCACCGTTCTGGTCGTGGAGGACGAGCCGACATTGGCCACCGCCATCGCGCAGCGACTCACCGCCGAAGGATGGTCGGCGCGCGTCGCCTCCGATGGCGCCAGCGCCGTGCAGGCGGCTTCGCAGCTGAGACCGGATCTTGTGATCATGGACATCATGCTGCCGGTTATGGATGGCCTCGAGGCCACCAAACGCATTGTCGCCGAGCGACCCGTTCCCGTGCTCATTCTCACCGCCCGCGACGACGAGGCCGACAAGGTCACCGGCCTGGGGGCTGGCGCCGACGACTACATGACCAAGCCGTTCTCCATGCGCGAGCTGATCGCCCGCTGCAAGGCCCTGTTGCGGCGTGTGGAGCGCGCCAAGGTCATCGCCAAGAACGCCGAAAACGAAAAACTGCTTGATTTCGGCACCCTGGTCATCGACCCGGCCCAGCGTCTGGTGACGCTGAACGGCACGCAGGTGCATCTGACCCCCACCGAGTTCGATCTGCTGGCCACGCTGGCCCGCAAGCCGAAATCGGTGCTGACCCGCGAAAAACTCCTGGAGGAGGTCTGGGACTGGGTCGACGCCTCGGGAACCCGAACCGTCGACAGCCATGTCAAGGCGCTTCGCCACAAGCTCGGCTCCGAATTGATTCGCACGGTGCACGGTGTCGGCTATGCCTTCGAGCCACCGGCAGCATCCGACGCGACCCATCCGATCCGCTGACGCGAGCTGGCCGCCGCGATGCTGGATGATTCCCCCCGCCAGGACGCCCGTCCATCCGACGAGCGTCCCATCGTTCGCATGTCGTCGCTCAAAATCGAACTGAGCGTACTGATCGTGATCGCCACCGCCATCGCTTTCGTCATGGCGTGGTTTCTGCTCAAAGTCGGCTGGTCTGGCTGGATCGCCATGCCGTTGACGCTGATCGTGGCCCTTGGGATCACCTATTTCTTCTCCCGCGGCATGACCTCCCCCCTGCGTCAGATGCGCGACGTCTCCGAGGCCATGGCCGACGGAGACTATACCGCCCGCATCGACGAATCCGCCACGCTGCGCAGCGATGAAATCGGCCAGCTGGCGAGGTCGTTCAACGACATGGCCGACGAATTGCAGCACGCCGACCAGATGCGGCGCGACATGGTGGCCAATGTCAGCCACGAGCTGCGCACCCCCGTCTCCGCCCTGCAGGCCATGGTGGAGAACATGGCGGACGGGGTCACGGAACCCACGCCGGCGAATCTGGAGGGCATTCTCTCGCAAACGCACCGTCTGAGCGATCTCATCGCCTTCCTGCTCGACATGAGTCGCATCGAGGCGGGCGCCGCCAGTCTGAACATCGAATCCTTCGATTTCGCGGACTTTGTCGACGAAACCGTCGAACCCTTGGAAATCGCCGACTCCGGGCACGCCCACAGCATCCATATGAACATTCCCTCCGGCATCGTCATGGAAGGCGACCAGGACCGGCTGCGCCAGCTGTTCACCAACATCATCGGCAACGCCCTGAAACACTCGCCGGACGGCACCGAGGTGCTCATCGAAACCCATGAAGACGTCGAGGCCGGCACCATCGTCACCAATGTGGTCAACTTCGGCTCGCAGATCGAGCCGGAAGCGCGGTCCGACATTTTCCGCCGGTTCGTCAAGGGCAAGACGGGCCCCGGCACGGAATCCGGGGGCACGGGACTGGGACTGTCCATTTCGCGCTGGGCCGCACAACTGCACGGCGGCTCGGTTATGGTGGTGGACGATCCGCGGGGCGCCGATTTCGAAATCGTGCTGCCGAAACATCACAAGGCGTAACGGCCCGGCGCGTGCGTGCGGGCCAGTGCCACGGCGGCCACCACCGTTCCGGACTCCCGTTCGACCACCTGTGCGCACTGTCGAATCGTGGCGCCCGTGGTGATGATGTCGTCGACAAGAATCACCCGCGCACCCGCCATTGGCACCGGTCTGACGGGGACGATGCGTCCGGCGATTCTGCCGGCCCTGTCACGGCCGGATGCAGTCTGCACGGCCTTTGCGTGCACTCCCCTCATCCGTAGTGCCTCAACCGCCCGGGCTTCGACGCCGCAGGCGGCCAGCCCCTCCGCAACGGCATTCGCCAGCGGCGTCACCTGCCGACGGCCGCGTCGGGACACCGAGGCGAACGAGGACGGCGCCGGAACCACCAGGACAGGCGCCTGCGAACCGACGGGCACGCCGGAGCGGTCCAGCCGGCCGGCCGCCACGCAGGAGCGAACCATCCGCGCGATGGCGTCCGAGAACACGGCGTCAAGTTCCAGATCGCCATGGTCCTTCCAGCTCAGCACCGCTCGCCGCGCGAAACCCCGGTATGACGCGCAGGCATAGCAGGCGACGCCGCTGACGGGTTCACGCCATGCCTCGCACTGCCGAAATTCGGTCGCGCAACGCGGGCACAGCGCATAGTCGGGGCGGTCGCATCCGGCGCATCCCCGGGGAATCAGCAGATCCCGGATCTCAGCGAGCCACGCCCCCATCGCCCCCGGCACTCCGACCATGGCATACCCCTATTCGCCGGCCTGGCGTGCTGCGACCAGCCGCCGGATCACCGCAAGCGTGTCCTCCGGTCCATGCACCCTCACCGGCATGGTGCCGGCCTGAGCGGCCGGATAGTCATTGCCGTCGGGATCCATGCGATCGCCGATGAATACAATGTCCGCCACCTCGACGCCCAGTATGCGCGCCAGTTCATGAACCGCATACCCCTTGTCCACGCCATGGGCGGAGACGTCCACGCTGGTCGAGCCTCCGGAACGCACCAGCAGATCGGGCAGATCGGCGGCCACGGCGGCCCGCAGCGCATTCTTCTTGCTGTTGTCGGGGTCCCAGGACTCTTTGGCCTCAACCGGTGCGGACTGGCCCAATGCGGAGAAGGTGATTTGGCTGCCGCGGTCCTCGATGCGCTCCCCCCACACCTGCTCACGCCACAATCCCAGTTCGCGGGCATGGCGTTCGAGCGACTCCATCGCCGCGCGCCGCCGCGCCGCCGGCAGATCATGCCGGTACAGACAGACCCATCGGCCGTCGCGATACCGGTAATACCGCGTTCCCGAAGTGGGCATGAGGTGAAGGTTGCCCAGATCGGCACGATCACCGACAACGTTCAGAATCTGCCTGACGAACAGTTCGTAACTGCCGCCGGATATCACCGCGACCTGCATCACATGGGTCAACTCGCAGAACGCCTCGGCGATGTCCTCGCGCATGGGCATCTTCGAACGTGCCAGCGTGTTGTCCAGGTCGAATCCCGCCGCCTTCGCGCGCGCGCCTATCGCCCCAAGATCAAGATCCCTCCAAGAATCCTCTATGACGACTGCCATGCGACCTCCTGTACGTCCGAGCGTCCCCATCGAACTTTCGCTCCCATCAAACTTTTCAGTATCGTAACACCTTGCGACGTGAAACAGGCGGCGGGCCGACGTGCCGCACCACGTCTTATACGCCCATGAGACTAGGGTGACCGGCATGAGACAGTCATTCACCCCACCCTGGACGGACAAGATCTACCGCGACACCCACGGCCGTGGATGCCGACGCCCGACCTTCGGCGTGAGACTGCCGCGTTACCGCACCAGATCCGGCATGTTCGACGACATGGTGGCGAGCAATCTCAAGCGCCTGAACGGAGCATGGCCGGAACTGATCCGTCCCGTGCAGTTCGCCGTGGAGGATGTACCGGCCTCGGATCCCGCGCCATGGGAGGACGAGCCCAATTGCCTCTCCCGTGCGTTTCCGGCGAGTCACGGCATACCGGCGCGCATCGTGCTGTACCGCATGCCCATGCAGATGGAGACGCATAGCCGCATGGAGCTTCAGATGCTTATTCGCGACGAAATGGTGAGCCGAATCGCGGAACTCTACGGCAGGCGCCCGGAGGAAATCGACCCGGACTGGGGGATGTGACCGGCGCCACGGCTTATTTGACGACCCCCTGCCTCGGATTGGCGTAGATCGTGGCGTGCGCAACCGACAGGGGCGTCGACCCGATCGCCGCGACGGCGCCGACGCCCGCATCGGCGAGACTCTGGCGCTGCAGCATGACGTTCCATGAAACCGTTTGGCGCTCGTCATGCAGCCGTACGACGGCCACGTTGTCACCAAGATCGGACAACGATATGGTCTGGGCGCAATTGGCACCCAGGGTGACATCCTTCGCCCCCACATGCCTGCCATCCGCATCGTAGCCATCGAAGGTCACCGACGTATCGGCGCGGGTGACGTTCGACACCGCCAGGGATGCCTCGACCTGGTCGGGAACCGCCGCCGCGCTGTACACGGACTGCTCGCCGGAGGACAGCACGGCGAAATCGGACTGGCCGCCGTCCCCGTTGCGCGTCACCACCACCGACGCCCGCACCGGCTGATCGGCGGTGACGCCCACTCCCACCGCATCGGCCGGAGGCGCGCCAAGATCGACCACGCCGACCTGCGAGGCAGTCACGTCATGGGACGTCGCCGCGACCAGCCCATTGGGCGTGATCCACGACAACGACACCGACGTATTCTGATCGGCGAACAGCAGGACGCGCGCCGATGAAACGCCCTTCACCCCGGCGATGGCGATCATCTGCGAGGCTTCGGAAGTCTCAGCCACATAATCGCTGCCCTGCGCGGTCAAACCGTTCATCGCGACAACGCGCACCAGCGCATGCACCGGCGTTCTCTGGCTCGTCAGCGTGACGTACAGACCATCCTGGTTCGCAGCGGCGGCGGACAAATCGTATACGGTTTCGCCATCGGCGTTCACGGTCAGGCTGCCGCTGGTGGCAAGAGTCAATCCCCCGGTCTGGCTTGTTCCCCATACCTGAACGCTGACCGACGTGGCCTGGGAGGAGGAGTTGGCCACGACAATCTGCTGACTCCAGCCGGTTTGGGTGCCGGGAAGCAGGAAGGCGTGCGTCAGCGAGCTGTCTGCGCAGGAGGTGGCCGCCAATCCCCTCAGATCCCCCTGCGAAGCCCACGATGCGGTGGCTGACGCGACGCCGGTGCCCTGCGAAGCCTCTAGAAGCTGCGTTTGCTGCAGCAGCGACCCCTGATCTGCGTTGCCTGCCATCACATGCACCGCCGATTCGTCAGTCGGATCGGAATCCTTCAGATCATTGGAGTTCTCGCCCGACAGTGTGCTCACCGTGGAACGGTAGATCGCCCCGAACGCCGAATACCGGGAGGACGACGCGACGTCACCCTGGGAGACCTGGAACTCGCTGTCACCGTATTGCGACGTGTCGGCCAACGACATGCGTGCCGGACAATACGTCTCGACCATCCGCTGACTGACGGTTTGCTCAAGCGCCGACGAGGACTGCGCCGCACGGTCAACCCATGCCGGCAGCGGTCTCACCACCAACAGCGCCGCCAGACAGGCGACCAGAAGAACCAGTGTGACACCGGCCGCCAGCATCGTGCCGGCGGATCGTTGTGCAGGAAGTCCCTGTTTGTTCTTGCTCATACCCACTCCTGCTCTCGTTTGCGCGCGGACGGCAGCGCCACCAGACAGTACACCGCCACGATGAGGCCAAGGCACCAGAGCCATGCCAACCGCCAGCCGTTGGAGCACATGGCGGTTTCGGATGCCACATCGACGCCCTGCGTCGTCGTGTCGTTCAAAGTCAGGCGGAAATACGTGCCGGACGATCCGCTCACCACGTTCTGCGTGCCCTCGGAGGCGGTGATATGGGACACCAGATCGTCATATGCCGAATCGACAGTGGATTCGGACTCGTCGGCAACGACGTATATGCCGCCGAATCCCAGATCGCTGAGCGTCTGCACCGCCTCGGCGTCGCTATTCGACAGGAGGCTGGCCAGCGCGGAAGCCATGGTCTCGGTGGATTGCTCCTGCCGTCCCGACGCGACGAAGGCGCTGACCAACGGGGAATTGTCGATGAGCTCCCCGCGGGCGGTGCGCATGACGGTGAAATCCATCATCGTGGACGATTCGGCCTGGACGGCCAGAATACGATGGGAGGGATCCTGCTGCAGATAGTCGACCGCCACCATCGGCAGACCCTGCCGGGCAACGGTCACACCTCCCGCCGACATCGTGCGCGCGTATCCGGACCAGCCCCACAGGCCAACGCAGCAGATCATCACGATGGTCAGCAGCATGCGGCCGGCGGACGGCCACGACAGCGACTGGCGGATGCCACGATCCGTGGCATGCAGGTCATCCAACGGGGCGAAGCGTTTGACCGCGGTACCGGCCACCATGCTCATGCAGGCAAGCAGACCCATGCACAGCAGGGCGAATCCCGGGAGCACCGATCCGGACACGGCCCCGTCGGCGTCCAGTCCCACGGCGATGCGCGGCGACACCAGGGACAGCGCGGCGCCGGCGACGATCGCCACCCACATCATGCGCGACACGCGCAGGACCTGCGGCAGCAGCAGCGCCACCACGGCGATCAGCGCGATGCATGCCATGGAAATCAGCAATCCCGCATGACGGGCAGGCGACTGGACTATCCAGGACGCCACCGACTCGGGGAACGCCGTTCCGGAGGTTCCGGACGCAGTCGACATGGAGTCCAAATCGACGCCAAAGGCCTGCATGATCACATCCATCAGGCTCATGGAGCGCGGGGAGCCCGCGGAGGCGGTCGACGCGACCATGGCGTCGGCGAACAGCTCGCGCCACTGTCCCGCACCCATGTTGCCCACCACGTTGACCAATGTCGGGGCCAGCGAGAAGGCGGCGGGCACGGGGATGAGCAGCAGCATCAGACGATGACGGCGCACCAGCACCATAATCGCCAGGAAGGTCACGGTCAGCGGCAGCAGCAGCTGCGGCTCGGCGTCGATCACGGGAATGAAACACAGCGAGGCCAGCGCGGCGCTCTGCACCGAAGGTTCGGGGCGAACGGGCTCCTCGGTCAGGTTCATGGCGACGGCCCGCAGTGTGAACGCAAACGCCGCCGGCAGGAAGACCATCACCACCATCATCGGCAGATCGCCGTCATGATACAGTCCCATGGCGGCCGCAAGGGCGCTCCACATTACACCGCCAGCGACACGCACCGCATTGGAACGGGTGAACGTTCCCGCCAGGGCCCAGAACGACAGCGCCGCCAACGGGGCGGACAGCAGGTACATCAACGCGATCGCCGCGGCGACATGACCGCCCGTGACGATGCTCGCCAGGCCAAGCACCAGCAGGAAGGGGTGGGGCGGTCCGCTGACGCCCAGTCCCATGCCGTAGCTCCATGCCGTCGTGGCGGATTGCCAGACCTGCGCAAAGGACGCGCCCGTGGACAGCAGGCGGTCGGAGACGAGGGATCCGCCGGAGAACAGAGCCAGCACCACATTCCATCGCGTCACGCCCATGGCGAGCGTCAGCCCCACCGTCATGGTGGCCGCCCAAGCCGCACGGATACGCCACTGGCGTTTGAGGTGCAGCTTGGCCAGAGGGCTGAGCAGTACGACGTCGCGCTGCGATTCGAACGCGAGCAGACGTTCCCTCCAACGCTTCATCTGCATTCGGTTGGCCACGAGCTGGTTCAATTGCGCCAGCGAAACCCGCGCAGCCCTCCTCACGCGGCGCCGCGCCGACGAGGCCTTGGGAAGATTGACCAGCGCCCGCCACGGCAGCGCCAATTCGCACAGCCCCTCATAGGGTTGCTTGTCGAACAGGCGGACGAGCAGCATCACGACGGAGCGCAGCAGCAGCCACAGCCATTGCAACGGCCATGCCGGCATGCCGATGTCGGTGATGCGGTACCGCCATTGGGCTGTGATGACCGCCAGATGGTAGTTGACTCGGTCGCCGTCGTCCAGCGGGGCGCCGGAACGGGACCGAACGCCTTCGAACCGCGCGCGACGATGCGCGATAACCGCCTTCGGTTCCACCAGGACGCGCCCTCCGCCGAGGCAGACACGCCGGCAGAGGTCCTTCGACTCCCCGAACGTCGTCATCCAGGGGATCACTCCCCGGTGCTCGTTCCACACGGACAGCGGCACCAATGCGCCGGCGAGCGAAACCGCGAACACGTCCTGACGGCCGTCGTACTGCTCCTGGTCCGGCTCGCCGTCCACCACCAGCGAGGAGACCTTATGCCCCGGGGCCGCATATGATCCGACGTCATGGAGGGTGGAGGCCTCCCAATCGAGCTGCTTGGCGCCGATGATGGACGCCGTCGGTGCGTTGCGATGAGCTTCGACGAGCTTTTCCAGGCAGGTCTCGGACGCCGGACGCGAGTCGTCATGCAGCAGCCACAGGTATTTGGTGCCGTCGCCGATATGGGCCCGGCCCAGCGCCTTGCCCACCGCGTCGCCGAACGACAGGGCTCCGGAGGCTCCGACGATCTGCACCTGCACGGAGGCGACTTCCGGGAAATGGTCAAGCCTCGTGGTGCGCGGACGGATCACCTCGAACGTGGAATACACGGAGGTCGTGGTCCGCCCCGAACAATCGGCGACGACAATGGTCCCGGGCAATACGTGCTGCGACAGCACCGCCTGAACGGTGGGACCCAGGAACCGCAGATCGTTTTCAACGGTTATCACGGCGGCCACCGTGTCGTCGACGTCCTGTTGCCCGGTGTGCGGACGCGTGTTCAGCAGGTTCGCCAACAGGTGCTGGACTCCCGCGGCTGCAGAAGTATTGAAAGTCATGGTTTCTAGTCTACGGCCCGTCATGCCTGTTCTTTGGATTGCTCCTTTTTGTAGCGGCGACGCTCGCGCTCGCTCATACCGCCCCAGATGCCGAAACGCTCGTCGTGCTCGATCGCCCACTGCAGGCACTGTTCGCGCACCTCGCACCGGGCGCATATCCGTTTGGCGTCTCTGGTGGATCCGCCCTTCTCGGGAAAGAACGCCTCGGGATCCGTTTGCGCGCACAGCGCCTTGTGCTGCCACGAAAGATCCTCGTCCGGTCTAAAGAGTCCCCACAGCTCGGATAGCGGATCGTCGGAAGCATCATCGTGCGCGCCCAGCATGCTTCCTCTCCTTGTCGCCGGAATAGTTACGCTCTAAATTACACACGTGCAACTTGCGGTTTGTCAAATTACGCTTGTGTCAATACGCGGTTTTTATGACATCTGTGGTATATTTCGCCTTCGGCCGACGCGGCGCGGCGAGAGGCGGTTGTGCCGTTACTGTCGAGGACTCGGCATCATCAACATTTCTTCACATTGATGTGTGTTACCACTGGCAACCAGTTACAGCAGTTTCGGGAGGTGCCATGACGAAGCCAACAGGCTCATTCGATCCGCGAGACACGCCTCCCAGTTTCATTCCCTCCGGGACGGCCCGCAGAAGTTCGACGCCCCCCAGTTTCTCGCCGGGCCGGGCATCCGCATCCGGTCGGCCCGCCGTGCAACCGCGACGATCCGCGCACCGGGCCAGCGCGGCGTCCGGCGACGCCCAGACCCCGGCGGCCCCGGCGCGGCGGGCGACCCGTCCATCCCGTTCCAGGGTGGCGGCACGACGCAGACGACGTCCGGCGCATATGCTGCTGACGGCATTCCTCATAGTGGCGCTGGTCGCAGGCCTCGGCACCGTCTCCGCATGGAACTGGGTCAATGGACAGCTGGACAGGCAGAACATGCTGACGAGCGCCGCAAACACGGCGCCGCAAACCTGGTTGATCCTGGGATCCGACGAGCGTGACGCCGATGACGGCACCGGCATCAACGACGCCACCCAGGGATTCCGCAACGACACCATTCTGGTGCTCACCAAACCCACGTCGGGCAACAGTTCGCTGATCTCCATCCCCCGGGACTCCCTTGTCGAGGTCAATGGCAAGAAAATGAAGATCAACTCCGTCGCCCAGTACGCCGGATACCCGGCCCTCACCGGCGTGGTCGAGCGGATCACCGGCATGAAGATCGACCACGCGGCCATGATCCACTTCGGGGGCCTGCAGAACGTGGTGAACGTCCTCGGCGGCGTCGATCTCTGTTACGACCGTACGGTGCACGACGAAAAATCCGGGCTGAACTGGCAGGCCGGGTGCCATACCGCCGACGGTTCCACCGCGCTGGCCTTCTCCCGTATGCGCTACTCGGATCCGAAGGGCGATTTCGGTCGCGCCGAACGGCAACGTCAGGTAATCGGCGCCATCGCGTCGAAGGCGTCCAGCAAAGAGACGCTCACGAATGTCTCCACCGTCAGGTCGCTCATCCAGACGGGGCTCGGAGCGCTGACGGTTGACGAGCAGGCCAGCCCCTGGTCGCTGGCGCAGATGGCACTCGCCTTCAAAAGCGCTTCCGGCGAGCAGGGCGTGACGGGCAGCGTGTATTGGACGAATGCGGATTATCGCGGCGCAGGCGTGGGATCGTCGGTGCTGCTCGACGCCACCCGCAACACCGAACTGTTTTCGCAGCTGGCGAACGGAACGCACGCCCCCGGCACCGTTGGGGGCCAGTAGAGGGCGGGTTCGGCCACATTCGCGCACATTCCCTCCCCCATTTGACCCCCATGCCCTGAGCTCTCAGGATTGGGATATGGGATCGTCGGAGCGTCGTCATGCGACATCGAAATCGTCGCGAGCGGAATCGCCATGGCTTGTCATGAGCATGGCGGCCCCCGCCTGCGCCCAACTGGCAATGGCATCCTTCATGATCGCCGAAGGGCGGTGGATGATCCTGCCTCTGTGCCTGCCGACATTGATGGGATGCTTCGCCTCGCTGATGTTGATGCGTTCCCGTCGCCGCGGCCACGACGCCGGAGTCGACGATGCAGCTGTCCAATCACGTCACGCTTTCGACCGGACCGCAGCCCACGCCACGCCGGGACCCGCCACCGTCGAGTCGATCATGGTCATTCCGCGCAGTTCGTGGTATGCGCTTGTGGGACTTCCGGGGTCGGACGCCCTCACCGTCTGGCGCTATGCGACCCGATGCTGGCTGGACGCCCAACCATATGCCACGACCGCCGACGCCGACCGCCGGAGTCGGCACGCCCCGCCGCCCACACCCATCGGTCTGTCGCCCGACGGGTCGACGGCATGCGTCGATCTGGCGGTGGAGGGTCCCCATGTGCTGGTCGCCGGCACCACCGGATCAGGCAAATCGGTACTGCTGCAACAGTGGTGCCTGACCCTGGCCGTGCGCAATCCTCCGACCTCCCTCGCCCTGGTGCTGCTGGACTTCAAGGGCGGCGCCACCTTCCGTCCGCTCGAGAAGCTGCCGCATGTGGTCGGATGCGTGTCGGATCTCGACCTCGTCCATGCTGGTCGTGCGCTGAACGCCATCGAATCCGAGCTGCACCGCCGGGAACGACTCGTGGCGCAGGCCGGAGCAAGCCAGCTGTCGCAACTTGCCGACCCGCCGCCCAGGCTGGTTGTGGTGGTCGACGAGTTCAACGCCCTGCGCCAGCTGCTGCCCGATATGATCGAACGGCTCGTCCGTCTGGCGTCGCTGGGGCGATCCCTGGGCATGCATCTGATCGCGTGCACGCAACATCCCATGGCGCAGGTCGGGGCGACCATGAAAGCCAACATCGCGCTCAACATCTGCCTACGAGTGCGCGATCCGCTGCAGTCGTCCGACATGCTCGGCACCACGCTGGCCGCCCGATTGCCTCCCGCGCACCCCGGAATCGGACTTATCGGCGACGGAGCCGGCATACGGGCATTCCGGTGCCCCGAACCCATTGACGCCGCGCCTGTCGTCGAGGGTCTGCGCGCCGCCGCGCGAACGGTTCACGGCAGCGTTCCCGCCAAACTGTTCAGCGCTCCCCTGCCCGATATGGTCACGCGATCCCGTCTGGGCGCCGGAAGCGACGGCAGCGTGCGGCTCGGCCTGCAAGACAATGGCATCGTCACCGAGCCGTGCGACATCGCGCTGGACTCGTTGTTCCCCCTTATTGTCGTCGGAGCCCCCGGGCGGGGCAAGACGACGCTGCTGCGGCTACTGCGGCGCTGTCTGGACGAGCGGCATCTCAAGGGGCAATGCCGGGCGCTCGATACCGAGAGCCACGGCCAACCATCCGACTATCTGCTGCTCGATGACGCCGATGCGCTGGACGATCCACTGTGGGACGGCGCCGGGGACCGGGCGCTGCTGCATACGGCGTTGGCCAGGAGGACTCCCCTGCTCGCCATCGCCATGGCGTCCTCACGCAGGCTCGTCCATGACCAGCGGTTTGCCGCCCGTCTCGTCTTCCCGTCGGCCGACCGCACCCGAGATCTCATGCACGGCATTCCGGCCGACATCCTGCGAGGACTTGACGACGACTCCGCGCACCTCCCGGGACGCGCGCTGCTGCTGATTCACGGTCGGGCCACGCTCATTCAGCTGTGCATGGCGTGAAAACTCTTTGCCCCATGCGGTGATTGCCCTTGAAAAGTCCACCGATTCGTGCTTTGCTAGCTGTAGCGTTCGGATCATGGAACCGAATGAATTCGTTGAAAGAAGGCGACAAACAAATGAGTAGTGCTTTTGATTGGCGTGCCAAGGCGGCTTGTCGCGACAAGGACCCGGAGTTGTTCTTCCCGGTGGGCAACACCGGTGCCGCTTATCAGCAGATCGAGGAGGCGAAGGCCGTGTGCCGCACCTGCAAGGTGATTGACGCCTGCCTCAAGTGCGCTCTTGACACCAATCAGGATTACGGCGTCTGGGGCGGCCTGAGCGAGGATGAGCGTCGTGCGCTGAAACGTCGCGCGATGCGCGCCCGTCGTTCGCAGGCCATGCAGATGCAGTGAATCGGAGGCTGGCCGGTCAGACCGCCAACGGTTGAGGTTGAGGGCCTTGGAACCATAAGCGTTCCAAGGCCCTCAATCATGCCCATCCATATTTGCGGCGACGCGGTCGACCGGACTGATAGACAGATCAGATCCGTCGATCAGTCCTGGGCCGCGCGAAGCGTCATGTCAAGCACCACACGCGTGCCGCCCTCGCGCCGGGGCTCCCAACGCACCGTGCCGCCGAAATCGTTCGTCACGAAGGTGTTGATGATCTGCGTGCCCAAGCCGGAGCCTGACGAACGGGCCATGCCCTCATGCGATTCGGCGTTCAGGCCGTTGCCGTCGTCCTCCACCACAACGTTGAGGGTGTTGCCGCTGCGGCCGACGGAAATCGTGACATGGCCCTCCTTGCGTCCCTCGAACCCATGCTCGACCGCGTTGGTGACCAGCTCGGTCAGCACCAGCGACAGCGGCGTGGCGTCCTGCGCCGGCATCATGCCGAATTCGCCCAGGAAGCTGATGGAGATGTGCTGATCGCTCTCGGTGGCAAGATCAACGCTCATATGCAGCAGATTGTCGATGACCTTGTCGAAGTCAACCACTTCGTCGGCGCTTTGGCTCAGCCCCTCGTGAAGCACCGCGATGGTTTGCACACGCCGCTGCGCCTCGCCCAGCTCCTTCTTCACCTCGGCGTTCTTGGTGCGCCGCGCCTGCAACCGCAGCAGCGCGGACACCGCCTGCAGATTGTTCTTGACGCGATGATGCACTTCGGAAATGGTGGCGTCCTTGGTCTGGAGCTCCTTCTCGCGCCTACGCAACTCGGTGACGTCACGGCACAGCACGATGCCGCCCACGCGGCCGCTCGCGTCATACAGGGGCAGCGAGCGAAGGGAGACGGCAGACCGGTTGGCGTTGAGCTCCGAGTCCACCGGCGCCTTGGCGGTCAGCACCAGCGGCAGCGTCTCCGGAACCGGATCGTTCTGATGCAGCAGCGTCGTGCCGATTTCGGACAGATAGCGCCCCTGCATGACCTGCAGCGAGCCGAGCCGCCGGAAACAGCTGATGGCGTTCGGCGAAGCATATCGGACAATGCCGTCCGCATTGAGGATGATGAAGCCGTCCGCCACGCGGGCGTTGTGCCGCTGATTGAGCACGGAGTCCTTATAGGGGAACTGTCCGCGCGGGATCATCTCGAACAGCTGCTTGCCGGCTTTGATGCTTTCGGACTCGTATCGTCCGTTGGATTCGCGAGTGGCCATATTCGTTTCGCGCACCACCAGGCCCAGCGTCTTGCCATTATGGTGGATCGGGGCGAACACGTCGCAAATCGTATTGCGTCCCTGCGTGCGCAATCTCGTCGAGCGGAACACCACCTTCGATTCCATGGCCTGGTCGAGTTCGGGGATCAGATCGGCGGAGACCTCCTTGCCCACCACGTCGTCGAAGCGCAGCGACATCACCGTGGACGGACGGCACTGTTCGGCGACCACATACCTGCCGTCCCCGTCTTGAAGCACCAGCATCAGGTCCGCGAAGCTCAGATCGGCGATCACCTGCCAGTCAGCCGCCAAATGGTGCAGCCATTCGCGGTCGTCGTCGGTCAGGTCGGGTCGTGCTGCGAGGATATGCGTGAAATCTGCCATAGGAATCAGTGTAGAAGACAGGCCGTATCTCGGAGCGTCGGGGACTTGCGGGAACGGCAATAGCTACGCTATCGTAGGTTACGCATGCGTAAGTTATGTGGTCGAATGGAGCGCCACAGACGGGAGGAGCATGTCCAAGCGCACCACCCCTCAGATAGAGGCCAAACGACAAGCCGTCATCGCCGCGCGGGAGGAGCATCTCCAGGCCAGGGCCAACGCCGTGCGCGCCACCGGGTTGGCCAAAGCCGAGGCCATCAGGCTGAAGGCCGAGGAACGGGCCAGCAAGGTGATCGCCAAATCGCAGGAGCGCGCCGCACGCATCGAAGGCATCGCCCCCGCCGAAGTCGAGCGCAAGGTGCGTCTTGACGTCCATGGCCGCCCCAAGCCGCTGCTGCGCGGCTGGATCCACGCAGTGGCCGCCCCGCTCGCATTGGCGGCCGGCATCGTCCTGATCTGCCTCGCCCCCTTCGCGGCGCTGAAATGGGCCTGCGCGATCTTCATGACATGCTCGCTGGTGCTTTTCACCAATTCGGCTGCCTATCATCTTGGCGATTGGAGTCCCCGCGTCACCGATGTGCTGCGGCGCATCGACCACATGAACATCTTTCTGCTGATAGCCGGCACCTACACGCCGGTGTCCTTCGCCCTCGAACCGTTCTGGCGCAATCTCATCATCATCGGCATGTGGACGTGCACGGCGATAGCCCTGGTGATCCACGTCATCTGGATCAATGCACCCCGCTGGCTCTACACCATCACCTACATCGTCTTCGGCGTGTCCGGCGTGGCCTTCATGGGACTGTTCTGGCTCTCCCCCGTCGCCGGCCCCGCCGTCGTGGTGCTGCTGGCCTCCGGAGGGGCGTGCTACATCGCCGGAGCCATCGTCTACGCGCTGCGGAAGCCGGATCCATGGCCCCGCGTGTTCGGCTTCCACGAAATCTTCCACGTGGGCACCGTCGCCGGCTACGCCTGCCACATGGTGGCGATCTACATGGTCATTGTGGCGCTTTGGTAGGCCGGGGCGGCGCCGCGGCGGCCCGATACGAATCGGCCGGCGGATGGGACGAATCCGTCGCCCCGCCCACCGGCCGGTTCCTGGAAATTCGCGTCAGGCCTCGAGAGGCTTTGCGTCCTTGATCGTCACGGTGATCTGACGGCCGTTCGGCGCCTGATAGCTCACCTCATCGCCCACTTTGGCGCCATTGATGGCGGCGCCGATCGGAGATTCGGGGCTGATGACGTCATAATCGGTCGCCACGGCGATATCGCGCGACCCCAGCACATAGCTCATTTCACGGCCGGCAAGCACGATGGTGACCAGCGAGCCGTTGCCCACGGTACCGGCCTTGGGCGCCTCGAGAATCTTAGCGTTGCGCAGCTTCACGATCAGCTCGTTGATACGGCCCTCGTTCTTGCTCTGCGCCTCGCGCGCAGCCTGATAGCCACCGTTCTCGGAAAGGTCGCCCTCCGCACGGGCCGCGGCGATACGCTCGGTGATCTCGTCGCGATACTCGCCTTCGCGGTATGCGAGCTCCTGCTTGAGCTTGTCATAGGCCTCTTGCGTCAGCAGAACGGTTTTTTCCTCTGCCATGATGAATGTTCCTTCCCCTTATCGCCAAGGCGCCGACGCACCGCGCCGACGCCCCGAAGATGCGTACTTGTTCGATCAACGAGTGGAGATGATGTCGATCACGAACACCAAGGTGTCGGTACCGCCAATGCCCGCCTGGGGCACGCCGCGTGAACCGTAGCCGTACTCCGGCGGAATGGAAACCACCAGACGGGAGCCGACGTTATGGCCCGGCACGGTCTGGTCCCAACCCCTGATGACCTGGCCGACGCCGATGCCGAAGCTGGCGGGCTGATGACGGTTGAAGCTTGAGTCGAAGGGCTCGGACTTGCCCCACACCACGCCATGATAGTTCACGGTCACGGTGTCCCCGCGGCGAACCATCGGACCATCGCCCTCAACAATCTCCACCGACTTCAGGCCTGCGGGCGCGGTTTCAGTGGGAAACTCAAGCACCGGGGTCGCACCGAATTCGGCGTTCACCTTCGGCATCAGCGATTCAGCCATATTGCTCCTTCAAATACATCGAACGGCATATAACCGCATATCCTACCACCGCCGCAAACGGGCGGCGAATCGTCAATACAGCACCCCGTACATGCGCGACGCGAAGAACACGCCAAGCGCCGCGACGAGGATGGTGAATCCGCCGAGCGCGAACACCGCGCCGCGTCTGGCGGCAAGGCGCGGATGCAGCACGTAGGCGAAGAAGAAGGCGGCGAATCCAATCGCCGCGCAGTTGAAGCCCGTGGCGACGGTCTGCCCCACGGTCATGGCGGCCAGTCCCTGCGGCTGGGCGAAGGAATTCACCATGGCCGGCATCACGAACACGCCCCAGGCGCAGAATCCGAACAGTCCCACGCCGCCGTACACCAGCGGCGTCAGCTTGGCGCTGCGCACGCCGTGGGACAGCGAGGACGCCGCCCACAGCAGGGCGAACCCGACGATATAGGTGTAGGCGACGGCCAGCAGGCACGCGACCATCGCCCAGGGGACAATCGCGAGATGCGCCATCCCCGCGTAGATCGGCGCGCAGATGAGCTCGCCCACGCATGCCACCGATGCCGCAACCACGCCCTGCACCATCAGCGAGGGCAGTCCGCCCTCGATCTGACCGTCCCGATAGGGTTCCGCCGCTTTGCCCGCCATAGTCCGCCCTCCCGATTGCTCATAGGCCATAACGATTCAAGACAATCGTCATGTGTACACCATTGACGTTACGGGTTCGTGCCGTTGCAACCGTGGCGGTGCGGCACCGGCCCCGACGGGCGTCGCCGTCACGACGCCCTTCGTCCTCCGCGCCCCCGCGGAATCGCATGCCGACCGCGCCGTTTCCACCAGATTCGGGCACCGAGCGTCGAAAGCAACGTCACGCCGCCAGCCAGCAGCCCGGCGCGCACCCACCAGTCCATCGAGTTCGGGATTCTCGACGCGCCGCCCGCCTCGTTGGAGTTCTCCGGCACGTCCTCGGTGCGCTCGCCCGTCACCAGCAGCCGCTGCGTGTTTTTGCCGTAGGGCGTGCATGTCAGCAGGGTCACCAGGTCGCGGTTCTGGTCGGGCTGCAGCTTGTCGAGGTCCTGCGGGTCTATCACGCTGATCTCCACGACCTTGTAGGTGAGTTGCCTGCCGAGCACGTCGATCCAGAACAGGTCGCCCTGGCGCATCTCCCCCAGTCGGGTGAACAGTTCGGCGGACGGCAACCCGCGATGCCCCGCGAGCACGGAACGGGTGCCTTTGCCGCCGATCGGCAACGCGGTCTGGCGCAGATGCCCGACGCCTTTGGACAGCACATCCTCGGAGACACCGTGGTAGATCGGCAGGCGCAGGGATATGCGCTTGATGTCGAGATATCCCATCACGCCGTCACCGTTCATGTTGAGCACGCTGATGTAGTTGGTGGGCAGCACGTATCCGCTTCCCGATACGAATGGGTCGTGCACCGGGTCGCCCTTCAGGTTTTCGTTGTATGTTTCGGCCGCGCCCCATTCGGCGTTCAGTTTCGCCGTATCGGCGGCGGCGACTGCGTTCTGGTACGATTGGACGACTTCGGCCTGCCGGCGCGACGCGAGCATGTTCGACACGGTGGGGTATGCGAACACCGAGGCGCCGGATACGACGAGCAGCACGGCAAGTAGCGTGGTCAGCCGTTCCTTGACCGACGACGCGGATCGCTTGTTCCGGATTGATGCCATAACACCCCCATGTGAGACGAATACGAAAAAGCCGGCGCCGCGAATGCGAACGTTCCCACATACGTCGGCGCCGCGGCGTGCGAAGGCGATCGCGCGCCAATGAAAAAAAGGGGCCGCATACGTTTTGGCATGCGGCCCCTTGGCGGATTGGCATCCGTTCATGCCTGATGAGCGTCAGTCACAACGGCCATCAGACACGGAACGGATTACCGGTTCAGGCGTTCTTCTTCCTGCGTGAACCGATGAGCAGCACGCCGCCGGCCACCATCAGCGCGCCGAGCACGCTGAAGATGATGGTGCCGATGCCGCCGGTCTGCGGCAGGGTGCCGCTCTTCTGGTTCTTCACATTTTCGGTGACATAACCAGCGTCGGCCGTGGCGCCCAATGTGCCGGTGTAGTCATTGTTGCTGTCCTTCTGCGGGGTGAGCGTCACGCTGATCGGGCTGGTGAGCTTCACGTAACCGTCCGGGGCCTTGGTCTCGGTGAGCTTGTACGTGAGGCTGTTGCCGTTCGCGTCGGCGCCTTTGAGACCGTATACGTTCAGCTGGCCTTTCTCGTCCACCGCCAGCGTCGTGGCGGCGCCCTGCTCACCTTCCTTGGCCAGACGGTACTGTCCATCGTCCAGCCTGACGAATTTCAGCGGCTCGATGTTGGCGTCGGAACCGGCAAGGTTGAATTCGGCGCCGGTCAACGCTTTTCCGCTTTCATCCTGCTTGAATACCTTGATGCCGAAGGTGTAGACCTTGGTCTTGTCCTCCTCGGTGTGATAGCCCTCGTTGGTGTACGGGTTGTTGCTGTACTGCAGCTTCGCGTCGTTCTCCATGGCGGTGCCGGGCTTGGCGTTCTCGTTCACCGTGGCGGTGTACTTGACGTGGATCTTCTTGTAGGCGCGGATCTTCTCGTAGTTGAACTTCAGGGTGAAGGTGGTGACGGTACCGGCCGCGTCCGTGCCGGGATTGTTCAGCGTGTATGCGTCATTAGCCGCAAGAGGCGTGTAGTTCTCGCTGTCGGAAGCAGCATCCTTCGTGGCCTCGACCTTGACGATCTCGCCGAAGGTCAGGCCCTGTTTTTCATTCATCACATCGGAGATCAGGTACTGCTTGTTTTTGGCGTTGCTCGGGTAGACCGGAACGTCGGTGTACAGGTCGAAGGTCACCGTGTCGCCGATGGAGACGGTGTCGGAGCCCTGGCCCTTGTTGTCCTTGCCGGTGTTGATATTCTTGTCGGTACGGTCGCCGTTGACGACCTTGTCGATGGACGCCTTGGAACGCTTGGCGGTGATCGTCTGCGAGTCGATCGTCCACTGACCGCTGTTCTGGGTGGGGAGCACATTCGCCGCGATGGCACGGTACACGTACGGCCCGTCGGTGCTGGTGATCTCGATGTAGTATCCGCCGACAGGCAGGTTCAGCGCGACATCCGCGCCTTTCTGCAAAGAGCTGGCGCTAGCCTGGACCTGCGTCAGCGTGCCGCTGGCGGCCAGCTTGTCGAGGAACTCAGCCACACCGCCGGTTGTGGTGGCGTTGGTCGTCGAGTCGATGCCGGAGGTCTCGCCACCGAAATCACTGGTCAGCTTCTGATAGGCCTCACTCACGGTGTTGCCCTTACCGATATAGTTGGGATAGGTGTCCCCAACCCAGCTTGCGACGGCATCATTCCAAGTCAGACCGGAGGTCGGCGCGTTGCTGGCGTCGACGGACTCGTCGATGATCTTGTAGGCTTTCACCGTCACGCTGCTGTCGCTCAGGCCGGTGATGGTGATGGTGCCGGTGCCGGTCTGCGCTGGAGTGTCATCGGCATTGGCGGATGACGCCAGTCCGAAGCCCCCCATCGTCGCAGTCATGGCGATGGCCAGGGCCGCAACGATGCCTCTCTTCACTTTCTGGAACATGGTTGTTCTCCTTGTTGTTCTCTAATTGGATTGTTCAGTTATGAGTCATGCCGACATCGTGGCGGCCGGGGCCGCGGGACGATGACTTCTCCTGCGGGCCGCCCACACGCCCGAGCCCATGAGCGCCACACCGATGACGGTGTAGGCCATCGGGCCGCGCCCGCCGGTGGATGGCACGTTCTGCTGCGGGGTGTTCCCCACGGAGTAGCCTGTGTCGCCGGTGGCGAAGGCCGGTGACTGGACGCCATCCACGGCGGTGATGGTCAGTTGGCCCTTCGAGTCGGCGGCTGCCGGGTCGGCGACGATGTTCCACTGGCCGTGCACCTGCACGTAGCCGTCGGGCACCTTGGTTTCGACCAGTCGGTAGTGGCCGGCCGCCAAATCGGCGAACCGGACCGTGCCGTTGTCATCGCTGGTCTGGGGGTCGCCAGTCACCGTCCACTGCTCGGACGGCAGCTTGGACGTGTCGACCGGAGCGGCCTGACATGCCGCATCACACGCGTCAGTGGCCTGGTACAGGGTGAAGGTGGCTCCCTTCAGCTCGGCGCCGGTGTAGGCGTTCGTCTTGGTGAAGCCGAAGTCGATGGTTTTCTTGATGTTGTGGAACGGCAGTTTGTCGCCGGGTATGGTGACGGTCGGTATGGCGTCGGCGGTTTCATCCGTGTAGGCGGCGGTGCCGGCAAGCGTGTTGTCGACGTAGACCTTCGCGGTCAGTCCCCTGGCCTTGGTTGTGCCCGTGGCCGAACCGTCGCTCGTGGCGGTTTCCGACACCTCGATGCGCACCTTATGCTTCGAGTCGTCGTATTGGTACGTGGGGTCGTTGTCGTCGTGCTGTTCGCTGACCTCGTAGTTCAGCGTCACCGTGCAGCCGTCGCCGGACGTTGCCTTCCCGTCCTCGCCGACATGGCACGCCGCCACGTTCGCGGTGGCTTTCTTCCACCAGTCCGAAGTGAAGTTCAGGTTCCACTGGACATTGCCGTTCTTATCGGGGTGCGCCTTTGCGGCATACCCCTCCGGAGGGTTCGTTGTGGCGGTGTCGGTGTCGCTGGCCGGCTCGAGGCTGAAGGTGAATCCGGTGAGCTCGTCGCCGGTGATCTGCTGGCCGGCGTCGGTTCCACTGGTGAGCGTCTTGCTCGCGTTGATCGTCACCGCGACGGGCTTCACGCTGTCGCGCTGCACGTTCACGTCACCCGTGCCGTCGTCGGAGACGGTGAAGGTGTTGAGGTTGGCGCTGGTGGTGTCGTGGTAGACGGCGTCGGTGTCGACGTTGTAGTAGTCGGTGACCTTGGACATCTTGTAGCCGTTGATGATGCCGTTGACCGCATCGGCCACGGTGGTGAGACTGTCGGAACCGGTGCCGGTTTGCAGCGTGGTGCCGGTGCCGTCCGTCAAGGTGGATTGCTGGCTGACCACCTTGTATCCGCTTGGCAGGGCGCCGCCGTCATCCGAGGTGATGGCCAGGCCGATGGTCTTGCCGCCGTTCTTGATGAACTTGTCGGCGCCGTGGTTGTAGTCAGACGGTTTTTTGGTGGATTGCGCGTCGCCCGCACCGTCGGAGCTCATTGTCATCTCGTCGCCGGACTTGGCGTAGTCGATGGTGTCCTTTTTTGCGTTGGGATTTTGCTGGCCTCGCGGAAGTCTCGTGGACGATCCGGCGTTCACCCAGTTGGAGGAGTCGGCGGCGCTGGCCGTCACAGAATCGGCGGTAATGGTCTGCTCGTCCGGTTCGCCGCCCGTCACCTGGGTTTTGAGATCGGAGGAGACCTTGACCTTGACGGTCACCGGCTGCGCGGCGGTCTGGTATCCCGTCGGCGCGCTGACCTCCTCCACCTGATAGTCGACGCCGTCCCGGGTGGCGGGCACGCCCTTCACGCTGATCGTGCCATCGGCACCGGTGGTGATGGTCATGGCCTGGCTCGGATCGTCGGTGGTGGCGAGTTGTCCGTTTTCGTCGACGCGGGCGGTGCCGGTGCTGCCGTCCACGGTGCCCAGCAGGTATTTCCCGTCGCGCATGACCCGGTATTGGGCGCCCCCAAGGCCGAGATTCGGATTGGTGTCGCTGGTTTTCTTGAAGATGAAATCGCCGAGCGTGGTGATCATGCTTTGCTGCTTGACCGTGCTCAGATAGTCCAGGGTCATCTCATACGCGTAGCTGAAGGAATATATGTCCATCTGGTGACCACTGTCAAAACTCGACACGGCCTTGTGGTAACCGACGACTTTCACCAGCTGGCCCTTATCGGCCTCCTTGTCGTCGGTGGTGACCGTGAACCCATCCCGGTTGTTGGTATCGTAGCCGGTCAGCCCCGCGATGGTGTTGAAGTTATACGCCGTCTTCGGGTCATTGGACTTGTCGAAGATCGGCACCAGGTCTTTGCTCTCGTCATTGGTGTCGTACGAGGCGTTGTCCGGGATGCTGTATATGCCGGCCTCGAAGGTGACCCGCTTGCCGCCACTGCCATCGCGCACATACGTGAGCGCGGGCGTGTGATGATAATAATTCTGACTTAGACCTATATTGATATTAGTCGTGCTAACCGGGATGTTCACCTCATCCTTGCTGGTATCCGGATACAGCTTCGCAGGGAAGACATGCAGAACTTCATTCCGGATCATTAAATCCGGTGCGTACTCGTGCTGGCCCGCTTCCCATTGATCATGCGTCGGTTGCGCAATGCCCGGGAACGCAAGCATCTGCAGGCCCACCCCCTTGTTTCGCCTGCCTGGAACCTGATCAGCCGTGTCAATAAGAGTAAGACCCTGAAGATACTGGATGCCGTTCAACGACTTGATGCGCTCGGAAGTACCAAGTTTCTCACACGCCTTCTCATACGTCGAATATAAGTCCCAATACCCATTATCATAGGGGCCCGTAACATCCGCCAGCACATCATCCACGGATTCGGAGGAGAGGTCCTGTCCGGCAAATTCGCTGCGAACCTCCAAGTCAACCGCCTCGCGCAGCACCTCGTCGGGAAAGTACTTGGCCATGGTGGCATCCCAGTCGGCCGGCAGTTTCACCCCTGAAGCCGACCCGTCACGGGCGATGGCGTCCGCGGACGCCGGAAAGGCGCTCGCGACGCATACGCACATCACCATGACCGACGCCAGAAACGCCGACGCAAACCTCAGAATCCGGCGTTCCGCGGCGTGACGCGGCGCCACTCCCGCATATCCGAAGACTCGCCTTCCCATACGGACACTCATGGCTCCATCTCCTCCTCGCGACGCATTCCGCGGCACAACCCGCAAGTGCTCTGGAATCAGAGATACCCCCCCCCAAGACGTATCTCGTCGAATTCTCCGGGGAGTGCGGTCCCCTGCCGTGTCGACGCCGGGCCAACCCACACTCAGGTATGCGCAGGCCCACCGTGGCAAGCGGCGGGCCTGATCGAAAATTCCACACGTCGAATCCCGTGCGAGCGTTGACGCCGTCCATGGATTCCAAACGCGCGAAATTCCTTGAAATTACAAGAAAACCGCCATTTCTGGCGGTTCCTGGAAAAAAGTGCCCCCGGCGGGAATCGAACCCGCAAGCCGAAGCGATCGATTTTAAGTCGACTGCGTATACCATTTCGCCACGGGGGCGGCGCATGCCCGCCGCGCGCGCAGCGGGACACAGATATTATGCCATGAGGCGGGACGTTCGCGCCAGAGCGGAAGCGTCCGCTAACCGTTCGCCAACAGGCGGCGGCCATAGTCAAGCACGATGCCGTCCAGCAAGCCGTGCTCGCTGGCCACATAGGAATCAATGCGGTCATCGCCGGCCGGCTTCAGCCGGTTGGCCGACTCCGCCACCTTGGCGAGCACGCGGTTCCACACCAGGGCGCCGCCGCCCACCACGTCGACGCGGCCGGGATGGATGGTCTTGTATGCACGCCGGTCCGCACGCGTCATGCGCGTGAACCGGTCGTCGACCGCCGTGATGTCGTCAATACGGACGCGCTTGCCGTCCACCGCCGAATGATCGTATTCGGGCAGGCCCAGCTGCAGCGCGGTCATGGTGGTCACCGTTCCGGACACTCCGATGATCGTTCCGGCGCGTTCGAACGGCACGCTCCGATGGGCCTCGTCGATATGCGCATCGATATCCGCGATCGCCTCGGTGATCTCCGCTTCGGTGGGAGGATCGGTGTGCAGATGCCGTTCGGTCATACGCACCGAACCGATATTCATCGAGAACGCGTGGGTCACCGCGTCGGCGGACGCCTCGACGCCGTCGCCTCCAAGCACCAGTTCGGTGGATCCGCCGCCCAAATCCACCACCAGATACGGGGGTTTCGGACGCCTCCCGCCGCCCAGCGGTGCTTCAAGCACGCTGGTGGCGCCCAGAAAACTCAGACGCGCCTCCTCCGTGCCGGGAATCACCTCAGGGCGAACACCGAGGATGTTTTCGATCGTCTGTTCGAACTCCTCGCGGTTCTCGGCGTCCCGGGTGGCCGACGTCGCCACGAACCGCACGCCGTCGATGCGGTAGTCGGCCAGCATATCCGCGAATTCCCTGGCTGCCGCATACGTGCGGTCCAACGCGTCCTGGGCGAAACGGTGGGTGCGGTCAACGCCCTGACCGAGACGGACCACGCGCAGCACGCGCGGCAGCAGGTCCTCATAGCCGCGCCCGTCCACACGGGAAATCTTCAACCGTATCGAATTGGTGCCGCAATCAATGCCGGCCACGGTCACCGACCGGCCATTCGCCTCATTCACGTTCAACGCCGCTCCCCTGTATCCTTCCGTATCCTTGTGCCTTTCACCGACCGCCGTCGACGGTCCTGTCGTCGCCTTCGACGTCCAACCGGCCGCAACGGCATACCCGGGGATCGAATTCGCCGCGAACCCGATCCAGCACCATGTCGCCGATCGGGTTGACACCCCGTCCCATCACCAGGGACTGGGCGACCAGCGCATGCAGGCATTTCACGCGCACCGGCATGCCGCCGGCACTGATATTGGCGAGATGCTCCTCGCTGTCGCCCAAGCGCTGAGCCAGGACATGCCGGAACGCCAGATACAGGTCGTGCGCACGCTCATAGGCTTGGCGCACCCGCTCGTCCTGCCCGATCATCGAGGTGTACAACGCCATGTCGCCGGACGCCTCCACATGGGACACCGCCTTGACGGCTTCCGGGCTGGTCAGATAGCAGGTGGTGGGGAACGGGATGCCGCCGGGCAGCAGCGGACGGGTCACCACCGCCAGCGGGTTGCCGCATACGCAACGCGCCCCGACCGCAACCATGCCGCGGGGGTATCTGCCGAGCTGCGCCGTCACGCGAGCTATGTCGCGGCTCGACGCGCCTTCCGCAAGACGCTTGTCGGCCAATGAAGCCGCAAACCGTTGATCATCTGGTGTCATTAGGTACCTTCCTTGCACTTTACGGCTGCGACGACGATGAACCCTGATCCGGCGTCGCGGCATCGGAACCAGCGCTGCCGCCGCTCTCCCCGGACAACGTGGACGTGGCGGCGTCGGACCGTCCGGCGTCGGCCTGCTCGAAAGCATACGACAACTCCTGATACCAGGGCAACGGGTCCGACCCGGACGTATCGGTCTGCGCGGAGTCGGACGAGGAGTCCGTCTGCCCCGTCACAGCCTCCGGATGGAGCACGCGGATGGCCTGCTCGCCGGGGAACACGAAGCCGAGCCGTTCACGGGCCTGCGCCGCCACATACTCGTCATCGTTCCAACGCGCGATGTCGTTGACCAGATCCTGATTCTTCTCGACCAGCGCAGCTTCCGTTTTACGCAGGGTGTTCAGCTCCGACAGATTGACCGCATACGTATGAAAAGTGGAGACAAGCTGGATCGAGCCGATGACAATCAGGATGATGGAGAGGAAGAACGCAATAGGCCCCGAATGGATGCGAAATTGATTCTTGCCTGAGCGTGTCATATGCACGAAAATACCCGCCGCGTTCGACGAACGAACACGACGGGCATCGCTTACGCTCGGCGCGTCACCCTATATGGGGATCACCCCATATGAGGAAGACTGCCGCAGGCGATCACTTGGTGTACTTCTTGCAGGCCTTGAACGCGCTGTAGCCGGCGTACACGGCCTCGGAACCAAGCTCGTCCTCGATCTCGAGCAGGCGGTTGTACTTGGCAACGCGCTCGCCACGGGCCGGGGCGCCGGTCTTGATCTGACGGGTGTTCTTGGCGACGGCGAGGTCGGAGATGGTGGTGTCCGGGGTCTCACCGGAGCGGTGGGACACCATGGAGGTGAAGCCGTTGGCGGTGGCCAGCTCGATGGCGTCGAGGGTCTCGGTGACGGAACCGATCTGGTTGAGCTTGACCAGCAGGGAGTTGGCGGCGCCGAGCTCGATGCCCTTGGCCAGACGCTTCGGGTTGGTCACGAGCAGATCGTCGCCGACGAACTGCAGGCGGTCGCCGAGCTTGGCGGTGATCTTCGCCCAGTCGTCCCAGCCCTCTTCCTGGTACGGATCCTCGATGGAGACGATCGGGAACTCCTCGATGAGCTGCTCGTAGAAGTCGAGCAGGTAGGCGGCGTCGCGATCGGCACCTTCGAAGTGGTACTTGCCGGTCTCCTTGTTGTAGAACTCGGAGGAGGCGACATCGAGGCAGATGCCGATCTGCTTGCCGGGCTCGTAGCCGGCGGCGGAGATCGCGTCCACGATGTACTTCAGGGAGTCCTTGTTGGACTTCATCTTCGGGGCGAAGCCACCCTCGTCGCCCAGGCCGGTGGCCAGGCCGTCCTTCTTCAGGACGTTCTTCAGGGTGTGGTAGACCTCGACGCCGGCGCGCAGGGCCTCGGAGAAGGTGTCGAAGCCGTACGGGGAGATCATGTACTCCTGGATGTCGGTGGCGAAGTCGGCGTGGGCGCCGCCGTTCATGATGTTCATGTTCGGCACCGGCAGGATGTGGCCGTTGGTGCCGCCGAGGTAGCGGTACAGCGGCATGTCGGCGGACTCGGCGGAGGCGTACAGGGCGGCCAGGGACACGCCCAGGATGGCGTTGGCGCCGAGACGGCCCTTGTTCGGAGTGCCGTCGAGCTCGATCATCAGGTTGTCGAGAGCACGCTGGTCGGCGGCATCCATACCGATGATCTTCGGGGCGATCTCCTCGTTCACGGCCTTGACGGCGTTGAGCACGCCCTTGCCGCCGTAAACGGACTTGTCGCCATCGCGACGCTCCCAAGCCTCAGCTTCACCAGTGGAAGCGCCGGACGGAACCAGGCCCTTGCCCAGAGCGCCGTCTTCGGTCTCAAGATAAACTTCGACGGTCGGGTTGCCACGGGAATCGAGAATCTGACGCGCGTACACGCTTTCAATTGCTGCCACAACTTCTCCTTACGAACTGTATGTTGTGATGACGCAACCAACAATAATGCGTTCGTCGGACGAGGGAAAGCCCGCGGCGCCCGTTGTCCACGCCCCGGGGCAACAATATTGCTCGACACGGGGTGCCCGGGCCATATGCCTCAAACATGCTGGGAAGCCGTCGTATCGCGAGGGACCGCGCATGGTCCCCGGGATGGTTCCGAAAGCGGGCCGGCTGGGCTGAGATCACACTCGTCGAACCTGATGTAGTCAGCACTATCGAAGGGAATGTCAGATGCACGATTATTCCGTGCGTCCGTCCGGCCATTCGGCATCGAATACGCATCAGCATATGGGGGCGTCCGCGGCCTCCGGCGGGTTCGAGCGATCTCGCCGCCGCCGGGGCGTTCATATGCTGCAATCGTCAGCCGCCTGGTTGTCGACGGCCGCGCTCTTGCTGTGGTGGTGGTTCGCCACCTCCACCCCGGCGCAGAGCCGCCCGCTCCCCTCGCCGCGCGAGGTCTGGTCCGCGGGTGTGGAACTGTTCGAAGACGGCATGCTGCTGCCGTCCATCGGCATATCGCTGGCACGCGTGCTCGGCGGGCTGGCCCTGGGATTGCTGCTCGCCGTCCCCGCCGGTCTGCTGTCGGGAGCCACCCGCGTCGGGCTCACGCTGATCGACAAGCCGGTCCATATGCTGCGGGCCATTCCGTTCCCCGCGCTCTCCCCGCTGTTCATCGTGTGGCTGGGCATTGACGAGACGATGAAGATCGCGCTCATCGCCGTCGGCGTATTCGGCCTCGTCTACGTGAATCTGCGCGACGGCGTGCGCGGCGTGGATCCGAAGCTGCTCGAGCTGGCCCGCACGTTGAAGCTCGGCAGAGGCACGGTACTCTGGAGGATTCTCTTCCGCGGAGCGCTGCCAAGTTTCATGACGGGGCTCAGATTCGCGCTCACCGTCGCCTGGATCGCCCTGGTGACCTGCGAGACCGTGAACTCCTCCATGGGGCTCGGCTATATCCTCGCCAGATCGCAGCAGTTCTCGCGCACGGACCAGATGGTGCTGTGCGTGGTGCTCTACGCGCTGCTCGGACTGGCGTCGGAGGCGCTGGTCGGCGTGCTGGAACGCGCCGCAACGCACTACAGAACCGACCGGTGATCGCGGCGCACAGCACGCACAAGGCGAATCAACTTACATCAAGTTCCAATTCCAAGCCATTGTTCAAAAAGGAATCATCATGCTGCATATCACCCCCCGTCGCATCCTCGCCGCGGCCTGCGCCCTGGCGGCCGCCGTCTCGCTGGCGTCCTGCGGTTCGTCCTCGGCGTCGGACGCCACCCCTACGCTGCGCGTCGCCTATCTTTCGACGGCCAACTACCTGACCACGCTGAAGGATGAGGATTTCGCGCAAACCTCCCTCTCCCCCGCCAAAGTCCAGTTCAAGGGCCCGTTCAACCCGGATGACGCATACACCACGGTCACCTCGGGCGCGGCGGACGCCACCAGCACCGGCACCGGCCATTTCATCGACCTCATCGCCGAAAACCAGCCGTGGGTGGCTTTCGCGCTCGAATACTACACCGGCGACTCCCAGGGCATCGTCGCGGCCCCGAACAGCGGCGTCAACACCCTGAAGGACCTGTATGGCAAAAAGGTCGCGCTGATCTCCAAGGGCGGCACCGGCGACTACATCATCCACCAGGCCTTCGCATACAACGGCCTTGACGCCTCGCAGGTGCAGGAGGTGGAGATGAGCCCGTCGAACTTCAGCGCGGCCTTCACGTCCGGGCAGGTCGACGCGATCGCCACCTTCGACCAGAACCTCGCCGCGGCCATCGTGACCCCGGGCGCCAAGCTGCTCACCGACGGCACGCGGTACGACAGTCTCAACGTGTCGATCCACATGGTTGCCAAATCGTTCGCCGAGCAGCATCCGGACCTGGTGAGGAAGCTGTATGACGCGCTGGTCGAGGAATCCGGCAAGGCCCAAAAGGATCCCTCGGTGATCACCAACGCGTACAAGGAGTTCGGAGCCTCCGAGTCGCTGGTGCAGCAGATCGCCAAGTTCGACGTGCCCGAAATCCGTCCGATCGACGACGCCGGCCTCGCCCAGCTCGAGCAGCAGGCCCGGCAGTATGTCGATTTCGGATTCATCGACGCCGTGCCGGATCTCAAGTCGGCCGTAATCGACTGCAGCAAGTAGCCGACGCCATCCCACACAGCAACCAGGTGATCGCATATGACAACCTCGCAGCAGACTCCCGCTTCACGGAACCTCGTTCAGCTCACCGACGTGGCGGTCTCATTCGACGACGTCACGGTGCTGCGCGACATTTCACTGACCATCCGACCCGGTGAGTTCGTGTCGCTTATCGGCAGGTCCGGATGCGGAAAATCGACGATGCTGCGCGTGATCGCCGGATTGCTCCGGCCAAGCTCAGGACGCTGCGAAGTCACGGATTCGAAGGCGATGGGATTCCAGGACGCCCGTCTGGTGCCGTGGATGCGCCTGTGGGACAACGTCACGCTCGGCATGTCCGGCGGCAGGCGCGAGCGGAGGACGCTGGCGGCTCGGGCTCTCGAACAGGTCCAGCTGGCCGATCATGTCGACGCATGGCCCGCCCGGCTGTCCGGAGGCCAGGCGCAGCGGGCCTCGCTGGCCCGGGCGCTGGTGCGCGAACCCAAACTCCTGATGCTGGATGAGCCCTTCGGCGCCCTGGACGCGCTCACCCGCCTGGACATGCAGGATCTGCTGGCTGATCTGCAGCGCGCCCATGGGTGGGCGACGCTGATGGTGACGCATGACATCGCCGAGGCGGTGCGACTGTCGAACCGCATCCTGGTGCTCAAGGACGGCGTGTGGGCCGACCAGTTCGCCATTGACCGCACGAATCTTGACGAGCTGGGCCGGCCGGCCGGCCACGCGCGGCTGGAGGACCGGCTGCGCGCCGCATTGCGTTAGACTGCGCAGCAGCCGTCTCGCGGGGCCGGGTCGGAACCCTATGCCACCTACGCCTGGCGCTTCGCGGAGGGCGTCCACGCGAGATCGTCCAGCAGCCGGCTGGTCCAGGCGACGATCTCGTGCGAGCTCATCGGACCCGAACCGAGCGAACCGGCAAACGGGGTGGCGATGATATACGTCTTGGTGACCGGCCGGTACTGGATGCCCTTGTAGATGCGGGCCATGCGCATCTGCACCGACTCCCGGGGCGTGATTTTGCCGACGCGCAGCCTGCCCGATTGCGCGAGAATCTCGGTTAGACCGAGCTTGCGGGCCTTGAAGCGCAGTCTCGCCACATCGAACAACGCGTCGAATTCGGCCGGCAGCGGGCCGTACCGGTCGGTGAGTTCCTCGGTGAGATCCTTGAGATCATCTTCGGTGCGGGCCGACGCCAGCTTGCGATAGGCTTCGAGCCTGAGCTTGTCCGAATCAATATACGACACGGGAATCGAAGCCTCGATCGGCAGATCGATGGACACCGCCACGGATTCGACCTGCGACTCAGGCTCCTTATATGCCTCCACGGCCTCGGACACCATGCGTACGTAAAGGTCGAAGCCCACGCCCTCGATGTGGCCGGACTGCTCGTCCCCCAGCAGGTTGCCGGTGCCGCGCAGCTCCAGATCCTTCATGGCAACGTCGAAGCCCGAGCCAAGCGCCGTATGCTGCGCGATGGTGGCCAGACGATCATGCGACTGCTGGGTCATCGGCTTCGACGGATCGTAGAGGAAATATGCGTACGCGCGTTCGCGCCCTCGGCCCACGCGACCGCGCAGCTGGTGCAGCTGGGACAGTCCGAACCGGTCGGCGTGGTCGACGATCAGCGTGTTGGCGTTCGAGATGTCAAGGCCCGTCTCGATGATCGTGGTGCACACGAGCACGTCGATGTCGCGGTGCCAGAAATCGCGGATGATCTGGTCGAGCTGCTTCTCGCCCATCTTGCCGTGGGCGATCCCCACATGCGCCTCGGGAACCAGTTGGTGAATCTTATCGGCCACACGGGAGATGTCCTCGACGCGGTTGTGCACGTAAAACACCTGGCCGCCGCGCAGCAGTTCGCGGCGCACGGCCGCGGTGACCTGCGCGTCCTCGTACGCGCCCACGTAGGTGAGCACCGGGAGGCGGTCCTCGGGAGGCGTGGCCAGCGTCGACATCTCACGGATGCCGGTAACGGCCATTTCAAGCGTGCGCGGGATCGGCGTGGCGGACAGCGAAAGCACGTCCACATTGGTGCGCAACGCTTTGAGCGTTTCCTTGTGCTCGACGCCGAAGCGCTGCTCCTCGTCGATGATCACCAGTCCGAGATCCTTGAACCTGATCTTGGGGTTGAGCAGCTTGTGCGTGCCGATCACCACGTCGACGGAACCGTCTTCAAGACCCTTGATGGTTTCGTTGACCTCCTTGGCGGTCTGGAAGCGGCTCACCGCGGCCACATTGACGGGGAATCCCTCGAAGCGTTCGGTGAAGGTCTCGTAGTGCTGCTGCACCAGCAGGGTGGTGGGCACCAGCACCGCCACCTGCTTGGAATCCTGCACGGCCTTGAACGCGGCGCGGACCGCGATCTCGGTTTTGCCGAATCCCACGTCGCCGCAGATCAGACGGTCCATCGGAACCGGCTTCTCCATATCGGCCTTGACCTCGTCGATGGTGGTGAGCTGGTCGGTGGTCTCCTGATACGGGAACGCGTCCTCCAGTTCCTTCTGCCACGGGGTGTCCGGGCTGAAGGCGAAGCCGCGGGCGCGCTGGCGGGCGGAATACAGTTTGACCAGGTCCTCGGCGATCTCGTGGACGTGCTTGCGCGCCCTGGCCTTGGTCGCCGCCCAGTCGGAGCCGCCCAGCTTGTTGAGTTTCGGTGCTTCCGCGCCGATGTATTTGCTGACCTGGTCAAGCTGGTCGGTGGGAATGAACAGTTTGTCGGCGGGGGCGCCGCGTTTGCTGGGGGCATATTCGATCACCAGGTATTCGCGGGTGACCGCGCTCTCCCCCTTGCCGATGGTCCGCTGCCGCATTCCGACGAACCGGCCCACGCCATGCTGCTCGTGGACCACGTAGTCGCCGGGCTTGAGCTCCATGAGATCGATGGCCTTGCGTCGGCGCTTGGGCGTTTTGACGACGCCCGCCGCGGTGCTGCGACCTGTGAGGTCCCGCTCGGTGAGCAGCGCCAGACGGGCGGCCGTGTCGACGAACCCGTCGATGGCCCGGGATCGGATCGGGGTGATTGCGCCGATCCCCGTGGAATTGACGGCGCGGGTGAGCCTGGTCAGCGTGCCCTGCGCGGCCGCGGTGAGCAGCACCTGGTAGCCGGCGTCGACCAGGCCCTCGATGCCCTCATGCGCCTTGGTCTCGTCGCCGCGGAACTCGGCCGGCGCCTGGGCCTTCACCTGGATGTGCCCCGGCAGCGACTCGTCGACGCCGAAGCTGGTGAGGTTGACCACGTCGTGACTGGAGAAGGTCAATGACGATATGGTCTCCTCGTAATCCAGGAAACTTGCCTGATCGAAGCTGATCGGCGCACCGGCGCCATGGCCGGATGCCGCGACGTGCCAGCTGGCGGCCAGGAACTCGTTGGCGGTTTTGGCCAGATCCTCGGCGCTGCGCCGCAGTTTCTCCGGGTCGGACAGGAGCACCACGGCGTGGTCGGGCAGCAGGGCGCCGACCGGCTCCATGTCGTCCACCAGCGCCGGCAGCAGGGACTCCATGCCCTCCACCGGAACGGCGTTGGCGATGGACTCAAGCATGTCCTCGGCGTTCGGAATCGAACCGATCAACGACTTGGCGCGGACGCAGATCTCGCCGGTGAGCTGCAGCTCGCGGCAGGGCGTGGCCCAAATCGAATCGAGGGAGTCGCCGTAGGTGCGTTGATCCGAGGCATGGAACTCGTGAATTTCGTCGATTTCGTCGCCAAAGAGCTCGATGCGCACCGGATGGGGGGCGGTCGGCGGAAACACATCCACAATGCCGCCGCGAACGGCGAACTCGCCGCGGTCCATCACCAGATCGGTGCGGGTGTAGGCGTTCTCCACCAGACGCTTCGCAGCCTGGTCAAGCGGCATGTCCTTGCCCCGTTCGAACACCAGCGGCTCCACGTCGCCGAGGCCGCGAACCACCGGCTGGATCAGCGAACGGACCGGCATCACCAGCACGCGAATGGGACCGAACATGGGATTGCCGGCCTGGGGATGACGAAGCCGGCGGAACACGGCCATCCTGCTGGCCACGGTGTCGGCGCGCGGGCTGAGCCTCTCATGCGGCAGGGTCTCCCATGCCTCAAGCTGCGCTATGTCGGCCGGATCGCCCGGATACCAGGAGCGCAATGCGCCAACTGTCTCCTCGGCGACGCGACCGGACGGCACAACCATCACCACGGGGGCACGACCGGCGATTGCCGCGGCCAAGGCGGGGCGCAGACCTTCCGGCATGCCGACGGTCAGGCTCGGATCGACCTTCGAATCGGGAAACTCGGCCTCGCCGGAAGCCACGTCGTGGAATCCCGGGTCCTTGTCCAACAAATCAAGAAGATACGACAGCGATCCGCCGTCGAGCGGCGAACGCGGCGAAGATGCGCCGTCGGCGCGGGCGCCGGTCTTATCGACCATTGAACTTCTCCTGGGTCTTCGCCAATCCGTGGAACACGAGCTCCTCGGCGGCGTCGGCGCCATCCGCCAGGAAATCGGGAAGCCGCTTGCGCTGGTCGGGGCCGAATCCCCCAAGCACCCAGTTCACGGTGTTGTCGTGGGCGTGCGCGCCGCGAGCCGCGTGGCCGACTCCCATGCGCACACGGGCGTAGCGCGGCGTGCCCAGCGACCGGTCGATTGATTTGATGCCGTTGTGGCCGCCAGCCGAACCGCCGGCCTTGACCTTGATGCGGCCGAATTCGAGATCCATGTCGTCATGGATCACCACGATGCGGTCGGGCTCGATCTGGTAGTAGGCGCTGATCGACGCCACGGCGTTGCCGGAATCGTTCATGTAGGTCAGCGGCTTGGCGAGAAAGAACTTGACGGACCGGCCATCGAGGTTCATCACGGATTTGCCCAGCAGGGCCAGCCCCTTGTGGTCGGAGAAGCCGACGCCCCACCGCTCCGCCAACACGTCGGCGGTCATGAACCCCATATTGTGACGGGTGCCTTCGTATTTTTTGCCGGGATTGCCCAACCCCACGATCAGCCAATAATCAGATGCCATAGCCTACCCTTGATAACCCTTGATATGCTGCTGCGTTCTTCCCTGTGCCCGCGACGGGGCGATATCTCGTGATTGCGAAACCGTCGCGGAGCCGTCAAACGCATCGATTGTACCCACAGGCGTGAACCGGTGGGCCGGCCCCGGCAGCCCGCGGCCCCGCCTACAGATCGAGATGCCAATACGACATGTCGTGCATGCCACGGGTGGAGCGGGCCGCCCGTGGCAGCAGACCGAACCGCGTGAAGCCGAATCGCCTCATAAGCGCGGTGGAACCGGCGTTGTCGGCGAAGATGATGCCGATCGCCTTGCGCATATGGAGACGGCGGGCCTCCCGCAGTAGAAAATCGAGCAGCGCCGTCCCGATCCCCCGCCCCTGACGATCGGGAGCGACATAGTAGGCCAGGTCGACCACGCCGTCGTACCCGGGACGATCGTAGAACACCGACAGCGCCCCGAAGGCGACGATTTCGCGGCCCGATGCGCCGACGCCCCCGTCACCTTCGTCGCGGCTTTCGTCGGTTTCGACGACATACACCCCATACGGCTCCCGGTGCGACGTCACCCACGCGAGCCTCTGTTCGAAGCTCTGGGGCTCGAGATCGGCGGTGGAGCCGCCGGCGGTCACGGAGGCGTTGTAGATCCGCGCGATGGAGCGGATGTCGGATGGGTCATGATCGACGCGACGAATGTGGAGCATACCGACATCATATCGCCGACAACGACCGCGGGCCGGAGGGAATCCCATCCCTCCGGTCCGCGGGTCCGCATCGGCATCCGTCACTGCCCCTGCAGCTCCACGGCTTTGCCGATCGCGTCCTTGAGCCGCTGCTGGGCGTCGCCGTAGGCGGCCCAGTCGCCGTTCCGGCGAGCGGTGTCGGAATCGTTGAGCGCCTTGCTGGCCTCGTCCAACGCCTGCTGCAACGAGCTGGCCGACGATCCCGAGGAGGACGAGGCGGACGGGCTCGGCGAGGCGCTCGACTGCCCGCCGGACGATGACGAACCAGTCGCGCCGGACGAGCCGGACGACGTCGATCCCGCGGAGCCGTCCACCTTCGGCGCCTTGGTCTCCTGCCCGTCGGAGTTGGCGGCGTCGCCGGCCGAGGCGCCGGAATTGCCGCCGAACACCTGGTCGAGGGCCTCGTCAAGGGTGTCGGCGAACCCGACCTGGTCACCGAAGGCGACCAGCACCTTCTTCATCAGCGGGAAGCTGGTGGACCCGTTCGACTGCACGTAGACGGGCTGCACGTACACCAGTCCGCCGCCGATCGGCAGGGTCAGGAGGTTGCCGCGCACCACGTTGGTGGAGCCGGATTGCAGCAGGTTCAGTTCCTTCGACACATCGGCGTTGGCGTTGAAGTTGTTCTGCGCCTGGCCGGGGCCTGGCACATTGGTGTTCTTCGGCAGCTCCATCAGCCGCAGCGTGCCGTAGTTCTTCCCGATGGTGCCCGCGGTGTTGCCGGCGTCGGAGTCCACCGACAGGAATCCGGTGAGGATCTCACGCGTCACCGTACCGGCGGGGATATACGTCGACGTCAGGGAGAAGATGGGCTCGTCGGAACCGCCGGTCTGCAGCGTCAGGTAGTACGGCGGCTGCTTGACGCCCTGGGCGCGCTGGCTGTCCGATTCGGTCGGGTCGGTCGGCGTCTGCCAGAAGTCCTCGCCGGAGAAGAACTGGCTGGCCTGCCTGACGTGATACTTGCCCAGCAGCTCGCGCTGCACCTTGAACAGGCTCTCCGGATAGCGCATATGACTCATCAGATCCCCGGAGATCTCGGAGAGCGGGTGATACTGGCCGGGGAAGATCTGCTCCCACGCCTTGAGCACGGGATCGTTCTCGTCCCAAGCGTACAGATCCACCGAGCCGTCATAGGCGTCGACTGTCGCCTTGACGGAGTTGCGGATGTAATTGGCCTTCTGGGAGCTGAGGCTCTTGACGGTATCGGAGTTCTCGGTGGTCGAGTCCTCGGTGGCCTCGGCCAAATCGACCGTCTGGGAGTACGGGTAGTTCGCCGACGTGGTGTAGCCATCCACGATCCACTTCACGCGGCCGTCGACCACCGCCGGATACACGCGGCCGTCGAGCGTGAGATACGGAGCCACCTTGGCGACGCGCTCCTTGGGGGAACGATCGTAGAGGATCTGGGACTCGGAAGTCACGCGGTCGGAGAAGAGGATCTGGTCGGAGCCGAAACGCACGGCATACAGTAGACGGGAGAAGATATTGCCGAGGCTCGGGCCGCCGTTGCCGGTGAAGGTGGTGGTGGCGCCCTGGGAACCCGTCGGATAATCGAACTCCCACGAGGAGGACCCTTCCGGAGCCCCCACGATCGAGTATTCGGGCGCCTTCGGGGAGAAGTAGATGCGCGGCTCGTAATGTTCCGTGTCAGTCAGCGCGCCGGAGGTCGGGATGTCCTTCTCGAAGAACTCGGGCTGGCCGTCGGACGTGACCTTGTTGCCGTACGCCGCGACGATGCCGTAGCCGTGCGTGTACACGGTATGGTCGTTCACCCAGTTGCGGTTGTCGTTGCCGTCGAGATTGATCTCGCGCGCCGCGATCACCGTGTCCTGGCTTTCGCCGTTGATCTCGTATTTGTCGACCGCGAGCGTGTCGGCGAAGGTGTAGTACTGCTTGGACTGCTGCAGCTGCTTGAAGGTGGACGACACCACCTGCGGGTCGAGCAGGCGGATCTGCGCCGTTGCCTCGGCGTTCTCCGACAGCGCGCCGGTTTTGCCCTGCGTGGTGGCGTCGTACTCCTCGACACTGAGCTTGTCGAGCCCGTAGGCGGCTGTGGTCGCGTCGATGTTGCGCTGAATATAGGTGGATTCCAGCTCCTGCGCGTTCGGATTGACCTTGAACCGCTGCAGCAGCACGGGCCAGACGACGCCCAGCACCAGCGAGACGATGACGACCACGGCGACGGAGATGACCGGGGTGCGCCACAGGCGGAAGGCGGCCATGGCGGAGTTCGCCGGGGTGCCGGCGCCCAGCGCCTTGGCGTTCATGACCCACGCGCCGAGCACCACGCCGAGCAGGGCCACCAGCGCCGCCATCACGATGGTCATGGGGATGGTGGCGTTTACGGAAACGTATGAGGCGCCGGTGATGCGCTCGCCCTGGACGGTGAGCTGACCGAACATGCCCAGCAGCATCTGGAAGGCGGCCACCAGGAAGTTCAGGATGATCCAGACGGCCAGCTGGCGACGGGCGCGGGCCGTCAGGTTGAGGATCGAACGGCCGTGCACCGGCATCTGCAGGCGAATGCCGCCCATCAGGAAATGCGTGATCACGGAGAACACCAGGCTGACCGCCAGCAGCATCTGGACGGCGGACGCCACCAGGCGCAAGCCGGGCAGCACGAACACGTAGAAGCCGTTGTCAATGCCGAACTGCGGGTCGGCGACGCCGAACTTCTGGCCGTTGAACATCAGGAGTATCTCGGACCAGTTGGCGTTGAACTGGGATCCGAAGAGCACGCCCACCACCAGCGACACCACGATCGCGACGCGCATGGCGAGTTTCGTGCTGACGCCCTTGCCCACCTCGATCACATCGCCGTTGACGCGAATGGTGGAACCGTCCGCCGCATCCGGACGGGCTCGGATGGCCAGCCATGCGGAGACGAAGGTCATCAATGCCATGAGCACCGCGTAGGCCACCCACAGGCCGACTTTGACGCCGAGCTGGGTCCAGACCACGGATGAGAAGCCGAGCTGGCCGTACCACATCAGATCGGTGATGAAGTGAGCCAGCCCGAAGAACAGACCGGCGATGACGACGAGAACGACTATCGCCGCCCAGAGGATCCGCGATCCCCTCCGGGAGCCGGATGACTGCGGCCGACTGGTGATGCGCGGGCCGCCATTGGCCCGGCGAGGGGGGACGGAGGCGCCGGCGGCGCCTGAGCGGTTCTCGTCGCCATCGGCCTGAACGTTGATGATGATCGGATCGTCATCGTCTGCACGATTGGCGCGGGCTCGTCGATTGCGGGGATTTCGGGGATCGTTGGGATCGCGGGGGTCGAAGTCTGAGTCGAAGACGCCGCCGAACATATCAAAGAAAGACATGGGTCCAGCCTATCCGACCGTAGGGAAAATATGCGGACGGCTATCCCCTATTCCCGGATTTCCAGCTGGTGGCCGCCGGGAACTTGTCTTGCACCCACCGGTCGAACAGGCTCGGCCAGACGCTTACGCACGGCAGATCGCCGATGCTGTGGCTGCCGTTGTCGGTTTCGGGCGTGCCCAGCGACGAGCCGTGACCGCCCGTCGGGAAGACGTGAAGTTCGACGTTGACGCCGGCTTCGATCAACGCGTTGGCGAACAGCATGGAATTGCGCACGTCCACCGCCTGATCGGTGACCGTGGTCCACAGGAAGGTCTGCGGCACATGACCGGCGTCCGCATGCAGTTCCAGCGACACTTGGTCCAGCCATTCCGGGTCCCGGCGGCGGCCCCTGCCCAGCAGGTTGTCGATTGAGTCGCGGTGGGCGTACGGGCCGGCGCTGATCACGGGGTAGCCGAGCATCAGGCCGTTCGGCCTGATGCGCTCCGGGGTGTACTCATGCTCGATCACGGCCTCGTTGTCCCACTGTTCGGAGAACAGGGCCGCCGCGTGGCCGCCGGCCGAAAAGCCGGCGATGACGATCGCACCGGGATCGATATGCCACTGCGCGGCATGCTCGCGGATGCGTTTCATGGCCTCGGCGGTTTCAAGCAGCGCCACCGGATAGACGCTTGGCGCGCAGGAGTAGTCGAGGATGAAGGCCTGGTAGCCGTAGCCGATCATCTTCAACGCGATCGGCTCCGCCTCCCTCGGCGACGTGTGCGCGTAGGCGCCTCCGGGCAGGATCAGCACCGCCGGCCGCACGCGATCGGGATCCATCTGGCTGCTGTTGTCGATCAGATAGCCGCGAAACCGCGCCACGGTGCCGTCGATTCCATCGATCGTCTCGTCAATGAGTCGCATAAGCCTCCTCGCTTGTCCATTGTCGTGGTTCACCAACAGTATCCATGGGTAAGACGACAATTGCCATTGCGAATCACCGTGCGCGCATCGTGGGCGTGCGCGACACCGACCGGCGATCAAGGACAATGAATGCTTAGTGTGCTCGACATGTTCTCCATTGGCGTCGGCCCCTCTTCGTCGCATACCGTGGGACCGATGCGGGCCGCCAGCGCGTTCGTCCTGGGGTTGCGCCGGCAGGGGCTGATCGGTCGCGTGGCGCGGGTGCGGACGACGCTGTACGGCTCGCTGGCGCAGACCGGTCTTGGCCATGGCACCGACCGAGCCGTGATGGCCGGGCTGGAAGGCGCCGAACCTCAAAGCGTGGACACCGACGATCTGCTGCATATTCGCGAACGGGCGGACGGGCGCGGCGTATTGCGCGTGGACGGCGACCACGACATGCCTTTCGACTATGACCACGACATGATGTTCGAACGCTGGATCACGCCGCGCCGCCACCCCAATGGCATGCGCTTCGAGGCGTTCGACGCCGATGGGCGGCCCCTGGCCATCGAAGCGTGGTTCTCGGTGGGCGGCGGCTTTGTGGTGCGCGGAGGCCTCGACGATCTCGAACCGGTTCGAGACGGCCATGAGCCGGATGATCGGCATGACGACCGGCGCAAGGACTCCGGCGGGCAAGACGCCCCGGTCCCCTTCCCCTTCTCCAGCGCGGACGAGCTGCTGGACATCTGCGGGCGAGAGGGCCTGCCGATCGACGAGGTGGTGTGGCGCAACGAGTTGACCATGCACGCCGCCGACGAATTGCGCGGAAGGTTGCTCCGGATATGGCAGGTGATGCGCGAGTGCGTGCATCACGGCTGCAACTCGCGCGAGCCGATCCTGCCGGGAGGTCTTGATGTGGCCCGGCGCGCGCCGAAGCTCTACGCGCAGCTCACCGACGACCCGCTCGACCCCGACTGCAGCGACAGCCCGCGGCATTCGATGACCGCACGCGCCTCGGCGATGGAATGGGTTGATCTCTTCGCCCTGGCCGTCAGCGAGGAGAACGCCGCCGGGGGGCGCATCGTCACCGCGCCGACGAATGGGTCGGCCGGCGTCATTCCGGCGGTGCTGCACTACTACTGGCTGTTCGCGGAGAACCCCGACGTCGACGGCGTCGTGAAATTCCTGGTCACGGCGGGCGCGGTCGGCACCCTGTTCAAGCGCAACGCCTCGATCTCCGGCGCCGAGGTCGGATGCCAGGGTGAGGTCGGTTCGGCCTGTTCGATGGCCGCGGCGGGATTGTGCGCGGTGCTCGGCGGCACCCCCCGGCAAGTGGAAAACGCGGCCGAAATCGGCATCGAACACCATTTGGGACTCACCTGCGACCCGATCGGAGGCCTGGTGCAGATCCCCTGCATCGAGCGCAATGCGATGGCCGCGAACACCGCGATCAACGCGGCGCGCATGGCCATGCTGGGCAACGGGTCGCATATCGTCTCGCTCGATCAGGCGATCGCCACCATGAAGCAAACCGGCGCCGACATGCAGGCCAAGTACAAGGAAACGTCCACCGGCGGCCTGGCGGTGAATGTGGTGGAGTGCTGAGGCGCGGCGCCATCCGCGGCTGCGCGAACACACACCCGACATACGGACGTCACAAATGCATGTCACCATGTTCTGCCGTGTGTACCGAGAACAAGCCCAGGAACGCTGAAGGCAGCGGGGCAAAAGCAGTGAAGTCAGCAACCGCGACGACGAAGCATGTGAAAACCGTCGCCGACCTGTTCGTCGAATGTCTGGTCAACGAAGGGGTGCGGGTCATGTTCGGCATCCCCGGCGAGGAGAACATCCCCCTCATGGAGGCGCTGAAGCGGGACGGTCGCATCAGGTTCATCCTCACCCGCCACGAGCAGGGCGCCGGGTTCATGGCGGCGACCCACGGCCATCTGACCGGCGAGCCGGGCGTGTGCATGGCGACGCTCGGACCGGGCGCGCTGAACCTCACGCTGCCGGTGGCCCAGGCGAACGCCGGCACCACGCCATTGGTCGCGATCTGCGCGCAGGGCAATGTGGGGCGACTGTACAAGGAGTCGCATCAGATCATCGACCTGGTGTCGGTGTTCCGTCCGCTGACCCAGTGGTCGAGCATGATCATGACCCCCGAGTCGGTGCCCGAGATGATTCGCAAGGCCTTCTCCATCGCCACGCGCAAACGCCCGGGCGCAACCTGTCTGGTTCTTCCGGAGGACGTGGCGGATATGCCGTGCCCGCCCGGATTGAAGCCGCTTCCGCTGCCCAAACCCGTGCAGATCGTACCCACCCATGACACGATCGTCGAAGCCGCGAGCATCATCGCCCAGTCCAAGCACCCGATCATTCTGGCGGGCAACGGCGTGGCGCGCGCCCATGCCGAGAACCGTCTGCTCGCCCTGGCCGAGCAGCTGAACGTGCCGGTCGCCACCACCTTCGAAGGCAAGGGCGTCATCTCCGACCGCATCCCCAACGCCCTGGGCGTGGTTGGTTTCATGCGCCACGACTACGAGAACTTCGCCTTCGACGAGGCGGATCTGATCATCACGGTGGGCTTTTCCATCCAGCAGTTCGATCCGAAGAAGATCAACCCGAACGACGACAAGACGATCATCCACATCAACACCTTCGCCGAGGATACGGATGCGCACTATTCGACCGCGTTGAACATCATGGGCGACATCGACGCGACGCTGGCCGCGCTGATAGTCGTGCTGCACGAGCGCGGCATCCGCTTCGACGAATCACATCCCCGCATTCGCGAACTGCTGATGGACGAATTCCGGTCCCATGCCAAGGACGACGCCTTCCCCATGAAACCGCAGCGCGTGGTGTACGACACCCGTCGGGCCATGGAGACGGACACCGACATCACCCTGGTCGACACGGGCGCGCTCAAGATGTGGATGGCCCGCCTCTACCCCACGTATTATTCCAACACCTGCGTCATCGACAATTCGCTGTCGACGATGGCCTGGACGCTGCCCGGCGCAGTGGCCGCCTCGCTCGCGAATCCAGGCCGCCCGGTGCTCGCGGTGATGGGCGACGGCTCGTTCATGATGAACGTGCAGGAGATCGAGACGGCGGTCCGGTGCGGGTGCCGCATCGTGATTCTGGTCTGGGTAGATGGAGCCTACGGCCTCATCAAATGGAAGATGGACATTCATGACGGCAGCCACGAATATGTGGACTTCAGGAATCCGGATGTGGTCGAGCTCGCCCAGAGCTTCGGCGCCAAAGGCCATCTGATCGAATCCGCCGACGAGCTCTTCCCCGTCCTGCGGCACTCCCTGCAGGACGGCTCCGGCGTCGACATCATCGCCTGCCCGGTGGATTACAGCGAGAACATGAAGCTGATCGGCAAGCTCGGCGACATCGACTTCTCGAACTGACGCCGGGTTCAGCAGCAGCAGCCGGTGTTGGGATGCAGGCGGTCGTACTCCTCGCGCCTGCGAAGGTATTCGACCTCGCTCAGCGGGGTCTGGCCGGGATGATCGGCGGCGAAGCGCTCGAGATAATGGTCGTATCGCGCCTCGCCGCTGATCTCCCGGGCGTACCACACCACGGCACGCCACGCCTTGGCTAGTTGCCCGAGCATCATGCCGCGGGCTGTTCGCTCTGGCGGAGCTCCTGCAATTTGGCCGCGTATTCGCGCTGAACCTTCTTTTCAAGGCCGGTGGGCAGCAGGCCGGAGGGAGCGAACCACCGGGATTCCTCGAAGGGGTCCTCGGAGGTGGTGTCGGCGCCGAACTTTCCGGCTGCCAGCGTGCGGACGACCACCATGATGCCCACCACAACGAAGGCGGCCATCATGACCAGGAAGAACACCGACAGGACGCCGTCAAGGTAGGCGTTGTTCAAACCGGCCTGGGCGTTGGCCAGAGCCTTGCCCTCGAGCTTGCCCGAAGCGATCTGCGTCTGATACTTGGAAGCCACGGTGAAGTAGCTCAACGGTCCGAAGATCTTCTGCAGGTCGGCCGTGAAGGTGACGGCGACATCCCACACCAGCGGCACGATCGTCACCCATGCGTACTTGATGTAGCCCATCTTGACGATGCACACCGTGACGAGGACGAAGCAGGCGGCGGCCAGCAACTGGTTCGAAATGCCGAAGATCGGGACCATGGCGTTGATGCCGCCGTTCGCGTCGGCCACGCCCATCCACAGCAGACCACCCCACAGGGCGGTGGCGATCAGCGTGGTGATGATGTTGCCGGGCTTCCAGGTCGGATCGGCGAATTTCCTGAGTCTCTTCGCGTTGGCGAGCATTTCGCCGATCTGGTAGCGGGCCACGCGGGTGCCGTTGTCGACGGTGGTCAGAATGAACAGCGCCTCGAACATGATGGCGAAGTGGTACCAGAAGGCCATTGTGCCCTGGCCGCCAAGATAGGACTTGAGGAAGCTGGCCATGCCCATGGCGAAGGTGGTGGCGCCGCCGGTGCGGGAGACGATGGTCTTCTCCCCCAGATCGGAGGCGGCCTTGGTCAGGGCCTCCTCGCCCTCATAGGTCTTGGGCCGACCGTTCTCATCGGTGGATTCCCAGGTGGTTTCGAGATGGTTGCCCTCGATGTCGCTCACCTTGAGGCTGTCCACGGCGGCCACGGCATTGGACTCGGCGCTGGCCTGGGCCGAATAGGACTGGCCCGCGGCGGTCTCGATCTGCGTGGCGGACATGTTGGTGGAGAAGTACACGCCCTGGCTCAGGGTCACGGCGGCGATCAGGGCGATGATGGCGGTAAAGGACTCGACGAGCATCGAGCCGTAGCCGATCATGCGGATCTGGTTCTCCTTCTCGATGGCCTTCGGCGTCAGACCGGAGCTCACCGCACCGTGGAAACCGGACAGGGCTCCGCAGGCGATGGTGATGAACAGGAACGGGAACAGATTGCCGGAGAAGGTCGGTCCGGTGGACAGGCCCGCCAGTTCGGAGATCGCAGGGAACTGCACGGACGGGTTGGCGATCACAATGCCGATGACCAGCAGCACCAGCGTGCCGACCTTCATCAGCGTGGAGAGGTAGTCGCGAGGGGTCACCAGCAGCCAGTGCGGCAGCGCGGCGGCGGCGAAGGAGTAGATCACCAGGGCGATCACCAGGGCCGGCTTGGAAAGCGTGAAGATCGGAGCCAGCGAGGATTCGGCGATCCAGCCGCCGGCCACGATGTCGATGACCAGCAGCACGAAGCCGAGGAGCGTGGTTTCGATCACGCGGCCCGGGCGCAGGTAGCGCTGGTACAGGCCCATCAGGATGGCGATCGGGATGGTCATCGCGATGGAGAACACGGCCCACGGCGAGGAGGCCATGGCGTTGATGGCGACGAGCGCGAGGAAGGCCATGGCGATGGCGGTCATCACCACCAGGAAGATCGACAGGATCATGCCGCCGAACTTGCCCATTTCGTCGGTGGCCATCTGGCCGAAGGAGCGGCCGCGGCGACGCGCGGAGATCCACAGCATCATCATGTCCTGCACGGCGCCGGCGAAGATCACGCCGAGGATGATCCACAGCGTGGAGGGCAGGTAACCCATCTGGGCCGCCAGAATCGGGCCGACGAGCGGGCCGGCGCCGGAGATGGCGGCGAAATGCTGGCCGAAGAGCACGCGGCGGTCGGCGCGCTCGAAGTTGGCGCCGTCGTGCACGCGCTCGGCCGGCGTGGCGTTCGCGTCATTCGTGCGCATGATCTTGATCTGGATGTAATACGCATAGAAGCGGTAGGCGATGGCGTAGGAGCTCAGCGCCACGACGATGAACCAGATGGCCGAGATCCGTTCGCCGCGGGACACGGCCAGCACGCTCCATGCGGCGGCGCATACGATGGCGATAACCGTCCACAGGACGATTTTGGCGGGCGTCCACACCAGCTTCGGTTTCACGCCGACCGGCAGGCCCTGTGAGTTGCGGATCACGCGTTCGGCCTCGCCGGGCGTGTAATCATTCTTGAATTCCAACGTGCCGGGTGCGGGTGCCCCCGGTTTGGCTGCAGAGACAGCACTGCTCATTGTGTTCTTCTCTCTCATATACCCATATACACGTTTACGCGAATTGCACGAGTTGCACGGCTGGTGGCCATTGTCGCGCATGCACCAATGCTTGTGGCAGATATATCAGTGTATACGCGTCAGTATAGCCAAAGCCCGGCGGAACAGACGCGGACGTTCATATTGTGATCTTCGCCACATGCCGCCCGCGCCATATGTGGTACGCGCCGCGAATGCAAAGTATCGTCGCGGCATTACCCTTGGGCTGTCGGATTGTTTTTTCAGCTAAGGAGTTGACATGTCCACATTGGTTCTGGCGTTCCACCCCGATTTCGCCACGTCGTCGCGCATCGGCAAGGCCCTGGCCGACGCCGCCGAATCGGCCGGCGTCACGGTCGTCGACGAATACGCCGACTACCCGGATTTCGACATTGACGTCAAGGCGGAGCAGCGTCGGGTCGACGCCGCCGATCGCGTGGTGCTGCTGTTCCCGTTCTATTGGTATTCCGCACCCGCCCTGCTCAAGGAGTGGGAGGACAAGGTGCTCACCCCCGATTGGGCGTATGGCAATGGACACGCCCTGAGGGGCAAGGAATTCCAGGTGACGGTGTCCACCGGCTCCCCGGCGGAGTCGTACACGCCGGAAGGCAAGCATCACGTCACGATGGACGAGCTGCTGAGCCCCTATGCCACGATGGTGCACCACACCGACGGTGTATGGGTCAAGCCGTTCATCGTGCCGGACACCAACAACGTCAGCGATGACGCACTGGCCGCTGACGCGAAGGCCTTCGTCGCCGCCATCACCGACTGACCGCCGCCTTGCTTGGGCGTGCCTCCCCCATGGCGGCAGGCGCGCCCAAGCGTGCAGGCGCCTCAGCGCACCAAAAACACCATCGCCACAATCAGCGCGAACCCGACCAGATCCGTTGGGGTGAACAGCACCCCGGTCAGCAGCACCGCGGAGATCGTGGCCATCACCGGCTCGGCGGTGCCCAGCATGGTGGCTCGCATGGCCCCGGCCATCCGCGATCCCATGAGGAACAGCCAATAGGCGCCGAAGGTTCCCAGCACCACGGTGAACGCCATCATCGCCCACCCCCGGGCGTCAAGGGCCGGGGGGTTCGACCACGGTTTGACCACCGGCAGCAGCACCAGGCCGGAGACAAGAAACATAATGCCGTTGATGGCGAAGCTCCCCCACCGACGCATCAGCATCACCGGCAGAATCGGCAGGGCGGAGGTGCTGGCTGCGTTCAACAATCCCCACAGCAGCCCCTCGGCGGGCAACGCCAACGACGTCAGATCTCCCCCGGTGGCAATGAGCACGGTGCCCGCAAACGCCAGTATCACGCCAATGGCCTCGCGTTTCGACGGCAGTCTCCTGGCCATGATGCAGGTGAACAGCAGGACGAACAGCAGGTTCAGCGACTGCAGCACGGTGGCGGTACCGGAATTCGTCACGTTGATGGAGCACAGGTAGGCGATCTGCACCATGAGCACGCAGATAAGCGCGCAGCCTATGTATTTGGGCCATGACCGGGCGTCGGTGAGCGCCCCCGCGAGTTGTTTGGGCGAGGTGGCCGCCGCGCAGGCGAAGAACAGCACGCAGGCGCCGAGTTCGCGCACGCAGGATAGCCACAGTGGCGTGACGCCGTAGTCGGCCATGAGCATTTTGGAGATGGTGGCGTTGATGCCCCATAGCGATCCGCCGGCCAATGTCAGTGCCGCGCCGATGAGGATTGTGCGCGGCGACGTCTCGAGCGAGGGTGTTGATGTCGAGTTGTTCTGCGCTGCCACGTTTTCTCCCTTGTATGCCATTGCCCGGTGCCGTCGCGTCGTACATTGTAGTTGTGGGAGTGTCGCGGCCGTGTTACTCGGTGATGTTGCCGGGAATCGTTATCGGCGACGCTGTTCGGCGATGCTGTCGGTGGCGCTATTTGGTGAAGTTCAGCAGGTGGGGGTCGACCGAGTGCACCACGTCCACCAGGTCTCCGTTTGACATGATCGGCCGCTGGAATTCCCGCCAGGGCTCGACTTTGACCTCCCAGCGTCCGGTCGTTTCGTCGAGTACGGGGCGGGCCGTCTGTTCCCAGCGCACGCGTTTCGATGTGCGTCCGGTATTGGGGTCGCGCCGGGAATAGTGCAGGCAGGTGCAGTTGGTGATTTTCCATTCCTCGGCGTCGGACCGGCGCAGGAACTCCTCGTCGGACAGGTCCTCGAGCGTGAGCATCAGCGCCAGCATGAAATCGCCGTGGGTTACGGCCACTACGGATTCGGCGTCGGATTTGCGGTTCAGCGAGGTGAGCAGGTTGTGCACGCGGTCTTCGGAGACGTCGGCGATCGATTCGCCTGCCGGTGGCCGCCAGTACAGCGGGTCGGTGTTTTTGAACATCCAGTTGCGGCTGTAATGGGTTTTGAATTCGTCTTTGGTGATGGTGTTGATCTCGCCCCACGAACGTTCGCGCAGTACGCGGGTCTCCTCCCACCGCGCCTTGGGCAGCGCCATCGTGGCGGCGGTCTCGCGGGTGCGCACGTAGGGGCTTACCAGGTAGCGGTCGAACAGCTGCTGCTGCGAGACCAGCCAGCGGCCGATGCAATCCGCCTGTTTGCGCCCGGTGGCGGTCAGGCGCCACGAACGGTCGGGCACGGTCACGTTGTCTTGCGTGTACAGGGAGTTGTCGCCTTGCTCCCCCGCCTCGACAATGACGTTCGCCTCGGATTCACCATGCCTGATTACATACAGGTCCAACGGCATCCCCATATTCGATTATTCCTTTGCCTGTCACTCGATTAACTCATCTACTCATACACACGGGCGAGTCGCAATGCGCCCTCACAGCCGGCCATGCGGCTGGTGTTCGCCGCATTCCACAGTAGCCGACCGTCGGATCCTCCACATGGTTTTGATTGCCCAGGGAGTAAAAATTCACCGCACGTTCAGCGACGTGGCAGCCGACCGACGAAAGTCATGGGAGCGCGCCCGGCGGAACCGGTCCTACTGCGGCCAGATGCCCGTTTTCGCGTAGGTGTCTCGGTATACCTTCGGCGTCATGCCGGTGGCCTGTTTGAACACCTTGGTGAAATGGCTCTGGGACCGGTACGCGAGGATCCGCGCGATCTCGGCGAGGGAGTACGGGGAGTATTTGAGCATGTTGCCCGCGGCCTCCACACGCCGACCGGTGATGTAATGCGAGATCGACGTTCCCATCTCCTTGCCGAACAGCTCGGACAGGTATGTGGGGTTGAGGTGCACATGCTCGGCGAGCGTCGACACGGTGATCTTCTCGTGCAGGTGGTAGTGGATGTAGTCCAGCACCTCCGCGATGGGGCGCGACTGCACGTCCTGCTTGGCCAGATCCGCCATGGCCCATGTGAAGAAGGTCATCATGTCGGTGTGCAGGCGGCGCACGGCGTCCACGGAATCGCAATGGTCCATGTCCTGGATATACAGGTCCGAGGCGTTGTAGGCGTCCTCCTCGTCCATGCCGCCCTCGATGGCGAAGCGGGTGACAAGGGCGATCGATGTGACGAACAGATATTTGGCGTTGCGCACCGGATCGTCGGAGACATGGCCGTACAGGCCGGAGTCCCACATTCGCACGCTTTCGCGGATCGCCTCCGGGTCCCCCGCCTTCATCAGATCGTATTGGCGCATCTCCTGCACATAGGTGTGATGACGGACGCGGTCCTCCCGCTGGATGAATTCAAGATAACGCAATGTGGAGTCCTTGACGACCGCCATGCGTCCCGCTCCCCTCCTCCGGATTTCCGGATGACCAACAATCGCAATATCATTATTACATGGTCACCCGATAATTTTACAAAAGATGTGAGCAACATCGTACGGCCTCGACGGCCGGCCCGCCCTATGCTGGACGGCGTCAGCCAAAAGCAACCGTCAGGAAGGACTTGATCATGAAGACCACAAATCAGAACATGACCGACAATGACATGATGGACGCCGTGCTGCGCTCCAGTCTTTCCGCCACCGACCCGGGCATCGGATATTTCGAGCTCGCCCAGGGCTTCGGTCGGGTCATCAGCCGCGTGTTTCACAAAACCGCGGCGTGACCGCATCGGTTCCGGCTGCCGGAACGTTGGGTCCACACTGCCAATGAACCCACTCCTTGATTGATTGATCCCCGTATCGACTGCCGCGATGCGGGGATTTTCCTATTGCGCCGCAAACCGGCCGGACGACTTCCATCCGGTTTGTCACACGGCCGAATCGCACCTACAATCGCACCGCGGGACGGCGAATCGATGCGGGGCGGGCGAACCCGCCGCACATCACGCACCATCCGCGCCAACGAATGCCACAACCGCCGGAAACGCAAGGGGGCCCATCGGTGAGCATCAGCGAAACACGTAGTTCAGACGCCACCGCCAACGGCAACGCCATCGACATGCTGCACGGCCCCATCTGGAACCGCGCGCTGCTGTTCGCGCTGCCCGTCGCGGCCACCGGCGTGCTGGAGCAGCTGTTCAACGCGACCGGCGTGGCCATCGTCGGCAACTTCTCCGGCGCCAACGACACGCAGGCCGTGGCGGCGGTCGGGGCCAACAGCTTCATCGTGATGCTCGTGGTCAACTTCTTCATCGGGATTTCACTGGGCGCCAACGTCGTCATCGCCAACGCGGTGGGACGCGGCAGCTCGGACGCCGTCTCGAAGGCCGTGCACACCGCGATCGTGACGGCGGTGTGCGGCGGTCTGCTCGCGCTCGTCGTCGGGGAGCTCGGCGCGGCGTGGATCCTGGGCCTGCTCAACGTGCCGGCCGACGTGTTCCCGCTGGCGCTGCTGTATCTGCGCATCTATCTGATCGGCTTGCCGGTGATCCTGCTCTACAACTTCGAGGCAGCCATCTTCCGCGCCATCGGCGACACCCGAACCCCGCTCAAGACACTGGCGCTGGCCGGGGTACTGAACGTGGGGCTGGGCTTCCTGTTCACCGCCGGGCTCGGCTGGAGCGTCGCCGGCGTCGCCACGGCCACCGTGATGTCCAACGCCTTCAGCTCACTGGCGCTGCTGTTCCTGCTGATGCGTACCGACGCCCCCATCCACGTCGACCCCCGCAAGCTCCGCGTCGACGGCCTGGCGCTGCGTTCGATTCTGCGCATCGGCCTTCCAGCGGGATTGCAGGGCGCCGTATTCGCCTTCGCCAACGTGATCATCCAGGGCGCGATCAACAGCCTCGGCACCACGGTGATCGCGGCCTCGTCCGCCGCGTTCAACATCGAGGCCGTCGCCTACCAGGTGCTCAACTCCTTCTCGCAGGCGTGCGCCACCTTCACCGGCCAGAACTACGGCGCCGGACAGGTCAGGCGATGCCGCCGCGTGCTTGCCATCTGCTATCTGGAGGACCTCGTCGTCACCGCCACCGTGATCGCGATCGTCCTGTTCTTCGGGCATGGCCTCCTGACCATTTTCGTCCACGACCCCTCCACCGTGGCGGTGGGCTATGTCCGGCTCGTGACGGTGTTCATCGGATACATCTTCTCGATGGCGTACGAGATGGCGTCCGGATACCTCCGGGGCTTCGGCATCTCGCTGGTGCCGGCTCTGCTCACCGTGGCTGGCGTATGCGGCACGAGATTCTACTGGGTGGCCTTCGTGTTCCCCGCGCACCACACCTTCGCGTGGATCATGGCCGTGTATCCGGTCAGCCTCGCCATCACCGCCGCGCTCGTCATCGTCTCGCTGCTGGCGTATCGGCCGTCGCGTAGATTCGCGGCCGCGGCGTAGCCGATCCCGGCACGCCGCGGAACATCGCAGCGGCGGGGCCGGCAACGACGTCAGCGGATGCGGCGGGCGCGCCGCTCACAGCACGTCGGGATCATCCCCGGCGATCGTGCCGGTCGCCCTGCCGATGGCCTTGAGGCCGTGGTAGGCGACAAGCACCACGATGGTGCCGATGGCGATGCCGTTGAAGGAGACGCCGGACACGGCGAAGGCGAACTGGCCGATGGCGATGATCATGGTGATGGCGGCGACCATGATGTTGATCGGCTTGTCGAAGTTGACCTTGTTCTCCACCCAGATGCGCACGCCGATCATGCCGATCATGCCGTACAGCAGGGTGGTCACGCCGCCGAGCACGCCCGAGGGAATGGTGTTGATGACCGCACCGAACTTCGGGCAGAGCGACAGCAGCAGCGCGAAACCGGCGGCGCACCAGTAGGCGGCCGTCGAATAGACCTTGGTGGCGGCCATCACGCCGATGTTCTCGCCATAGGTGGTGGTTCCGGAACCGCCGCCGAAACCGGCAAGCGTGGTGCCCAGGCCATCGGCCAGCAACGCGGCGCCCATCCGGTCGTCGTAGTCGCGGCCCGTCATCTGGGCGACGGATTTGACATGCCCGACGTTTTCGGCGACAAGCACCAGCACCACCGGAAGGAACATGGGCAGGATGGAGAAGTCGACCTGCGGGGTGTGGAAATGCGGCAGGCCGACCCACGCGGCCTTGCCGATGGCCGAGAAATCGACCTGGCCGCGCACGCACGCGTAGGCATAGCCGATGATCACGCCGATCAGGATATTGAGACGCCCCAGCAGTCCCCTGAACAGGACCGCGACCAGCAGCACGGCGACCAGGGTGACGACGGCGGTGTCGGGCGCGGCCTGGAAATTGCTCCACACGCTGGGAGCCAGATTGAAGCCGATGATGGCGACGATGGCGCCGTTGACCACCGGCGGCATGATGACGTCGATCCATCTGGCGCCGGCGTAATGCACCGCCACGCCGACCAGGGCCAGCAGGACGCCGGTGGCCATGATGCCGAAGCTGGCCACGGCGACGCCCTTGTTGGCCGAAGCCACGGCGGTGACCGGCGCGATGAAGCCGAATGACGAGCCGAGATAGCTCGGCAGCACGTTCCTGTTGATCAGCAGGAACAGCATCGTCGACATGGCTGTGAAGAACAGCGTGGTGGACGGATCGAAATGCGTCAGGATCGGCACAAGGAACGTCGCGCCGAACATGGCGATGACATGCTGCGCGCCGATGCCGGCGGTGCGCCCCCACGTCAGACGCTCGTCAGGCTCCACGACCTCCCCGGGCGCCAGGGTTTTGCCGTCGCCGTGAAGCTTCCAGGTAAACAGATTTGCGATGGATGCGGACATGTGATCGTCTCCTTCACTCTCCCTCTCGGCGCGACGGATCATACCGCGCACTCACCGGTCATTGTAACGGCGACGGATGCTCCGCACGTTTCGGTAGGTTATTGGGGAAAATTCGATATCGCTCACAACGAAGCGCGACGGGTACCAGTTGCTCAGGTACCCGCTCTCCTCATCAGGATTATGGAAGCGGCTGATATTCGTCATTCTTCACCGACTTTCCACAGCATTTGGGGGTCACAGATTTGTGCGGGAACTATGGAACAGTGTGATTGCGGCCATAAACGCCCCCTACATGAGCATCTTGTCGAGCGTGGATTTCTTGATACATCTACGGAACGCGTTATTTGGTTTTGCGACGCATCGGAAACTGTACCTCCGAAAGCAGAATCGCGCCGAAAATCACGGCGAAACCGCATACCGACGGCACGGTGAGTTGTTCCCCGGCGAAAATCACGGAAACCATCATGGCGAAAATGCATTCGGTGCTCAGAATCACGGAGCCTTCCGTGGCCGGCAGGTTCTGCACGGCGATGGTTTGGAAGATCTGCGCGATGATGGTCGAGCCGACCACCAGATAGGCAAGGCACAGCACCACGTCCGCGCGCATCCACGCCGCGGATGGCGCACCGTCGAACAGGACCGCGCCAACGCCGAAGAACAGCGCGCACCATGCGAATTCAGACAGCATCAACGCCACCGCGTCGAATTTGCGTCCCATCATGCCGACGACCACAAGGTTCACCGCGAAGAACAGCGCACCGACAATCGTCATCGCATCGCCGAATCCCACGCCGGCGAGTTCCTCGCCACCCGTGCCGCTCAGCGAAACCAGTCCGATGCCGAGCGTGCATACGAGCGCCGCCACGATATGCTGCGCGCCGGGACGCTTGCGCGTCAACGCCCACAGCACGAACGGCACCATCACGCAGTAGGTGTCGGTGAAGAAACTGTTGCGACCCGGCGAAGTGGTTTCCAATCCCTTGAGTTGGAACATGAAGCCAAGCCAATACGTCAGCGCAAGCATGCATCCCGGCGCAATGTAGCGTCTCATGCCGATTCTGCGCAGACGCGGAAGAAACACCAGCGCCATCAGCACAGTCGAGGCGCTCATGCGGAAGAACATCATCCACTGGCTCGTCATCACGTCCTGCACATGTTTGAGCATGGTGTATCCGGAGCCCCATACGGCGGCGTTGACCAGCATCATAAGACGGGCGACGTTCTTGGGAACGCTTATGCCTTCATGCGGGGAACCCTTTTGGTTTTTGCCGGACGCGGCAACGTCGCGTTCCCGCTCCCCTTGCAGCGATTCGGTCATCTTCGCAGGGAACATCAGGCCGTCACCTGAACAAATCAAACAGGCTGAACGTGGTTTTCCTATACACCTTGTTGTACAGCTTGCGCCTGGGATGCAGCCAGCCCATGCCCTTCTTGCCGTAGCCGGGAATCAGCGCCCGTTTGACCGCACGGGTGGCCCGTCCCCGGGTGCGCGCGGACAGGCTCTTCCTCCAACTGGGTTTCCTCATTCCGAATTTCATGAACAACAGCCTCTTTTCGATCAGTTATCCTATTCCCCCAAATAGCATATTGGAACAGCCCCGTTGCCTAATTGAAAGTGCGACACCAGTTAGAGATAACGTCCGGACTCTAATCCCTCTAATCTCCACTGGTGGCCAGCGCAGCGTGAACCATGCACTCCGCGCTGCGCGCGGATTTGATGAAAACGAATCCCTCAATATCAGTCGCCAAAAGCGGCATAAGTCCAGCGCCATCAGTTGCAGTCGGGAATGACCATCACGTTCGGCTGGATGAAGCAGGCTATGATCATTCCCGTTATTTTATCGAGGTCGGCAACGGCACCGGCATCCGCGGGATCGGCCTGATGCCCGGCCGCAATGCCTCGACGATCAGTCGGGAGGCCAAGCGCAACACGTGGCTCCCGTCCAACGAGAACGAGTCGTACCGGCCGTATAGGCCGAAGCGGCTCAAGCCGGGCCCGCGGACGGGAAGGCACTGCACCGCCGGGCCCGCCCAGCGCAAGGCCGACCGTCGACGGTCGACGCCGCGCAAGCCGCGCCGCCTGTCGCGCAACCGCCTGTGGGCGCGGGTGGCCGGATGGCTGGGCCGCGGCCGGTCGCAGCCGCTGATCAGCGGCAGGCTGCGCATGGAGTATCCGGAGAGTCCATGCGTGTGCTCGGCTACCGCACACCCGCCGAAGCCTTCGCCGACGAACTGCTAAACCGACAAACCTGACAAGGATGTTGCACTTACAAATAGACAGCGGGTTATTGCCATTTTCACGGCTGTCATTAAAAGTTTACGTCTATCAACTGGTAGTTTACTGCTCATGCATGCAATGCATAGCATGTTAATGATGAATCAGGAACTTTCATCGTTCGACAATGGCAAGGAATGATGTTTTCACTTTATGCATGATGCGTCCATCAGGTTCAAAATCTGAACCGACATAACGGCCTCCTGAAATCTGAACGCGCGTTCCCACACGTAACCGGGGATTATCCTTGATGAAAAATTTAATCATTGAACCATTTGCCCGATTCTGGCCTATTGCAATTACTTTCTGCTCGCCGGTTCTCCTATCCTTGAAACGGCCTATTTTACTTATATACAAATCGGGAAGCATTCCATATATTTTTCCTATTTTAATACCATCACTGACCGCAAATGGACGCTCTGTTTTCTTACCATGCATTTCAGCGTCATATTGTTGTTTTTTCATTCTAATCATTTGCAGGAATTTATCCGGATCTGACGCAATGGCTTGCTTCGGATTTTTCTTATAATCAGATGAATATATTTTCTTCTCACCATCATCCGCCAAATAACAACCCGCCATCATTGAATGAATCATGTAATCATTGAATTCATCAGGATGCGCTTTGACAAAAGCATGGAAACGTTCATCCTCTGAATCCTCAACATGCTGGTATAACACCATTTCAGATGGTGAACCGGAAATATGAAATGCATATTTCATGCCATAGCATTTAGGACAATTCACTTTCCTGCCATCATCCTCCGTGATTCTACCATTAGCATGGCAATAATTGCATTCACGAGCGAATTCGATTATTTCATCCCAGTTACTTGAATCATGCATGACTGGAACATAACTATCATTCCCGATTTTCATTGGATTACAACTGATGACGCTTGCATGTGCATTATCACCGAACATTGTCCCACGGAATTCATCGTTATTCATTGTTTCAGGATCAGGATCTGGCTTATCGCCATTAGTTATTCCAATGCCATTTTTATTAGCCTGCGCCTGCTTATATTTCTGATACGCGAGAATCTTCTGATTCATTTTAATCGTCGCATCCCTCGCATCAGTCGCCATGACATCATCAGCACCATGTAACCGGCATGGAGTGGATGCACATGGAACCATTTTATTCTCCGCTTTCGAATAATGCCACGAGGATAACACCGGCGTCCGCTGAACTGGTTCCGCTGGTTTCTGTGCTTTCTTACGCAGGAAATCAAACATGAATAAATACTCCCATCTGATGATAATCAATGCTTTAAAATA
>ERZ808240.333-NODE-333-length-63410-cov-5.151890_pt1 | contig 63410 bp, 70 predicted proteins | sample MGYA00521084_ERZ808240 | MGnify/ENA primary metagenome ERZ808240 (study PRJEB31516, sample SAMN03275571) | gut metagenome | biome: mammalia-associated habitat; material: feces | host: Papio cynocephalus | place: Kenya | collected 2012-08-06 ...
CCCGAAACTGTGCGGCGGTATCTGGGGCTTTGGCATCTTCGATAACGGCGATGAGGCAAAGATCGAGGCTGCAAAGACCTTCATCGACTTCATCGCAGCAGATCCCTCTCAGGTAGGCGACAGCGTTCTGGCTTCTACTTACTTCCCGGTTCGTGCAAGCGTGGGCGATATCTACGCTGGCAACGACATCATGAGCGAGTACAGCAAGTTCATGAACTATCTGGGTGACTACTACCAGATCACTCCGGGCTGGGCAACGGCTCGTACCGAATGGTGGAACATGCTCCAGCGTGTTGGCACCGGCGAGGATGTCACGACTTCGGTCAACACCTTCGTTACCAACGCAAATGCGGCAGCGGCTGCCGAGGCATGATTTGAGCCTGTTCTGACAGCAAAAAGCTGAATGCGCCCCTTCCTCGAATATCCCGGCGAGGGAGGGGCGTTTTATGTGAAAGAAAGGTCTGGTGATTCTTTTGGCTGCAAAGACTGCAAAGATCAAGGAGCCGAAACGTAGCAGCGCACTCGTGCGGCAGGAAACCATCGCTTCCTATCTGTTCCTTCTGCCGAGTCTGATCTTCTTCCTTGGTTTTGTTATTTACCCAATGGTTCTGTGTGTCGTGACGAGCTTCTTCGACTCGACCATGAACCGTGCGGATATCTTCGTGGGTTTGGCAAACTACAAAGAACTGTTTACCGACCCCATTTTCATCGGAGCGTTGAAGAACACTTTTATCATCGTCATTGTCTCCGTCCCGGTCACCTGTGCATTCTCCCTGTGGGTCAGTTCGGCAATCGTCGACCTGCCCGAGTGGGCGACCAGCCTCTTCCGCTGCGTTTTCTATCTGCCGGTCGTTACCGGTTCGGTCGCTGTTACTGTCGTCTGGAAGTGGATGTACAATAACTACTATGGCATCTTCAACTACCTCGGCAAAGCAATGGGTCTGATTGATAAAAACATCAACTGGCTGGGCGATGAGCGGTTCGCTCTGGGCTGCATCATCCTCATCCTGCTGACGACTTCCGTCGGCCAGCCCATCGTCCTGTATGTTTCTGCTCTCGGCAACGTCGACCAGTCTATCGTGGAGGCCGCCGAAGTCGATGGTGCGAACGATTTCCAGTGCTTCTGGCGGATCAAATGGCCTGCTATCATGCCGACCACCCTGTACATTCTGGTCATCACTACCATTAACTCCTTCCAGTGCTTCGCTCTGATCCAGCTGCTGACCAGTGGCGGCCCGAACCACAGCACCGATACCATCATGTACTACATCTACTACACCGCATTCAAGCTGTACCGTTATGGTTACGGCAACGCAATGGGCGTTGTGCTGGCGGTCATCATCGCCATCCTGTCTGCAATCCAGTTCAAGCTGGGCAACCAGGAAAATTAAGGGAGGTGCGGAATTATGGCAGCAACAAAACAGAAGCCGTTGAAGCGGCACCCCAGCAAGCTCAAAAAGATGAGTGCCTACATGATTTTGACCCTCATCCTGATCAGTATCGTGGCAGTGCTGTTTGCATTCCCACTGTACTGGATCATCACCGGTTCTTTCAAGACCGGTGCAGCCATCAACTCGACCACCCCCGAATGGTGGCCCCATGAATGGGTTCTGACGAACTATCAGAAACTGTTCGCAGGAAAGAGCGCACCGCTCTGGCAGCTGGCGATCCCATTCAGCTCCTCGTTCAGCTCGACCGGTGAACCCATCTATTTCTCAGTCGGCCCCACCGTTCCGGCAGCGATTCGCTGGATGGTGAACACTGTTTTCATGGCAGTCATGTCCATGATCCTGACCTGCATTACTGCGGCAATGGCAGGCTATGCTCTGGCAAAGAAGCGTTTTGTCGGCCGCAAGCTGCTGTTCACCCTCATCGTCTGCGCAATGGCTCTGCCGAAACAGGTCATCCTGATCCCTCTGCTTCGTGAAATGTCCTCTCTGAACCTGTACAACACCATCTGGGCGGTCATTTTCCCCATCGTCGGCTGGCCGTTTGGTGTCTTCCTGATGAAGCAGTTCAGCGAAGGCATCCCCACGGAGATGATCGAGGCGGCTCGTATTGACGGTGCAAGCGAGGCACGCACCTTTATCAGTGTTGTGCTTCCGATGGTAAAACCGGGCATCGGCGCACTGGCAATCTTCACCTTCATCAACAGCTGGAACGACTACTTCATGCAGTTGATCATGCTGTCCAGCACCAGCAATCTGACCATCTCTCTGGGCATCGCAAAGCTGCAGGCAGAGAACAGTACCGACTTCGGTCTGATCATGGCAGGCGCAGCACTGGCAGCAGTTCCTATCATTATCATCTTCCTCATTTTCCAGAAGTACTTCACCAAGGGCATCGCAATGGGTGCAGTCAAAGGCTAAAAAGGAGTTCATGAATCATGAAAGACATCAAAAAGTATCAGGGCGTTATTCCGGCTTTCTATGCCTGCTATGACAAAGAAGGCAACATTTCGGTCGAGGGCGTAAAAGCTCTGACCCGTCACCTCATTGCAAAAGGTGTGAAGGGCGTGTATGTTGGCGGTTCTTCCGGTGAGTGCATCTATCAGCATCCGGACGAGCGCAAAAAGCTGCTGGAAGCAGTTATGAGCGAGGCAAAGGGCAAGATCACCGTCATCGCACATGTCGGCTGCAATAACACCGCCGATAGTATGGAGCTGGCGGCTCATGCCGAGAGCGTGGGTGTCGATGCCATCGCATCCATCCCTCCCATCTACTTCCATCTGCCGGAATATGCCATCGCAAAGTACTGGAACGACATGTCTGCTGCCGCTCCCAATACCGAGTTCGTCATCTACAACATTCCTCAGCTGGCAGGCACCGGTCTGACGATGAGCCTGCTGCATGAGATGCTCAAGAACCCGAACGTCGTCGCTGTCAAGAACAGCTCGATGCCGACTCAGGATATTCAGATGTTCAAGGATGCTGGTATTGCAGCTCGCGGCGAGGGAAATTTCGTAGTTTTCAACGGCCCGGATGAGCAGTTTGTTTCCGGTCGTGTCATCGGTGCGGACGGCGGTATCGGCGGTACTTATGCCGTGATGCCGGAACTGTATCTGGCAATGCACAACCTCATCAACGAGGGCAAGATCGAGCAGGCAAGAGCCATCCAGTATGACGCTGACCGCATCATCTATAAGATGTGCGAAGCACATGGCAATCTGTACGCTGTGCAGAAAGAGATCCTGCGTCGGATGTACGGCCTTGAGCTGGGCGGCGTCCGTGCCCCGATGCCCGGCCTCATCCCTGAGGATGAACCCATCGTTGCCGAGGCACAGGCAATGATCGAAGCGGCCATCGCAAAGCTCTAAAAAATGAAAAAGCACCCCTCTCCGTCTCTTTTACAGAGGGGAGAGGTGGGTGCTTTTTGTAATTTCCAGCAGTGAACAAAAAACAAGGAGAATATCAAATCATGATCTGCGATACTCTGGCGAACCTGAACCGTTACCGTGGCATCCACAAAAACTTTGATACTGCCATCGACTACCTCACCGCATACCATGTGGCACATGAATTGACCGAGCTGCCGCTGGGCCGGACAGAGGTGGACGGTGAAAATGTCTTTATCAATGTGATGGAGGCTGATCTGCATCCGGACGAGGGTTCCCACCCGGAATATCACCACAAATACGCTGATCTGCAAATCGACCTGACTGGCGGTGAGGGATGGGGCTTTACCACCAATCCCGGCCCAGAGGTCGGTGCGTTTACCGGCGATATCGGTTTTCAGGACAGTGCGGATGTTGTCAGCGGTGCGTTGGGTGAAGGACGGTTCGTCCTCTTCTTCCCGGGAGAACTGCATAAACCCGGTGTTATCCACGCTGACTGCTCACATGTCCGAAAAGCGGTCATCAAAATCAAGATGGAGGGTTAAACAATGGATAAGGAAAAACTGTTTGCTCAGATCAAAGGCGGACTGATCGTCAGCTGCCAGGCACTGGAAACCGAGCCGCTGTACACCAAAGAGGGCGGCGTGATGCCCCTGATGGCAAAAGCTGCCGCTATGAGCGGCGCGGTCGGTATCCGTGCAAATACCGTGCGCGACATTACCCAGATCAAGGAAGTCGTTGACCTGCCGGTCATCGGTATCATCAAAAAGGAATATCCTCCCTGCACCATGCACATCACCGTCACCATGAAGGAGGTTGACGAACTGGTGGCCTGCGGTGTGGATATCCTCGCAGTGCAGGGTACGGCAGCTATCCGTCCGGACGGCTCCACTTCGGCGGAATTTATTCGTGCCATCAAAGCAAAATATCCCAATCAGCTCCTGATGGCCGATTGCGATAACTTTGAAAATGCGATGGCCTGTGCCGAAGCTGGTGCGGATTTTGTTGGTACTACCATGCGCGGCTACACCCCCGAGACGAAGGGCATCGACGATATCGACTTTGATTTCGTCCACAAGCTGGCGACCGAATGTCCGGCAAAAATTATTGCTGAGGGTCATATCCACTATCCGGAACAGGCGGTCAAGGCTCTGGAAGCAGGTGCGTTCGCTCTGGTCGTCGGCGGTGCCATCACTCGCCCGGCGGAGATCACGGCACGGTTTACCGGTGCCATTAACGCCATGAACAAGTGAAATTGAAAGGGAACTTGCGGATGAACGTTTATTTTGCGATCGACATCGGCGGAACTTCAGTCAAACTGGGTCTGGTGGATGAGACGGGCACAGTGCTGGCAAAAAACGAAGAGAGCGTCAGCTTTGACGGCTGGAAGACTCCGATCTTAACGACCGTCCTCCGCGCAGCTGAAGATTTTTTGAAGGCGCAGAGCAAAAAGCCGGAAGACCTCAAAGGAATTGCAGTTTCGGCGACCGGACAGATCGACAGCAAGGCAGGTGTCGTGGTCGGTACCTGCGGCAATCTCCCCAATTATATCGGCAGCCCCATCAAAGAGAAACTGGAAGAAAAATTCGGTCTGCCGGTTACGGTCGCCAATGACGCGAACTGCATGTGTCTCGGCGAAGTCTGGGTCGGCGGTGCAAGGGGATATACGGATGTTATCGGTATTACCATCGGCACCGGCGTCGGCGGCGGCATCCTGACCGGCGGACGCCTGCTGGAAGGTTCCCGTGGTCTGGGCGGTGAGCTGGGTCATTTCCGTACCCATGCTGTCAATGGTGCAATCTGTACTTGTGGTGCGGCCGGCTGCTGGGAACGCTATGCCGCAACCAGCGCACTGGTACGCTCTGCACGCTCATATAAACCGGAGTGGGATAATGGCCGCATCATCTTTGAGCAGGCCAAAGCAGGAAACGCTCGTCTGAAAGCTCTTATTGAGGATTGGGTGGATGAAATTGCGCAGGGTCTGGAAGGTATGGTGCATATCTTCAATCCGCAGCTGATCCTCATCGGCGGCGGCGTGTCTTCCCAACAGGAACTGCTCATCGAGCCGCTGGCGGAAAAGGTGCGAAGGAACGTTATGCCTGCCTTTGCTGAAGGGCTGGAAATTCGTGCGGCAGAACTCCACAACGACGCCGGAATGGTGGGCGCGGTCTATTACTTCCGTAAGACCTATGAAAATTTGTGAAAATTATAGAAGGTAACTGCGATGAAAAAACATATTCTCTGTCTGGGTGATTCCAACACCCACGGCTACTGCGCAGACCCGGCGGATTGTGCGGATGGCGGTATCCGATTTAATGAAGAGGAACGTTGGACCTGCCGCCTTCAGACTGCATTGGGCAGCGATTATCTGGTAACGGAAGAAGGTCTCTCCGGACGGACGACCGTATTTGTCGACCCGATCCATGAATCGATGGATGCTCTGTCGGTGCTGTATCCGATCCTGAAAAGCCATGAATTCATCGACCTGCTCATTATTATGCTGGGAACCAACGATGTCAAGGAGCGGTTCGCTGCAAATGAGTACGTTATCGGTGCCGGTATGGAGCGGCTCATCCAACGGGCTAAAACCATCGACTGCTGGGGAACAAAGGCTCCCAATATTCTGGTGGTTGCGCCGCCGCGCATCGGCGATGGTTTCCATGATGCCGTTATGGGTGCAGGCTGCGTCGAGCGTTCCCGTGGCGTGGCGGAACAGTTCCGTATCGTGGCAGAGCGCAATAACGTGCATTTCCTGAATGCTGAGGATTGCGAGTTCAACCATGTCGACTTCATGCATCTGACTCGGAAAGGCCATGCGCAGCTGGCCGACAAGCTGGCTGCGCTGGTGTCGGAACTGGTTTAAAATTTAAGTTATTACAACCGGGCTTTGCTGCCGTAAATCAGTGCAGCGAGGCCCGGTTGTTTGCATTTGTAGCTCTGACTTGCCCGACATGCCAATGGCTCGCCCTTTGGGAGAGCTGGCGAGCGAACGCGAGACTGAGAAGGCTATCATATCTGCTCTTCTTCAAACATACAATTTGCTGTAAGGAGGGGAGTGCGATTTGGAAAAACAGGAGCTTTTGGAGCAGGGCGCAGTCTGCCGTGAGATCGGCGTACGGACAGGCGGAGATGTCCTGATTGGCGTGGTTGGCCCGGTTCGGACTGGAAAAAGTACGCTGATAAAACGATTCATGGAAACACTGGTGCTGCCGTCCATCGAACCCGAAGCGGCACGGCAGCGGGCAAGAGATGAGCTGCCGCAGTCGGCGGCCGGAAGAACCATTATGACGACTGAGCCAAAATTTATCCCAGAGAAAGCGGTTCCGCTGGAACTGGAAGGCGGCGGAGAATGCCGGGTCAGGCTGATTGACTGCGTGGGGTACATGGTCGAAGGGGCAATGGGGCACGAAGAAAATGACAAGCCCCGGATGGTGAAGAGTCCGTGGTTCGAGGAGGAAATTCCCTTCGACCTTGCGGCAGAAACGGGGACCCGAAAGGTCATTCGCGACCACTCGACCATCGGAATCGTTGTTACGACGGATGGGACCATCAGTGAGATACCCCGAGAAAACTACGTCCCGGCAGAAAAACGGGTCATTGCAGAGTTGGAAGAGCTTGGTAAACCGTTCGTTATTCTGCTCAACTCCACCCATCCGGACGCAGCAGAAACAAAAGCGTTGGCGGAAGAAATGGAGCAGAGCTATGGGCGAAGTGTTCTGCCGGTCAGCTGCATTGACCTCGACGAGGCTGATTTGAACGAGATTTTGCGCCGGGTGCTGTACGAATTTCCGGTTCGAGAACTGGATTTTGCGCTTCCACGCTGGGTGACGATGCTTGACCGGGGGCATTGGCTGCAAACCGAAGTATACACGGCAGCGATGGCCTGTTCAGAACGAATCTCCCGGATGAAAGACGTAGCAGCGAAAAAAGATACCGCAAGCGCAGTTGAGATAGCTTGCGACGCTGTGGAGCAGACGGCCTTGAGCGGAATGAACCTTTCGGAAGGAATCGTCCGCATCACCGTGATTTTAAAGCCGGATATCTTCTATCAGGTGCTGAGTGAACAGACTGGGCTGGAGATCGGCGACGAAGCAGGGCTGATGCCCTGCATTATCGGACTTGCCCGGGCAAAGCGAGAGTATGAGAAGATCCGGAGCGCACTGGAACAGGTCGAGGCGACGGGTTATGGCATCGTAATGCCGACCATCGACGAACTTTCGCTGGAAGAACCTGAGATCGTCCGGCAGGGCGGACGGTATGGCGTCCGGCTCGAGGCCAGCGCACCATCCATCCACATGATGAAAGCGGTCATCCACACCGAGATAAGCCCCATCGTTGGCACCGAGAAACAGAGCGAAGACCTTGTGCAGAGCCTGCTGGGTGATTTCGAGTCTGACCCGGAAAAACTCTGGGAGTCGAACATTTTCGGAAAAAGCCTGCACGAACTCGTCAATGAGGGCTTGCAGAACAAGCTTCTGCACATGCCGCAGGAGGCCCGGACTCGTTTGCAGGAGACGCTCGAAAAAGTCATCAATGACGGCTGTACCGGACTTATTTGTATTTTGCTGTGAAAAAAGCGTTGGAGACGACTGGACAGGTCAGATCTCCAACGCTTTTCTGCGTGAATCCCAGAATTTTTCAGAAAAATCAAAAATATTTTTTTGAAAGTACAAATTATTGGACATACAGTAAGCTATACTGTGTTCAGGACGAGAAAAGAAGGCTCGTCGGACAAAATCAACTGCTTTTCAGGGAGGATGCACAAATGAAAGACTTCGATTTTGGTTACTTTGGCACAGGCGATGAAGGCTATGCCCAGTACATGACTGCTTTCGAGCGGAATTTCGGCACAGACAGCGAAAATGAAGACCTGTCGCTGGGTGATGATTTCGCAGAGGACGATAACGACGAGGATTTTTAAAAGAACAAGACATCCTGTCTCACCGGGTTCAGGCTCCGGTGACGACTGAAAGCGAGAGCGTAGAGGTGGAATGGCGCATCGAGTGAAAAAACTACTCTGAAAATTAAAAAGCAAAAAGAAAGCCGCAGGCTCTGATGGAAATCCCAAGAGGGAAAACCATTGGAACCTGCGGTTCTGTTTTTGAAAAGGAAGCGATTTATCGCTCTTCTTCGGTGAGCTTTGTGATGAGCATCTGGTAAATTTCATTGCCCTTGAGGATGAACTGCTTTTTTACCAGTTCCGCGCTCAGGCGGTCGGGGGTGCCGATGTTGAGGCAGAAAAGCTCCTGATCGAGAGCTTTGATGGTACAGCGGATGGTGCAGTGACCGTCGTTCTTTTCGGAGATGCGCGCGCTGTACTCGGCCTCTTTTCTCGCCCACGTTTGGCTGCGAAGCACAGCAGCGACAGCACGCTCCCGGACGCTGCGCGGCAGGTCGTAGGCCAGTTCCTGCGCAACTTTCCGTCCTTTATCGGTGATGATGTACCGGTCGTTTTCCAGCATGACAAGTTTCTGCTTGGTGATGTCATCCAGACAGGAGCCAATTTCAAAGTAGTTGACAAGGGCTTCTTCCATCAGGGCATCTTCGATCTCCTTGCGGCTGATCGGCCCAGCATTCTTGACAAGATAGCACAACAGCAACCGGATCTCGGTGCTGTTGGTGAGTCCGCCGGGTCGAACTCCGGCAGTGAAAGCATCGTTTGCGGTCATCGCTCTACACATCCCCCTGAATAATCATTCTTTTATATAGTATAAAAGGTTTCAGGCCGGATTGCAAGCCGCAACCGCAAAATCTGTCTCGATTTGCTTGTGACTTTCGGGTGTGGAGTATACCCAGCGGTCGAGATGTCCCTCGGTAATGAAGTACCGCAGCTCGAACCGGTGGCTCTGGCTGAGACTGTGGTTGACGATGACGAGCTTGATCTTCATCTTTTCAGGCAGGATGTTCTTGATGTAAACGCTGACAGCCTGTCCGGGATGCAGGTCAGGACAGCTTTCGGCCAGACCAGCGAGATTGGGCGCAATCTCGATGAAGGTGCCGTATTCCTCGACGCTCCGGACGATGCCGACCACGGTTTCACCGACCGTAAAGAAAGCGGCATTCTCCTCCCATGTTCCCAGCAGCTCCCGGATGGTGAGGACGAACCGCCCCTGCGCATCCCGGCTCTTGATGGCGCATAGGATCTGCTGGCCGACGCTGACCCGGTCGGCAGGCGAGGAAATGCGGCTGACTGACATGCAGTCGATGGGAAGCAGTGCGCTGATACCACAGCCCACGTCGCAGAATGCCCCGAATGGCTCGATGTGGGTCACGGTGCAGGGCAGAATGTCGCCGGGCATCAGCCGGTCGAGATAGTCTGTTTTGCACATCCGCTGTGCCTCTGCACGGGAAAGCCGGTAGAAGGGCTGACCGCTGTCGTCGGTGTCCAAAGACTCGATAATAAAGCAGGTCGGACGGCCCACCCGGGTCAGAACGGCGATATCACGGACAGAGCCGCTTTCGGCTCCGTCGGCGCACTGGGCAAAGGGCATGACTGCCTTGATGCCGCCCAGCTCGAACCGGAGCTGACGCTGGGTGTCAAATGCGAGGGCGGTCGCCTGCAAAATTTCACGATTTGCCATCGCAGTGTGCAGCTCGGCGGCGGACAGACGGCTTGCGCTGCGGTAATTTCCTTCGGTACGAAAAGCTTGCATCATCTTTCATTCCTCTTTCTCTCTTGATTTTTGCTTGTCGTCTGGTAAAACAATATGCGCAGACGGCAGCAGATATTTGCATTTTGCACGAGTTTGGTTTATACTATATTTGTATGCACCAGTTTTGTGGGTGCGTACAGCCTGTACTATACAGGCAGGAGGGAGACAACGCTATGGACATCGCAGTGGGAGATATCATCCAGACCCGAAAACAGCATCCCTGCGGAGCTTCGAGCTTCGAGGTGCTGCGTGTCGGGATGGACTTTAAGATTCGCTGTACGGGTTGTGGCCGCGAGGTCATGCTGCCCCGTGCCAAGATCGAAAAGAACATCAAAAAGGTCATCAAGCCCGATGCGGTCTAGTACGCACGGCATCCGGAAACTGTTGTAAGGAGAACTGCCTGTTTATGTCAAAATTGCTTTCCCAGATGGAGGCGGTCTGCCGCCGGTTTGAGGAACTTTCGATGCGGCTCAATCAGCCTGAGACAGCCGCTGACCCTGCGCTGTTCCGCCGCCTGATGCAGGAGTACCATGAGGCGGAGCCGGTGGTGCAGGCGTATCAGGAGCTGGCAACTGCGCAGGATCATCTCGCGCAGGCGAAAGCCCTGCTCGAGGGTGAGGCTCTCGATCCGGACTTCAAGGAAATGGTACAGCAGGAGATCAGCGAAAAAAGTCAAGCTGTGGCAGAACTGGAAAATAATCTCAAAATTCTGCTTCTCCCGAAGGATGTCAACGACGGCAAAAATGTTATCGTTGAGATCCGCGGCGGCGCAGGTGGTGAGGAAGCAGCTCTGTTTGCCCACAGCCTGATGCGGATGTATACCATGTATGCCCAGAGCAAAGGCTGGGAGCTGGAAGTGCTGAACCTCAACGAAACGGAATTGGGCGGCGTGAAAGAAGCCATCTTTGCCGTGAACGGCAGCGGTGCCTATAACCGTCTCAAGTATGAGAGCGGCGTCCATCGGGTACAGCGTGTGCCGGAAACGGAGACGCAGGGCCGTATCCACACCTCCACGGCAACGGTCGCGGTCATGCCGCAGGCTGAGGAGGTGGACTTTGAACTGGATATGAAGGACTTGCGTATTGATACCTTCCGGTCTTCGGGCGCAGGCGGTCAGCATATCAACAAGACATCCAGTGCGATTCGGGTGACGCATATTCCCACCGGTATGGTGGTTGAGTGCCAGAACGAGCGCAGCCAGTTTCAGAACAAGGACAAGGCTTTGGAGATTCTGCGCAGCCGCCTGCTGGCGCAAAAGCAGAAGGAACAGCAGGATGCCATCAATGCCAACCGTCAGGGACAGGTGGGAACCGGCGACCGTAGCGAGAAGATTCGGACCTACAATTTTCCGCAGGATCGCTGTACTGACCACCGCATTGGCCTGACCGTTCACAACCTTGATAAGATCATGGACGGCAATCTCGATGAAATTATTGATGCGTTGGCGACCCATGAACAGGCGGAGAAATTGAAAAAGCTTAACGCGCAAAATTCCTGATACAGCGAAATGAAGCTGAGAAAAATCATTGCTTGATATAAGAAAAGAGCGATAGAACATATGGAAATTAAAACCGAAATGCGGCCGGCGGACGCTGCCGGGATCGCCCGTGCTGCCGAGCTGCTGAAGCAGGGCGAGATTGTAGCTCTGCCGACAGAAACAGTCTACGGCATTGCGGCCGACGCCCGAAACGGCGAAGCAGTCGCAAAAATTTTCAAGGCGAAGGGACGTCCGCAGGACAATCCGCTGATCGTACATGTGACCGGCCCTGAAATGCTGACCGGCCTTGTCAGCGAGGTGCCGGAGCGCGCCCAGCTGCTGATGGCAGCGTTCTGCCCCGGCCCTCTGACGATCATTATGCCTCGCGGCCCCGAAGTTGCTGCGGAGTGCTGTGCCGGTCTGGATACTGTGGGCATCCGGATGCCCAGCCACCCGGTGGCACGGGCGGTCATCGAGCAAAGCGGCTGTGCTTTTGCTGCACCGTCGGCGAACTTGTCCGGCAAACCCAGTCCTACCAATGCGCAGGACGTTTATACCGATATGGATGGCCGTCTGCCGCTGATTCTGGATGGCGGTGACTGCGCTGTGGGCGTGGAATCCACTGTTATCTCGGTCGTGGGCGATAAGCCGACCCTGTTCCGCCCGGGTCATATCACGCTGGAAGACCTCGAGCGTGCGCTGGGTGAGGAAGTCGAGGTGTCGAAAGCCATCCTCGAGAAACTGCCGGAGGGCGCAGTCGTCCGCAGCCCGGGCATGAAGTACAAACATTATGCGCCCAAGGCAGACGTAACGCTTCTGGAGGGCAGTTTTGAGCAGTTCAAGGCTTACGTTGACGCTCACGCTGACCAGAATCCCAGCTGTCTCTGCTTTACCGGTGAAGCGGAAAAACTCGACTGGCCGTGTGTGGAATATGGCCGGGAGGGTGACGGCGCAGATCAGGCGAAACATATCTTCCGCTGCCTGCGTGCCCTGGATGAGCAGGGTGACGGCGTGGTTTACGCACGTTGTCCGCAGAAGGACGGCCTGTCGATGGCGGTGTACAACCGTCTTATCCGTGCAGCGGCCTTCCGGGTGATCCAGTTATGATGACGCTGGGAATCACTGGGCGGAGCGGATGCGGAAAATCCACTGTGACAACGGCGTTTTCTCGTCATGGTGTTCCGCTGGCGGATGCTGACCAGATTTCGAGAGAGATTCTGCTGCCGGATTCGCCGCTGCTGCCAAAGCTGGCGGAACGGTTCGGGCAGGATATTCTAAATTTGGATGGTACTCTGAACCGCCGTCTGCTGGCCGACCGTGCTTTTGCAACGCCGGAAGGGAAGGCCGCACTGGATAACATTACCCATCCGGAGATCGTCGCTCGTATCCGTGCCGCTAAGCAGAAAGCAGAATCGGACGGTGCAGAGCTGTTCGTGCTGGATGGTGCGGTCATTGTTGGCACTGCCGCTGAAGCGGAATGCGATAAACTTCTGGTCGTGACGACACCCTTTGAGACGAGCGTGGCACGCATTGCGGCGCGAGACGGCATCTCACCTGAAATGGCTGAACGCCGCCTCAATGCTCAGACGCCGGAAGCAGTGCTGACGGCCAAGGCGGATTATGTTCTTTGCAATGATGCTGATATCGACATTTTGACCGCCCGGACAGAAGCACTGTATCAGGAGCTTCTGGCACAGGCTGAGTCGAAAGGCAGGGTGTGATAATCCCTTGAAGAAACTGATGCGCGGCTTTGTGGCCGTGTTTCTGGTGCTGCTGGCGGTTCTGGCTCTGCCGCCGGTGCGAAAGACAGTCGAGCGGCGGTTTTATCCGCAGAAATATCAGGATGAAGTGGAGTTGTGGGCGGATGAATACGACCTCGACCCACTTCTTGTGGATGCCTTTATCCGGACGGAGAGCGGCTTTGACGCAGGAGCAACTTCCAGCGTCGGAGCAAGAGGGCTGATGCAGATGACCGAGGAGACATTTCTCTGGCTTCGGGGCAAGATGACCGGAACCGAAGGATTGACCTTCGATGACCTGTATGACCCGGCGGTAAGCATCCGTTTCGGGTGTTATTATCTCCATTTGTGCATGGTGCGGTACAACGGTGATATTGCCACAGCTGCCGCAGCTTATCACAGCGGATGGGGAACTGTGGACGCCCTGCTCCGGCAGGAAGAACACTCGGAGGATGGCGTGACTCTGAAAGGCTTCCCGTATAGTCAGATGCACCATTATGTTGAAAAAATCGAAGCCTGCTACGGCGTTTATAGCAGCCTGTATGCAGGAAAATGACCCAGAATAAACTGCTGCGCATCGAAAGGTCGAGCAGTTTAAAATATAAGAACCACAAATGAAAGGCAGGAGAAAATCTATGGCAGAAAAAACTCCGGCTCAGCAGCTGGCCGATAAGCTGCTCTATACGCCTGCATACGCAGGTGACAAGGATGCCTCTGTCAAGCAGGCAGCCCATGACTTCGCTGAGGGCTACAAGAAGTTCCTCGACGCAGGCAAGACCGAGCGCGAAGTAGCCGCAAAGAGTGAGCAGATGCTCAAAGATGCAGGCTATGAGCTGTTCGACCCCAAGAAGACCTATAAGCCCGGCGACAAGGTATACTTTGTCCAGCTGAACAAGGCAATCGTGGCGTCTACCATCGGCACTCGCAGCTTTGAGGAGGGTTTCCACCTCGTCATCGCTCATACCGACAGCCCTCGTCTCGACCTGCGCCCCACTCCGCTGTACGAGTCCAACCACCTGAGCTATTTCAAGACCCACTACTATGGCGGTATCCGCAAGTATCAGTGGGGCACCATGCCGCTGGCGATCCACGGCGTCTTCTCCCGTGCGGACGGTACGACTGTGTCCGTCAGCATCGGCGAGGATGAGAGCGACCCCGTTTTCTGCATCACTGACCTGCTGCCGCATCTGGGCGCAGAGCAGAACGAGCGCAAGCTGAGCGAGGGCCTGAAGGCTGAGGAACTGAACATCCTCATCGGCTCTGATGCGATTGACGATGAGAATGTCAAGGAAGCTGTCAAGCTGAACACCATGATCCTCCTCAACGAGAAGTACGGCATCACCGAGAAGGACTTTACCCGTGCGGAGATCGAGATCGTTCCGGCACACAAGGCACGCGACGTTGGCTTCGACCGCTCGATGGTTGGCGGCTACGGCCACGATGACCGTGTTGACGCTTATCCGGCTCTGGTGGCTGAGATCGAGACCAAGAACCCGGCCTTCACCACCGTCTGCGTCCTGACCGATAAGGAAGAGATCGGCTCTGACGGCGTGACCGGTATGCAGAGCATGTACGTCTTCCACTTCATGCAGCAGCTCTGCCGTACCGCAGGCCAGAATGATATCGTCGCATTCCAGAACAGCGTCTGCCTGTCTGCTGACGTTACCGCAGCCTATGACCCGTCTTGGGCATCTGCGTTTGAGCCGATGAACGGCACCTACGCAGGCCGCGGCATTGCGCTGTTCAAGTACACTGGCAGTCGTGGCAAGAGCGCGGCAAACGACGCTTCCGCTGAGCTGGTCGGCTATGTTACCCGTATGATGGACGAGAACAATGTTGCATGGCAGATCGGTGAGCTGGGCCGTCTGGATCTGGGCGGCGGCGGCACCATCGCAAAGTATGTTGCAAACCGCGGTATCCCGGTCATCGACATCGGTGTGCCGGTGCTGTCCATGCACTCTCCGTTCGAGGTCATCCACAAGACCGACCTGTACATGGCTTACCGTGCATTTGCGCTGTTCAATAACGCACAGCAGTAAAACACATATAGTGTATAACGCCCCGAAGAGCCTTGAAAGCTCCTCGGGGCGTTTTTGCGCTATTTGACGACCTGCTCCACGGTGCAGAAGGTGAATCCCTGATCTTTGTACCACTGGATGATATCAGGCAGGGCCTCGGCGGTGGTACGGGTCGTGTTGGAGTCGTGCATCAGAACGATGCACTTGGTCTGTTCTCCGGTTTCCCGGACGATGTTCCGGAAGATGGTGGCTGCACTGGGCTTTCCGCCTACGGCATCTTCGGCGCAAACGTTCCAATCGACCCAGTGCAGCCCTTTTTCCTCGACCTCGGATTTGAGCTGTTTCATCAGGTCGTGGCCGCCATAGCGTCGGCTGACGGTGTTGGTGCTTCCGCCGGGAAAACGCAGGTAATGGATGCTGTCGACGGAAACGTAAGGGGATATCCGCTCTTTCAGGAGAGAAATATCTTTCCAATAGGCGTCTGAGCTGCGGTAAATGTCGCTGTACTCGTGCGAAGCTGAGTGGAACGCAATTTGATGCCCGGCGGCGGAAGCGTTCGCAATCAGGGGAAGATACTTATCATTGTAGCCGGTAGCGACTACGAAGAAGGTGGCGTGGACACCGGCAGCGTTCAGCGCGTCCAGAACGGCCTGCGTCGTTTTGCTGGGGCCGTCGTCAAAGGTCAGACAGACCCATTTCTCTGGTTCTGGTTCAGGCTCCGGCGCAGAGGGAGCGGAGGATGCCGGTGGAGAGTCTGCAAAGGCAGTGTCCGGTAGGGGAGTCAGGTCGCTTTCGAGACAGCCGATCGTCGGCGAAGAAAGGATTTTGCCTAGAAAAATACCTGCCGTAAGCCCAATCAGCAGCATTCCAGTACCGCACAAAAAAGTTTTTTTGGAGAATTTCATCGGAAAAACCTCCTCTATATGTTGTTTCTTGCAAAATGAATGCTGATATAGAATATGACTGCAAAAAAAATCTATGAAAACGCTTGACAGATCTGGGATTGTATGGTATTATACTGAGGCAGTCAGCGATACGGTTTCAAACCTCAGGAACTGAATGGGCTGCGAAAACTGAATATGCGAGGGTGGCGGAACTGGCAGACGCGCACGTTTGAGGTGCGTGTGGTTTATCCTTGGGGGTTCAAATCCCCTCCCTCGCACCAGATGAGGAAACCGCATGAGTGCTGGAAAATCCAGTGTTCATGCGGTTTTTCTTATTGTTTGTGACTCGCGAGTTCTTGCGGATGCTAACTGTTTTTAACGGTTTCCTGCGTTCCCAAAGTAGTAAAAAAGTAGTAATACAGAAAGCCGCAACTTCCGGTTTTGAAATGGAAGCTGCGGCTTTTGTCATCCACGGACGACAGCGTTATAAATCATCTCAAGCAACTGCACAGCAGACGGACAGCCGGATAGGGGATACCCTGCCAGCTTCCGGACGTAATCGGGGTTCGTCTCCCACGCGGCCTTCGATGCACGCCGGAGGGCACTCTGCACGGACGACCAGTGACAGCAGTGCTGCTGAGCGACGGGCGTATAGACTTCTTTCTGGACGGCCTCGAGGCGGTCTTCCTGCTCGCAGATCCGGAAGATACAGTCGCAGAGGATTCGATAGGATTTCATGTTCCGGACGATTCCGAGTGGTCGCAAAACGGCGTCAAGTCGAGTTGACAGTTCAGTGGTGATCATATTTACACATCCTTTCACGAGTCAACTCTAACCGAAAAAAGTCAGAATGTGTCAAATGCGTTGTAACATGTCGAAACAAGCTGAAAAATGTCAAACAAAAAGAGCCGCAGCCCTACGCTGGGAACTGCGGCTTAAACTTTACTCGGATTCTTTGTTGGTATCCGCCCTCTGCTTGAGAACGTCGATTGCTTTCGTAACCGCTGCCGGAACGGGGATACCCATCAGACCGGCGTTTTCGACGATGGAAATCGCCTCATTGCAGCTGAAGGCAATCACGGTAGCATCCCGGACGAAGCTCGACCCGATGACCGCATCCAGCTGACAGGCCACCAGCACGACCAGCAGGGTGGTTCCCTTGCGGCAGAGACCTTTCCAACCTGCCCGAGATTCCAGCGCACCGGTCTTGGTCTTGGGGCTGGTGTGAAACACCCCGGCGACGATCAGGCCGGTGATGTAGTCCACGGCCATCAGGATGACGAGGGTCTGAAGGGCAGCATCCCAACCGCCAAAGTAAGAGGCGACCGCACCGCCGACAATGCCGATGATGGTACAGAGTTCGTTTTTCATATTCAGATTCCTTTCACTTTACAGCGGTCAATTTTGCCCGACGAATAATAGCAGGGTAGTCCTTGTAGGCTACACTGAGGTCAACGTCGCCGGAGATTCCCGAAATCCTGCCTTTTCGAGTGTACTGCCACATCCCGAAGGCGAAGTCCGTGGTAGGCTTTTTGCTCCGGTATGCAGCCAGCCATACATCATAGGGCTTGAGAGCCGCACCGCCCAGATAGAGCTTGGTCTGCCCGAAATACAGGCCAGTGTACAGCGCGGCATACACGCCCCAGCTCTGTACCTGTTCCAGCTCATAGGCCACAAGGTCGGTGAGTTTGGATTTGCTCAGAACAGACAGCGCGTTGTCCTCGATGTCCACAGCTACGGGCATCCCGAGCGTTTTCCCGGCCAGCGCAGTCTTAAGCAGGGCAAGCTCTGCGTCTGCCATCGTATGAGAGGTAGCGTAGGTGTAGTAGTACACGCCCACCGGGATACCCAGTCGCTTACACTCGGCATAGTTGCGCTCAAAGGTTGGGTCGATGTACAGGCCGTCCTTGCGCTTGCTCAGCTTGCTGTTGGTCGAGACGGTCTTGAGCATTACACCGTCAACCCTTCCGCTGGCCTTGACAGCATCCCAATTGATGCTGCCCTGATAGCGGCTGACATCCAGAATCGTTTTTGTTGCCATAGAAATTCTCCTTTACTTGGGCGCATTAACTGCACTAGACACAACACCGAAAAACTCGTTGTCAGTCGTAGCAGGGTCAACATCGCAGAACTTGGTATTGTAGTCTCCCGGAACAAACACCCCAAACGCCTTATACGCTGCTTTTCCGCTGGAATTGGCGTTGAAGACGGTTCCGACCAGTCCATCCGGCCACGTTTCACCGTTGATGAACCACTTGAGATTACTGATAAATGCAAGCGTCACATTGTTTGCCAGCGTGAACGCTTTCTGATAGGTGTCACAGTAGCAGTCAGAGAACCGGGTTCCATTGCCACGAATATTCGCAAAGACTGTTCCTTCCAGCAGTTCCTGCCGGTTCTCGCTGTTGTCGAAGTCGAAGCACCACGCATGGATATTGTGGAACACGCTGCTGCCAGTCGCCGAAATCGCTGTCTTCGTATTCAGGATGATAATATCCGAATAAGTTGAATCGCCAGTGTCGTAGATGCCGACCGCACCGCTATAACTCAGCTCATTGGAGATAAGACAGTCCTTGACTTCCAGTTCATAGGACAGATTCGGGTTGAGGGCGGTATTCCAGTTTTTGCCGTGGATGCCGTTTGAGGTGAAGTTTTTGATATGGATGCCCTCGATGACGGTGTGTTTCTGCCGGGCGACGGTAATGCAGTTGTTAACCTTAAAGTTGCCGTTGACGATGCCGTTGCCACGGATAAACATGTCATCCTGCGGCGTTTCGGGTGGATACATCTTGCCCTGAATCTCAATGAAATGCAGAACGTTCTTGCCCGTGCAGAGTAGCTCCGCATTGTCCAGACGCATATAGCAGCGTTCCATCACGAGCGCACCGGAAAAAGCATAGATACCCTTCGGGAAGTAAAGCGTCCGGGCAGGCTGTGCGGCCTGAATTGCATTGAAGACTGGAAGATTGTCAGTCACTCCATCCGGTTTCATGCCCCATTGCAGGACGTTGATCTCCCGGCCATCATCGACCAGTGAGACGAACAAGCCGGATAACTCAAAGCTGGAATAGCCGTCTGCGGTGTCGGAGTCCTGCTTTTCCCGGATGGAATAGAATGCTGAGCCGCCGTCGCCTGCTGCATAGTAGCCCAGTGTCATGACCATATCGCCTACGTGGACAGCTGCCGCTTTCAGGTCGGCTACCGTATCGAAACAGGTGCTGGCGGAAAGAACATTACCCTTAATATCATAAATCATGAGCTCACCTCCTTAGCCAGCCATGCAGTCAGGTCAGAGTCACTGACTTGGCCTTTATAGATTTTGAAATCGTAGATCGTGCCAGAGAAATACCGGCTTTTTTCACCGGATACCGCCTGAGCAGCACCGAGAACGAGGGTCTGTGGTACAGCTGCTAGTGTGTTCGCTGCTGTCTGCCAACTTCCCAGACGATCTGGCCAACCGAGGCGGATCTGATTACCCTTGATTTGTAAAGCGTAGCGTTTGCGCTGTTTGACGCCGACCAAACTACCCCACATCTGGACATTTGTACCATAGAACTGCGCCCACATCGCACCGTTTCCCCACAGACAAATATTCAGGCCGGGAAGGTTATCATCGTCTTCCGTCACGCAGTGAAGCAGGACGGGAGCGGTGGAAGCGGACAAGTCGTCTGCACCCTTAAAATCTAACAGGATAGTGTAGTTGAGGTCAGAGACATCTTCAAACAGTTTGACACCAGTATCCACATAGTCGCTGTTCGAAGCAGAAAGCGTTTTCTCTTCTGGAAGCTGATATAGGACTTCTGCAGAAATCTCAGAGTCGCCAGAGTCTCCCGGAGAATCTGATTTCTGTATCCACGTTGTGACCTGCTCGCCAGTCAGAGCCTTGTCATAGACAAGACACTGGTACATCGTGCCATCAAAGAACCTGCCTTTCGTACCGTCCGACTGTTGATACGCACCGATGAGCAGGCTCTTGTCGACAGCAGAGGTATAGTTTGTAATGGCTGAGCCAGCAACGGGAGTAATGTAATTACCGTTGTGGCTCCACGCCTTGATGGTGTCTTCCGCAAACTGGATAGCAAATCGGCGTTTTGCTTCGACCATGTTCGCCCGAGTTTCCAGCACATGATTATAGCCATACATGTTGCACTGTAATACGCCGTTGCTGCCGACCTGCACAACAAATCCCGGCCACGGACTAATTTCTTCCATGCAATGCAGTAGGACGTAAGTGTCCTTCTGAGCAGCAAGAGTACTATTGTACTGAACCTCGAACAAAATCGTATAGGTAGGTTTTGGGTCAACAATCTGAAACATCTTGATGCCGGTGTCTATATACTTACCTTCGCTGGGAATGAAAGCCGTAGCCTGTGCCAGCTTGTACACGGGCGTTTCACCGGGGACATCCGCTGAATCATCTGGTGCGGAGATGCCCCACTCAGCTTTCAAAGCGGTCAGAACATCCTGCATTCCGGTGCTGGTATATGCTGCACCTTCGAGGAGCTGCAAGATGAGTGTTCTGGCTGTATCGGTCAAACCTTTGCCCGGGTCGCCTTTTTCACCTTTGGCACCAGCTTCACCGGGGTCTCCCTTGTCCCCCTTTTCGCCTTTCTCGCCATTTTTGCCCGGCGCACCATCGGCGCCCTTCTCACCAGCAGGGCCAGCATCACCCTTCGGGCCGGGTTCACCTTGTGGGCCTGTCTCACCCTTTTCACCAGCTGGTCCCATTGGACCGGCAGGGCCCGTGTCGCCGGTATCGCCTTTCGGCCCCTGCTCACCTTGAGGGCCACGCTCTCCCTGTATACCCTGCGGCCCCTGTGGGCCGGTTTCTCCCGGCTCACCTTTGGCTCCGTCTATTCCATCCTTGCCGGGCATTCCGGGGTCTCCTTTCTCGCCCTTTTCACCGGGCAGGCCATCCGCACCGTCTTTACCCGGTGCGCCAGTGTCACCCTTTTCTCCTTTGGAGCCAGTTGCGCCGGTATCGCCTTTATCGCCCTTGTCGCCTTTTGCGCCGGGCTCGCCGCGTTCACCTTTTTCTCCGGGGAGACCGTCTTTTCCATCCTTTCCCGGTTCGCCACGAGGAAGGACGAGATTCAGCTTGCCGCCGACGATGGATGCGCTGGCAGTGTCGCCGGTCATGACCGTGCCGATTTTGAGCGAGGTGGTGCCGCCGGATGAGCCGCCGCCAGAACCGAGACATGCGTCGATGAATTCCTGCCACGCCGGAGTGCCGGGTTCCGGCATGGTTCCATCATCGGTGCCGCTGTTGGCACTGACCCGGTAGGGCAGGTCTGCACTGGTGAGTGTCCGGGTGCCGTCGCTGCCCTCGAAGGTGATGCAGCCCACACCCGGCGTTGCGGTGACGAGCGCAGGCACTTCTACCAGACCGTCCACAACCAGTGAAGAGGGAGGGTCTTCACCGCCCGGGAGATGCCAGAACACCCGGATGTTCATTCCTTCCCACTCGCCGGTGGCTGTCACTGCCAGCGCGTAGATACCCTTATTCCGGGCATAGCCCAGACGCAGAAAGTTACCGTTTCCAGCACTGACCGCACCGGACGACGCAATGGATATGCCAAATGTCAGCATCTTATCTCTCCTTTCTCATCTGTTCGATTGCCTCGCGCAGGCTGGCGACTTCATCTATCAATTTCTTGACATCGGCAGTCGTCGGCTGGCTGCTGGTCGGTGCAGCCTCTTCCAGATTAGTTGGCTGGACAATTTCCGGCTCAGGGACCACATTTTCGACCGTCTTTCCAGCGTCCAGAAGTTTCATCAGCTCCTTGTACTCCGCTTCGTCGATCTCGGCGCAGTCGATGTCTTCATCATAGACCGCACCGGGTGGCGGAGCGTTGAGCCACGCAGGATGATAATACGCGCTGCAATCCCGAGGACAGACGAACTCACCCTTGTGTGGTTCGCAGAGCATCATTACGCCGTGACGGGGCTGCCAGCGCAGAAAGACGCTGTTGACGTCCAGCACCTTCCCATCCGTCAGAATTTTGTAAAAAGGCATAGAAACCCTCCTTTCTTACCTTATATATGAAGCATCGGCAGGACACCGTAGGGAGTTCCAGCCCACATCGAATAGGGTGCGCCGCTGGAATAAGTTACTGCACCTGTATCCAGTACAACGCAGAAGTTTGCGGCAATTTCATTCTGTGCATCACGCAGCCAGTACGCTTTGGCGGCTACCCATGCGTTGCCGTTCCAAATATAACAGACCCAGTTGTTTGCACTGCAGCACCAGACAGAACCCTTTGCCGGAGACTTTGGCGCGATGTCCGAAGTCGTGAACTGAACGGCTTCCGCAGTCGCGGCACCAGCAAACTTGATACGGCTCTTATTATCGACAAACCACGAGATCTGCTCGCCACAGTAACTGTACGGGTCTTTGGAGGAACCGCACATCTCGCGGACGGAGGGCAGATGTACTTTGTCAGTGGACTGCAAAGCCGTTGGAGAACCATCATTGTAATCGACCGACATGATCTGTACCGGCACGAGCATTTTGCTCAGGGCTTTGGGGAGTCCAGCAAGATACCGATTCTGCATCCAAGTGCGAATCTCCGATGCAGGCCAGCCACCCGAGTTGGAGCCGGTTGGATTTGCACGGCGCACACCGGACAACAGACCTGCATGGATCATATCCACAGAGGATAAACCACCGGTGGAAGTTGTCGCTTTGCCACTGCCGATGAGTTCGAGGTAGGAATCTTCGTGCGGCCAGACAGCCATCTTCATACACTCATCCTCACCGAGGTCGTCATACCAGAGTTTGCACCGGTACAGCGTACCGGTCGCAAAATTCTTGCCGGTATTGTCACAGCCCAGCATCAGGGTCGCAGTGGACTGGGTGTCGGTGATCTTCGTCATCTCGCGGACGGTAATGTTGTCACCGGTGGGATTCGAGATGTAGACCTTCAGGTTACGGTTCCCGGCAGTGTGGCGCAGGATCACCAGCTCCCGATACTGGCCGGAGATGTACTGGGTACCAACGCCGGAGATGGTCGCAAGCGTCGTCGAGGCTCCGTTGTTGACAGTGTTGGTTCCCCAAGTGACGGCAGTTCCAGAGCTATATTTGACCTGAAAACCGTGGTAGCCAGTCTGGGTAAAACAGGATACCATGCAGGCATCTGCGGTCGGCTTGTCGAATACACAGTCAACGAGCAGTGTCCACGAGGTATCGGTCTTCAGCAGCTGGATGCCGGTATCCTTCGAGTTCGTGCCGTCCAGCATCATATTTTCGGCCAGCAGTTCCGACTTGACATTCTCATACTGCGGCTCGTAGCCCATCGTGAAGGGGATGCGTGCTTTGATATTGTCTTCGGTAATATACTGCGCTGCCTTGCCGGATTTCTTGATGCCGTACAGCTGGGCAAGGTTGATACCATCCAGCGAATCACCAGGTTTCGGCAGTGCGCCTCGTATCCAGTTGGCATAGACATCCATGTTGCCCCGGACATGAGCGGTCGACTTGTTCCAACCGTTAAACAGGTTGTAGATGGAGCTTGCCTCCTCGTCGGTGCGTTCCGGGTCGGCCGGAGGGGTCGCCTCGGTGTCGTAATCGACCGTTTTGCTGCCAAGCACGATGCCCAACTGTGCCAGCCAGCGAACGGTATACTTCTGCGGCACGCTGGTATAGGTCGCCTTGACGGTCATGTTGCTCAGCACCTGCGCCAGAGAGGTATCCCACCCGGCATAAGTATAGACTTTAGCCTGCGTAGAGGCTTTGGTGGGTTTGTCCATCTGTCCGGATGCCACAGGGTCAGCGCAGGAGGAACCACGGTCGACGAGGAAAGACGCCGGTTTGCCATTTTTGAGGGTCAACGGTGTACCGTCATCGTTCTGGAATGTGACCGTATACTGCTGAACAGTACCGTCATATGTCACAGCAAGGTCAGGCCATGCCGCCGCATAGCTCTTGATCTCAGCCTGCCGGATGACCGAGGTATGGACTTTACCGGATACAGAGGACTGCGGCACTTCTAAGCCGTTTTCGTCGTAGCCGGTCATTGCCAGCAGACGATTCAGCAGGGTCGTGCCTGCCAGTTCCCAGTCGATGCCTGCCAGACGCACCGTGTACAGTTTTTTCGCCGCATTGACGATATCATAAGCTGCAGGGTAAGGAGTATTCTCATGCCGCAGACCGGTCAGGTTCGCATAGCCGTCCGCCACCTCAAATGTCTTGATATTCTTCATTTCACGCAGGGTCAGGCTGACCGGGCGTTCCAGATAGCAGGTCTCGAGCGCGGAACCAGCAGCGAAGTTGACGGCAGAGACCGGCGTTCCTTTGAAGCTGGCAGTCTTGAGTGCGACACAGCCGGAGACATCGACCGGGGCGGTCAGATTCGGGCAGTGGTCGATTTTCAGCTCTTCCAGCACAGCCAGGGCGGAAAAGTCCAGCTTGATGGAGCTTGTCAGGTTGACGTTGGAATAATTCGCCGCGTCGCTGCCGATGACGATGGAGCGCAGCTTGACGGCTGCGGAGAAATCGCACTGGTTCGTGTAGACGCTGGCGATTCCCTCGACCGCTTCCAGCATAGATGCTGAATAGATGTAGATCTCGGTATCGTTCAGGGCAGTGTCCTTGCTCATGCTCAGGGTGACTTTCTCACCGCGCTTGCACCGCTGGCTCCGCATGATGGAACCGAACAGGATGGAAACATACAGGTCAGAGTAGGGCGTGATAGTAATAGCAGCAATTTCTCCGGTCGGGCTTGCAAAACCACGCAAGGTGATTTTGTCGTTTCGTGCGACAGCGGTGTTCCACTTGGATGCAAAATAGATGCTGTTGTACTTCAGGAAGTAGTGCCGCTGCAATTGCTTCGTGCCATTCATCATCGGGATGAACATGGTGATCGCAACACCGCCCTCTTTCAGGTCTTCATAGGGGCGGATGTACTTGCGGCGTGCATCCGCGACCATGAGACGCACCGGGCGCAGAGCCTGATAAGCATCGAACGCCGCGTTCAGGCGGTCAGGATCGAACAGCTCCGTCAGAGTGGCGACCATCACGTTCAGACGGTCTTTGAGCAGGTCACGAACATTGACCCACAGGACGGAATCCTGCGCGTTGAAGACGTCGCCGCCGTCAAGCTGGTCGGTGTCTTCCAAACCGTAATCCAGTTTCAAATCGCCCTCGTTGTTGTTTCCCATCGCGGTATCGAAGTCATAACCGAAGCAGTAATCCCAGATGGGATGCTCTGCGGTGACGTCGTGGCAGTGAGGGAACGTGTTCTTTGCACGGTTGTCGGGCATCGTAAAGAAGCTGGTAAACAGATAATGATACAGCGTGGATTTGCTCTCAAAGTGCAGGTCGAACTCGTTCACGAATTTGGCTGCACGGTAGTCCGCCGTATCTTTGGTGTAGGTCACACCGCCATAGACCACAGACTTCGACAGAGCGTTTCCGGTGGCGGCAGAGCGGTCGGTATCATATACCCACTTGATGACGTCGTACCATGCTTTCCGGGCGACAGCTTCGTCGCAGCTATCTGCGATATAGCGGAAGGACAGAGGAGCGTTCGGGTTGTCGTCACTTTCCCAGCTGGAAGCGTCTGCCGCACCCTCATAGCCTTTAAAGCGGTTGTAGACATGGGTGTTGTTGCACAGCTCTACAATGCACTCGTTGGGGCGTTTAGCAGCATCCAGTCCCTGTGCCTTTTTGTCCTTCTTCGAGTTGCCAAAGTCACCGACTCCATAGAAGATCCACTGACCCTGCGTGAAACCTTCCTCTGCGCTCTCGTTATAGACAAAGACAACGCAGGGGTGGAACTCCATCGTATCGTGAACTTTCGGATTCTCGGCTCTGGCCGGGCGGATGTAGGGCTGATACTTATTGAACAGTCTTGCAAGCATCGCATTGTTCATATTTTCGGACGATGCGATGTTCAGCTTGATGTTGAAGTAAGTCTCGCCCACGCTGTCGTCGGTCATGTCGTAGGTATCCATCTCGGCAGGGTCACCGTTCTCGTCGGTATAAGTGAACTTGCCCTTACAGTCCAAGTCCATGTTGCGGCCTGCTTTGCCGTAGGCATTGGAAGACGTACCCTGTCCACGATGGACAACGGACTCGTTCTTCCAGCAGTCTTTTGCGCGTGCGCCGTAGAGCAGATGCTCCACACTGCCGCCGCTGACCTTATCGTTTTTATCCGTGGTGAAACGCGGCACTCTCAGCTTGATGACACGCAGGCCAGGCCGGGTCTTAGCCAGATTGTTGATATACGCTTCGTCGATGCTGGCGGCGTTCCAGTCGGTGATGATGTTGCCTGCGCCATCGTCAACGCTGTTTGCCTCATACCGGGCGATCATCTCGTCCGGGTCGGGTGCGTCGGCGATGTAGTTATCCATGATATCGGCATCACCGAGGGAGATGTCGTAGTATTTGCACCGGTACAGCCAGACGTCACAATCTGCGCTGCCGATGGTGAGCGGCACAGCGGTGCGCTGGCTCAGACGGTCGCCGTCCGAGTAGGTGGCGAACCGGCTCGGAACGCCCTGAAGGTTCAAGAACAGCTCGCTGTTCTTTGCCCGGCTGGTGATGTTGTAGACCAATTCGGTATATTCGCCCTCACAGACATACTGGGCGATACTGGTCTGTTCGGTGGAAAGGGTAACTTCCTTTGCGTTGACATCCAGACCAATGCCATCCGACAGGCACTGTGCAACCACAGCATCAAATTTGCGGACGTTTTTGGCCGTGTAGATCATCTTGAAGGATGCGCCGTATGCCTGCAAGGTAGTGGAACCGAACAGGTTGAAGTTGATGGTCGCGGTATGGCCTGCACGGATAACAAAGGCCGTGTCGCCGTTGCTGTCCTGCTGGAAGCCGCCGTTCACCCAGTCAAAGCCCTTGTCCACCGTCAGGGTCACGCCGTTGGACTCCCACTTGTCACGATCTGCCGCAGCGTTTGAACGTCCGGACGGGTCGAAATCGAACTTGGCGGTAACGTTGGCCGGGTGGATGTCGTAGCCCAGCGGAGTGGCCGTGTAGGTGATGGTGACGGCGGTCTTGCCGCAGGTCAGTTTCAGGGTATGCTCGCCCTCAGACCGAGGCTTGTACGCCCACGTCTGCAAGCTGCGGCCAATCGTCAGGGTGGTATCGGTGCCGTCGATGGACTGCGTGACGGTCGCCGTTTCTGTCGCCGGGTCATATGCCATATACTGTATGGACGCCGACGCATAGACACGACCACTGGGGTTCTTGTCCTTGACTGTGATGATAGGAACATTACTGCTGCTGTCCACGACTGCGATGCAGAAATGGACGGTCGAACTCTTGACGATGCTGCCGCTGGCGGTGGTAGTCGTATAGATGTCGATGTCATGCGCGCCGTGTGTGCTGATGGTGATATTCTGCGCCAGCTGACGCCCGGAATAAGTTGTAGTGGCTTCTGCGACCTGCTTGCCGTCCACGAGGAAGTGGGTGGTCTTGCTCATGCCGGAACCGGTCGGGGTGTAGGTGATGCGGAAAGCCTCGCCGACCGTGTACAGTGTGGATTCCGACAGGGTGGCCGATACAGAAACAGTCAGAACAGAGATAGCCCACGTTTTGGAACCCTGCGCACCGTTTTCGTCCGTGACGACAACACGCACCTTGTTGTCACCGGCGACCAGCCATTCGCTCGGGTCGAAGGTGATCTTCTTACCCTGCACGATGTTTGCGGTCGCCACCTGCATGCCGTTGACATAGTACGCTGCCGCGCCGGAGAAGTCCGGGTCGGTATCCGTGAAGATGTATGCCAGTTCGACCGACTGCCCCAGCGCAACGGCCAGAGACAGTGCCTTTTCGCCGTTGACATAAGTCTCGTTGGACAGGCTGACGCCGGACGAACCACCGCCAGAGCCTCCACCGCCGCCCGGGATGTACACCGGGTCGATGACGTCTTCTTCCTTGTCGTCGTACAGGTGCAGGTAGTATGTCTCGGTGTCGTAGTACATGGAGCTGAACGCCAGACCGCCGCTTGCCTTGATGGGAAGCGTCTCGCTGGCACCATTGGAATAGGTGATGCGCAGACCGTCGTCCGTGGACTGGACATCCTGCACGACGCCGGTGTTTACAAGCTCCTGAAAGTCTGCGAGGGCGTTCTGCGCTTTGGTTGCCTGTGCCTCAGCAGTCTTTGCGGAATCGGCGGATTTCGTGGCGGCGTCGGATGCAGTCTTGGAGTTCTGCGCTGCCTCAGTCGCTTTGGTGGATGCCTGTGATGCTGCGGTTTTTGCTTCTCCGGCAGTCGTTTTGGCTTCGCTTGCTGCCGTTTTTGCAGCAGCGGCATCCGTCTTGGCAGCCTGAGAGTCCGTCACCGCCTGAGACGCTGCGGTTTTGGCTTCGCCAGCAGCTGTTTTGGCCGCGCTTGCGTCTGATGCCGCAGTTGCTGCCTTTTCAGCTGCCGCTTTCGAGTTCGTTGCGGCCTCGGTCGCTTTCTCGGATGCCTGCTTGGATGCTGTTTCAGCAGCGGATGCAGACGAGGCGGATTTTGTGGCGGCGTCCTGCGCTTTGGTGGCAGCAGTAGAAGCCGTAGACGCAGCCTGTTCGGCGGTCGTTGCTTTGGATGCAGCCGTCTCCGCGTCTTTTTTGGCTTGTTCTGCAGTCGTTTTCGCACTCTCAGCGATTTTCTTTGCTTCGGTCGAGATTGCACCGGCGTTCTTTTCCGAAGCGGCTGCATTCGTGGCAGATTGTTTCGCACTGTTGGCAAACTGCTCAACATACTCCATGCCCTGCGCAATGTCTTCGCGCACCTCTTTGCCGAGGACAGCCGTCCGGATGCCGCTGACCGCATCCTTGAATGTTTTTGTCACAGACTCGTCACCTCCGTGGGAGTATCGTAAATTTTATCAGTCTCGAAGTTGAAGTCATCCCAAATCCAATCGCCGCCAGCAGCAGCGGTCACACTGACCTTGTAGGGGTTGCAGATTGCCGTGATAGTGACGGTGGCTTTGTAGGCCTCCGGTTTTACTTCGACATCAAAAAGACCCGTCCAGATCCATGACGGGTCGAGGGCAAAGCGGAACTTCAGCCACTGACCCTGCAAGATGCTTTCCAGCTGGCTCCGGATGCTTTCGCATTGCTTTGGCGGACGCAGCATGGAGAACTCCATCGTGATGGTGCGCTTTTTGTGATGGACTTTGCCATCCAGCGCACGGGTCAGGTTCAATACCTTATCCGAGCCGGGAACATACACAAGGTTCGATTCGGTTTCAGGCTTTCCGACCAGAGGAGAGCTGGTATTCAGCCACAGCCCGAAGTCAGAGCGCAGGGAAATCGTTTCGCTGCCGAACTGGACGAGGACATCGTTCAGGTTTGGGTTCTGTTTCGCTGCTGCTTCCAGCGATTCATAATACGTCATCCGGTGTGACCTCCTTTCCGTTACATGAAGCCGATGATTCGGACGGGAACACAGACAGAGTTATCTTTAGTGTGTTCCCATTTGGTAACAAGTCCAGAAACAACTTTTTCCACACTTGCACCATCCCCGAAATACACACTGTCACTGTCTACTTGAACAAATCTGAGGTGTGCGGTATCCCATCCAAAGGTCAGTCGCTGTTTATAGCCAACATTGACCGGAACGATATGTGCTTCCGGAACGCCGTTTTGAGACCAAAGTGTATAAACGTTGTCTATTACCTCGATACGCAAGTATGCGTAGTCCTGACCGACTGTTTTCAGCAAGTCACTTGTAACACGCTGTTCTTTAAAATCGTCTTTTGGGTTAGGGTTCTCCCACAGAACCTTGTTTTTCTTGATGCCGTGGAAGGTGATCTCGCCTGAATTGATAGAGCAACTGCCCTTTCCGTCCGTGATCGAAATACCATCGGCCTTGATGACGACCATGCTGCTGCCGTCAATGACCTTCACGCCGTCGTTGGTGATCTGCACCTTTTTGTCCTTCAGGGAAGAGTGGCCAACGGTCATGCCGTCCTTTTCGGTGAAGGCGATGAAGTTGGTCGCAGTCTTGGCGGCTTCTGCGGCGTCCTTCTTTGCTTGGTTGGCAACAGTATCGTCGGTGTACTTTGTAGCCTTCACCCAGTCGGCGGCATTGTAACTTTCATCTTTCGTTCTGGTAGTCTGACAGACGTAGAGATCGCCGCTCGACCCCTGCATCCAGATATCACCCTTCTCGTAGGGCGGTGTGGGCTGCGCGGTAAAGCTGGTGATTTTGCCGTCGGCAGTGGCCTGCGCATCTTTAGCAGCATCCAGCGCGCCCTTAATATCTGCATCACGGACAAGCTCCCAATAGTAAGAGTCGCCGTTTTGCGTCCAGTGATAGCTCTTGCCGTTTGACAGGTCATAATACAGATCTCCGATGTGAAGCTTCTTGGTGGCATCGTCTGTCCAAGTATTCGCCGGGGCGTTCGACAGCTCGGGCTTGCCTTTGTAGTACCACATCTCGACTTTTCCATCGACCTGAGACTGGATGCCGTTGATCTTCTTTGTGGCCTTGGCAAGGTCTTGCTCGACGCCCTTCGCGTAGGAGTCATCTGTGTACTTCGATGCCAGCACCCAGTCATCCGGGTCAAATGCTTCGCCTGCATACTTGAAAGTCTGGCACCGTTTGATGTCGCCCTTTTCTCCGGCCATCCAGATATCACCGACATCGTAGGGAGGAGTAGGAGTCGAGCCGAAACACCGCACCTTGCTGTCCGCCGAAGCCTGCGCCAGTGCAGCGTTTGCCAGTGCCTTCGCGATGCTGGTGTCCTTGATGACCGTCCAGCCGTATTTTGACGTTGCGTCTATGCTCCACCGGTAGCTGAGACCGTTCTTGGTATCATAGTACAAATCGCCGATATGCTCTTTTTTCTGCTCGTCGGTCGTCCAGTCCTTCGCCGGGGCATTCGAGGTCGTCGGTACGCCCTCATAAAACCAGCTGGTAACATTGCCGTCTACCTGATTCTGCAGGTCGCCCATCTTGTCGATCGCACCGGTCAGACTGCCGGAGAGATTGTCCAACTTTGCGTTTGCCTCTTTTTTATAAGCGAACAGCTGGTTCAGCAGGTTCTCGCTGTATTTCTCGGAAGCGGCAGAGCTTTCATCCAGCAGGTTGGTCTGACCCATGTTCTCGACGTGCCGGTCGGTCAGGGTGCGACGCGTCATGCCGAAGGTATACTCCTTCTTTTCCGGATGGTCCAGCGGCTCAACGAGCTTGCTGCACAGCATGATCGCGTCCACGCTGTGCGGCTCGCTGAGAATGTGCGCATAGCTGGCAAAGGTCAGCCGGTCGGTGGCTTCGCCTGCATCCACAAGGTCAACGGCCTTGATGGTGTAGCTCGTCACCATGAGGTGATTTTTCTGCAAGCTCTGCACACCGGCGGCAAAGGTGTCGTTGGAACTGTCCGTGTCATGCTCAACGATACGGGAGATGACGCCGAATTTTTTCACGGCCTCGTCGCTCTGAATCCAGCCCTCTTCGAGGTTGTAGCTGAATCCTGTCGGCAGATATTTCTTGATGGTGGCGGCGTCGGTATCCATGATGCCGTAACGCTCTTCATGCTCATCCGTGTATTTGCCGAGACCGCCGGGCAGCCATTTGAACTTATACTTCCACCGGGATTCCTTGACCGTGTGCTTGTTGCCGAGGGAATAGATACGGGTATACAGGTCGTTGGTGTCGGTCTTTTCGGTCAGATCGAGCAGATTCACGCCGTACTCGATTTTCTGAGCGGTCATCCGCTTCTCCTCGACTGCCTGATCGCAGTAGTTGAGGACATTCAGGCCGGTTTTGCTGTTGAAGGTGCAGTAGGCATAGCCGCCGAAGACCTTCAGGATCATCTTGTCAATGATATCCCATACCTTGCCGTAGTCCTCGCCGACGCCGTACTTGTCCGCGTCGCCAAAGTGGATGACTAAATCGCCCAGCGCGGCGGTGACAGTACCCAGCTCGAACTGCTTCATCTTCTGGCTTACCTGCTCGTTATGAACCTCGATGAGGTGCTGCAAGAACTGTTTTAACGTTCCCTCATAATTGAAAGGCGTCACGCAGGAGTCATTGAAATAGGAGAGCGCACCCTCGCAGTAGACCGCCCGGTTGTTGTACCAGTCGGCCTCATGGTTCAGGATGCGCCCACGCCATATTTCCTTATTATCCTGCCGCACCTGCACGACCGTGGACATCTTTTGCAGCATGTCATACTGAGGGTGGTCGTGGGTCATGGTAAAGGTCAGACTGCCGCCCTTGCTGACTTCCCGGGTCAACTTCGGCGACAGAACTGTACCTTGTGGGTTGCCCGGCTGGTAGAGGAGCAGCTCCGCATCCGGGTTCCCGTAGGGGTAGGCATAGATTTCGTACATTATCAGTTTCCTCTTCCGCTCAAAATCGTGAGCTGGCCGAGATTTGCGTTCACGCTGGGCGTAACGATACGGCCAAGCTCTTCGCCATCGACAGCCAACACGCCGTTGCCAGCCTGCGGCAGGTACTTCTCGACGACCTCGAACAACTGCCCGAGCTGTTCCTGCACCTTGTTCTGGTAGTCTCGCAGGGGAGCCTGAGCGGTGTCCGAACGGAAGGTGTACGGGTCGGTGCGGTAGTCGTAACCGGCGAAAGCACGTTCATTGCCGTACCAGTAGGCGTCCTGCAGGTTCTTGTAGGATAGCTTGTCGTCCTTCTTGGTCTTGTCCTTGTCTTTGGTCGCCCACTTATAGATGCCGTAGCCCACAGCGGCGACGCCCAGCACACCGGCCACGATGAGGCCGATCTGGGGGATGGACAGACCCAGCGCGGCAACGCCTGCGGTGCCTGCAGCGGCTGTGCTGGTAGTGGCGGCTGCCCCTGCAGCACCTGCGGCGGCAGTCGCTGCTCCAGTTTCAGCAGAGCCAGCCATAAGGGATGCAACGATGCCGGAACCATACGATGCCGTACCAGCTGCGGCAGTGCCTGAGCCGATGCTGAGCAGTTTGCCGATGCCCGATACCATGCCAGACACGCCGCCGGTGGTGTTGATGGTCTGCAATGTCGTTTTCAGTTCTTGCAGAGTCGTCACCAGAGTTGCGGTGCTTGTTGCCAGATTGATGACTTTATCCACACCATCGGTAATTGTTGTGAAAAAGTCACCTGCGTTCTGGATGGTCTCGCTGTCGAAGAACTCGCCCAGGGCGGAGATGCTGCTGCCGAAATCGGAGAAGCCGGAGTTCGTCTGCTTGATAAGGTCGGTGAACTTCTTGGTCTGGACATACGCACGATTGGTGGTCTTCTCGTACTCCTTAAGGGCGGACTTTGCCGAGTCGAGCTTTTCTTCTGCCTCGTTCAGCATACCTGCCAGATTTTTCGACTGGTAGGAGAACTCGCCGGTCGCAGCCACGGATTCGCTATACAGCGCAGTCAGTTCGGCGACCCGTTTGGCCGCTTCGCCGTAATTGCTGTTCAGTGTGTCGTACTCACTGACAACGGCCTGCGAGGTCTCGCTGGTCGTCTCGGTGCCGTCCTCGGCGAGCTTCTTTATCTTGGTATAGGTCTCCAGCGCGCCGTTTACCAGCCGCTCGCCGGTCTCGGTGGTGGTCTGTACCAGCTGAGAAGAGCCGTCGGCAAATTTCTGTGTTACCGTCTCGACCGTGGTAGAGATGCCGTTTACGAGGGTCTGGGCGGTGTTTGTGAACGTCTCGGTCAGGGTCTTGGAGGCGTCCTCATAGACTTTTTCAGTGGTCGAGGTGACTTTGCCGCCCTCACCGGTGACGGTTTTCGTGATGGTTTTGTAGTTCTTCACCACACCGTTCACAAGTTCTTTGCCGGACTCGGTAACAGTCTTGGTGAACCGGTCGTAAGAGGTGCCATCCGACTTCAGAATCTTTTCGGTCAGTTCGCTGGTTGCCGTCGTTACCCGGCCAAATGCGTTCTGCGAATAGCTTGTCGCCGCGTCGGTCTGGGAGGAGATGACTTTTTCGGTGACGGTCTGTGCGGCCTGCGCTGTTTTGCCAGCGGCCAGACTTGCAGCATCTGCGGCAGTCGTAGCTGCGGAAGCTGCAGCGGATGCCGTTTCAGTTGCGAGGTTCTGCATTTTGAGCGCATTGACTTCAGCTTTATCGACGACATCATCACTGAGCGACCATTCCTTGTCTCCCTGAGAAGCTGTTCGGGCAACCTGAATTCCTACGGTGGCAATCGTAGCGGTTCCACCTTTGCCAGTGATTCCGTTGATGAAACTTTGAATCAGATTTTTACCCCACTGGACGGCTTGTCCGGGCAACGAGGCAATCCACTGCAGCGCACCGGAGAAACCACTCTTGAAAGCGTTCAGCAGACCAGATGCCATACTTTTAATGCCGTTGCCAATGCCAGTCAGGATATTGGCACCAAGGCTGACCCAGTTGACCGCTGAAATCACGGAAAGGATCGCTTCTACTATTTTCCCGGCATTCTGGAGGATCAAGGGGATACTGTTCAAGATACCGCGGCCCAGCGCAACTATCAATGCGACGCCGCCTGCAAGCAGTTTGGGTGCGTTATCGTTGATGAGTCCAGCAATATTGATGACGATATCGGGTATGTAGGCAAAGAGCTGCGGCAGGCCCTCGACGATGCCATTCGCCAGATTTAAAATCAGGTCGATGCCTGCCGTAACAAAATCGCCAGCATTGGCGCGGAGATTTTCGGTGAACTGCAGCAGTGCAGGCAGCGCAGAGGAAAGAAACTCAGGGATGCCCTCAAGAAATCCGCTGGCGAGCGATTGCATCAAATCGGTGCCACTCTGCAAAATTTCGGGTACAAGAGTATAGACTGCCTGCGGAATCCCCTGCAAAACATTGCTGATCGCAGGCAGGAGATTTCCCACGAGATAAGTTTTTGCAGTCTCTGACAGAGCTTCCAGCGAAGGTGTAAGATCTTCGCCCAATGCGAGATTCCCCAAAACATTGGATGCGGCCGCTTTCATAGAATTGAAGGAGCCGGAAAGCGTCGTTTCTGCCTCTTTTGCTGCGGTGCCGGTGATGTCCAACTCTTCCTGAATAATGTGGATCGCATTGTAGACGTCAGCCAGACTGTCAAGGTCGTAATGCACACCACTGATTTTCTCTGCATCTGCAAGCAGACGCTCCATCTCAGTTTTAGTGCCGCCGTAGCCGAGCTTGAGGTTATCGAGCATCGTATAGTTCTGCTTCGCAAAACCCTGATAGGCGTTCTGGATGGATACCATGTCCGTACCCATTTTGTTGGCATTGTCGGACATGTCCTCCATCGCCATCTGCGATACAGTCGCGGCCGCACGAGTATCGTTTCCGAGACTCTGGAGCAGGCTTGCGGCGAAACTGGTGGTCTGTTCCATGTACTCGTTCGCACTCAGGCCGGCCGTTTTATACGCATCCGCAGCGGCTGCTTTTACAGCATCCGCGCTGTCTTTAAACAAAGTCTCGATGCCGCCGATGCTCTGCTCGAGAGCCGCACCTGACGAAATAGACGCTGCAAGTGTTTTTCCAATGGCTGCACCGCTTAAAATACCAGTTGCTGCTTTGACAAGACGGGAACCCAGCAGCGCACCAGCACTGTCACCGGCACGACTGGCTTCACCGCCCATAATTTCTGTGATACGCCCCTGAATTCCTTCAGCGGACGGTATGATTTGAACATACGCTTTTGCAAGCTCAATCGCCAACAGCTACACTTCCTTCCACAGCAGCCATTGCCGCTTCAAATTCCTCCGGGCTGTTAAAGCTCTGGATATCGCCGGAGTCTGCTTCCTCGGACTCGCCACGCAATGCGGCCAGAATCGACGGAGGCGGTGAGTTTTTAGTGCCGAAGAACTGCCATTGGAGCTGGTGCAAGCTGTCGGCAATGGTTGCCAGCAGGCACTGTTCCAGCGAAATCGCTTGCCCTGCAAGGGTCATCCTGCTGCGGCTGGTTGCCGGAAGACCGGCTGCAAGTGTCGCAGCCAGACGAACCGGCAGGGAACGCCAGCTCAGAATGTGGTAGTATTCCGCAAAATCACAAATCAGTGCATCCTCGTCCGACGCGATCAGTTCGGCGAGGAAGAGGAGTTTTTTCCGGAGTTGAGAGCCTGCATGATCTCGCTGAGTTCATCATCAACAGTATTGGCAGGAACACGGCCATTCGGCAGACGCAGGTGATCGTAGAGACGCTTCTTGCCGTCTTTTCCCAGAACCATCGGGATAATGTGACTCATCTGGGTACCATCGCCCTCCTGCAAAGCGGTCAGGGCATCCAGAAGCTCCATATTGTTCATCGTGTCTTCGTCCAGACTGATTTCAAAGCCGGACTTCGTTTTCAGGTCAATCATGCTTTAATCTCCTTTTCCGTATTGGAAGACTGTGTAACAGTGGTGGAACCGAGCAGATATTCATAGTGGGTCTGACCGGTTGCATCGGGCAGAGCGGTGACAGTGGTCTGGTAGCCCACCGGAGAACCATCCGCATAGGTGACGTCACCTACGCTTGTTACTTTGCCGTAAGGGATAACGATGCGCTTTTTGATGTTGTTCTTCATCAGCATATCGACGACCCATGCACACAGCGGCTGTTCGTTGGCGTTGGCCTTGATGGTGATGCCTTTGTCCAGTGTGCCGGTCACATTTTCGTCACCATAGACCGCTTTCAATGCCTCGACATTCATCGCCTCGATAAGGGTGAACTGGAAGGTGTCCGGTTTCTCGGTCTGGGTCGTCAAGACGGTATCACCGCCCCATGCAACCGTGCTTTCGTTGGAGGGGCTGTTGGAGTTCACCAAACCATCTTTCGAGATGTAGCCCAGAGACTTGAACGCAGCGTTCAGATCGGTTTTTGCATCCGTCGGAAGGGCGGTACCCATCGGTGCGCGGTGGACTGCGCCGCCGACTTTGGGCTTTGCGGCGGATACATTATCAGCTTTAGACATAGAATCAATCCTTTCATTCGTAATAGACTAAATCGAAAACGGCCTGATAACGGGGCAGCTCTCGAATTGTATCGGGGAAATTGTAATCAGTGTTCAGCTCACAGCTGGAAATCTCAGGAAGGGTGTCTGCATCGAGCATGGCACGAACTACGAAATGATTCAGCTGTGCAGCGGAAAAATCGCTGCTGCCGTAAGACTGTACGGCCAATGTTGCGAAAAACAGGCCGTCCTTATAGTCAGAACCAGTTTTCTCCAGTACACAAAAATTGCCGGAGGGACTCTCCGGCACAGATGTGTAACAGGAAAAACCATTCTGCAGCAGGTAATCCAAGATGATTTTTTCAATCATTTCAATGCCTTCAGTACAGAATTGGTTTTGGAATTCTCTTTGATGGCGTCCGCAGAGACCGCACTGACCTGAGAAACTGCACGGTTTTTACCGGTGAAAAAGCTTGCTTCATAGCCATCGCCCAGCCGATTTTTTGCGGCATAAGCGATTTGGTTCAGAGCGGTTTTCATCTCAGGGCTTTTCATCAACTTGCGGACGCCTGCGCGGTTCAGCTTGATTTTGACGTCACTCATACCGTTCAACCTTCACTTTCTTGTTCCAGCACAGAGGAATCATGCTTTCGATGCCCTGCGTCACAGAACCATAAGTACGGAAATCCTGCCCGAAAAAGCTGACCCGGACGTTGTTCCAGTCGTGAGCGTCACCCTTTGGGAGAGCCAGCGTATAGGCCAGATGACGACCGTAAAGCTGGAGTTCGGTGGTGATTTCCTCGGTGGATGGTTCGCCGATCAGGACATTGTGAATGATTTCCGGATTCTCTTCGTAGATGGCGGCATGGAAATCATCCTCTCCGATTTCTTTTTTGGTGTAGAGGGTGATGTCGATTCCTTTAAGCATTGCACAGATCCTCCACAGGGCTATAAGAACCAATGCGGTTGCCGACGCCCAGCAGCTTCTTTTCCAGCTTGGAAAGATACAGCTCGCCGGTGGAACCGCCGCTTATCGTCCATGACTGCGAGTAGCCAAGCGCGGAAGCCGTGCCTTGCGTGGATCCCATCGGGAAGGTCACACCACCGTCGCTGTCTCCGTCGCCAAGCTGACGGCGCACCATACGGCAGGAAACCAGCTTTTTGGTTTCATCGCTGGCGGCTGCGTTGTAGGCGTCCACGATTACGGCGGCTTCCATCAGCAGAAACCTGCACTTATTCTGTTCGTCATGACTCAGCGTGCGGAATCCAGCCTCGACATCTTCGATTTCTGCATAGGTCACAAAAACACCTCCGGTTTAGGTCGTGGCCTTCGTCAGCTTATTGAACACGGTCGGGTCGCAGCGGAAGCCGACTTCCATATCTGCACGGACAGCGAACATGTCCTGCTGGAACAGGTTGATTTTGGAATCGCCATCATCCAGAGTGGCCTGATCTGCATAAGCAGCACGGATACCTTCGACGACGCCGTAGACAGCCTGCGTCCAGTCACCGGCAAAACCGATGACTTCCTTGTTGGAAGAGGTCGTGTCGGGAATGTATGCACCCTTGCTCTGCATCGTCCGGGAACCCAGAATCATGGGAACGGCACCCTCGGCGACATTGTTCAGGAACAGCGGCCGCTTGTTGGTGTCAACAGCGTTCAGCAGAATCGCCTTGCCCTGCGGAGACAGCACCCATGCGTTCAGGATGCCGTCGTTGGTCGCGATATCAGTATCCGCGGCGACGAGACCCTTATAGGCATTGGTGCTAATATCCTGTTCTACGCAGTTCTTGAGGGTATCGAAGTTCTCGCCGGGTGCAGCGACCGCGCCGAAAACAGTAGCATCGAACTTCTTGGCGAGCGCACGGGGCAGGCGGTCAATAAGAGCCTTGCACAGAGCGGCTTCATCGCGCAGGAACTGGTTCGAGAAGGGAACGGTGACGGACAGGATGTAGGAAGTCATCAACTTCGTGGTGAAGGTGCCGCGCTTGACCGGGCTTTTCTCGGTCTCAGCGATCCATGCGGCTTCCGGATCACCGGTGATGATAGGGATGGTGACGCCAAGGCCGGGCAGTTCGATCTTGCGAGCCAAAGACATGACCGCAGAGTCTTCCTGCGTTTTCTGCCAGATCTCGCTGGAAATGCTGCTCGGCATAGGTACAGTAGAGCGATTGATATCAACAGCCATAATAAAACTCCTTTACTTTGCGACCTTTTTAAGCCACTCGGCGAAGTCTCTCTCGACTGCGCTGGTGGAGCCGGTCGGCTTTCGGGCAGGCTCACCGCCGTCTTTAACGGTGGGATAGCCGCCGGGTTTTGCGAACTTCAAAATTGCTTCCGCCTGCGCTTTGCAGGTGTCTTCGGTGTCGCCGCTCAGCAGTTCGGCAGGTACACCGGTATCGGTAGAGACCTTCTGACGCACCTGACGCAGATTCTCGGCTTTGGTAAAAGCATTGACCTGCATCTGGAGGGCGTTTGCACGCTCCGTTACCTTCTGCAGCTCGGTCTTTCCAGCTTCCTCGGCAGCGTCAAATTTTGCAGCTTTGTCTTTGAGGGTCTCATAGTCGGCATACTTGCTGCGCTCCCGACTCAGCCGGTCGGCGATGATAGCGTTCATCTCCGCCTGCGTGAAGGTGCGCTCGGTCTGCTGTTCGGTGGTCGTGGTTGTTTCCTGATCTACAGTTTCTGCCATAGTGATTTTCCTTTCCCGGCTATTGCCGCAAGCCGTAGCGTAAATTTATGCAAGAAAAAAGCAGGGCTGAAAATTCAGCTCTGCTCATTGCATCATTGAAATTTTGGTATGAAAAAACCACGGTGCAGGTGCATCGTGGTTTGCAGGTTAATCAGAAATAATTTCAAAAAGCTCTGGAGGGTAGGCATATTCTTCGTTGGTTTCATCGACAATGCCATACCAACGTTTTCCTCTTTTAGTAGGCTCTAAAACCCGAGCTTTGTAGGCCTTTCCATTACGCAATGCAAGCGGATCGTCTTTTCCGATATATTTAACTCTGATTATATCATTCGTCTTCATCATAAAACCAATTTCCGCCCGAATCAGGCTTAATCTTCCACTTTACGCGCCCAACTGTCGGTTCGTAATACCAATGCAACTCAGCTAAACAACTTTCTCCATCGTAGTCAACATATCCAAAACCTTTTTGCTTTTCCCACTTTTCGGGCGAAGTTCCGGGATATTCTTCAACTAACAAATCAACAATATCAATTTGTCTATTTCTGCCATTTCCTGCGATAGTTTGAACCTTTGTCACGCGGCTTCCGGGTGTCAGTTCAGAAATACTTCCATCAGGAAGTTTGATGTAAACGCTTTTAGCTTTTGCACCAACACCAACAGGAATCAAAAAATCTTCCAAATATATTTTATCATCGTTTTGTTTGATTTTCAAGGAATCAATGGATTTTTTCGCTGCATACGCTGCCCGTTTCTGAGCATTGATGCAATCTTTGTGGGCGGCATAGTCGATGCGGCGCATCTTGTTGATGTCGCCGCCTGCATCCCTGTACTGCTGGAGGTACTTTTTCGGGTCGTATCCAGCGATGTTGGTATTGGAATCGAACCGAATTGCATACTCGCAGTCACAATTTGCGTGAATATGTTCAGCATGGTCGCCCTTCAACGTTTTTTCTCCGGCACGCTGCCAACCTCGGGAAGCCAGCGTCAAGCAAAACGCACAGGTGTCGCCATGCGGAACCCACGCGAATTCGGCACCATCTCGCCGGGCATTATGGAGCGTTGTATCCGCAGCCGCTCGTTTTACAAGTCGGCTGACGCCTCTTTGCAGCTGAGGGGTGCTTTGCTTGGTGGCATTTACCATTTTGGCGACTTCCCTGTAATCGGCAGTTGCCGCAGGCTCTGCAGCAGGAACAGAAACACCTGCGGTTTCCGCCAGAGCATCATACATCTGGCAGGCCAGTTCTGCGCTGCCCTCACCGTATTTTGTGATGAGGGCATGAGCAAAATCTATCAAGCTTTTCGTATCAGTCGTTCCGTACTGGTTGATGTAATCCTGCATCTTCTGAGCGGCGGTCTGGTTCAGCTGAGATAGGCGCGATATGTACTCATTCCACGTTTTCGCCGAAATCGTCATCGTCAATCTCCGTTTCCATCTCCATCAGCAGATGCTGGCCGCGGACACGCTGCTCCTGCGCTTTGATACGCCGGATGTCAGCCGGTGAGAAGCCAAGCATTTCCAAAAAGGTATCTGTGCTGGCAAACTCCTGACGAGCTGATGCAATTTTAATGGCGGCATCCGCAGTCACAGCAACGCTCGGCATTGCAGGATTTTTGAAGTGTGCCATAATATCCGTCTCTTCCGGTGTAAGGTCGGCGAGCGTCACATCCCGAGCAATGGCCTGCGCCATGCAAGCGATGGTTTTCAGTGCATCCCCGTTACTGGTGTTGAGTTGCTGGGCCATCAGGACGAGCGTTTGGCTCTGGGCGAGAATTGCGTCACTGCTGGTGGGATTGGCGTCGTTTATCACACCAACATCGGTCACGGTCAGGCCGGTTGCCGCGGCGAACTGGGTCGCGGTCATTCGCATCTTTTCGACATGCGGTGAAAGACTGCCCTGTGCAAGCTGGCCGAAATCTGGAGATTCTCCTGTTTCAGGATTTGGAGTGGCGGCGATCATAGAACCGACATACTGCTTGAATTTATTGGAAACAATGGAATCGTACTGTTCATCCGTCACGCCGAGAATATATTTCTGCGGTGTGGTATCGAACTCCAAAGCAATCGTCGCATTTGCAACGATGCGGATATAGTCGTCGATCAGAGAGCGAATTGCCTTTTTCAGCCGGGAGCGACCGAACGGTTTATCGCTGGTAGCGTTCCAGATGAGCGGTTCCATCAGAGGTCGGTTCATTTTGTGGGTGTGTCGTTCCGCTGTCCAATACGAGCCGTTTGCTTTCAGGACGATAACAGCGGTATCGGTATACAGATTGACGAGAGACGGACGCCAGATACCTTTATCCTTTTCATCAGGCAGGGTGTCAATGATAGCGAGTCCACAGTCAATGCGGCCTTTTTCACCGTTCCAGAGCGCAGCAGCGGCGGCAGGTGAATGAAACCGAATCTTGCATTTTATAGCATCATCTGCCGACAGGGTTGCAAACACACAGCCGTACTTCAGTTCATCCCGGCAGGCTTTCGCATACTCGGCAATGAGTCGATTATCTGCGATGAGTTTGGACAACTCGTCCAAATTGCCGCTATTCCCAACAAAGCCGTCGAACATGCTACGCGAGGCCAGAATATCGACCGCTTTTTGCCCCCAGTTGCAGCCGACTTCGAGTTTCTTTAAACCATCAGGCAACGCGATTCCGATATTCACATCATGCAGCGTGATATGGCCTTCATAGTATTTGTCTTTCAGTTCGTTGGCGGACTGGTGATAATTGAACGCATCCGAAAGATTTGAAAGCTGTGCTTGTTCTTCGTTGGACAATCCTTCAACGACGCCAAAGTTTAGAGGTGTCATGTGTTTCTCCCTTTATCCGATTCTCATTTTACGAGTGGGGTCTCGCTTGCTAGTTTTTGCGCCCCACAGAGCCAGCGCACAGGCTTCGACCGGCAGGCTGTTTTCTCCGCCGAAGCCGAAACCACCGCCGATCGGCCGCTTAACGGTCGTGATCGCGCTTTCGTTCAGATACTCCTGCTGCCGATACCATGTGAGACTGCCTTCATCAATGCTGTTGGTAAAGCAGCTCACAGCGGCGATGACATCCTTTGTCGATGGTCGGATGACCGAAAGCTTTGATTTCCAGACATCCTTGATTCGCTCAACCAGAACATCAACGCCGTTTCGACCATCAATCACGACACAGCTTGCTTTGCTGTACCGGACGTTCAGCCAGTCAGCCAGCCATGTAAGACCGCGGCCGGTGGGTTGAATGTCGATGAGGGAGACTCTTGCCGGGCCATTTGAGGGAATAACAGCTCCACAAAGACAGACTGCGCTGCCGTCTGCGGTAAATTTCACACCGTAAGCAGTTTTACCCTCCGGCTTTTCATCGTCACTGCCGCACTTTGTCCATGCCGCATGGTCGATGGCATAATCGAGGCTTTCCGTCACTTCCAGACTCCACCAGCCCAAACGTTCCCGGGCGAATGTGTCAGCATCCATCTGCTCAGCTTCACTTTCGATAGTCGAAAGCTGGATGCGCCGCCCAAGAGCAGGATTTGATTCTGCCCAGCGATTTTTATCTTTGACATCGCCGATCTCTTTCTGTGAAAACTCGAACCATGCCGTTTTCTGGGAACTGCCGTTCAGGGCGCGTTGGCGAAGTGTACGGAAAACGGTTCCAACTGCATCCGGCCCGGGTGGAGTACCAACGTAAATCGTCTGGGGATTTAAGCTGGCAGAAATTGCAGGCAGAAAAGAACCCTGTGCAGCTCCATCCAGCTCCTGCGCCTCATCAAAAATAAGCAGATCTCCGTGTTGGCCTCTGCCGCCGTTTCGGGTTCGGGCGATAAACTTGATGCGTGCGCCGGTTTTAAGGATGATCTGCTCGCGGCCCAACGCTGTCTTGATTTCAGCAACATATTTCCGGAGCTTTGGACTCTCGAAGAAGTCGCGCATCTCTTCAAAGGTCTCCGTAGCTGTTTTTTGCAAATGGGCGGTGTAAATGACTGTTTCGTTGAACATCAGCATCCCGGCTTCAGCGCGTCCTTGCACAAGCAAAGATTTTCCATTTTGTCGCGGCACACTGCCGCCGCAGGTGGGAGACGCCCACTTGCCAGTCGCTGTCCGCCCTAGCCAGTCGTTCAGAATATTGCTTTGCCACGGGTCGAGAAGAGTGCGGCCGGCGTGCAGCATCTGAACGGCATCCATGCCGTCTGAAAAGGCATACTCAGGCACGACTCTTTCGGACGGCTCCTGGCTTCCCAGAATTTTCTCTTGCCGCGAGGATCTGGCCGATTTCGTCGCCATCATCATTCACTCCCTCGATTTCTTCGATTTCCCGGATTGTTTCCCGGTATTGCTTGGTTAAAGCAGGCAAAGCCCGGCAATCTTTGCAGGTGTCGATACTGGAAGCCAGTACATTGGACAGGGCTTTCAGCTGTTCGAGACGAGAGCCTCTTTGGGTAATGGATTTCATTTTTGCCAAGACTTTGACCTCCTTTCAAAATTTCCCTGTGTGTAAATCGGCGATGGACAGCAAGGGGTCGTCAGGGGCCGAGAGGGGGGAACCCTCCCCACCTACCAGTCACCATCGCTTATTTTGGGGATTTTAGTCACTTTTGAGCCGATTTTTATGCGTTTTGGCTCTGTTTTGTTGCCTTTTTGAGCATTGCAAAAATAATGAGCAGCCTGAAGATTGTTCCAGTCTTCAGCGGCTGCTCTGGGAGATGCGTATCCGAATTGTTTCCACTTGGAGATGGGCTTTATTTCATCGACGACGAACGAGAGCGGATGCGCCGCATCCGATGGTTCATCATAGTGGATAGGGCCGAAGCGTCCATGACAGATGCCACATTCACCGCCCATTGCTTTGAGTCTTGCGCGATTCCTTCGACGAAGCGAACCGTTTGCGTATCGAGGGTTTACCATGTCTGTCTCCAAGTAGGTCGATATGATCGTCAAGTGTCTAACTCTGGCGACCAGTATACCGACAAAAACAACGCTGCTGTCAGCACGCTGGTACAAAGAAAAATCTCCAGCTGACGAGAAGGAGTATATTCGGAACTTAAATCAGGGGGAGGGGTTGTTTTTTCCCCACGGGTAGAAAAAGAGGGGGAGGGGTATTTTTGAGGACTGGGGATGAAAAACAAATAGCAGGTGTCCACAGTGGACACCTGCCGTAAAAACTTTTTCTATGCGGCCGCTGTCTACTCCCAGTGACCGCATTATGATTATAGCACACTTTTTTCGGACAATCCGGACATTTCGGACAAAACGGACAATCAGGACAATCCGGACATTTCGGACACGAGATTTTCGATAACACGACTAAAATTGACGTGCGTGCTTTTCGATCCAACGTTCAACTCGCTTCCGAATCGTTTCCGGCTCAACATCAATTCCGGATTCCATGAGTTCTACTGCAACTTCCTGCGGCTTTTTCCCCTCGATGCAGACCGCTGACAGCATTGCCCTCAGCTCCACATCATCGCAGTTCTCGACAAGCCGAACGGCCTCGGCATATTCGGCCAACTGGCTGCGATTTTTTTCTTTGAGGAGCCGAATCTCTTCCTCTCGCCGAGAAAAGGCAATGTCCGTTCCGGTCACAGTCGCATGACCGAGAACGCAGGCGTTGCCTTCTCCACGGGAAGAGCGGACGACATCGGATGCACTTTGAGGGCCGTCAGCCTGCATACGTTCAAGCTTTTCGATGCGTAGCTTGCGTCTCTCAATATCGTATGGAATAGCGTACAGTTTCCGAAACTCTCGCTGTGTCATCCGATTGCCTCCTCAAAATTATTTCAGGTCAAGATAATTTGCCAGACTTATCAATGCGTCGTTATACAGTTCCCAGCCAATCGTCTTGAATGTTCCATCATTCAGGATGATTGCATACCGCTCATGTTCTCCCGGTGCCAGACCGTAAGCGTCACGCTGGAGATCGCACAGCTTCCAAAGTGCTGCGCCGCCGGGAAGAGGATGTTTGTAAAAATCCAGCTGGAACTGCCACAGATTGTGGTCAAACTCCCAGATTGTGGCTTTGCTCAGCTCTTTTTCTGCCAGTTGGAGCAGAGTGTTGAATCCGCGCTTTTTTCCCGAAGCAGATTCAGAAGCGGCCGGAACAGCTTTCTCGGCTTTTTCTGAGTTACCATGGGTTTCTGCGGCATTCCGATGAGCTTCTTCTACCCTCTCGATAGCTTCCGGCGGAAGGTGCCATTCTGCATAATCCGGATTTTTTGGTACCGTTTCCGGAGATGCGGCTTTCGGTGATTCCGGCTGCTTTGCCTTCCGCTGGGTTTCGGCTACATTCTGAGCATATTTGTAAGCTTCCATCAGGCCGATTTCGCCGCGATGGAGCTTATCCTTGATGTCACCGGAGCAATTCGCCGAAATTGCGTTCAGTCGGGCGAGTGTGCCGCTGCCTTCGCCGAGAATTTTGCACAGTGCATCTCTGACCTTGCCTTCCAGCTGTCCGGCTTTCTTTTTCTCGGTCAGCGCATCCTTCAGAGCCTCATACTGTGCCAGCCTTTCGCCGTCGGTCAGCTCTCGGGCCGTTGCATTGGCGGTGATGAGTGAAATCTTGTCGTCCAGTTCGCCCTTGCTTTCGAGGACGATGCAGGGCAGGGAAGAGAACCGGTCGTCGCCATCGTCCAGCAGCTCCAGACAAGCCGTCAGGCGACGCTCGCCGCCGATGAGCTTGTACGTCATATCGCCCATCCGCACAACTTCCAGCGGCTGGCGGACGCCGTTTTTCCGGATATCCTCTTTCAGCTGCTCGATATCGCCTACAAGATAGATTTTGTTGTCCGGATTCGGGATGATCCACTCAATCGGCAGCATCTCGACCTGCATCTGAGACGCCGCCGGGTCAGAGCCTTGCGTATTCAGTAGGCTGCTCAATAATCCTACACTGCTCATCTCATTCACCCTCCGCAATTTTCTTTACCAACTCGGCCAGCTTTTTGTACTGTGCGCTTGACGGGATATTGGGCGTGTACCGGTGCAGCGGCTTATGGGCTGCTTTTGCCTCCTTGACCTTGACGCTGTAATTGATGCGCAGGATGCTGCCATCCTCATTCCGGAAGGTCGGCAGATCAAGATTTGCAATCTGGTTGATGGTCTGCATCGAGTACCGGCCCCGGTCGTACTTGGTCGCCAGAACGCCCATTACCTCGAGCTGACGGTTATAGCCGTGCTGGACGTCTCGCACCTGATCCATGATCTCGGTCAGACCATCCAACGCCCATTCGTCGCAGTCTACCGGGATGATGACCCAATCAGCAGCAACCAGAGCGTTGATGGTCGCCATGTCGATATCCGGAGGGCAGTCGAAAAGGCAGTAGTCGTACTCGCTGCGCAGCGGCTCAAGAGCGTTTTTGATGCGGTCAGCCTGCGGACGCCGGACGTCGATCATGACGTTTTTGTTTGCCAGCAGCATCGACATATTGCTCGGTGCGATGTCCACGCCCGGGAATTCGGTGTGCTGGATGACGTCGGTCATCTTGTTTTGCAGCATCAGCACCTCAGCCATTGTCGGAGCGTTGCAGTCGCCGAAGCGGTTGAAGAACTTGGTGCTGTTGGCCTGCTTGTCCAGATCCACGACCAGAATCCGCCGGGAATAGACCTCTGCGAGGATACAGGCCAGATTGCAGGCGGTCACGGACTTGCCGACCCCACCTTTCAGGTTGATGATTGCGATTTTGCTCATGTTTGTCATGGTAATGCTTTTCCTCCTGCTTGTTTTATTTGCTTTTCTGCTTCATACGTTTTGCGGCCATCTGGATTTCATCCCACCGTTCCTCAAACCACAGCCGGAACGGTGGACAGGTGCGGTATGCGCTGTTGGAGCAGACCTTTCCGCAGGCTTCGCAGTTCCTGCAAGGGCTGTCTTCCATGCGGTGCTGGATTTTCTTAGCCATCTGCACCACCTGCCTTTTTGTGCTTGAGGCGTGTTTGGATTTTCATGAGTGCGTCCATGCCATATCCAGCAGGTGTAGACGATTTCGATGGATTGGCAATGATAGAGTTGCCCTGTGCCTGGTAGTAATGCTCCATCGTGATGGGCGCGTTGAGGATCGTCATGCGCAGATATGCCTTGATGTTGGTGATATGGTTCTTGGTGTTGGCCAATGCGTCCATGATGTACTCGATGTGCTGGCTCGTCAGCTTGTCCAGACGCTTCCGGATGCTGACCGTTGTCTGCGGATACTGACCAATGGTCTGAGTCTCCTGTGGACAGCAATACATCTCGACGATGTTATTCAGCAGTTCCTCCAGCATAGCCGGATCGTATCTCTCAGCAAGGATATCCAATTCCAGCCGTTCACGGAAATCGTCCATAACATCTTGCCACTCGGTCGGGGTTCCATCAATCATCAAGGCGTCGTCTCTATGATTGATAGATTTCCCTATAGTTTTCTCTATATATTTCTTCCGTGAAAAATTTTCACCGGTGCTGGTGAAAGTTTTTCCCTGGTCTGAGTGCAAATCTTTCACCGGTGAAAATTTTTCACCGGTAGGCTTTTCAACAATTTGTTTGAAACTTTTTGAGTCCTTTTTATCGGATTTTCTGTCCGGAATGATAAGCTCTTCTACGTCGGGAACCGCTCTGTAATAATTTCGTTCGACACCATTCACGACCTCTTTTTTCAGCTCAATGACACCAAGCTCTTCGAGTGTTGCCAGATGAGTTTTTGCCGTGCGCTGCGTGAAAGGTGTCACCTGCTCGATGTAAGAAGAGCCGCCGCGATACCAGCTCTTACCGTCCTGCGAAAAGCCATAGATAATAGCGAAGACAGTAGCCTCATTGCAGGAAAGCTTCAGATTGCCGAACATCCAAGGTTGGATGACGATGAAATTGGTATACTTTTTCTTTTTACAACTCATGTACTATCCACCTCCTCAGAACGGCAAATCGTCATCATCGCTGATAACGGCAAAATCATCGGCACTGCCCTGCGAGTATGCAGGAGCAGGCTCTCGGTAGTCCTTAGGCGGTGCTTCGCCGCCGTCATCGACCTTCTCGGCTTTCTTGGCACCGGCGAAGCTGATATTGTTCGCCACGACCTCCACCGCCGTCCGCTTGTTGCCATTCTTGTCCTGATACTGCCGAGTCTGCAAGCTGCCATCCACGGCGATCAGACTGCCTTTCTGGAAATACTTCGCCACGAATTCGGCCTGATTCCGCCATGACACGATGTCGATGAAATCCGCCTGCCGCTCCTGACCCTGTGCGGTATAGTTCCGGTCGCAGGCGATACGGAAGCTGCACACCTTGTTCCCGTTCTGGGTGGTGCGCAGCTCCGGATCAGCGACCAAACGACCCATAATTGCTACTACGTTCAGCATATCGCAAATAATCCTTTCCGACTTCTGCCATCCATTGACGGTGGCCGTACACATCCTCAAAATCTCTCTGGGCCTGCTGCTTGAGGTAGAGCCGCAGGTGATGGTCGAAATGCGCGCTGTATCCCGGCTCGTTGTGGTGCCTGTGGCAGAGCCAGACTTTCAGGCCGTAACGCTCTGCCAGCGGCCGCAATGGGCCATTCAGAACATGATGCTCCTCAAGCCCCTGCACGGTCGCAACGTTGTACTTCATCCGGCAGACATAGCACTCTTTCTGGGATTGCATGATAGACTTAGACACTGTCTGCGCCTCCGTTCTTCCCGAAATAGCGTTTCTTTCCGTTCTGCCGTTTTTTGTCTTCACTATCGCTGTGGTAGACACGAAACAGATGCGTCATTTCATACTCACGGGCTTTGATAAGCTCCTGCTCTTTCTTCCATGCCTTGAACCGGTCACAGTGGTCGTGGCAGGCCGGATATCGCTCCGGACAATCTTTGCATACAGAAATCATTTTTTCGGCACCTCCTGCCACTCCATCCAGTAAGCGGTCACATTGGGGTCGTTGACGCCCATTTCCGCCAGCCGGTCAAAAATCCGGTTGATAAAGTCTGTCATCTGTGCGGTCGAGAAGCTGCTGGAACCCATCGAAGCCTTGACGGTGCAGCGGTCATTGTCCAGCAGTTCAACCACATAGACGAGCTTGAACGCCTGCCGCACCGCCGGGAGAGCCTTTTGCGGAATTTCGAGGAAGTAATATTCCAACCCAAATTCTTCGAGCATCTGGATATAACACGCTTCCGGGGTCATTCCGCCGCCCTGTCCGGCATTGTAAGCATCCGACATGATGGTGAGCAACGCCCACATCATGCGGTTCTGTTCAAGGCTGCGCTTCTTCCGGTATCGCTCCACGGTCAGAGTCAGGCGCAGCGGCTTCCCGTGCGCCTGTTCATCGAGTTTTTGGCGAATCTGCGTCTTCACAAATTCCACCGAGTTTTCAACGATGACACTCTGCTTTTGTGGGTCGTAGATGACCGGGAGCCTGCCGATTACGTCTCTTCCTGCCATAAGACTTTTCTGCCGTCGTTCATTGCGAACTGTACCATCGTGATGCGTCCGGACTCGTTCCTGGCAAAGCGGTCAACGGTCAAAGATGTACCCAGCCGGTAACGTTTCCGCTCGCTGCTCTCATCATCCGTGATGATTGGCACCTGCTCGCTCTTGAGCAGGATGTTTCCAAGCTCCAGCACATCCTGCCCGACGCCCCAGATAGCGGCCGCGGCCAGCAAGCTGGTCGTCTTGCGCATCTGAGCCGGGTCACGGCAGGGGAGAGAAAACGCCGCCGCGTCCTTGTAGACATACTCTCCGGTCGCCGGGCAGTACACGCCGACGGCGCACCAAAGTTGACTGTCGGCAAAATACTGCCGCTTGCACCATCCGCCGTTGCCGTAGGTCTCATCAAGGATTTTCCGGACAGCCAGCTCGTCAGGAATCAATTTTATCCGCACAGCATCCGCAGAAGTTGCAGTAATCAACGCCAGACACTCCTGCGGCTCTGTCTGACGCGGTTTTGGAAGCTGAACGGGAAACTTGACGTCTGGAACAGAAAAAGCATTGCAAACGCTCCCAGCTGTCCGCCGGGATGTCGTCTTTCTGGTTGCCATCACATCCACCTCTTTCGTTTGATTTTTGTGCATTTGCACAGTGGCAGCGGCTCTTGTTTATCCACCTGCCGCCATTGGTGGGATGTATCAGTATGTTCCGAACTCCTGATCCAGCAGGGTATCGAGGCGGATGGTGTTCCCACGGCCTTTGCCCTCTTCGCCGGACATGTTAGACCAACCCTCCGGATAACGCTTGCGGACATACCGCGCCGGGATTCCCATGCAGGTGGAAACCTGCTCCAGCGTCAGCCGGATGCAGCCGAACCTTGCAAAAATAACTTTGTAGCTTTCGTGCCACGCTTCGTTTCTAGTCGATTTTGCCATGCTCTTTCAACTCCTTCTGTCTGCGTTCGTACTCAACCTGCTGGCCGTAGGTGCGCCCTGCGGCTCTTGCCCGGGCGCAAACCGATTCGATGCTGTTCGCTTTAATCGGTTTTTTGTAAGGCGTGCGCTTTGGCAATTCTTTCAGTGCGTCGTCTATATCATCCTTTTCGTGCAAAGCTTTCCGGAGCTGTCGATTGTTGTCTCGGCGTCTCCGGCAGGCATCGCAAAACCTGCGGCCAGGGCCGACGCCCTTCATCTCGATGCCGCAGTCTTCACATTTTCGGATGTAGATCAGTTTTCCGCTCATCCGCGTGCCGTCCTTTCCATCCGCCGCTTTTGGGCGGCACGCCGCCGGGCATTGTCGGCACGCTTGTAAGCATCCCACTGCGCCAGCAGGTACGGGCAGGCCAGAACCACTGGCACGCCCAGGAAAACCAGCAGAAACGTCTCGATGCAGTCGGCCTGATACGGCGTTGCGCCCAGCGCGACCTGCAAGTCGGCAAAAATCCAGTTGACAGCTATCATAACAGCACGACCTTTCCAAGTTTGTACGCCAGAGCGTAGGCAATGGCGATGTACATCATCCATCCGAACAGCACAGCTTTGCTTGGGCGTCTGGCACTTATCAGAACCAGCAGCATCATGCAGCCGCCAGCAACAAAGCACATGATGCAATTTAAAATCCATTCGGGGTTCATCAGATCACCTCATTCCAAGCACTCGTTCGATGGATTCGCGTGGGATGTCGTTGGGATAAGTTCCGGCCATGAATTTGTTGACCTGAGAGGTTGACAACCCGGCGCGCAGGGCGACATCACGGTTCGTCAGCCCCAGCTCCACCTTGCGCTGTTCTGCCCGGCCTTTCCACCTCAAAAAGTCCTCATTCAGAATCTTTTTTGTTCTTGGCATGTTGTTCTCCTTGTAATTGACTCCCTGCTTGCGGTAAAATGGGCATAGGAAGGAGCTGATTTTGCAATCTCTCTGGCTACCGATTCTGGTAAGCTTTATAACAACAGCAGCCATACATTTACTAGGATGGCTGTTGCCGAGGATAATAGAATAGTCAGCCAGTTGTCGGCGAAAAACTCGCCAATGTTTTCAAAGAAATTCCGCATAGAATTCTCCTTTTAGAAAGATGATGGAAGAAAAATCATTATAAATCGCATGATCTCAGGCATATCAATCCTGATTGCATTTGCATCGCTCATTGTATCTTGGATAAAATAATAACAAGCGCAAGGATTTGAATACACAAAGCAAAAATCTGAATTGCCAATGGATTTTTCATAATACTTTTCCTTTCTGTCTGGTGTTCCAATTGCAAGGGTCACCGAGCCTTTTTGCTCGTCTCGTTGAAAAAAGTTTCAAACGAAAATTACAAAAACATTGCCAAGCGGTCAAAAGAGTAGTAAAATGATAATTGCGGATATCAAATACTAAAAACAGCTTGGCAATATTTTGAGCCGGTCTCAGGCAGGGAACGTCGGAGAACCGGTTGGGGAAAGATGCGCCAGAACAAACCGCTGCGTCTGTCCGGCCAAACGCATCCAGCCCAAATTCTTGTTCGACTCAAGTAAGGAGGAAATTCATTACTTTGAGCATGTACCCCTGTGGATAGAGGTGTGGGTCAATCACATCTCTAGGGTACACACATATTATAACTCCTTAAAACTCTCTTGTAAAGGAGTTTCAAGTAGTATAAAAGAGTTTTGGAGAGTTGCACAAAAAAGGAGGTGAGATTTTGTTCTATGAAAACTATGTAAGCTACTGCAAGAAAATCGGTAAATCTCAAACTGAAGTGGCAAGGCAAATTGGAAAAAGTTCAAAGTCTGTTACCGGATGGAAAAACGGAGCGGTTCCGAGAAACGACACATTAAAGAAGTTAGCGGACTACTTTGGTATCACCGTCGAGGAGCTGATGGGCGAAAAAAAAGAGTCCGCCGGGCAGGGCGGACTCGATGAACAGCTAAAAGTGAACCTTTTGGCAGCCTTCGATCAGCTGAATGAGGAGGGTCAGACAAAGGTGGTAGGTTATGCTGAAGATTTGTGCAGGACAGGCTACTACAAAAAACACAGTACGTCTGGCGTGGCTGCAAGAGGAGCGTAAAGGGTGAATCGAAATGCAAGACAAAGAAAAATGGTATATACAGTATAAGGTGCAGCTTGTAATTTCGGTAATAGTTGGAGTAATCGCTGCAATTTATAAAGTGATTAAAGGAAGCGGCCTTCATGACTCTGCGTTTTATGGATTGGGGATAGCATTTTTTGCTTTTTTAGGTTTGATACTGTTACTAGGTGTCATAGAAGTTGTGGAAGGCTCGGATAAAAAGACTGCGGATACACTTGATAGGTTTATTAAAGAAAATGAATTTTCTGAGAAAAATGTAAGTCAAACGGGTGTAGCAACGAGTTTTCAAGAAACTTTTGAAGTTCCGGGAGCATACTACCACAGAACTAGCATTGCGAAGGTAGCAAATCTGAATCCAGATTGGAGGAAAACCTGCAAAACGTTAGTTAAGGCAGGAAAAGTAAACAAAAAGATATATCGCTTTGAACGAACGACAAAAGCAGCAGAACTTGTTGAAGAACCGGATAATCGTCATGATAAAAACGCGGTTATGGTAAAAATTGACGGTGAAACGGTAGGTTATATCAGCACGGAAGAGAATCTGCATGTGAAAGATATCTTGAAAAACAAACAGGTGGAAGAAATTTCGGCGACCATAACTGGTGGAGAGTACAAAACCATCATTTCGGAAGAACAGATGATAAAGGATAAGACCGGGCCTTATGTTACTGTAAAAATCCGATATCGTTGAAGTGAAACTTTACGAAAGATATTGCAAGTATAACTTAAAAGTGATATAATGCAAGTAAAGACGGGATGTGATTGCTCTGAATAAGCTACAACTTTTGATGCTCTTGAAAGAACTCTTTAGCGAATATGAAAGTATGATTTCGCTCCATAGTTCCTTCATTCCGGAAATTATAGAGTTGCTGGGCAAGGGCGGAACAGAGGAACAGTTTGTTTCTAAACTGGGAGAATATCTTTCAAATCTCAAACAATACGGAAAATCCTGTATTGGTGGAAAAGGTGCTGCAATGGAGCGGCTTTCGGGGCAATCACCATTATGTTCCATGCGATTTCCGTTTACTGGATCAAATGTAAGAGTTCTTTTTGTTTACCAAGACGGGATGGTTTATATCTTAGGTGCCTTCTATGAGCGAGCTGGGCATAAGAATACAGAGTATTCTAAATACATTCCTGTTGCAAAACAACGTTTCGCGGAACTTGAAAAGGAGGGCTGAATATGTCCTGCAAAGCAACACTATCAGATTTAATTGAGGCTTTGACCCAAAATATGACGGTTACAGAAATGGCTCAAACGGCATTGCATATTCAAATCAGCCGGATGATTCGAGATGCCCGTCGGAAACTGCGGATGTCACAAAAAGACCTTGCAGATAAAATGGGTGTGAAGCAGAGCTTGATTTCTCGTTGGGAGAGTGGGGATTGCAATTATACCATTGATACACTTGTCGAGATTGCAAACGCACTCAATCTTTCAGTGCAATGTCCGCTGACCTATGATGAAGTAGATGTGATAACTGAACCTGCGCAGATCAGTGCGCCCAATGCTCATACCGTCGTTTCACAGAATACGGATTTCTCGAACGCAATCTGGTTTGATGTGGATCGGGCGAAAACTTTAAAAAAGGAAACAGGAGGTGCTGCATAAATGAAAGCAAATGAGTTTTCATCTAATATTCAGTACAAGAGCAGCTTTATCACCGAATGTGAACTTAAAAATAATCTTGTTGATATTGGAGAAGATGCAGAATTACAGTCTAGTGTGAAAGTAGCAGTAAGCAATCCGTATGTATTAGAGGACAGCCATGAATGGAGTGGGCGTGTTCGCCTTACATTGGATGGCGGTTATTCAGTATCGGAAAGCAAAGATGCCCAGTGCAAGTATCATATTGTGCTCATTGGTGATTTTGCTGCTCCAGCAGAGACGAAAAGGGAAGATTTTGTTTCTGCGCTATGGCTTAATGCTTCCACGGCACTATATAGTATAGCACGCGGTAAGCTGGAAGCGATTTCATCTATGGTATTCAACAATGGAAAAATTGTGCTACCGATGATCAACATGATGGAACTGCTAAAAGCGCAATCCGAAGCAGAAAATCAGAAATAAAAGTGTTTTGGTAAAGAACCGAAGAAAAAAAGTGTCCATAGTGGACACTTTTTTAATAGAGGCAGGGAATAGGCGATGCCAAGAACAAAGAAGGGCCAGCGTGCGGATGGCCTGTATCAATGCAAACGCAAGATGCCGGATGGAAAGGATAAGGTTTTCTACGGTCATAGCAAAACCGAGGCTGAGGCAAAATACTATGCTGCACTTCAGGAGTGGAAAGAGACACACCCTAAAAAGGGAAAAGCCAGCTCTGTCACCTACCGAGAAGCTGCTTCCGCTTTTGAGGATTATATCACGTCGGCCAGTCATCCAGTCCGACGTGGTACGGTGCTGTCATATCAGAAACACCTGCGGCCTACCAGCGAGTTCTTTGGTGACACGCTTATGGAAGATATCGACGCTCAGAAAATCAGGGACTATCTGGATCAGCTCTATGCCGCCGGGAAAGCAAAAAAGACGGCAAGCAACGCCCGATCGCTTATCAGCTGTGTTTTTACCTATTGGTGCAACTACATGCACGGAACTGGTAACCCAGTGCGAGATGCTAAAATTCCAAAGAAAATGCCGACAACAGAACGCAAGGAGCCAACTAAAGAGCAGCAGGAACTGATAAAAGCACATCCGGAAGGGTGCGGTTTTTGGGCGGCACTCTTCGAGTATACAGGATTGCGAATCGGTGAGGCAAACGGGCTACAATGGAAAGATGTTGATCTTGCCGCCGGGAAAATTACTCCGGCGCAAGCGATGCCGTGGGAAAGAAATCATCCATATAAAGAAGACCTCAAGTCAGAGAAGGCGTACCGCTCTGTGCCGATCCTCAACAAATTTTGCCCGATGTTGGAAGCTGAAGCCGCCAAACATGAGCCGGATGATTATGTGCTTTCAGGTGAGAAAAAGCCGCTCAGCCAATCACAATATGAATGGCGGTGGGCGATGTATTGTCGCCCTCTTGGATTGGCGGTGAAGCAGGAAAAGCACTCAAAGGTTAAGGGAAAGCCCGGAAAAATCCGGACATACTACAAGTGGAAAGCTCTTGTTACGGCCCACCAGTTCCGGCACCTGTACGCATCGAACCTTTTCTATGCAGGTGTTCCGGACAAGGTGACGCAAAAACTTATGGGTCATGCCGATATCTCAACTACTCGCCGGGTCTATCAGCAGCTCCGGGAAGAAGAGGACTTGAAGTATACAGACATGTTGAACGCATACATAGCGGAAAAGGACGAACAAGAAAAGAGCAAAAACGAGTCCGAAAGTAGTAAATAGGAAGTAAATCGTTGATTTTAAACGAGAGTGCGAGAAATAAAAGGGGTTCAAATCCCCTCCCTCGCACCAGAGAAAACCTGCGAAGTGCTGATGAAAATTCAATACTTCGCAGGCTTTTCTTTTTGTGAATGAAACAAAAAGAAAACGGAGAAAAAGAATGAGTACACTGAATGTATTGGATCTGTTTTGTGGTGCCGGAGGACTGTCATACGGATTTGAAAGTGCCGGGTTCAACGTGCTTTTGGGGATTGACAGCGATGCGAAAGCACTGGAAACATTTGAACTCAATCATAAAGGCGCAAAGGCACTCTGCGGCGATATCACACAGGTCGAATATGAAAAAGATATCAAGCCGCTGCTGGGGGAAAATCGAATCGACGTGATCATTGGCGGCCCTCCCTGTCAGGGAATGTCTCTCTCTGGGCCGAGAAAGTTTGATGACCCCCGGAATAAACTGTACCTGTCCTACATCCGGCTCGTGAAAGAGATCCAGCCAAAGGCGTTTGTGATTGAAAATGTACCGGGTCTGGTCGCGCTTTTTGATGGGCAGATAAAAGACAGCATCATTGAGAAATTCACAGAGATGGGATACAAGATCCAGTATAAGATTTTGTGCGCAGCAGATTACGGCGTGCCGCAGAGCCGGAAACGTGTGGTTTTTGTCGGCACGAAAGTGGGCGAGTTCCACTACCCGGAAGCAAATCCCGATGTAGTTACTTGCAGTATGGCACTTTCAGACCTGCCGCCCCTTGAACATGAACTGGGCGAGGAAGTGTCGGATTACCCAATCCCTCCGCAGAATGAGTATCAACAGCTGATGAGAAGACGTTCGGACAAAGTGCTGAATCATGTTGCTGCGAACCATTCGGAGAAAGTGCAAAAAATCATCTCGCTCGTTCCGGACGGAGGAAACTATAAAGACTTACCGGAAGAGTATCGCAGCTCACGAAATTTTCACGTTGCATGGACACGCTTTGCAAGCGACAAACCGGCTCCTACGATCGACACCGGACACCGGCATCACTTCCATTATAAATATAACCGGGTCCCCACGGTAAGAGAGTGCGCAAGATTGCAGTCTTTTCCGGATGATTTTCGGTTTTTGGGAAATAAAACGCAGCAGTTCCGGCAGGTCGGAAATGCAGTCCCTCCTTTGATGGCACAGGCGATTGCCGAACAGGTGAAAAAAATGCTGGAGGAGTAATGCTGGAGGAGTAAAGAGATGGGCGAGTACAAAATACCAGATGAGTTTTTCTTCCGAATCCATCATGTGCGTCCGCGCTTTAAGGGTGACATTGAGAACGTTTTGATCTATATGGCAGAGGAGATCACCAAAGTCGGAGAAAAGCCAACGAATGAGTTTGTGTCGGAGGTCAACGCTGCAATCTATCGGTATCCAGGCAATGCACATCGTGCATTGAAAACAATAAACAATTGGAGAACGGAGATTTCGGCTCTCTTTGGATTTATTGAGCATACGGAAACGACCGACAAACCGGGACGCAGAGCAATCGAGCTTGCAGAACATCAGGATCTGGTTGAGTGCTTTAAAATCTTTCTCTATAATTTTCAGTATCCGGGAGCGCATATAAAACCACAGGATACGCTGGAACAAATCGAAGCCGGTGTCCATTTCAAACCGGCACAGTATATTTTGCGGCTTTTACGCTATGCCAACAAAGCCGGTGGGAATTCCATCGGGATTACAAAATTTGAAGCGTGCCATTGCATTTTTAACGATCTGCGAGTAACGCATGATAATGAAGGCGTTGAAAAAACATGGGAACGTATCCTGCAAAACCGTAAAAATGGCTGTACATACGATCAGTCCAGCGATGTCGTACGTTATGCAGGAGATATCGTTGACTATATGGAAATCGCCAATCTGCTTAAAACATACGACAGCAGAACATATTATCTCAATCCCCTTGAGGAGGAATCTATTGTCAAATTCTGTGAGTCCTCTGAGTGGTTCTCCGGGTATGATGCAATGATAAAAAACCGCTTCGGTTCGATGCAGGAAGTAAAAAAGTGCGTCCCCAGATGGTTCGCTTATGTGAATCGGGATATTCAGATGACGGATTTCGCAACGGATATTCTTGCTTATATAGCGTCCGATGTAGAAGAACTGAACGCTTTGAAAGCAACCGTTGTGTCCGGGCAGGAAGCTGATTTTGTGGACAGAGGAAATGAACTGAGCCACAGGATCGACACAGAATACGATACATTCACGACAAAAGATATTGGCGACATCGGGGAAAGTCTGGTACACGGTCATGAGTGTATGCGGATCAAGATGGGCGGACGGGAAGATTTGATCCATCTGATAAAACGCATCCCGACGCAGTTTGCAGTCGGTTATGATATCAGCTCGGTGGAATTGGATGAAACGAAACGCTATATCGAGGTAAAAACGACCATCAGCTCAAAGCCGCTGCATTTTAATAAGATCCACTTAACAAGAAATGAGTGGAATACAGCGAGCAGTACGCATGACCGGTATTATGTGTATCGGCTGCTGTTAAGTAAGACAGAGCGAAAGCTGTTTTTACTGCAAGACCCGGTAGGGCTGTACAAAAATGATTTGATTGATATGGTTCCGGGCGACGGTGCAGATATTACATTTGACCCCAAAAAGGTAGGAAGGTTTGAGGAATTGTTGACATGGGAAAGCTGAAAGTAGCATCGTTCTTCTGCGGATGCGGAGGAACGGATGTTGGACTGCTGGGAGACTTTACTTTTCAGGGCAGGCATTATGATTCCAATGAAATGCAACTTGTATACGCAAATGATATCGACGCAAATGCCTGCGCACTGTTTGAAAAAAACTTTGGAATAAAACCGGACAACCGGGATATCCGACAAGTGAAAAGTGAAGAAATTCCGGATTTTGATATTCTGACAGGCGGCTTTCCGTGTCAGTCGTTCTCTATTATTGCGCAGAATCCGGTAAGACTGGGCATCAAAGATGAAAGAGGTATGCTTTTCTTTGAGATGTGCCGGGTGCTTCGGGAAAAACAGCCGAAATGCTTTATTGCAGAAAACGTAAAGGGAATCTTGACTGCGAATAAAAGAAGCGCGTTTCCGCTGATCATCAACGAATTCAAAGAGAGCGGATATGATGTGAAGCACACGATTATAAATTCGGCGGCATATGGAGTGCCCCAAAAGCGAGAGCGTGTTATCATTGTAGGCTTCCGAAAAGATTTGAAAGTAGACTTTCATTTTCCTCGGCTGGAAATTACGGATGAGAACGAGTATGTTCCACTGGGGAGTGTGCTTCAAAAAGAAGTACCGGAAAAATACTTTTTCAGTGAAAAAGCAGTTGCCGGTATGATAAAAAATCGGGAAGCGATGAACAAGGGCAGGGCGCAGGATATCACGAAACCATGTAATACAGTCGGCGCACATCTTGCAAAAGTTTCGCTGAACAGTACAGACCCGGTGCTGCTGGAAAAGGGAAGGTACCGCAGATTTACACCGCGCGAAGTTGCCCGGATACAATCGTTTCCGGAAACGTTTGAACTGATTGGAAGTGAATCTGCGCAATATCGAGCGTTGGGAAATGCGATTCCGCCGGTTATGTTCTGGTATGTGGCACACGCGGTGTCGGAGCAGTTTCCAAGAGAAATTTAAAAGGAATGCTAAAAAGGGGAGAGCAGACATGCAGATTTATTTACTCCGTCATGGGCAGACCGTATACAATGCGGAAAAGCGTTATCAAGGTCAGCGAGACATTCCGCTGTCGCCGGAGGGAATGAAAAAGCTCCGGCGAGCGGATTTTGACCCGGCGGTGGTGTATGTTACGCCGCTGCAGCGGACGAGCCAGACGGCGCATATTCTATTCCCGGAGGCAAAGTTGGTGCCGGTGGATGGGCTGAAAGAACGGTATTTTGGCAGCTTTGAGGGACGGCATTTCGTTGAGGTCGAACATGACCCGGAATATCTTGCGTGGAGTGAAGCAAACAGCAAAGCCGAGCATCCGGATGGAGAACGGGAACAGGACTTCTGCGAACGAGTCTGCAAGGCGTTTTCGGAGCTGGTCGACAAGGCACTGGCAGACGGCGAAGAGCGGCTTGTTATCCTTGCTCATGGCGGAACGCAGATGGCAGTCATGGAGCGATTTGCTCTGCCGCATAAGGCTTTTCATGAGTGGTGCGGCCCGAACGCAGGCGGTTATCTGCTGAGTGCGGACGAGTGGCCGGAAAAACATATTCTGCGTGTAATTAAAAAAGTACAGTACACAAAAGACTGAACAGGAGAAGGCGGATGAATATCACAGTTTATCTTGGTGCGAATGAGGGCAGCGACCCGTCGCTGAAACAGGCGGTTCGGGAGTTGGGAACATGGATCGGCGAGAGCGGACACGCTTTGATTTATGGCGGTTCCCGTTGCGGTCTGATGGGAGAGATCGCTGAAAGTGTCCTGAATGCAGGCAGTGAAGTGACTGGCGTAGAACCGAAGTTTTTTGTGGAGGGTGAGCTGCAGCACGAAGGGCTGACAGAGCTTATTGTCACGCAGGATATGACGGAACGCAAGACAAAAATGATTGAATTGGGCGATGCTTTTATTGCATTTCCGGGCGGAACTGGAACACTGGAAGAAATTTCTGAGGTGATGTCCAAAGTGTCGCTCAAGCATCTGAATGCACCCTGTATTTTGTACAATTTGAATGGCTATTATGACGGCTTGAAAGAATTATTACACAAAATGATCGCACTGGGATTGTCTTCAAAAGAACGTCAAAATGGGATTTATTTTGCAAATACGCTGGATGAGATCAAAGAAATTCTGAAATAAATAAAACAAAGAACCCCTGAAATTACATTTCTAATTGCAGAAGTGTAGTTTCAGGGGTTGTTTCTATGTGGGAAAGATGTCAGTCACGGACAAAGTCACCATTCAATGCGAACATATGATTCATCGGGCCGGAACCGTGGCCTAAATCAAGCATTGCGGATAATGCTCCGGAAATGTATGCTTTGGCACGCTCTACCGAAGTGTCCAAATCATAGCCCTTTGCGAGATTGGATGCGATCGCACTGGACAGGGTGCAGCCGGTGCCGTGGGTGTTGGGATTGTTGATGCGGCGTCCACGGAACCATTTTCCCTTGCCGTCGCGCCACAAAAGGTCGTCGGCGTCATTGATCTGGTGGCCGCCCTTGCAAAGAACCGCACAGCCGTATTTTTCGCTGATGAGTTTTGCTGAGGTTTCCATATCATCAGCATTTTTGATCGTCATTCCGGATAAAATCTCTGCCTCAGGAATGTTCGGGGTCACGACTTCAGAGATCGGAAGCAGCTTTTGAGTCAGAGCCTGCATCGCATCGTCCCGAAGAAGCTTAGAGCCGGATGTGGCGACCATAACGGGGTCGACTACAATATGCTTTGCATGATATTTGCCGAGTTTTTCGGCGATGACATGGATGAGTTCTGCCGAAGAAACCATGCCGATCTTGACGGCATCCGGATAGATGTCGGTAAATACAGCATCAAGTTGTTCGCCCAGAAATTTTGGCGTTGTCTCGAAGATGTCGGTCACGCCAGTCGTGTTCTGAGCCGTCAAAGCAGTGATCGCACTCATGGAAAATACGCCGTTGGCCGTCATGGTTTTGATGTCGGCCTGAATTCCGGCACCGCCGCTAGAGTCGCTGCCTGCAATCGTCAAAGCTGTTTTCATATAAAAAACGCCCCTTTCTTTTGTTCAGCATACCACAGTCCGACAGGATTTGCAAGAAAAAGCGGCAGACCTCTTTTATATACAGGCAAAGAGTGGTAAAATAGAAAAAACATACGATGTGGAGGAGCAAAAAATGAAAATCAGGTCAGTTGCAGTGCTGGGTGCAGGTGCGGTTGGTTCATATGTGATCTGGGGACTTTCGCAGAAGAGCGACGTCCGGCTGGGAATCATTGCTGAGGGTACACGAGCTGAGCGGCTGAAACGAGATGGCTGCACGATCAACGGAAAAGTTTATCGGCCGGAAGTATGGACACCGCAGGAAGCACATGATATTGATTTGCTCGTTGTTTCGCTGAAATATGGCGCACTTCCTGATGCAATGGAAAGCATTCGTGAAATCGTAGGGGAACATACCACAGTCATGAGTCTGATGAACGGCGTGGACAGCGAAGAACTGATTGCGGCTGAAGTCGGCGAAGAATGCATCGTATATTCATTGATAAAAATTGCTTCCCATAAAGAGGAGGACGGGTACCATTTTGACCCGGAAACAACGCTTGGTATCATTTTTGGTGAGATTTCTGCGCCGTTCCAGAGCGAACGAGTGAAAGCAATTGAAGAGCTGTTCATAAGTGCAGGAATCCACTGCCGGGTGACAGAAGATATTCGGGAAGAAATGTGGAGTAAGTTCCGCCTGAATGTCTGCAATAACCTTCCGCAGGCGATTTTGGGTGCAGGTGTGGGCTGTTACCGTGATAGTGTTCACATGAAGGCAATCAGTGATGGCCTTCGGCAGGAGCTGGAAGCAATTGCGGCAGCAAAAGAAATTGACATCAGCAAGGTGGATAAAATGTCCGGACGGGGATGCGCAGTCTCGCCGATTGCGCGGTATTCTACTCTGCAAGATCTGGATGCAGGTCGTCATACAGAAATTGATATGTTTTCCGGTGCATTGATAAAAATGGGAAAAGAACTTGGAATCCCGACACCCTACAATGAGTACACCTATCACATGATAAAAGCTCTTGAAGAGAAAAACGATGGAAAATTTAATTATACCGGCGATGAAGAGCCGACTTGGGCGAAGTGAACCCCAAAAGTTAGATAAACAAAGAATGAATTGAAATTTGTATGGTACCGGACCTAGGCTGTTTAGTTTTAATTTGAATCGGCAGTCATTATGGAGGAGTAATTCGGCGTTTTCTCATTCCTCCTTTTTGGTGAAAAATCCCTTTTATACTATCAAGAATGATTCTTATATGAGAGTAAAATAAAAAGCCCACAATTGCACGAATCAACGCACAATCATGAGCTTCAGCGATGCCACCGACGGGGGTCGAACCCGTACTCTGTCTCCAGAAAGGGATTTTAAGTCCCTCGTGTCTGCCAATTT
>ERZ808240.334-NODE-334-length-63404-cov-8.124959_pt1 | contig 63404 bp, 46 predicted proteins | sample MGYA00521084_ERZ808240 | MGnify/ENA primary metagenome ERZ808240 (study PRJEB31516, sample SAMN03275571) | gut metagenome | biome: mammalia-associated habitat; material: feces | host: Papio cynocephalus | place: Kenya | collected 2012-08-06 ...
ATGTGATTTATTTTTGTATTTCTCTCGGTTTGCACTACCTTTGCAGCAGTTGAGTGTGTGTTTGCTTATCGTTGCTTATTTCCATATTTGCAGCACATTTGCAACACGCTCACGCAAACGGCTTGTTTATAAGTGGTGTGCAATTCGAGGAGGTTAAGTAAGGTCAATAAATCCACAATAAGGAATAATAAAAGCTTTTAAAGAAAGCCGTGCAACTCGTTGAGTTGTACGGCTTTTTCTGTTTTCCACCAATTCTAAATTAATTTGGTTAACTCAGAAAATAGACTATCAAACCGCATGAATGGAAAAGCATATATCCTTGCCTCTGAGCAACATCCCTTGAAATAACGCTTACTCAACAGAACAGGCGAAAAGAAAGTGCAAGATTGCTTAAAAGTATTCCATCAAGTAATGAATATATATATACGATTTATTTTGAACACTTGCTTAAAGACTATTTACCTATTTTTTTATACAGTAAATGAAAAGCTACAAGACCCATTTCCAATAACGGTGCTATCAGCTTGCGAAAGCAGTGCTATTGGAATATAAAAGCATTGCAATCGGCAAGCGATTGCAATGCTTTCAAAAGGTGATTGCATTGAAGCTGGACATCAACCCTTACAGCAAACTCTGAAGCAGTAGGGTTATCTTACATTAATCAACTTGTGTATCTGCAAAGACAGATGCCACTTAGGATGCTGCAAGCAGTAGTTGAAAGCATTCTGTATGGTCTGCGCATTAACAGCCGGGTCTGCCACATCACAAGGTTGCAGACTATAAACAGAGGCCTTCAACTTACCGTATTGGCTCATGTCTTGTGGCGGTGTCTGATACACTACCTTCAGTTCATCGATATGATGAAGCAGCACCGGACGGTATTTGGGCGAACATGTTATCCAATCTATGTGGCAATTGGGGGGCAGAGGCTGGGTACCGTTGGTCTCTATCTGCACAAACTTGCCTTGCCCATGCAGCTTCTCCACCAGCGAAGAGGTAAGTTGCAGCATTGGTTCACCACCTGTAATCACTACATGATGAGTGGGATATTGACTTACTTTAGCTATGATTTCATCTTCGGTCATCTCGGTAAATGACTGGTGTTTGGTGTCGCAAAACACGCAAGCCAAGTTGCATCCAGAGAACCGGACAAACACTGCGGGAGTGCCGGCAAAGTGGCCTTCTCCCTGAATAGAATAAAAAATTTCGTTAATTCGCATGGTTGTTATATCATTAACCGTATCCAAGTAGGAGTCCGGAATAAAGTGTATATGCGGACGCCTCTATTTATCATTTGACTGTCAACTTACTGAAAGAGTTTAAAAATACGTAAGTTTTATGCCTCAAAACATACCATGAGCCGCACTACTGCTCAGCCTCATCGGCTACATAAGTAACGGTATTGTTGGAGCTTTCTTCCACTTCTACCTTATAGCATTCCGGTATTTGCTCGCACACCCAGCGTGCTATGTTCTCAGCAGTAGGATTAAAGGGCAGCAACTCATTGAAGTTGCCATGGTCAAGATAGTCGTGTATTTTTTGTTTTATGTGTGTAAAGTCGACCACCATGCCCACTTCGTTGAGTTCCCGTGCCTTGCAGTGAACAGTAATGATCCAGTTATGGCCGTGCATACGGGTGCACTTGCTCTCATAGGGCAGGTTTAAATGGTGGCAACCTGCCACTTCCATTTTCTTGGTTACGTAAAACATATATGCAGTTTTTTATTGTTATATACTGGAAAAGCTAAAATATAAAGCCCAAATTTATATAGAAATAGGGCTGATGTGTATGGCTGGAATAACCTAAAGTAGCCCCTAACGGGCCAAACATGCTGTTGTAGCTATACCCCAATTCGGCACCTATCATAGGACCATGCTTGAGCAAGTGGCGCAAGTCTGGGCTTGCCTGTGCCAAGGCTGCACGGCCTATTACATAGTTGTTGTCCATAATACGCTGTTGCAGACGAAGCAGACAAGCCACAAACTTGTTGCCTACAAGCTCCATATTGCCTATGCCTGCAAAGGGCAATTGCTGCGCTATATAGTGTCCTGCAAAGAGCCCTCCGACAGCATTTTGCACGATAAGAGGTATGCGCTGTCCAAAAAGCAGGCGACCATACAGCTGAGGCTGGAACACCAATCGCGGGTTAAGGGCAAACGACATGCGCCAGAGTGCATTGACAGCACTGATGCCTGTGTGGCTTTTCCAGCCGATAAAGTCATCAGTAAGATAGCTGTATGCCGCGGTAAAATAGGCGCCACGAGTGGTAAAGAACCACTTGTCTTCCGAGTCATACTGCAAAGTAAAATGATAGCTATACTGGTGTAGATTATCTAAAGGCTCATTGCGGTCCACGCCCCGGAGCACATCATGAAAGTCGAAGAAGTCGGCCCGCATGTCTATGTCTATACTTACATTCTTGAAGTTGGCTCTGCCCACCAGCAACTTTAACTGGTGCTGGTTATAGATAAAGTTGTATCTGCGACTGCCATGCTCATATACATTGGTATCATCGTGGCGAAACGTGTAGGTAAGCCCCATCTTGCCCCAATGCTGCGGACTGGCTTTAGCATCTATTTGCGCCATCATGCGCTTGCCCAGACGCCCTGTCAGTTCCAAGGTTATAGGCATGGCGGTATTCAGTTGGTGCTCCACGTTGGCCTGCATGGCAACCATTTCTTCGGTATCAAAGCGCATTGCCAAGTTTACTCTGCTCTGTCTTTTGTCTTTAGCCACTATCTTCAGCACGCTTTTTGCCGACTGGCGGGTCAAGCTAAAAGTCACTCCTGTGTACATGTAATCATTGGTAAGGGCTGTTACAGCCTGCTCTATACGGTTAACAGGCAAGCTATCGGCAGCATGCAAGCGGTATTTCTGCCTGATGTATTTGCTCTCTTCCCTGCCTATGTGTTCAAATGCAATGCTGTCTACCCTCACCCACTGCGGCTCCTGCGTAGGCACTTTGGCATGGCGATAGGCTGTGGCAACAATTGTATCAATGCCTAAACGTTGGCGCAAAGCCATCAGTTGTGGCCACTGCTGCATGGCAGCTTGCTCGCCTCTGCGTATCAGTGTGTCAACAGCTTGGCGCGTAAAGCTGGCAGAAGAGTAGCCCTTGACATTTACCTTGACAGGGATATCAGTCATGCTCCAATTGTCTTGAAACTTGTTTTTGCAGTTAATGTCTACTATCTGCAACAGTATATCTGCTGCACTGTTCAGCTCGTCGGCCGTGCGTTCATCGCTCATTACCGACACGCCGATAATAACATCGGCTCCCATTTGGCGTGCTATATCGGCAGGATAATTGTTGCGCAGACCTCCATCCACCAGTACCATGCTATCTTTCCTTACTGGAGCAAACACGCCTGGTATGGCCATGCTGGCGCGCATAGCCGTAGACAGGTAGCCACTGTGAAACACATACTCGGTATTGGTAACAATATCTGTGGCCACACAGGCAAATGGAACAGGCAGCTTGCCAAAGTCTATGGAGTCGTGATACCCCATGGTAAGCCTTGAAAACAGTTTGGAAAGATTGGTTCCTACTATCAATCCGCCAGACTTCAAGGGCTTATGGGGCGTAAAAGCCAATGGACGGCTCAGAAGATAGGTGCGCTGATGCGCCCGCTCTTCAAGGCTCTGCCCGTAAGACTGCACGCGATCTGACAGCAGCAGGTTCCAGTCTTGGTGGCGCACCAACGAGTCGAGAGTGGTGGCATCGTAACCTATTGCATACAGTCCGCCCACCAATGCTCCCATAGAAGTGCCCGTAACAATGTCAACGGGAATTCCTGCCCGCTCCAGAACCTTGAGCACTCCCACATGAGCTGTGCCCTTGGCACCACCGCCACTGAGCACTACCGCCACTCGCGGACGATGAGTGCCGACAGAGAAAGCAGGTGCTGCAAGGCTCCACAACAGAGCGATACAAGCAGCTATTACATATCGTGCGGCATGTTTCATAAGAGTTTTGGCATAAAGAAACGGCAAGCGGTAAGCAGCCTGTCAGGCGTTCAAGTCATGATTGAAGAAGCGGTGCTCAGCCAACTTCTCATACTTGGTGCCCGGCATACCATAGTTGGCATAAGGATAAATGCTGATGCCTCCACGGGGCGTAAAGATGCCTGTAACCTCTATATACTTAGGTTGCATCAGCTTTACAAGGTCTTTCATAATGATGTTTACACAGTCTTCATGAAAGTCGCCATGGTTTCTGAAGCTAAAGAGATACAGCTTTAAGCTCTTGCTCTCTACCATACGCTCTGCCGGTATATACTGTATGCGTATTTCGGCAAAGTCGGGCTGACCTGTAATAGGACAGAGAGAGGTAAACTCCGGGCAGTTAAAGCGCACCCAATAGTCATTGTCAGGATGCTTGTTGACAAATGTTTCAAGCACCTCCGGTGCATAATCCATACTGTATCTGGTCTTTGCTCCCAATAATTTCAGACCTTCGTCTTTTCTGTTTTCGCTGTTCATTGTATTGTATTTGTTTGTCGGTGAATCATGACTGCTATGCTCCATGCCTTCAACAAAGCCCATATAGCCATGCTTAATCACAATAAAAAAAGAAACAATAAGTAGTATCTTTAGGCAAGCAAGTGTCTTAGGCAGGCAGATACGGCACCCTTTTGCCTATTCATACCCAGCAAAAGGGTTGCCCTATACCTAAAGATTAAGAATCTTGAGCACATTATAGTCTACCCCATTGTCGTAGACATCGGTTCCTTCATAACGCTTTGTCTTGTTCACTATTTTAATAGTAATGGGCAAAACGATAATCTCATACACTGTCTTCAGCAGTATCTGAGAGCCTATCAGCCAGGGTAGTTCTGAAGTAGGCACCACGCCTCCCAATGCCAGAGGAAAGAAGATAACTGAATCGGCAGCCTCGCCAAACACCGTACTCAAAACCGCACGGAGCGAGAAATTCTTGCCTCCAGAGCTTATCTTCATGCGACTCATCACATAAGCATTGATAAACGAGCCTACCAAGAATGCCAAAAAAGAGGCCGCTGCTATACGAGGTGCCAAGCCAAACACAGCATGAAAACCTGCATCATTATGCCAATAGGGTGCTCCTGGCACAGCATCGGCCAATGCACCGAACATGACAAAGAGGAAATTCATGGCAAAACCCAACCAGATAAGCAAGCGAGCCTTGCGATAGCCCCAAACCTCACACACACAATCATTGATGATGTAAGATACCGGAAAGACCAGCAAGCCACCTGTTATACTGATAGGACCTAACGCTATTTGCTTTGTTTCCAACACGTTTGCAGTAATCAAGCAAACGCAAAAGAGTATGCTGAAAAGCATAAACAGCACACTCACCTGTTGTTTATTACTCGTCATAAATCTTGTTTTTTAAGAGGTTTACCAAGCACTCTGTAGTAAAATATGCGTGCAAAATTACGCATTTATCACATAATAAGCAAGTCAAGAGGGGGCTTTTTCACTGTTTTTGCGTATTTTTGCAATGCTTTTGGCGTGCAATAGCTATGCAATCGGATACTGATAGCTATGCAACGGCCCCATAAAAGCCACTGACAACACTTATTGTATCACTCTTATCAATATTCAGAAACATGATGGAACCAGGACTTACCCATACCAGTCAAACCACCGTATCACAACAAAATACAGCCATCAGCCTTGGATCTGGCGACATACCTGTATTGGCTACGCCTGCCATGTTGGCACTAATGGAAAACGCTGCCATGTTAGCGGTGGCACCACAACTGCCTGAAGGCAGCACCACCGTGGGTGGACAGATTGCCTCTTCGCACCTGAAGCCATCGCCTATAGGAGCTACCGTTACTGCCACTGCTACGCTGGAGAAGGTAGACGGGCGCAAACTCTACTTTAAAGTGGCAGCACATCAAGGCGACACTGTTATCGGAGAGGGCACGCACCTCAGATTTGTCGTTGACAGAGAGTGTTTTCTTTCCAAATTGTAAGAAGCACTTGGCAAAACTCATAATGTGGCTTCTCATGACCGCTATGACGGCTTTGGATGACGAGAGGTACACTTTATAACGTAGAAAGTCCTGACAGCAAGAATTATTTTAGCATCTTGCTGTCAGGACTTTTTGTATTTATGCTTCACCCATTGAAGCCTTTCATAAAGGCATCAGGCAAACAAATGGTCTATATCTTGCTGCTTCATGATGCTGATAATAAGCTTCCCGTCAGGAGCATAATTTACATTTGAGCATGCCAACAGCTCGTTAACAAGATTCTCCATCTCTGCATTGCTGAGCACCTGGCCATAAGGTATGGCAGCACTCTTGGCCATCTGCAAAGCTATCTTGTGGTGTATATCGGCACCAACAGCCCGGTTGCCATCCGCAGAATCGTCAATAATATTTTTCAGCAATATGGAAATATTGACGCCTTCAAGACCTGCCGGCACCCCATTGACAGAGTAACTGCCACTGCCAAGAGACGTAATCTCAAAGCCAAGGCCATGCAACTGTTCCATCATCTGCTCCAACGTTGTAGCTTCATTGGGCGAGAACTGCAACAATTCGGGGAAAAGCATCTTCTGGGAAACACCCGTATGACCCGACATCTGAGCTAAATAGCGCTCATAAAGCACACGCTCATGAGCCCTGAACTGGTCGATAAACATCAGCCCCGACTTTACTGCAGTAAGGATATATTTGCCTTTATACTGGTAGTGGGCAGGCGACTTTTCTTCTGCTACCTCCGGTATTGCTGTATCACTGGCCTTGCTTGTAAAAATAGTTGGCTCCTCAGCAGCAGGTTCTTCGGGCATAAAGGTCTGCTCAACGGGAGCTGATTGCACCCCCGCATACAGGCTTTCCCACGAGTCTGGCGATGCTGTCTTAGGAACAGAAGGTCGTGGGGCTGGTTCATTAAAGGGATTGTAACTGGGATTAAACTCCACTTTTGGGGCCTCGCTAAATGATGCCGAAGCGTCAAATACAGGAATATCAGGCTTGCCCTCGGTATCAAAATCAATGGAAGGCACATCATTGAACCTGCCTATCGAGTCTTTAACAGCTGCCATAAGGATTTGCCAAATGGTCTGTTCGTTCTCAAACTTTATCTCTGTTTTTGTGGGATGGATGTTTACATCTATATCTTCAGGATTGACATCAAAGTAAATAAAGTAAGGCACTTGCTCGCCTAAAGGTATCAATCGCTCAAAAGCAGCCAGTACAGCTTTATGAAAATAAGGATGCTTCATATAGCGGCCATTCACAAAGAAGTACTGATGTGGTGTCTTCTTGCGTGCCGATTCGGGCTTGCCTACAAAGCCTTTGAGCTTGCATACAGAGGTTTCAACGCCTACGGGCAGCAAATCATGATTAAGGCGCTTGCCAAATACATCAACAATACGTTGCCTTAGACTGCCCTTCTTGAGGTTAAACATCTCTACACCATTGCTGTGAAAGGTGAAATTAATGTTGGGATAGACCAATACGATGCGCTCAAACGCAGAAAGGATATTGTTGAGTTCAGTGGAATTTGACTTGAGAAACTTGCGCCGGGCAGGCACATTGAAGAATAAATTCTCTACCATAAAGTTGCTGCCCACAGGGCAAGATACCGGCTCCTGAGCCGTAATCTTAGAACCCGCCAACGATATTTGGGTGCCGATATCATCGGTAGCAGTACGCGTTTTCAGTTCTACCTGCGCCACAGCAGCTATAGAAGCCAGTGCCTCTCCACGGAAACCCATTGTGTGAAGTTCAAAAAGGTCACTGGCATTGCGTATCTTTGAGGTGGCATGCCGTTCGAAAGAAAGGCGTGCATCGGTCTCAGACATGCCCTTTCCATTGTCTATTACTTGAATAGAAGTGCGGCCTGCATCTACCACCAGCACGTTAATGGTAGTGGCATCAGCATCCACAGAGTTTTCTACAAGCTCCTTAATGACAGACGCGGGGCGCTGTATCACCTCGCCAGCCGCTATCTGATTGGCCACTGAATCTGGCAACAGTTGTATTACATCACTCATAATCCGATTTTATAAGTTAGCTTCTTGTTTTTCAATTAACAGGTATTCTATGCCCCACTGCAATGCTTTCAATCATTACATGAGGTGTTTGTATCGTTCAGTTGCATGACAATTGCTGTATACGGCACCGCATTGACAATCGCTACACAATGACATTGCACCACAAAAACAATGCCTATATCATGCAAAAGCAACAATATCTCAAAGTGTCAGCAGCATTCGCCACAGAGCGACAAGCACAACCAGCAAAACGACTATTACGCCGAAGTTAAGCATAAGCCGTCCAGACTGTCTCCGCTCGCTATAACGCTTGGCATACTTTGTAGCGTTCAAGAATTGCCCTTTAAGGCGTTCATGATGGTCTGAAGCAGAGGATGACAGCCCCAACTCTTGCCGAGCACGGTTCTCTAGCTCTGCCATTCGTTCCTTTTTACTGTCTACATAGATATAGTTATGATGGAAACCACGTGGTTGACGCTGCTTAAACAATGACATATTTCTGATAAATCGTTAAGTGTTAAACATATTTCAACAGCACAACACCCATAAAGTTCGATTTAGGAAACCATAGGGTTACAGATCAAAAACCATAGGGCTACGATTCAAAAACCATAGGGCTACAGTTCGGAAACCATAGGGTTACTTACTTGCTGCTGTTTTATTGGTATTCGGCAACTTTGCCTCTGAAAGCCGAGTGTTGGCAACAGGCTTGGTCGTCGCATCTTTTTTCCCGGTCTTGCCGGTAGCGGCAGACGCAACGGATGAATGTTTTTGCTGCGCTGAAACATTCGTCTGCCCACCATTGCTCTCTGCAACAACATTGTCAGATGATATCACTTGTAACGGTGCCGCACGCCGCTGACGCGCTTTCAGCTCAGTTCCGCTCTTTTTGCCTCGCCATACAAAGATGTCATCTTTATCAAGCGGACGTATATAATCAAACCATTCAAAAGACGGCAACTTGTCTTTCCCAGGCGGAACTTGCGTGATTGGATACATGACAGAAGTCTGCTTACACGTCCAAATGCGCTCTAACTGCCTGTTCTTAAGAAACATTCGCATTGTGTCTGTCTCAAGGTTGAGCATAGATATAAGCGAACTGTCTTTGCTGTCTTGCATATAATAGACTGTCTGCACATTGCCGATAGCCTCATTTCGTCTGATTTCGCCCTTGTCAAAAAAGGCATACATATTGCGGGCAGCTATCTGATTGTAGTGTGCCGAGTCTGGAAGTAATTCTACAGAGAGAGCCTGATTCTCTACATGAGCGCGGTCTATGGTAGAGTCTTTCATATATACCCGGATGATTTCGCCCAAGATTTGACGATTGGCATTCCACGCAATAGGGTCTTTGTACATCGTCATGCAAGAATCTTTCGTATTATACACCAACGAATCACACACGGCTTGAATGTCCGTGCGATAGGCTCTCACCTTATTATAGCAGTGCACCTTGCGCCATACCGAATCGGTATTGATATTATAAGTGTATACTTTCATGGTGTCGGAATGCATGTAGAGGGTGTCCTTTTGCGAGTAATCAATCATCAAAGGATTGTTGGTGGCAAAGGCAAAACCTGTCTTCTCATTATACCAAAAATAGTTACACTTGAGCTGGTTCTTGTTTACGGCATCGGTATAGATTACATTCCGGAAGCCCTGGCTGATGCCTTTCTTGTCGTCATGATACAGACTGTCGCCTATAATCTCGCGCCCTTGGTTTACAAGTTTGGAGCGACCATACAACCGGGCATAATCCTTACTGGTGTCGTAATAGCCCTTTGAGGTATAAATAGTGCTCTTGCCAGACACCACTTTGGATGGACCCACGATATGTGCCATTGATGTTTTGGTGTCATAATGCAGTGTATCGGTGGTAAGTACGAACTTCGGATTACGCAGTTTTACGCTATAATTAAAGATAGCCTCACGCGATTCCGTGTCGTATTCGCCCCAATCGGCCACCAATACGTTTCGCTTGTCCACCATCTTGCCGCCTTCAAAGAAATAGCCAATGCCGTACAGACGGTCGTAGTTCAAGCTATCGGTATAAAGCGTTGTACCCCTATGCCGCAGCACCACATTGTACCGGGCTTCCGCCATCTGGTCTGTGCCATCGTAAAAAGCGTAGTTGCAAGTCAACGAAAGGGTGTCGCCTTGCAGCATTTTGACGTGTCCAAAAGCCTTGAAGGAGTTGGATTCCTGATAGAAATAAGCACTGTCGCATGTCAATCGGGCACCACTGTGCCTAAAAGATACATGACCATTCAATATCTGAGCGGTGGGGTTCAAGCCAAACTGGTCGTACCTTAATCTGTCGGCATGTTCCAAATACACGCGCTCCGCAGTCTTCGGGCGTTTCCTTTTGCGTAAAATCTGCCGTGAAGAGACCACACAAAGCCCAAACAGGCATAGGATAATCACCAAGAAAATCCTATGCCCGTTCAGCATGTTTTTTATGTTTTTGTTTATTGTCATGAATAATAATAGGTAGTTGCATGGGCACACACAATGGCACAACGTGCATCGACAGTCTCTTCATACAGCACTGCTACCATGAAAGAAGTGCCTCTGCTGCCACTGCATATCAGCCTTCTGTGCTACTGTTTTACCCAACCTTTATACTCAAAATCGCAGTTTTTATAGCGGTCGTTGATGCGTATATAGGTATTCTTTATCTTTTGTGCTATCCATTCTTTAATGTAGTCCTCTTTGCGCTTAGCCAATACCACGTCTTTCATTACCTGAAAGTCTTCGGTAATAGTGGCGCGATGGGTATCCACACGGCTCTTGAGCTTTACGATAGCACATACATTTTTGCCTTTGCTGTTCACCATCTGAAAGGCTGATGACACCTCACCCACCTTTAAAGTGTCTACCACTTTAGCCACTTCTGCCGGCAAGTCCTGCATACGGAACTTACTTGTTCGTCCGGTTTCTGAAGCATTTGCCATCAGTCCATGATTGTTACGCGTATCCTTATCATCAGAGATAAGCGATGCTGCCTCTTCAAATGTGAATCTCTTTTCACGCAGTTGCATAGCCAAAGAGTCCAATTGCCCAGTGGCTTTTTCTATCGCTGCCTGTGTAATATGTGGCTTCAGCAAGATGTGGCGCAACTTGATACGGTCGCCACGACGGTCTATCAGCTGTATGATATGATAGCCATACTCAGACTCTACAATCTTTGATATCTTCTTAGGGTCGGTAAGATTGAAGGCTACATTGGCAAAAGCGGGGTCCAAGACGCCACGACCTACATAGTCGCCAAGCTCTCCTCCATTACGTGCAGAGCCAGGATCTTCTGAATACAGGCGCGCAAGCGTAGCAAAAGAGGTTTCTCCTTTGTTCACACGTTCGGTAAAGTCGCGCAGTTGGTTCTTGATGCGATCCACCTCAGCTTGCTCCACTTTAGGAGTACGGGTAATGATTTCCACCTCTACTTCGGTAGGAACCACGGGTACACTGTCTGCAGGCAGGTTGTTGAAATACTTGCGTACATCGGCAGGTGATACGGTAATGTCCTTTACCAGCTCCTGCTTCTCGCGCTGAATGAGCTGTTGGTTGCGGAACTCATCGTGCAACTGCTGGCGCAATTGCGTAATGCTCATGCGCTTGTATTCCTCCAACTTCTCCTTACCGTTAGCCTTCTGTATCCAAAAGTTGATTTGTCCGTCAACGCTTTGCGCCACTTCCGCTTCGGTAACTTTGATACTGTCGAGTTCCGCTTGATGCAAAAACAGTTTTGAAACTGCCAACTGTTCCGGTATCGTACAGTCGGGGTCTCCTTTCCATTTCATGCCTTCAGCCTCGCCTTGCAGTCGTGCAGCTTCCACATCAGACCTTAATATGGCTTCATCGCCTACCACCCATATTACCTCATCAATGATACTGGCAGGGTCAGGAGCCTCTGTTGAATCCACCTTATGAGCTACAGAGTCGGCTTCAGCTGCTGTATCTGTATTACGAAAGAGAGCAGGGCGGGCACTGACACTGGCCAAGAAAGCCAATGAAGCTGCACACCAGAGAGCTGTCTTGCTTGTTAATTTCATTATTTATGATTGTTTACTGTTTTCAATACATCTTGATACACCTCTACGGGGTATTTCTTTCTCAAGTCTGCTACCCAATTCTTCTCCAGCTGCTCTTGGTAATCAGCGGTTACTTGTCCGCGCACATCTTCATAGCTATCGGGCTTTTTCTTGAGCAGCTTGCCGTAAACAGCATCAATAGGGAAGCCTTTTATCTGATTCACGGTAGTGTCTTTTTTGAACACCATCTTGTCGATGAATGCGTTATCGCCTTTCTTGAAGATGCCTTTTTCTACACGAATGCGCAGTACAGAGTCGTTATTGAAAGTGGCACGCAACTTGTCTGCCCACTTGTCAAAAGCTATACCTTTCACGCAGTTCCTTACTGCGTCTACATCTTCTTTGTTCTTTACGTGGTAAGCCATGCCTTTATAGCGTGGTTCTGTCCAGTAATATTTCTTCTTGTTGCGGTCAAAATAGTTTTTAAGTCCTGCTTCATCTTTAGCAGCTTTGTCCCACACTACTCTATTGCTGATTTCATACAGCAGCAATCCGTCATGGTATTCACGGATAAGGTTCTTCAAAGCAGGGTCGTTAGCCGCCATTTCATCGGCTTTCTTGGTCAGCAAGCTTTCCTTTGTTTCTTTGCCATCAGAAGCTTTTACCAATGAATCGAGCTTTTGGTCGGCAATGCGCTCGCGCAAGCCACGCATCTCTATAAACTTGACAATGCTGTTTTTCAACGAGTCAAACGGCTCTAACTGCTTGCGCTCCAGCACTTTGATGATATGATAGCCCACGGGCGAGAGCACAGGCTTGCTTATCTCGCCTGGCTTTAAGGCGTAAGCCGTTGTCTCAAACTCCTTGAGTGTGCGCCCTGGTTGTATCCAACCTATCACGCCTCCATTGCGGGCAGAACCCGGATCTTGCGAGTATTTCTTTGCCATTTCGGCAAAATCGGCACCTTTCAGCAGTGCATTGTAGATAGAGTCGGCACGCAGACGTGCCTGCTCTTGCTTCTCTTTTGAAGCTTTTTGCTCCAAATACATCAGTATATGGGCTGGTTTCACGAGTCCCTTAGGGCCTATCTGGTCTTTTGTTTGCTGATAAATCTTATGCGCTTCTGCCAATACATCTGCACTATCCACAAAAGCCGGACGTATCTGCTGGTCTCTATACATGTAGAACTCTTTCTTGAAAGAGCTCAAGGTGTCGAGTTTTGCATCATAAGCCGCAGCCACTTTCAACTTGTAGTTGATAAAGAGGTCTACATATTGGTCTACGGTTTTCTTGTCTATTACGTCATCAGAGTTGTTCTTGTTGTAAGAATATTCAAACTCAGAGCGTGTTACGGGCACACCGTTGATTTTCATCACTACCGGGTCTGAACTTTGAGCATGGGCCATGCTTACACTAACAAGCATGACAGCAAACATATTAAGGAACTTCATATTGCCTTTCTATTATATATAATAAGTCAATAATCGGGGCTCAAGGCTTGAGCCCCGATTGATGTATTAGTCTTTTGATACTACTCAGGACGAGAATAGTTAGGAGCCTCACTGGTGATAGATATATCATGAGGATGGCTCTCCAACACACCTGCATTGGTGATACGCACAAATTTGGCATTGTGAAGCTCGTCGATAGTGTGTGCTCCGCAATAGCCCATACCTGAGCGCAAGCCACCTACCAGCTGGTAAATAACCTCTTGCAGTGTGCCTTTGTAAGGTACACGTCCTGCAATACCTTCCGGCACGAGCTTCTTGACGTCCTTGGTACCGGCCTGGAAATAGCGGTCTTTTGAGCCGTTTTCCATAGCCTCAAGGCTACCCATGCCACGGTAGCTCTTAAACTTACGGCCGTTGAAGATAATGGTATCGCCAGGGCTTTCTTCGGTTCCTGCTACAAGCGAACCTATCATTACGCTGTATCCCCCTGCTGCCAATGCCTTTACCACATCGCCGGAATAGCGCAAACCGCCATCGGCTATCAGCGGCACATTGGTATCTTTCAGTGCGCAAGCTACATCGTAAACAGCGCTCAACTGTGGCACACCTACACCTGCTACCACACGTGTGGTACAGATACTACCGGGACCTATACCTACCTTAACGGCATCGGCGCCATTCTCTACCAGCAGTTTGGCTGCCGCACCTGTGGCTACATTACCTACCACAATGTCTACATTAGGGAATGCAGCCTTAGCCTCAACGAGCTTTTCAACTACATATTTGGAATGGCCATGGGCTGTATCTATCACGATAGCGTCAGCTCCTGCATTGACAAGTGCCTGCATACGGTCAAGTGTATCTGCTGTTACGCCTACACCTGCAGCCACACGCAGACGACCTTTGTCGTCTTTGCAAGCCATTGGTTTGTCTTTGGCTTTGGTTATATCCTTATAGGTAATCAAGCCTACAAGCTTGTTGTCATTGTCTACTACCGGCAACTTTTCAATCTTGTTCTCCTGCAAGATATGGGCAGCAGCTGCAAGATCGGTCTTGATATGAGTAGTAACAAGATTCTCGCTGGTCATCACTTCGTCTATCTTGCGGTCTGCCTGGCGTTCAAAGCGCAGGTCTCTATTGGTAACGATACCTACCAAATGGTTCTCGTTGTCCACCACTGGTATACCGCCAATATGGTATTCTGCCATGATGTCAAGAGCCTCGCGCACGGTTGAACCGCGACGAATGGTAACAGGATCATAAATCATACCATTCTCGGCACGCTTTACAATAGCCACTTGACGGGCCTGCTCTTCAATGGACATATTCTTGTGGATAACGCCGATACCGCCCTCTCGTGCTATGGCAATGGCCATGGCCGACTCTGTAACGGTGTCCATGGCTGCCGTTACAAAAGGCACATTCAAGCTGATGTTGCGTGAAAACCTGGTTTTTAACTCTACCGTCTTAGGCAGTACTTCTGAATAAGCTGGGATTAAAAGGACGTCGTCAAAGGTCAGACCGTCCATCACAATTTTATCTGCAACAAATGATGACATATATTATTTTGAAATTTATTGCGTGCAAATTTAGCAAAAATTTTCCATTCATTCTATTGCTTCGCTGCATTTTCTTTTATTATTAATGCTATTTAACGTCATATATTTCATTTGTAACGACTAATCAACCACAGGGCTTTCCTTATGCTATTTCATCATTCCCTGTGCATACATATAATAAAGGTACGCGCGCGAAAAGCAGCTGTTTGCACAGAGTGCAAGCCCTGCCGCAAAGCTGTCAGAAGCAACAGCACTGTTATCGGTAGCCAATAGCAGTGCTATCAGCTTCCAATAACGGTGTAATCGGAAACTAATAGCGCTGCAATCGGAGGCTGATTGCAGCGCTATTGACAAGTTACTCATTTTCAATGAATTATACAGTTTTATCGTCTATTTCAAGCAAAAGGCTGGACTAAGCATCTGTCATGATGCCCGTCCAGCCCTTCTTACATGTAAGATACAAATGTTTCGGTGAGCTACTCCTCGCCTATTGTCTCTTTAATGCCGAACACTGCCACAGCTCCCACTGCCAACAGCACGCCTGCCACCAACATCATGTTGCACTGATGGCTGCCCACAAGGTTCAGCATCACACCGCCAAAAGCTGCAGCTACAATCTGAGGTATGCAGATAGTACCGTTAAACAAGCCCAAATAAGTGCCTATATGGTCGCCGTTGAGCGCATTGGTAACAATGGTAAAAGGCATGGCAAGCATAGCTGCCCAGGCGCAACCTATGAGCAGATAGGACACAAAGAGCATATACTGGTCGTGAACATAAGGTATCGTCAAGAAACCGATGCCGCCCAACAGCAGGCTCAGCGCATAGGCTATCTTATGGTTGGAGAAGCGAGGCAGCACCACTGCCCATGCCACACTGCCGACAGCTTGCACGGCAAAGAGTATGCCCACCCAGTTGCCGGCAGCCTGATAAGCGCCCGACGATGGGTCAGTAGTCTGCCAACAGGTTTCGGCTATGGCACCATTGGTATAATTCCACATATACAAGAACGCTGCCCAGCAGAAGAACTGCACCAGTCCTACCGTCCAAAATACCTTGGGAGCACGGCGCAACAGCTGCACCAAAGACACCTTTTCTTCGCTCTTTTTCTCACTGATGCCATGATACTCGGCATACTCCTTAGGAGGCATCTCCTTCACCTTGGCAGTGGTATAGACAACACACAGAATAAGAATGGCGGCACCTATATAGAAAGAATATATCACCGAGTCGGGCACTACGCCTTGAGGGGCCACATTGCTGATGCCCAATGCGGTAAACAGAAAGGGGAATACATAGCCTGCCAGCGAACCTGCATTGCACAAGAAGCTCTGTATGGAATAGGCCAAGCCCTTCTGCTGCTCGTTCACCATGTCGCCTACCAGCATTTTGAAGGGCTGCATGGCCATATTGATGCTGGTGTCAAGAAACATCAGCGACACCAGACCGAAAGTCATGGCAGTAGACACCGCCATGCCAAAAGAGCCGGCATTAGGCAGCAGACACATGACCAGCACAGCCACCAAAGCACCCACAAAGAGGTAAGGTATGCGCCTGCCAAAGCGGCACCACGTATTGTCGCTCAGGCTGCCCACTATGGGTTGGACAATGATTCCCATAAGCGGAGGCAATATCCAGAAGTAACTCAAGCTGTGAGGGTCTGCCCCTATGGTTGAAAAAATACGGCTGATGTTGGCACTCTGCAGCGCATACGCTATCTGCACGCCAAAGAATCCAAAACTGATATTCCAGAGTTTCATAAAACTCAGGTCTGGTTTTTTCTTTAAATTAGTGTTCATTTGTTTAAGGTATATTGTTTGTTTTCATTGATTGTCCGCATCTGCTGCATACTGTCTGTCAGGCTATCGGGTCGTTCCTCTTACGATAAGCCGTGTGCGCACCACGCGCTTTTCCACCTTGTCTTTAGGCACCAAGCCTTCTATCTTGTCAATCAAGATGTCCGCAGCCTGTCGCCCTACCTCCACGCCACGCTGCTCCACAGTGGTAAGCATAGGGTCGCAGGCTATGGCACGCTGCCCGTTCGTAAATCCGCAGATAGATATATCATCAGGAACACTGAGTCCTAAGCGCTTGGCTGTAAACAAGATGCCGATAGCCGTGTCGTCATTTACGGCAAAGAAAGCATCTGGTCTGTTCTCCATAGCCAACACTTCGGGAGTGATACGCTCTGCATCCTCGCGGTTGTCGCATATCTTCACCAAGCTTGCATCTGGCTTCAAGCCATTCTTGAGCAGTGCATCACGGTAGCCGTTATAGCGGTTCTTGGATATTTCAAGTTTCATGGGCGAGCTGTAGAAAGCTATACAGCGGCAACCTGTCTTGATGAGATAGTCTACCGCTGCGTATGAACCTGTATAGTCGTCTACCGTTACCCTGCTGGCATTAACACCCGTACATATGCGGTCGTAGAACACCAACGGCACGCCCTTGGCTATCAGTTTCTCGAAATGTTCATAGTGGGTGGTGTCTTTGGCTTGCGATACGATAATGCCGCACACCTGGTTTTCATAAAACGAACGGCAGATGTCCACCTCTCGCTCATACTGTTCGTTGCTCTGGGCCACCATCAACCGGTAACCATGCTTGAGGGCCTCATCTTCAATACCGCTCAATACGGAAGAAAAATAGAAATGGGTAAACTGCGGAATGACAACACCTATCACCTTGATAGCACGCCTACTGCGCAACGACTCTGCCATGATGTTGGGACTGAAGCCGTGTTCACGGGCATACTGCTGTATCTCCTTGCGGCGAGCTTCGCTTATCCGCGAACTGTCGTTCAATGCTCTTGACACAGTAGCAATAGACACGCCGAAATGCCGGGCAATGTCTTTCATTGTAGTAGGTGTATGGTTATCAGACATCATTCTAATTTTGTTTTTCTAAAATCACGGACTACTGATACAACGGTTACATCAGTAACTTTATTGCACAAGCCATTGGGCAATAACTCACTGCTGCAAAACCGTTTGCCTGTCTGCACATTCATATTGCATAGCTTCACAATGCAAAAATAGGAAAAACAGTGCAAACAGCTTTTACACCTTATTATATTTATGAATATTATCTATGCAAACGTTTACACACCTCTTTGCTTAGATTTCCGTTGAAAAAAAATAAAGTATCTTAACTCGTATTACTTTTGCATCTGAAACATCTGACCTTAATGAAGCAAATGCACTTAAAACTGAATAAAACACAGTGATATACCTGAAATACAAGGACTATTACCTTCGCAATAGCTATCAAACTGTCAAGAAACATAATACAATATCAATTAATAGTTAACTTTAAAACGCAAGAAAATGAAGCAAGTAAGAGTGAAAGCCTCTATGAGGATAATGGGCCTGTTGCTTGGCCTTTTCCTCTCAATTTGTGCCTTTGCACAGAACACGGGTTCCCTGCAAGGACATGTCAAGGATGCTTCTGGTGAAGCAGTCATCGGTGCCACGGTCCGTGTTGCAGGACAGAGCAACGGTGTTATCACCGACATCGACGGTAACTTTACTATCAAAGCCAAACACGGCGACAAACTACAGATTACCTTTATCGGCTATAAAACACAGGAAGTAGCTGCTAAGCAGGGAGTGGTCGTTACACTTGAAGACGACTCCCAAGTGCTCGACAATGTGGTAGTCATCGGTTACGGCGTTGCCAAAAAGACCGACTTGACAGGTTCCGTTACTGCCATGAAGCCAGATTCAAAGAACAAAGGTCTCGTAGTAAACCCGCAAGATATGATTCAAGGCAAGATTGCCGGTGTCAACATCATCAGCAATGACGGTGCTCCTGGCTCCGGTGCACAGATCAGAGTGCGTGGCGGTTCATCACTCAACGCATCCAACGACCCGCTTATCGTTATCGACGGATTGGCTATGGACAACGATGGCGTAAAGGGATTGGCCAACCCCTTGGCCATGGTTAACCCACAAGACATCGAGTCTTTCAGTGTCTTGAAAGACGCATCAGCCACTGCTATCTACGGTTCTCGCGGTTCTAATGGTGTCATTATCATCACAACCAAAAAGGGACGCAAAGGACAAGCGCCACAAGTGTCATACAACGGTTCGCTCACCGTTAGCAACAAGCGCAAGACACTCGACCTGCTCAATGGCGATGAATACCGTGCTCTCATTGAAAAAATGTACGGCACAGAAAGCGATGCCTATCGTGCACTGGGTACAGCCAACACTGACTGGCAGGACGAAATATACCGCACAGCCGTGAGCCACGACCATAACGTTACCGTTTCCGGTGCTACCAAGAATCTCCCTTACCGTGTATCAGTAGGCTATACAGACCAACAGGGTATCTTGAAGACATCAGATTTCCAGCGTGTTACTGCTGCTCTCAACCTCAACCCCTCTTTCCTCAACGACCACCTTACCATGAACTTGAACGGAAAGGGTATGTATGCCAAATCCAATTTTCCCAATGGCGATGCCATCAGCAATGCCATGAGGATGGACCCTACACAGAGCCCATACGGCTATACCTCTGCTTATCACAAAGCACTGTTGGGCAACGACCTCGCTACCATGGAAAGAGCATTCGGCGGATTCTTTGAATGGACACAATCAGGCTCTGCCTTGAACGACCCACAATGGCCGTACACACTTAACAACAATGCGCCTAAAAACCCGTTGGCTGTACTTGCATACAGTGGCGAAACAGCCTACAGCCGTTCATTTGTGGGCAGTGCAGATGTCAACTACAAGGTACACGGATTCGAAGATCTGCGCTTGCACCTCACTCTCGGTGCAGACATATCCAAAGGTAGACAAGCCCGCAACATCTCTGGAGCATCACCCAACTATATCTACTACGGCTCTTACGGAGGCGAAGACGTGCTCAAACGCAACCTCTCTCTGAGCACATACGCACAGTATTACAAGGATATTACCAAACAGCATCATTTCGACATCATGGCTGGTTATGAATGGCAGCACTTCTGGAAGAGTACCCAAAACGATTACGTAGGCTACTATGCCGACACCAATACAGAGCATCCGGGTGAAGCTCGCCCACATACACCATACAGACAAAAGGTGGAAAGCTATCTGGTTTCATTCTTCGGACGCGCCAACTACTCATTTGCAGACCGCTACTTCCTGACAGCTACCGTGCGCGATGACGGTACTTCACGCTTCAAAAACCACTGGGCATGGTTTCCTTCATTTGCTTTTGCATGGAAATTAAAGGAAGAGGCTTTACTCAAAAACACCGACTGGCTCTCTGACTTGAAGCTTCGCTTGGGTTACGGAAAGACCGGCCAGCAGGCTGGAGACAAGATAGCTACTTACAACTGGTTCCCGACCTACTCTACCAACACTGGTACAGACAGCTTCTATCCTGTTACCGGCAATGGCGTTCTGTATCGTCCGGACAACTATACACCTGACTTGAAGTGGGAAACCACCACTACTTACAACGTAGGTCTTGACTTCGGCTTCTGCAACCAGCGACTGACCGGTAGTGTAGACTATTACTATCGCAAGACCAACGACTTGCTTAACTATGCGCCAACAGCCGCCATGTCGGCTTACCGCAACCAAGCATGGCAAAACATCGGCTCTTTGAAGAACACCGGTGTAGAGCTCGCACTCGACTGGAAAGCCATACAGACCAAAGACCTCTATTGGACTATCAGCTACAACGTAACTTACAACAAGAACGAAATTACCGACTTGAACGGCGTTTCGTCTTCCGGTTCACCCGTAGCCAATACTGATGTAAAAGTAGGTGATGGCACCGGAGCCATGTTTGAATACTATCAAGTAGGCTATCCAACCAATGCTTTCTGGGTGTTCCAGCAGGTATACGACAAGAATGGCAATCCTATTGAAGGCTGTGTCGTAGACCGCGACGGCGACGGAAGCATCACCGACAACGACCGTTACTTCTACAAGAAGCCTTCACCTGATGTTACCATGGGCTTGTCTTCACGTCTGGAGTACAAGAATTGGGACCTCGGCGTATCATTCAGAGCCAGCTTTGGCAACTATGTATTCAACGGAGTAGAGGCCGACAACTGCAATATGAGCTACGGAACGGTATGGAGCAACTCTCTAAACTGCCTTACCAACCGTCTGAAATCAGTGGTAGACCGCAACTGGCAGAGTGGTGAGAACACCGCAAAGCTGTCTGATTACTACATACAGAATGCTTCGTTCCTGAAGTGTGACAACATAACATTGGGCTATAGCTTTGCAAACCTCTTCAAAGCAGGTTACTGGCACGGACTGTCAGGCCGCATCTACGGCACTGTTTCCAATGTATTCACCATTACAAAATACAAAGGCATTGACCCTGAAATCAACAACGGATTTGACAACAACTCTTATCCACGTCCCATTTCATTCATTGTCGGGCTTAACTTGAACTTCTAATTCAGTATAAAAGGATAATTATCATGAAAAAAATATATAAGTTAGTTCCTGTTGTCGCTATGGCTTTGGCCTTAAGCTTCACATCAACTTCATGTGTGGGCGACCTTGACGTTACCCCTATTGACCCTAACTTGAGTCTCGATCTTGACCCAGACGGCCTGTTCAACCTTACCACTGACGAGGCCATGTGTTGCTGGCTCGACAATGAGGGTATACCGGGCTTTAACACCAACGACTACAGTGCTTCCAACCCTATGATAAAGGGCTTCTATGCCCGCTTGACCACAGGTATAGCCTACTGCAACCAATATATCAGTGTTGCTGGCGACAAAGACAAGCAGAAGACTGCCGAGATTCGCTTCCTCCGCGCATTCTATTACAGCCTGTTGACCGACGCTTTCGGCAATATTCCATTTACTACGACTCCTATGACGAAGCCGGAACGTTACACTCGTGCGCAAGCTTATGAGTTTATCGTCAACGAGCTCAAAGAGATTGAGCCTGATTTGGCTGAAGCCAAGCCAAAACTGTCTACTGATGCCAACTACGGCCGTGTGGACAAGGCTGCAGACTGGTTGCTGCTTTCACGCCTATACCTTAACGCCAAGGTTTATACAGGAAAGGAAGAATGGCAGAATGCGAGTCTTTACGCCAAGAAAGTGATGGACTCAAGCTATGAATTAAACACGGAAGGCAAAAATGGCTGGTCTGCTTACCAAATGCTGTTCATGGGCGACAACGGTGAGACTAATGCTGCCAAGGAAGCCATCTTGCCACTGCTGCAAGACGGCTTGACAACTACCAGCTGGGGAACTACACTCTTCTTGTCTGCCGGTTGCTTCAGCACAGACATGCATGCCAACCCCAACAATCCTAATGATGTGAACGGAGTAGCAAGCCAGGCATGGGGCGGCAACAGAGCGCGTCCTGACCTCTTGGCAAAATTCTTCCCTAATGGCAATGCTCCAGAGATAGAATCTTACAACATGACAGTAAAGGCCCAAGACGACAGAGCCTTGTTCTGGGGCAAGAACAAGCAGCTTAACATTGATACCATATCAGTGTTCCGCAACGGTTATGCCGTGGCTAAATTTACCAATTTCAAGACCGACGGCAGTGCCGGACACGATGCCACATTCATGGATACCGACTTCTTTATATTGCGCAAGGCAGAGGCTTACCTTACCTATGCAGAGGCCAATGCCCGCCTAAACGGTGGCACTACCACCAAAGAGGGTACCGATGCCATAGACGCTATCCGCAAGCGTGCCCATGCTTACACCAAAGCTGCATACACACTGAGCGACATTTGCGACGAGTGGAGCCGCGAGTTCTACTTTGAAGGCCGCCGCCGTATGGACCTGATACGCTTCGGACGCTACGGTGGAAACAACGGTTACAAATGGCAATGGAAAGGTGGTGTAAAGCAAGGCCGCGATTTTGACGAGACAAGAAACCTCTTCCCGCTGCCAGCAGACGATGTGATGGCCAACGACAATCTCAAGCAGAATGACGGCTATTAATAGTTACCTGTTAACAATAACCCTATTAATAAAGGACATTAGATTATGAAAAAGATATTAAAATCAATATTATTCCTATTATGTGGCGTATGTGTGCTGTCGGCATGTGATGAAGACCGCGACTCCAACCCTACGCTCCAGGAGCCTTCTACCTTTGTGCTGAATACCCCTGCCTACTCTACCCAAACCATCGACTTGAAGCATTCGAAGACGCTTCACTTCACTTGGTCGCAGCCAGACTACGGTTTCCCTGCAGCAGCAAAGTATCAAATACAGATTGCGCTCGACAAGAATTCATTGTTCAAGGTGTCTGGCGACGAGGCACAACTGGACAAAACAGGCAAGACAAAGGCTGACTATGCCATGCCAGACCAAGTGTTCACTGTCTGCACAGGTGATGTCAATGCCAGCAGTATAGCCAAAGGCATCATGCAGATAGCCAAATGGAAAGAGAGCGAAGTGCCTGCCAAGCAGGCCATTTACGCCCGCGCCATCTCTGTGTTGGCTGGAGACACTATCTATTCCAATCTTGTAGAACTGAACGTAGCGCCCTACTATATTGAACTGAAGGCCGCAGACCCTGAAATGTGGTATGTAATCGGCGCCGGCATTACCGGCGGCTGGGACAACGGTTGGGCCAATGTGGGTACCTCCATGCTTCCATTCTTCACCAAAGCCGGTGCTGAATACGACTTCAAGACGGGACAAGGCATACTTGAGTTTGACAGTTATTTTGCCAAAGATGCAGAGTTCAAGATTCTGAAAACACCTGGAGACTGGAGCTATGGCTTCGGTGGCAGCGACGACTTAAGCAAACTTGCGCTGCGCAATGGTTCTGACGACGTGCCTAACATCAAGGCTCCGGAGGATGGATACTACAAGATCACGCTTGACACAAAGAACATAACATGTAGCATGACGAAGCTGAAACCTACCACACCTTACGCACTTTACAATGAGATGAACGTGGTTTGCGGTGGCAACAGCACAGCCTTGGTAGCTGCACAGAACAGAAGCGGCATGGAGAACCACGTATGGAAGGGCGAGATTACACTGCCTGACGGTGGCGAACTGAAATTCAAGAGCGGTTCAACAGAATGGGGCTCAACCGACTTTCCGTATGGAGTTACCACCACTACCGGTGCCAACATACCTACCGTTGCCGGCACATACACTGTTTACTTCAACGACCTGAGCGGTGCTTTCTATTTCTTCAAGAAATAAGCCACAGGTCTATAATGCTCCGCTTGCGCTGCCCGTGCCACGGCAGTAGGCAGCACAAGCTATAATAAAAATATCCAAATACAGACAACAACATGAAAAAACTATTATATACCTTGGGTGCCGCTATGCTATTGGCCAGCTGTACCGAAGACTTCAGAGACTGGGCAGACCCTATGCACAATGGTGATGAAGGTGTGAAGACAGTTGCCATGAGCATTGAAAAAACTGCGGCCATTGACTACCATACCTTGACGGCTGATAGCGTGGAATTGTTCAGAACCACTATCACCAAGGAGGACCAGGCTGACATTACCTATGATGTAGTGCTCTATAATGCTGACAACACCGACTCGCTGACCTTGACTGCCGACTCACTCTGCAAGGTAACAGCCGACACACTGCGCCAAGCCATTGTAAAGCTATATGGCAAACGCCCTGTGCAGCGCGACATGAAAGCTAACGTAAGTGCCTATATCAACATAGACGGACAAGCAGTAAAGGCAGTAGGCTCTACAGCGGTAGCTGCCACACTGGCTACCCCTGTAATAGAAGATTCCTACTATATCTGCGGCTCTATCAACGGGTACAGCAAGACAGACCTGACCTATAAGGTTACCAACAATGGCGGTGATGTGTATGCCAACCCTAAGTTCAGTGTGCTGATACCTGCTCCTACCGATGCCAACGGCAACCGCACAGAGCTGAAGTTCAAGCTGATGCCTGCCTCTGCCTACGAGAATGGAAGTGCGGATTTTGACAAAGCAATAGCCATCGGCCCGGAGGAAGGCAACGAAGAGGCAGAAAACGGCTACTTCACAAGAGAGAATGCCAGCTACTTTACACGCCCTGCCACAGAGCAAGCCAAGTTCTACAAGCTCGACATCAATATGGACGACTGCTACTACACCATTACTGCGCTCAACTTCCAGCAGTACCTATGGATGGCAGGTGATGCCAACGGATGGAGCCAGCAGGCCGGCGATATCTTGTCATCGCCTAACTTTGACGGTGTATATCAAGGCTATATGTACTTGACACAGGGCGGCTTCAAGTTCTGTACCTCATCTACCGACTGGAACGGAACCAACTATGGCGAAGGCTTCAGTACCGACGGCGGCGCCGGCAACATTGTTATCAGCGAACCTAACGGCTATTATGAAGTGAACGTAGATCTTGGCAACGAAAAGCTATCGCTCACTGCTATCAGCACTATCGGCGTAATAGGCGATGCTACCGCAGAAGGCTGGAATGCCAGCACACCGCTTACCTACAACCGCAGCGAGCGCTGCTGGGAAGGAACGGTAACCTTTACAGACGGTACATTCAAGTTCCGTGCCAACGATGGCTGGGACATCAACTGGGGCGGAAGCCTTACTGACCTGCAACATGGTGCCGACAACATAGCCGTAACAGCCGGAACTTACCGCGTGAAGTTCTATCCTAACTGTCCGGGCAAGGCTTATGCCACCCTTACCGCAGCTACCAAAGCCGCCCAAAAGGCGCATAAGGCAAGACGATAATTACAGGTAACCCCCATAACGGTCTGGTAGAAAAGACTTGTTTGAAGTTTCCAAATGTGTAAGGCGAAACGGTTGTTCATACCGTCTCGCTTTTTTTTTGTTTCTACATCCAGCTATCAACCCTACTTATCCTGTATTTGTTTTGTCAAACTCAACTTTTTTCTTACTTTTGCAAAAAACGAAAACACATGAAACTTAATCAGCAAGAAACAGACGAAATGTATATGCGCCGCTGCCTGCAACTGGCACGCAACGGTCTGCAAAACGCCAAGCCAAACCCTATGGTAGGGGCTGTTATCGTGAGCCAGGAGGGGCGTATCATCGGCGAAGGCTACCATGTGCGCTGCGGTCAGGGCCATGCAGAGGTCAACGCTTTTGCCTCTGTAAAGCCAGAAGACGAGAAACTGCTGCCCGGTGCTACCATTTATGTGAGCCTGGAACCGTGCGCACACTATGGACGCACACCGCCATGTGCCGACTTGATAGTAAGAAAAGGCGTAAAAAGGGCCGTGGTGGGCTGTGTAGACCCCTTTGCCAAGGTGCACGGCCGCGGCATACAGAAGCTGCGCGATGCCGGCATAGAGGTTACGGTGGGGGTGCTGGAAGCTGAGTGTATCAGCCTCAACAAGCGCTTTATGACCTACAACACGCACCACAGACCATACATACTGCTCAAGTGGTGTGCCACAGCCAATGGCTTTATAGACGACAACTTCAAGCCAGCCTTGCTTTCTACACCATTCACACAGATGCTGAGCCACAAGCTGAGAGCCGAAAACGATGCTATCTTAGTGGGGCGCGTAACAGCCGAACGCGACCAACCGCAACTGAACGTGCGCCACTGGTGGGGCAAGGACCCACAACGCATCGTGATAGACAGCGAGCATCCGTTTTGCCAGACAGCAGACTTCAGCAAGCCCATTCTGCCGCAACTTATGCAGTGGCTGTATGAACAGGGGGTACAATCGCTGGTTGTTGAGGGAGGAAGCCTTACGCATCAGCAGTTTCTGGAAGCCGGAATGTGGGATGAACTGCGCATTGAACAATCACCGCTGACAGTGAGCGGCGGCACCGTTGCCCCGCCATTGCCACACAACATAAAGCTGACAGCACGCGAGTATTATGACGGCAACATCATCTCTCACTATGTAAAAGCATGAAGATAAGCAGATGTGCTTATGCCATAGCATAAGCCTTATACAAACGTAGCTGCACAGATAGCTGTCACACGCTATTTACTCATTTTACAAAAGCAGTGCAATCGGCCTGCGAAAGCAGTGCTTTCGCAAGTCGATTGCACTGTTATTACACGGCAATAGCACCGTTATCGCAAGCCGATAACAGTGCTATTGTTTTTCTTATCTTACCACCTTGACAATACGAGAGGTCAAACCTTGGTGCTCCACCTTCAAGAGCAGTACGCCTTGCGCACGCGTAATCAATGGCGTAGCCGCTGACAATATGCGCTGCTGACCTATCAATTTACCGTCAGTAGTATAAATCTTGAGGCGTCCGCCCACTGCATTCTCACCCACATAAAGGGTAGCTGTGGTGCGGTCGTAGCGCAATGCCGGCTGCTGGAGGGTCGTGCCGCTGATGCCGGCAGTAAACTGATCTGACAGGATTTCGCCCATCAAGCTGTTGAGATACACCTCCAATGCGGTGTAGCCATCAGGGTTCAGTAAGTTTTGGTCAGCCTTGTCGGGGTCAAGTCCGTGGACTTTCTCCCACTCGTCAGGCATGCCGTCACCATCGGTATCGGTGGGCACAGTGTAGTCTGTAGAGTAAGTGATAAAGCCCTCAGCATCATTCTCGGTATCTATGATACCAGAATTCTTGCCTTTGGTAGTTCCACCATAAGGCTGGTCGCCATTCCATGCACTGTTGGCCACACGCTGTTCTATCTTGTCGCGGTTAACAGTACCTGCATGATGCGTAACCTCATACAGCACCTCACTTGCAGGAAGATAGTCGTAAATCATATACAGGTCGGGGTCGTAGTTGCCAATATTGCCCGACAGCGAATACTTATAGTAAGCATGTTCGGGTCTGATACGGCTGTCGGCCTTGATGTCTGACAGCTTGTAATGCTCCGCCTCCATCGCTTTCCAGTTGTCTTTCTCTGAATTGAGGTCGCCTTCTATCACATTGCCGTCAACATACCACTTGGAAGGTGCCCACGAAGTGGCACCGTTGCGCGCATAGCTTGCCTTGACAAACTTGATGCCCGTTTTGCTGGATGCCATGTTAGGACGGTAGTAGTTGTTGATAAAGTTGCACTCATGGGCTGAGTTCAAGCCATTGTAAGAGGTAATATCGGCTGTATTCTCGCCGCCATAGCAGCCGCCGGATCCGCCAAAGTTGAAGTTTACATTGTTGATATACTCTATAAATACTACATAGTCTTCGCCACGCGCACCGTTGAAGCGCGGACTACGCGAATTGTTGTTGGCCAACAAGTTGCGGTAGTAAGAGGCTGGCGATCCGCCCCACTGGCAGCCATAGCCACGTGCACCCTTGGAGTGTCCGGCGTTGTAGAGACCCTCATGCACCATAGAGTTCTGCACAGTAAGGAAGTGGCTGTCGGCAGTATTCATGTTTTCCTCTACCGACCAGCCAAACACGCAGTGGTCAAAGATAAAGTTAGAGCAGTTTTCTGCGCCCAAGGCATTCTCCATCTGTATCTTTCCGTTCACGTCTTTCTGCCCGATGCGGAAGCGCATATTGCGCACGATGAAGTTCTGCGATCCGCCCAGATTTACTTTGTTGTGCGTAACCACGATGCCTTCGCCTGGTGCTGTCTGCCCCGCCAACGTCCAGTCGGCACGGTTCACGCGCAAATCAGAGCGCAAAGTAATGTCGCCACTTACGGCAAACACAATAGTAACAGGCTCACCGGGGTACTGCTGGAACGCCCAGCGCAGCGTACCAGCAGAGCCGTCATCTGCCAAAGAGGTTACAGTAACCACCTTGCCGCCACGTCCGCCAGTAGCATATTTTCCAAAACCTTCGGCAGTAGGGAACGCCTTTATGCGCTGTGCATCAGCCGGAGCTACGGGCTTGGACACCACACCCTGTCGAGATACAGAGCTGAAGGTGTAGCGCGCATCATCGTCTTCAGCCTTCTTCAGTTGGGGCGCGGTGGTAAACTGACAGAACGCACCGTCTTTATAGACAATATATCCGGCTGTATTGTCGTCGCCTTCCCATGAAATCTCGGTAGGTATTACCACAAAGTTCATCGGTGCCGCTGCACCACGAAGAATCTTTTCGTAGTCAAAAGGCACGTCAGAGAACTTCTTGAACATAAACTCCGGTGTCATATAAGCCGCAGCCTCGGCATCTGTAGCCTGACAAGAGAATGCCGCACGCTTGGACACGTCTGCCAAGGTACCGTCGGCATTGGTGTTTTTATACTCATAGAGCGAACTGGTGTTTTCGGTACCGCCCCACTCTTTCCAGCCGCGTGCATTGATATGGCTGCCTAACCGGCACTGCATGAACATGGCACCGCAACGTTCTTTCCACGGACGGCCCAAATAATAAGCTCCGTCTGCCACGCCCTCGGCAGCCGTTACGCTGCAATGGCGGAAGAACAAGCCCGGATAGAAAGTGGTCTGGCTCAGCTCAGGATACAGCACACGGGTCATAGGCATACTGGTTTCGGCCGGAGCTGTAATGTAGCCGCCACCTTTCAGGCAGCGCAACTCGCAACGGTCAAACCACTCCATGCCACCGTCATAGATAAAGTCGGTAGCACCCTCAATGGTACAGTTGGTAAAATAGCCACGCGAACCGGTGTTTGCCTTATACGTATCTTGATAACCGCTCAGCAGACAGTTGTTGAACACATGGGCATCGCCATTGGTAAACAAGGCTTCTGCCTGCCCTACATTGCCGCTGGTATTGCGTATTGTCAGGTTTTCGGCATAGAAACAAGGGGTGTAGACATTCAAGGCTGCACAGTCGTTATAGGTATTGTCTTCATGACCTGCACCACGGCTCACACTGGAAGTGAGGATAGTATTGTCGCGGTCTTCGCCAATCAGCGAGACAAACTTGTTCTTGTTCTCTTTGGTTCCTGCATAAATATTCTCTTCATACACGCCTTTGCGCACATAGATGATGCCACGTGTGCCGGTAGGCACAGCATCGATAGCGGCTTGTATGCTGTGATAGTCGCCACTGCCGTCTTGCGCTACCGTAAACAGCACGATGGGAGCATTGGCGTCAGGAGCAGTCTTCTCATCGGCACTGCCGCCTCCTATATCGCTAAGAGTGCCCACATCGCTTACCGGATGCTCCTTGGCATACTGCGCTTGAGCGGCTGTTATCTCGCTGCCAAATATCTGCACCTTATGCACTCTGGGAGCTTGCTGCTGGTCATAAGGGGTGAAACCTTTGGTAAACACAGTGCCTCCTTGCTCTGTCTGCTGCACGGGGTTATTGGGATCTTCGCCGTCCCATACACGCCAACGTATCGACACATCAGATGCATTGATTACATTTTCCATGAAATAGCCCTGGTCTGAAAAGGCGGTATAGCCCAACTTGTGCTTTTCTGAACCCATCCACACCAACGGCTTCCAGTCGCCATCACCAATCTTATAGTCGCACTTGATGCCTCGTCCCCAGGCTGTAGACGACCACGACCACTGCACACGCTCCACATAGGGTATGTGGTCTATCTCCATCCAGCCGTGTTGAGACACCTTATTGCCTGCTTCGTCTTTCACAGCAGCATCACGGCACATCTGCACAAAGCCCGCCTCGCCACGCGTAGGCTTGCCGTCGCTGCCGTATTGGATGTTGTCTTCCAGATAAGTTGTATGGCCCGCTACCGTCCAGTTGTTCATATTGGAAGCACTGTTGCCACAAGCCTTCTGCCCTAAATAGTACTGGCGGGCAAAGGCTGCCGTAGCTCCACCCAGTCCACTGGCAGAGAGTCTGTTGGCAAAAGTGCAGTTATGGAACAGCACTGGATAGCCAATGGTAGTGCCGCCATTGGCTGGCACATCGACCACCAAGTTTACATAACCGCCCGAACTGTAAGCAGGACAGTCTACACTGGTCTTGCCTTTCCATGTATCAGGCCACGACTCATCGCTGAAATCAATGTCGATTATCTTGGGATATGTTGACGAATTGCTCCACTGAGCCACTACTGATGAAGGGTCAAGACTGCCCTCTATCGTAGCCACAGCACGCTGCCCCAACAGCAAAGCCATGCCAACAAGAGCCCAAAATCTGGTTTTCTTTAGTTTCATATTGTTTCTATTTTAGTAAATGTATGCGTTTGTAGTCAGTTGAATAACAAGTAACAGTTGGTTGAACAGTGAACAATATTTCGCACTATCATTATTTATAGTTAGGCTACATGAAAGGTATCGTTTACAGAACAACAAACAAGTAACCCACCAAAAGGCAGAACAAAGATGAGAGTAACTGCCAAACAGAAAAACCTCCCGATACAAGCCCAAAAGCCTGTCGGGAGGTCTATTCTTTTTATAGGATGCCTGACATATACATGAATAGCTGTTATCAAAGATTAAAATGACACTGCCCACATATATGTATCAAGCAAACCCGTTGTCAATTCTTTATTATTTAACAACAAACTTCTGACCGTTCTGAATGTAAAGACCCTTAACAAGAGCTGCCTTGTCGGTACCGGCTACACGACCGTCGATAGTGTAGATAGTATTGTTAGCCTTCACAGTATTGTTCTCTACAATGCTGTTGATATCGGTAGAGTAAGGAGCGCTCCACTGTGCACCGTCTGCTGTAATGTCAATTGAACGTGTCTGAGCACCGTCGGTGCCACAAATCAAAGCGTAACCCATCAAGTAAGCCTTCTTCTTGAAAGCAACAACGAAGTTGCCGTCTGCGGTCCAAGGAATCAAGTTAGCACCCTGAACGATTTGGCCATCAGCGTTAGTCTCCTTCTCATAGAACTGCAAGTACATGTTGACAACTTCTGTATCATCAGCTTTCTTGTTGATGTCAAGGCTGGACTTTGTCATCTCGTCCTCAGTGCCATCCTGTCTGTTGGTCAGGTCAACAACAAACTTCAATGGCTTGGTAAAGCTCATCTCGGTCCAAGTGTCAGTAGCGAAACCGGGAGCTTTATAACTCTTGAGCTTGCGGTTGGTAGGGTCTCCCTCATAGTGAATGTATTCATCAGGGTTGCCGTTGTACTCACGCGCATAAACCTGAAGCTGACCTTGAGAAGCCAAGTAGAACACAATCTGCTTAACATTAGATACGCCCTCTGGGTTGAACTCATCCTTCAGCTTGATTTCAGTGTTTGTATTCAGAGTAGCATATGTACCTTTTGCAAAAGTAATGCCAGTCTCCGGATCTGTATAGTCATTCAAAAGATTGTGGTAGTTGGCACCTGCTGCCGTACCGCCTGAAAGAGGAAGAGTGTTGCCGTCAGCATCAAGTTCAGCGTTATTAAGCTGCCCCAACATATCGGCTGTAACCTCATCGCCTTTGTTTTCGTCAGTAACGGTCTGGCCGTCTGCCACCTTCAAAGCTGTTTTTACTACCAAGTTATTCTGCAATTTGTAAGACTGTGCGTTAGCAGCGCCAACGCCCAGCATAGCCACAAGGGCCAAAGTGTAAATTTTCTTCATAAGATTAATAATTTAATTAATATTGTAAATAAGTATAAGATTTGTACATATTATCATCCTGTCGGTTGCCGGCTATCGGCAGCCGACAGGATAAAAGCCAGTGTTATTGATATTCTCTATATTCTGTTGCTCTTTCAAGCATCGTTGAAAGCTGTTCAATTGATATTCAAACACAATTCAAATGGTCTTTGAATGCCGTTCAAACAATGTTGAAAAGCAACTTAATCTTATTATGGAAGCCAAGCAATATGACTTACTTTTCGTAGCCGTCAAGACCCGACTTGGATGTTGTACCATAGCCATTGTCGCCATACTCGTCAGCATTGTCAATCTGCTGGAGGAACTTCTGGCTGATAGGACGGTACTTGTCGTAGTCGTGGATGCTTGCAGCAGCACGGTTATTCTTGCCTGTAAGGTAAGTCTTGTTCAACTTTCCATGGCGCTGCAATACAGCCCAGCGCTGGTATTCGCCAGCCAACTCACGTGCATATTCATTGAGCACATCGTCTTCAGTGGCAGTGGCAAGGGTGTAAGTAGCCTCGCTCACACCTGGTCTTGCAGCACGTTTGCGCAGCTTGTTGATGTATTTGGCAGCCTCTCCACCATTGCCGAGCTTCTGATATGCCTCAGCAGCGATAAGATATACTTCAGCAGAACGCATCACAAAGACGTCGCCATTCTTGACTTGGAGGTTAGAACCGTAGAATACGCCCTTATAGTTCCACTGGTATTTGTTCAGGCATGGGTAGCACTGATACAACGGGTTGGTAGCACCATACTTGTCAGCCCAAGCATTGCCTTGGTTGGTTGACCAGTAGTAGCCGTTCTCATCAAACAAATCGTCGATGTTGACACATGCGTAAACACGGTCTGCACGAGCGTCTTTGTCCATTGCTTTCTTGGAAAGATAAAGGAAAATACGGTTTTCGTCCTTGTTGATACCATACTTATCGTTAGTGTCGTAGTCGTAAACGTAAACGTTCTTCACGTCTTTCTGGAGCTTGGTGATATCGCCTGATGTCTCGCCAAGAGGCCAAACAGAAGCTGTATATTGGTTACCACCTGATACAGAGGTTTCTGCTGCACAGTCAGCATAAGGATAGATAGTGCCTGTTTTGCCAATACCATAAAGGGTAGCTGTCTTTTTGTTGATGGTAGCTTTCTGCGAATTGTATGCTATCCAGCCTGGTTGTGCCATTGAGAAAGAACCGAATGCAGTCTGGAATGTATTCTCCCAACGCTTGTCCCATGTAGGATCGTAAAGGTCGAGCAGATACTTTGAAGGAGCGATAACACCCTCATTGGTACGTCCATAGAGATAGTTCTGCTTGTCGCTCTTAATCTTTGAGATAGCAGAGCAAAGGCTCTGGTTCCAATAGCAGAATGCAAATATCTTGTTTTTGCCTGCACTTGAATAGTTCCAAGTCTCTTGGTCTACGTCTGCATCAATGCCGGGAGCCTCAAAGAGAGCCTCTTTGTTGTTGCGGTTGTTGGCCTGTGCCCATACGTCTGACACGTCATTGTAGAGATAACCACCGTATTTTGCACCGCCGTTCTCTGTGTCTGCCACGAAGTCAGCAGCCAAATCAGCAGCTTTCTGCCAGTAAGAACCACCGTCAGCAGGTGTCAAGTTCTGACCGGCAGCCTGTGCATAAGCGCGGCAAAGCATGCCGAGTGCAGCCTTTTTGGTAGCACGTGCACGGTTGTTGTTGTAAGGTGTGACGTTCAGATTATCCATTGCATACTTCAAGTCGCTGATAACTGAAGTGTAAATCTCGGTCAATGTGTTACGCTTTGGCGAGAGGTCAATGCTCTGCTCCACATCATGCGTAACCAATGTGATAGGTCCGAAATAGGTAGTGAGCATCAAATGGTAGTAGCCACGAAGGAAACGAGCCTCTGCATAAAGTTGCTTAACGGCTTCGGTGTTTTCGTTTTCAGGCTCCTTTAACATTTTCTCACCGTTTTCAATTACCGTATTACAGTTGCCAAGTGCACTGTAACACTGTGTGAACACGTTGTCCCAAGGTTTGCCTGCGTAAGGAACAAGTCCATCATAATAGAACAGCTCCTTACGGTTGTCGCTGTTCTTGGATGTAATCCACAGGTCTGTACCGCACTCTGTTACTGCCATAAAGTCGCTGGAAGAGTACATCTGCATGGAAATAGGCTCGTAACATTTAGCCTGCATGCCATACCACTTGTCAAAGCTGGTAAGGCCTTCACTGGTATCAGAGCCCAATGGGTTGTACTCATCCAAGGAGCAAGATGCCAACAGCGCTACGGCACAGAATGCCATGGCTGATTTTAATATATTCTTATTCATTTTATTCTGTTATTTTATAATTCAAACGATTAGAATGACAAGTTAAGACCGAATACCAACTGCTTGGTCAACGGGTAGTTGAAAGAACCGTTCATTTCCGGATCATAGTCTTTCAAGAGGTGGCTCTTGGCTACAATCAGAGGGTTGGTGATAGTTCCATAGAGGCGGAAGTTGGCAATACCCAATGACTTGCAGAGTTTACTTGGCAATGTGTAGCCCAAGGTAATGTTCTTAATCTTGAAGAATGAACCGTCAACGTATGCTCTTGCAGCAAATCCGTTGTAGTAGCTGAGCTTGTCTGTGATGCTTGCGTTCATCGCAGGAAAGTCGTTAGAAGGATTGGTTTCAGACCAAACATTGAAGTAGGTAGGATAGTTGTTGACACCTGTTGGGTCGTAGTCGGTAAGCAGAGAGTACTTGATCATCTGTCCCCAACGCATGTACATGTAGATGCTGAGGTCGAAGTTCTTGTACTTGAAGTTGTTTTGGAAGCCGAGAGACCAGTCCGGTGAGTTATGGCCAATTACCTGCATGTCTGCAGAAGAGATTTCGTATGGGTTTGCAGCATTGTAAACCTTCTCTTCGCCATCTACGTTCTTGGTATAGTAAACAGAACCGTCAGCATCCTGATGGCGTGTCAGCCCTGGAACATCAATATTGAAAGAACCCGGCTTTTGACCAAAGCAGGCAGCATCGGCTTCCTGATCTTTCTGCCAGATGCCGTTGAGTTTATAGTGGTAGTAAGCGTTGACCGGTGATCCTACTGCATAAACGCGGTCGTCTTTGATTACCTTTTCGTTGGCTGTACCTGTCAACTTGGTAATTTTCTCCTTATTATAAGAGAATGTGAGTGTAGAGTTCCAGGTAAAGTCTTTGGTTATAATGTTACGTGTGTTGAGCGAGAACTCGACACCTTTGTTGTTGGTCTTTGCCAAGTTGACATTGGTGTTGAACTGTGTGCTCACATTGTATGCACCGAGTGTTACAGGGAGCAGTTTGTTCCAGATGACGCCTTCGGTATTGGTGTTGTACAAGTCGAGTACCATTTCAATGCGTCCGTTCAGCACGGCAGCATCCAAACCTACGTTCCAGTTCTTTGATCGCTCCCAAGTAAGCAATGGGTTGGCCACGGTGTTGGAGTAACCGTAAGTAGTAATCTTCTCGCCACCCAAGGTGAGATAGCCCTGCTCAAGGTTGGTTACTGAAGAGTAAGGATTGATAATTGAGGTACTACCCGTTTCACCATAACCTAAACGGAGCTTCAAGTTGTCAAGCCAGCTGCGTGTGCTCTCCATGAATTTCTCGTCAGAGATACGCCATCCAAGAGCGAAAGCAGGATAAGTAGCCCACTTGTGACCGTCAGCAAGGCGTGAAGAACCGTCATGACGTACTGATACAGAAGCCAAGTAACGGCCCAGGTAAGAGTAGTTGATACGGCCGATAAGACCGAAACCTTTGCTCATGGTGTAGCTTGAACTACCTGACTTTTGGTAAGCATTGGCAAGGTTGTACCACAGATATGAGTTGTTAAGAATACCTGTACCTGAAGAAAGTACATTGTCGTTGCGGTTGTGGTTCCAAGAGGTTACGCCTGTTACGGTAAACTCGTGGTCCTTGGCAATGTTGAACTGATAGGTCAAGATGTTTTCCCACTTGTAGCTGTAGCTACGGCTCTCGCTGATAGAAGCCTTGGTATCGGTGAGCACATTGCCGCCTGCCTTGATAAAGTTGTAAGAGCCTTGACCCTGGAAGCTGTTGCTGCGAGAGTATGTCAATGTACCGTTTACGCGGCTTTCCCAAGTAAAGTTCTTGAAAGGAGTAATCTTGATGTATGGGTTAACATAGAGCTTAGAGTTCTGGCTCTGTGCGCGGTAGTTGCTCTTGTTGTTGACCAGCAGGTTGATGTAGTTGGCATCGCCCTCGATAGGATACTCTGTAAGGTTGCCATACTCGTCATAGAGGTCGCCGTAAGGAATAGCTGTCATGGCATCTTCAAGCTTGGCAAATGGATTGTTCTTGTGAACGTATGAACCCTGCAAGCCGATACCGGCTGTCAACCACTTGTTTACGGTGTGGTCGATGCGGATGTTGGTAGAATATACCTTATAGTCATCGTCTCTGTACTGACCCTGCTCGTCAGAGAAGTTCAAGGACATGTAAGCCTTTGTCTGGTCTGTACCGCCTGACAGAGACACTGAATAGTTCTGGATAGTACCTGTCTTGAGCAGCTCTTTTTCCCAGTCAATGAACTTGCCGTTCTTGTAAGCCTCGTAGTAGTTAGGATTGCTCAAGAAGAGGTTTTCATCGTCAACATAGGTACCTGCGTTGATGGCTGCATCGCGAAGGCCCTGTATATAGGTCTCGCCTTGTCGTACCTCTGGCATTTCAGACCAGCCGTTGATACCGAAATAAGCGTTCATGCCCACAGTGAGCTTGCCCTTCTTGCCGCCCTTTGTGGTTATGAGGATTACACCGTTGGCACCTGAAGAACCGTAGATAGCTGTAGAAGATGCATCTTTCAACACCTCGATGCTCTCGATATCGTTGGGGTTCAGTGTGCTGTAATCGCCAGGCATACCGTCGATAATAAAGAGAGGTGAGGTGCCTGAGTCTGAGAATGAGCGGTTACCGCGCAACTGAATCTTTACGCCAGAACCGGCCTGACCGCTCTCTTTGGTAATGTCAAGACCTGACACGCGACCCTGCAATGACTGCATAGGGTTAACGGCAGGTGTCATAGTAATATCTTCGCTCTTTACAGAAGCGATTGCACCTGTCAAGTCGCGCTTCTTTTGGGTACCGTAACCGATAACTACCACATCGTCAAGACCGATAACATCGGGTTCCATCTTAACGTTAACTTGATTGTTGGCACCTACCTTTACTACCTGATCTTTATAGCCGGTATAAGATATTTTGAGTGATGCGCCCTGTGGCACGTTGATAGAAAAGTTACCGTCAAGGTCGGTAACAGCAGCGCCCTTGGCACCCTGCACAAGTACGGTAACACCAATCATCGGTTCGCCAGTTTCGTCAACAATGTTTCCTTTGACGATTCTTCCCTGCTGAACAGCCTGGGTTGCCATTACATTGGCGCCAGCGCCAGTGGCCAAAGCGGTAACTGGCACGCACAAAGCAGCAGAAAGGCCCAAAACGATTGACGTTCTTTGCAAATGCTTGTTTGTTCTCATAATTATATTACTGTGTATTAATTAATATTCATTCAACAACTATTTCATTCATAACTGCTATGGTATGCAGACATGAAGACACGACATATTCATAATGTTCAAATAATATTTCTGAAGCCAATAGTATCAGTGTATCAATATAGGGTTATCGTCGTGTTTTTTAGCTAAGGTTTGTCAGACCTGTTTTTTGATTTGTTGTAGTCTTAGGCTTTCACTATCGACAGGTGGCTTACGCACGCCTACGTAAAATAAAAACTTTTGTTTGCAAAGATATATAACATTTTTGTTTCTTTTTATAATAAATCAAATTTTATAGGATAAGTGCGTATTTTTCATGGTACATTTAACATTATTCACGTCATATTTATATCCTTCAATGCATAAAATGCGTTTTTCTGAGCATTGGAAGGGCTTTTCCACAGATGTATCAGACATTTGCCAAGGCCCTCTGAAATACCTAAACACGATAAACATCTGCCCAAAACTCTTGTTCCCCACAACCCTATAACGCTTTTTTGCCAGCAACCTTTCATGCTGTAGTCTGTCTATATAAAAAACACTTTTTAAAATTTGACTGTTAATATTCTGTAAGTTTACTGTCAGCATCAGGTGCTCATCTACACAAAAACGGGGCATCTGTATCGCCTGTCAGCACCCTTTCGGCGTGGTAACTCACCGCATCTTTTGTGCAAGAGCACTGCTTTCAGACGGCAAAACCATAGGGTCAGTACAGCTAAAGCATAGGTTTTGGCAACTGAAAGCAGTGCTCTTGCAACGCTAAAGCAGTGCTTTAGGAAAATAAAGCACCGACTTTTGACTGTATGCAGCATAGATACAACTGTGGATAACTCTGTTAATATGCTGATTGATAATCATATACGCAATCATAAACTTTAACGCCTAAAACTGCGGAAATATGCTCATGATTTTTCTTCATCACAAAAAATGCGCAGTTTCAGAAAGCCATTTTTCATAAAAAGACTTAACTGAAAGAGATTGGCACGATGCATGCCGACAAATATTTACAGACTGCCCACAAGTTACATCTTGCTTAAATAAAAAATAATCACTAACTTTGCAATCACAATATTATCAATACACAGAATATTTACGCAGGCTTGACAAACGATACAAGCAAACAACCGGTTGTCAAGTTCTGCTTAACTAAAACATTATGACATTATATCCAAAACTTATTATGGATGCCTTGGCTACCGTGGTGTACCCCGGTACCAAGAAAAACCTTGTAGAAAGTGAAATGGTTGCCGACAATCTTCGCATTGACGGCATGAAAGTTTCATTCTCGCTTATCTTTCCGAGAGATACAGACCCTTTCCTCAAGTCTACCGTCAAGGCTGCCGAAGCTGCCATACATTATCACATCAGTAAAGAGGTAGAAGTCAGCATCAGTGTAGAAAGCAAATCAAAGCCGCGCCCAGAAGTAGGCAAACTACTGCCACAAGTAAAGAATATCATAGCCGTAAGCTCTGGCAAAGGCGGCGTAGGCAAAAGCACGGTATCTGCCAATTTGGCCATTGCACTGGCAAAGTTGGGCTATAAAGTGGGTCTGCTTGATGCCGATATCTTCGGTCCTTCTATACCCAAAATGTTCCATGTGGAAGATGCACGACCCTATGCCGTCAACAAAGACGGCAGAGACTTGATAGAACCTATCGAGAAGTATGGCATCAAGCTGCTGAGCATAGGCTTCTTTGTCAATCCTGACACAGCTACCCTATGGCGTGGCGGCATGGCATCCAATGCACTGAAGCAACTGATAGCCGATGCAGACTGGGACGACCTGGACTACTTTATACTGGATACTCCTCCCGGCACCAGCGACATTCACCTTACACTGCTGCAAACACTGGCCATTACGGGAGCCGTAATAGTAAGCACACCGCAAAAGGTGGCTTTGGCAGATGCACGTAAGGGCATAGACATGTATCAGAATGACAAGGTAAATGTGCCTATTCTCGGATTGGTGGAAAACATGGCGTGGTTTACACCTGCCGAGCTACCTGAGAACAAATACTATATTTTCGGAAAGGAAGGCTGCAAACAACTGGCACAGGAAATGAACGTTCCTCTATTGGCACAGATACCTTTGGTACAGAGTATCTGCGAAAGTGGCGATGAAGGTGAACCTGCTGCAACTAAGGTTGACACGATAACAGGACAGGCATTTGTCAATCTGGCACAATCGGTAGTAACGGTTACCAATCGCCGCAACAAGGAAAAGGCGCCAACAAAGATTGTGCAAGTAAAGAATGAACAAGCCTAAAAGGCTTGCAGCCCAAGAGGTTTACAGCATATAAAAAGGCAAACAGCAATGCAAATGACTGCTGTTTGCCTTTTTATATGCTGTAAGCAAAATACAGATACAAGCTTTTATGCTTCCGGCTGCACCTTTTGTACCCTCGCCTCCCGCTTCTCGTTGAACAGTGCTACAATGCGCTTGCGGGTAGACAGTATCTGATAGCGATACACCAAACAGGTAATAAAGAAGTAAACAGCTGTCTGTATCCACAATGCGTGATACTCTGGCAGCACATCGCTCAGGCGTGCCCCCATCGTGTTCATGCGCACGAAGCCACGAATGCCAAAGGTAGACGGTACCAAAGAAGACAGCCACTGCCAGAAAGCAGGGATACTGCTCTGAGGCCATGACACACCTGACATAAACAAAAAGGGCACAGAGGTGAACACAACCATGAGCAAAATGTTCTCGCGGTAGCACATCATGGAGCCTATAATCATTGAAAAGAAGATGCAAGAAAGCAGATAAGGCAACATAAACACTGTAAAGTCAAACGCATGAAGCATGTTGACAAAATGGAACAGCTTAGGAACAACCAAGCACAAATAGGCTGCTGCCACGGCATAAATCATCAAATAACACAGCGATTTGCCCAACACGATACGGAAAGTGCCGTTGGCATGCTTGCTGATAGGCACCATATAGCGAAACCTGTTCTGCTCTCTGGAGGTGCCGGCAGACATGCCTACGCCCATCAATAGCGTTTGCTGAAGTATCAGTATCAACACACCTGGAATGATAAAGTTGCCGTAACCACCTGTATTATTGAAGATAGCCACATCGTCAAAGTCAAGGGGCTTTGTGCTGATTTCATTCTCACGGTTGGTCCAGTTGCCCGCTCTCGCCACCTGAATACCCGCATTCAACTGACCTGCCACAGCTGTGGCAGTTTGGAAAATGGCTTTATAATAGAGCATAAAGCTCATGTCGCAGTAAATGCTTAAATGGCTCTGCTCCATACGGTTGACATTGGTCTGGAAGTCGGTAGGGAAATAAAGCACGCCAAACACCTTCTGACGGCCTATCAAATCTTTGGCTTCGTCAAGACTATTGCAGTAATAAACCACCTGTACATCTGGAGAAGCGTCAAACTGGCGCGTAAACTCGCGGCTCAAATGGCTATGGGAAGCGTCAACCACCGCTACCGGAACCTCACGCACTACCTCATTGTTATAAATCCAAGAGTAAAGCAAGGGGTAAAGCAAAGGCACAATGATAAAGAATGTCAGCAAGCCTTGGTCCTTAAAGGTGAAACGCAACTCATCTGCCCATACATAGCAAAGGTCTTTCAAACCCATAGTTATCTGTTTCAATAATCCTAACATCGTTGTCTCTATTTAATAGGTAGACTTAAGCAACTGCGCCAACAGCAAACTATGCTTAAGCAAAAATAATCAACTCAAAATGCCTGTATCAATGTACATTATTTAGTTAAGGCAGGTATTCATAATTCAGCATCTGGCGCTTCAAGCGGCCCAATGACAGCAGCGGAAGCACAGAGAAAAGAACCAATGCCAATATATGCACCCACATGTAATAAAGGGGATAGCCATTGAATATGCCTAACTGGTATATCATATAGTAATGACGCAAAGGGAAAAGCTGGGCTATACCTTGCAGCACAGGGTCCATGGCAGACACAGGAAAGGCTGTTCCTACAAAAGAAAAACTAAGCACTGCCCACAGGCTGCACATGCTCATAGACATGCGAAGCGACGGAACTATACTGGCCATAAACAGTCCAAGCCCTTGAGCTGACGTAACCATCAGCAGTCCTAACAGCAACATGATGCCGATGCCGCCAGGATGAGGAAAGTTCAACACGCCGAACACGTAATACATGTAGACGTAAACCATTGTCAGAAACACAAGGAATTGGGGTAGCATCTTGCCTATCACACCCGCCAACATATTATTGCCCGCTGCAACAAGCCAGTCGCGTGAGCGGCCAAACTTCAGCTCTGTACCGACAGAATATGGGGTAATCAGAAGCATGAACAGCATCAGGCAGCCTGGCACCAACATGGTACTGAGGTATATGCTGTAATTAATGGAGGGGTTGTTGATAGTGTGTAAGTCTATGGTGATAGGCTGCAAGAAAGACATTACCTGCGCAGATGTGGCTCCCTTGGCTGTCAACACCGATGAACCTACGGCTGCTGAACCCAGCGTTGATATGGTCTTCAAGTCTTTAAACAGTAAAGCACCGACCGTAAGCGATGTATAGCTGTAATAAAAAGAAATCTTCGGTTGTCTGAACGACTGCAAATCAGCAGTCGTTCCCTTTGGAATATACAAGAAAGCGTATATCTTGTTCTGCTGTACAGCATTGCGGGCTTCAGCCACATTGTCGTAATATGCCACCACTTTCGTGGTCTGAAAGGCATCAAGTTTTCTGATCATGGCACGCGTGGCCGATGTATTGTCAAGATCAACGATACCCACTGGCATGTCGGTAGGCTGACCTTGGCTCATCAGCGAGGTGAAAAAGAGCGTAACAATGACAGGAAACACAACCATGCAAAACAGATACATGGGGTTGTGAACCAGCAAGCCACACTCTCGGCGCGCCACATCAAGCACTTGTTTTATACTAAATGACATGTTTACAACTTTATAAATGGCTTACTTATTGCTTCAACACAAGCGACATGCCAGGCCTAAGTCCATCCAGTTTGCTGACAGGACGAGCCTTTACCTCAAAGGTTTTCAAGTCATACTGGCCATTGCTCTTGGTAGCTTTCCATACTGCATAGCTGCCTTCATCCTTCAAGTAGTAGACCTTCATCTTTACATCTTTGTTGAAAGCAGGGCAGAATGCGGTAAAGGTATCACCAACTTTCATGCCCGAAAGCTGGTCCTCGCGCACATTGAAAGTACCCCACAAGTCGCTCATAATAGAGATACTCATAATGGGAGAGCCTGAACCTACCAACTCGCCTACCTTAGGATAGATGTCGCTCACTTCGCCTTCTACCTGCGCTATCTGTACTGTTTCATGTATATAAGAGTTCACTTCCTGCACAGCTCCTTTGGCACGGTTCACCTGAGCGGCAGCAGCCATTTTCTCTTCGCGGCGCGCTCCGTTCACAGCCATATCGTATTGGCTCTTTGCAGCACGTGCCTGAGCCTCCAATGCCTTATAATTGGCAAACGCTTCATCGCGCTTTTGGGCGGTCATTACACCCTCGTCATACAACCGTTGCACACGACCATACGACTTACGGGCTATCTCCAAACCCGCATTGGCTTGTTGCCATACTTCATAAGCGCCTCTTATCTGTTCCTTACGCGCTCCATTCTCAGCCATCTCGCTCATGGCTGAAGCTGCACTTTCTGCGCTTAATGCCTGTGTTTTCTTAGCTTCTATATCCGGACAGTCAAGAATAGCCAAGGTATCTCCAACCTTTACATAGTCGCCTTCCTTCACTCTCAGTTCCAGAATACGGCCGGGCACCTTGCTCGACACACGATACTCTGCCACCTCAACCTCGCCTTGTATGGTCTCAGGGGTGCGCCCGAATGTGGCAAAACCTATAATGCCCACAATGATTATCACTATGGTAAAACCGAGCAATGCCAGTAAAATATTGTTAGTTTGCGAATTTTTAGCCATAATTTTCATTTAATAAATTAGTTCTCCAACCACTTTCTTCAAATTGATTTGTGAGAGTTTGACATCTATTTCTGCATCTATCTTCTGCGTTTGAGCCTGCATCCAAGCTGTCTGAGCTGCCATCACATCTGTTACATCCATCACTCCTTCCTTGAAACCAAGGTTTGCACAGCGCAGGTTTTCATCTGCGCTCTCCGTGTTTTTGGTGGCCATCGCCAGCTTTTTGTTAGCTTCGGCAACCTTATAGGAGCTTTGATTGACCTGCAATTCAACCTTCTCGCCTGCATCATCATACTCCATGCGAGCTATTTGGGTAGCAATCTTGCTGGCTCTAACCTTATACGTGCCTTCAAACCAGTTCCACACAGGTACACGAACAAGGATACCAATGTTCCACATGCCAGAAAACTTGCGCTCAAAGCCATTGTACAGATTAGGATTTGACATGAGATAGCCTGCCGTAACTGCCACTTGCGGCAGATAAGCGGAACGTACCAAGCGAGTAGATTGCTCGCTCAACTCCACCGCTTGCTTCAAAAGGCGCAACTCAGGACGGTTCTCTTTCGCTTCATCCACATTGGCATGGAGGTCTTCTTTCACTGCTACAATGGTTTCATCGTTCTCATCTTGCAGCGTAACTTGGTCACTCACAGGCATACCACACAACTGACAGAGCAGCATTTTGGCCAAAGACACACCGTTTTCCACCTGTGTCAGCTGCATCTCCGCTTCGTTTACCTTCACCGATACCTTCAGACCGTCAGCCCGGGTGGCCACACCTTCTTTAATCATCTTCTTCACATCCGTGTCCAACTTCTTTACAAGCGTGAGATAACTGTTGGCCAACTTCTCCTTATGCTTTAACGAAACCACCATCCAATAGGCATTGTCAATGCTGTAAATGGTGTTTTGCGAGCTGTTTTGAATGTCTGTTGCCGCCATCTGTTCGCCAATATCTGCCATCTTGTTGGCAGCAGTAATGGCACCACCCATAAAGACTGGTTGCGTAACTACCACCGATGCAGTGAATATATTGCGCGTATTGGTGCGGAAAGCATCTTTTATCGAGTTGCCGACAGCATTGCCTGCTTGCTCTAAAGCAGGTGCGATCTTGCCTGAGAGATTGGAAAGCGCACCGGCAAATTCAGGCGACAGCAGTCCGTTTTTGACCAAATCAGCAACAGCTGCATTCATAGCGTTGCCCACTTGCCCAACGGTATTGGTGCCAAGACCAGCCAATGCGTTTTTCTGAGAGTTGTTAAGTATGGAAATTTCCTTACTTGTCAGCTCATAGCCTCCAAGCACATCCACATGAGGAAGATACTTGGTACGAGCTGCTTTGCGCACATCCCTTGCCACATCTTGCTTCAACTTGGCTATGCCCAACTGCTTGTTGTTGCGCAAGGCCATAGCTCTACAAGTGTCGAGCGACAGCATTTGCTGCGCACAAGCGGGCAGAGCTGCCAATGCCAGCAGCGTACACATTGTTAATTTATTCATTGCTTATGACTCTTCTTATGCCGTAGGATACTGTCAAAGGGCAGCATCTTCAAGCTATATAACTTAAATAAGATGTGGGCTTCCACGCCTCATTTATATCCATTAATCATTAAATGAGAAACTACGGGAGCCTATCATGTTTCCATCACAGAAGATGCTGACATTATAGGTGCCTTGTGGCAACACTTCATTGACATTCCAATAGAGGGTAACAGGTGTTTCATTGCCTGTATATTCTACACCTCTTTTCATGGAATAAGCCAGTGTGCGGTTTTCATAATTGAACGATCCGCCACCTGAAAGCACTGAACCGGTAGGAGTAGTAATTCTTACATACACGGTTTTATTGCCGCTTGCTGCGGTTACGTTCTTTGCAATGGCAAAGTTTAGTTGCAGCTTCTTGCACTTCTTCAGGTTGCCTGTGGCTTTTCCCCGTTTGTTTTTAGCCATCAAGTTGATACCGGTAGCATCGAGTTGCGCTGCTATGGCAACCTGCTGCGACAGGTTCTGCTTGTCCACATTCAGCCCTTCTATCTGTCGGGTGGCCTCAGCATACTGCCCTCTCATGCGTGTATTCTCAGCCGTCAGGTTCTTGTTCAATCTGTTGAGCGAATCTATTTCAAGTACATAGCTTCGTATCACGGCACGGCATGTAGCCAATTCTTTTTTCAAGCGGGTTATTTCGCGGGCATCAGTAGCCTTTACGCTCTTCAGTTCTTTCAGCAATTGCTCTGTTTTCAACTGTTCTTGCGTGAGTTGGCTGACAATAGAATCGTTGTTGATTTGTGTCTTCATCTCACTATATTGGTCTGCAAACTGCTGATATTCGTTTTCCATTTCCTTCTTGTCAAGCTCTGCCAAAGTGGTCATATCCTCATTAGCTTTCTTCTGCTTGTCAAGGTTTACATAGAGATAAGCTACTCCGCCAATGAGCAGCAACACTAAAACTACTAAAGGTATTAATACTTTTTTATTCATAACAACATTATTGTTTCGCTGCGTGTATTTGTGATACACATCTTATAATATATACTTTTTATGAACTGCAAAATTAGGTTATTTATCTTAAAAGTCAAAAAATATAGGCTGTGAGAAGTGTTCTATTGTAATAAAATCAATAATTTTAGGGAAATTTAGAGCAATATTTGCCTACTGCAAGCATATTTGTCTACCATTTGTCTCAACTTTCATTACTATTCAATACACATCAAGCTGTTTGCATACACACCGGAAGTTCTGCCTACACATGCCTACATTCAAATCCGCACGCTATATATTTAAATAGGTATAGAGGCTATACCTGCACTAAACGCAGCAGTTAACAATATAGAAGCAATGCTAAAATAATGATATAAATCAATTTTAAAAGCAAAATATTTGTATCGTTAACGAATTTTATTATATTTGCAATTGGATAGAAATTGAATTGTAACCGCATACAAATGTTTTCTATACGTTTACGCTTGTATGCAGTAACTGACGTGAAGGAAAGGGCTACTTATGAAAGCACTCCATGTTTTGCATACCATATACAGGTTTTATTTTGATGGTTTTAAGTCTATGACCATTGGCAAAAAGCTATGGACTGTCATTCTTATCAAGCTCATCATTATATTTGTTTTCATCCGGCTCTTTCTCATGCCGAACTTTTTGCAGACGCATGCCGACAAAGGGCATGAGGCTGATTATGTGGCAAATGACGTGATACAGCGCAGCATCCATGCCACCAGAAGTCCGTCCCCTTGATGCAGAATGCTCTCAATACCAGCTTTTTTGAATCGTTTCTCCACATCTTTCAAAGTATGAAAAGAAGAGGTAACCATAGTCATTCTGCTGCAACAGCAGCCCTATTGCAAGCAACAACTTTTGTTTTATACTTTTATATACATCTACAATTATGACACAAATGCTTTTAGATACCAACTGGACTACGGTAGACTGGTCGAGAGCCCAGTTTGCCCTTACAGCCATGTATCATTGGATCTTTGTACCTTTAACTTTAGGATTGGCACTGCTGATGGGCATTTTTGAGACCTTCTATTACCGGACTGGCACTGCATTTTGGCGCGAAACAGCCAAATTCTGGCAGAAGCTGTTCGGCATCAACTTTGCCATGGGCGTGGCCACGGGCATTATTCTTGAGTTTGAATTTGGCACCAACTGGAGCAATTACTCCTGGTTGGTTGGCGACATCTTTGGCGCTCCGCTGGCCATAGAGGCGTTAGTGGCCTTCTTCTTGGAGTCAACCTTTGTAGGCGTCATGTTTTTTGGCTGGCACAAAGTATCGCGAGGCTTCCATCTCACCGCCACGTGGCTGACTGGATTGGGCGCTACACTGTCTGCCTGGTGGATATTGGTGGCCAACGCCTGGATGCAATATCCTGTCGGCCAGGTGTTCAACCCCGATACCATGCGCAACGAAATGGTATCTTTTGCCGATGTGGCACTGTCGCCCTTTGCCATAGACAAGTTTTTCCACACGGTCATTTCTTCGTGGATTATCGGCTCTCTCTTTGTCATAGCGGTGTGCAGCTACTATCTGCTCAAACAGCGCAACAAGACCTTATCCCTCAAAAGCATGAGGGTGGCTGCTGTCGTTGGCACGATAGCATCGCTGCTGGCAGCCCACAGTGGCGACCATTCTGCTTACTTGATAGCAAAGACACAGCCTATGAAATTAGCGGCAATGGAAGCTCTCTACAATGGCGGCAAACATGTAGGCCTTACGGCTGTGGCTGCCGTCAACCCCTTCTGCCAGCCTAATTATACTGAAGAACCTGCACCACAACTGCACATTGCCATGCCAGGTATGCTCTCGCTGTTAGCCACTCACGATGCCAACGGCTATGTACCGGGCATCAATGACATTATAAGGGGGGCTACACCAATGCACAAGGGCAAACAGAGCCAAGCCTCAACAGCAAGATTGAACAAGGCCAAAAAGCTGTCAAGGCTATCACCAACTACCGTCTGGCGCGCAAAGCCAGCGATACGGCAAAGACAAATATAGAAAAGGCAGACATAGCACGCTATGTCAAATACTTCGGGTATGCCACTGTTGCCCACCCCGACCAAATTGTTCCCTATATACCTATCTGCTTTTGGAGCTTCCGCATTATGGTAGGCTTAGGCGTATTGTTTATTCTCTTCTTTGTGTTCACTCTGTACGCATCGTTCAAGCGCGATGTTTCTTCCATGCCGTGGCTATTGAAGGCAAGTATAGTCATGCTGCCATTGGGCTATGTAGCCAGCGAGGCAGGATGGATTGTAGCCGAAATGGGCAGACAACCTTGGGCCATTCAAGACATGCTGCCCACATGGATGGCCACTTCAGGCATTACGCCTACCCCTGTCATTATAACCTTTTTTATCTTCTTGGTGCTCTTTACCGTGCTTTTCTGTGTAGAAGTCAATATCATGTACAAGACCATCAAGAAATACCAAGCAACCTACCATAGCGAAACTTCGGCGCTTGAAGTATAACTGTTATACCATTGTCTTAACTTTTCAATTATCATGTCATACACTTTTTTACAGCAATATTGGTGGTGCATCATCTCTTTATTAGAAGGCTTATTGGCGTTCATGATGTTTGTACAAGGAGCTAATTCACTTGTATTCTCACTCACCGGCAATGAACAAGAGCGCCGGCTTATCTTTAATTCCACAGGTCGCAAGTGGGAACTTACCTTTACCATACTGGTAACTTACGGCGGAGCCTTTTTTGCATCATTCCCACTGTTTTACAGCACCAGCTTCAGTGGTGCCTATTGGGTGTGGATGATTATCCTGTTTACCTTTGTGCTGCAAGCCGTCAGTTACGAGTTACAGTATAAGGTAGGCAATTTTCTGAAGCCCTGCACCTTTCAGATCTGCCTTGTCATCAATGGTGTGCTGGCCCCGCTGCTATTGGGCATGGCCATAGGAACCTTCTTCAATGGTGCTAACTTTACGATAGACCGCACCAGCATATTGGGTCCGGCATTCAGCGATGCCAGCCATGTAAGCATGTGGACTTCTTCCTTCTACGGATTGGACGCACTGCAAAACATCTGGAACTGGATATTCGGCTTGGCATTTCTCTTCCTTGCTCGCACGCTTGGTTGCCTTTACATCATCAACAATGTAGAAATAAAAGCTATCCGCATCAAAGCCAAGCAGCAGGCAAGAGCCAACATGGTGCCTTTTCTTGTCTTCTTCTGTCTCTCGTTGGGGCATCTCGCTTGTGCCACAGGTTACGGCTATGACCCTGCCACAGGCATTGTATCCACCGTTCCTTACAAGTATATGAAGACTCTCTTTACGCTATGGCCCATTGCCTTGATGATAGCCGTTGGCACCTGCGTTTTTATCTTTGGCAGCGTATATGCCGCTACTTGCCGCAGCTATCGCAAAGGAATATGGGGAGCAGGCTTAGGAGCCATACTGAATGTTTGGGCGTTAGGCTTGCTGGCAGGTTTCAACAATACGGTGTTCTATCCCTCTATCGATGACCCGCAGAGTGGACTCACGATAGCCAACAGTTGCAGCAGTGAGTTTACCTTGCGCACCATGTTTGTCGTATCGCTGGCCATTCCCATTGTATTAGCCTATATTGTCTATGCATGGTACAAGATAGACAAGCGCAAGATTACTGCACAAGAACTGGAAAAAGAAGAGCATTATTAAATCAGAAAGACATTCTGTAACAAGACGTACAAGAGCCACTTTTGCCACGACAAAAGTGGCTCTTGTTGTATAACATACAAGGGCCTTACCGCCCATAGCTTTCAACTGCATTTCTCATTGCTATGCTATTGGCTTCCGATTGCAGTGCTTTCGCTCTCCGATTGCAGTGCTGTTGAAAGACGATTGCTATGCTTTCATGCGGCATTTTGATGCGGCCGTCATGCACACACGATGCCTACAGCTCACAGAAAAGAATAAAATCAGATATTTGCGCCTGTGCTGTCAAAGGTTCAAAAAAAGGCTGACGCATAGATACGAAAATGCCCCGACACCACGTCGGGGCTAATTTCTTCACCTTTTTGAATGTCTTAGCTTTTAGTATTAATGTAGTATGTAATTCTGAAAATCCTTGATTAACGATGCAAATATATGGATAATAATTGACACAAATCAACATTTGCCGTTTATTTCTTCAAAAAACTACGTAAACGTTTACGGCATTTATACCAATATTTTTCGCTTTTTGACATATAACAGCCCTGTTTTCACTAACATTCGGCAAGCACAACAGCCTATATAGCAGCTAAATAGAAGCAATTATTTTGCATTTCAAACTATTTAATGTAATTTTGTAGCCATATAAACAGATGTAAACAGAATGAAAGAATTTGTAATTTCAGAAGTTAAAACCGAAACTGCCATTCTTGTAGGACTTATCACACAAGAACAAGATGAAGCAAAAACAAAGGAATACCTTGACGAGCTGGAGTTTCTGGCAGATACTGCTGGTGCTGTTACTGTAAAACGCTTTACACAGAAGGTGGGCGGACCTAACAACACAACTTATGTAGGAAAAGGAAAATTAGAGGAAATAAAGCAATATATACACGATGAAGAAGATGCCGACAGAGAGATTGGTATGGTTATCTTTGATGATGAACTGACAGCCAAACAGATTAGAAACATCGAGAATGAGCTGAAAGTAAAGATACTGGATCGCACCTCATTAATTCTCGACATCTTTGCCATGCGTGCGCAGACGGCTGCTGCCAAGACGCAAGTGGAACTGGCTCAATACAGATATATGCTGCCCCGACTGCAACGGCTTTGGACTCACCTTGAGCGACAAGGCGGTGGATCCGGTTCCGGTGGTGGCAAAGGAAGCGTGGGACTGCGCGGACCTGGCGAGACACAGCTTGAAATGGACCGCCGTATCATCTTGCAGCGCATGTCGCTTCTGAAGCAACGGTTGGCAGATATTGAAAAGCAAAAGAACACACAACGCAAAAATCGCGGGCGCATGATACGTGTAGCACTGGTGGGCTACACCAATGTGGGCAAGTCTACCATCATGAACTTGCTTGCCAAAAGTGAGGTATTTGCCGAGAACAAGCTCTTTGCCACCCTTGACACCACTGTGCGCAAGGTGGTAATAGACAACTTGCCTTTCCTGTTGGCAGACACCGTGGGATTTATACGCAAGCTACCTACCGATTTGGTTGATTCGTTCAAGTCAACACTTGACGAGGTGCGCGAGGCCGACCTCCTGGTACATGTAGTGGACATCAGCCATCCTGACTTTGAAGAACAGATAAAAGTGGTAGAAAATACCCTTAAAGACTTGGGCTGTGCGGACAAGCCTTCCATGATTATCTTCAACAAGATAGATGCCTACACCTGGGTAGAGAAAGACGCAGACGACCTGACTCCACCTACAAAAGACAACCGCACGCTCGACGATTTGAAGAAAACATGGATGGCTAAGCTCAGCGACGGATGCCTGTTTATATCGGCACGGCAGAAGACCAACATAGAAGAGATGAGAGAAACGCTCTACAAACGCGTAAGAGAACTGCACGTGCAGAAGTATCCTTACAATGATTTTCTGTACCCAATAGAATAATGCCACACGGCTGTTTATATCAAAATGCGTAAACAATGGACTATAGGTTACTGACAGAAGAGGAAACACTAACCCTCGAAAGCAATGGTTGCTGGGCTGAAGACTGGACCAGCGTGAATGTGGCTGACGGTTTTGACGCCACTTATCTGCACCATGTCAACTTCTATGGCGAGGTAAATCTCGGTGCTTTTGACAAAACCTTAGAGGTGGCTCCCGGCTTTTTCAAGCATACAGGTATCTGCAATGCCACACTGAGAAACGTTACCATAGGCGACAACTGCTTGATTGAACATATCAACAATCACATCAACAACTATGTTATCGGTGATGAGTGTCATATCTGCAACGTGTCAACCATGGAAACGACAGATGGCGCTACCTTTGGCGAAGGTAACCTTATATCGGTGCTCAACGAGGCGGGCAACGGCAATGTGATGCTTTTTAGCGGACTGACTGCACCCTTGGCAGCACTGATGATAGACCGTGTAGCAGACAAAGACTTTACCTCTACGCTGCGAAAGCTGATTAGAAGCAACATTGAGCAGCGCGTGCCGGAAGTAGGACACATCGGCAATGGCGTGAAAATCATTGACACCGCCGAAATAACCAACACGCATATTGGAGACGATTGCGAGGTGGCAGGCGCACGCCGACTGTCTGACTGCACCCTTACTACCGATTTTGAGAATACCGTTTATATAGGTACTGCGGTTATCTGCGAGAACTCTATCATTGCCGATGGAGCCTCGGTAACCAATGGTGCCAACGTCAGCAACTGCTATGTGGGCGAATGTAGCCAGCTGACCAATAGCTTTACGGCAGAAAGCAGCCTGTTTTTTGTCAATTCATTCTTGGCCAACGGAGAGGCATGTGCTGCCTTCTGCGGTCCTTTTACCGCCTCTCACCACAAGAGCACGCTGCTCATTGGCGGCATGTTCTCTTTCTATAATGCCGGTTCTGCCACCAATTTCAGCAACCATGCCTATAAGATGGGGCCACTGCATTACGGCATATTGCAGCGCGGAAGCAAGACAGCCAGCGGTGCACACCTGCTCATGCCGGCACAGATAGGGGCCTTTTCGGTTTGCCTCAACAAAATCAGCAATCACCCCGACACTACCAAAATGCCTTTCTCTTACGTCATTGGCAGTGGCAGAGACACCCTGCTGGTGCCTGGCAAAAACATCGCTACCGTAGGTCTTTTCCGCGATGTAATCAAATGGCCGCGCCGAGACATCCGGCCCTTTAACGGAAAGAAGAGTGCCGTCAACTATCAATGGCTCAACCCCGTAACCATTGGCTGTGCGCTCAACGCCTGGAACACGCTGCAAAACATCCGGAAAGAGCAAGAGCCAGCAGACGGATATTATACCTATAATAACTGCAAGATAAGCTGCCACTCGCTGCAATGCGGCATACAGTATTATGCCATTGCCATCAGCATGTTTATAGACAAGTATATCAGGCCCACCGATACTGAGGCCATAACGCTGCCTGCCCAACTTGACACTTGGACAGACTTGGCAGGTCTGCTGCTGCCTGTACAGATGGTAGACGAAATGGTCTGCAAGACAAAAGAGGGGTTGCTGACCGACATTCAAGACCTTGTAAACTGGCTGAATGCCAGCAACAACAGCTATGAAGCCAACGCAGAAGCGTTTGCCTTGGCTGTGGCTGCACGCTACATGGCCATCAGTTCTGCAGATGTAGACACCTTTGCACTCATCAAGCAGCAAGCAGACGAGGCACGCAAGCAGTGGAAAGAGCTAATCAGGCAAGATGCCTTGAAAGAAATGAGTATGGGGGACGTGGGGCAAGACGTGCTCGACAAGTTCATGGAACAGCTTGACAAACAAGCCATCTAATCATTATCTGCCAGTTCATTGATATACGGCACATTTCCGATTGCACTACAACCGGTTGGCAATAACAGTGCTATTGGCTTGCAATAACATAGCAATCGGCTTGCGATAACGGTGCTATCGCAAACCGATTGCACTGCTATCAGAAAACAAGTTATCAAAACTCATAATATGAAGAAACTAAAGTTAATCATTTCTGCATTCCTTATGGCTGCCACCTTGGGCGCATCTGCCAAGGAATACAAGTACACAAGCGTGAAAGGAGACCTGATACAGACGCGTATCTACACGCTTGACAACGGTCTGAAGGTGTACCTCTCAGTCAACAAAGAGAAGCCACGCATCCAAACTTACATAGCTGTAAGAACAGGCAGCCGCAACGACCCTGCTGAAACTACAGGCTTGGCACACTATCTGGAGCACCTGATGTTCAAGGGAACCAAACAGTTTGGTACATCCGATGCAGCCAAAGAGGCTCCTTATCTGGACGATATAGAAAAGCGATATGAGGTCTACCGCACACTGACAGACCCTGCACAGCGCAAAATTTGCTATCACCAGATAGACAGTGTGTCGCAGTTGGCAGCCAAATACTTTATCCCAAACGAATACGACAAGCTGATGTCGTCCATCGGTGCCACAGGTACCAATGCCTACACCAGCAACGATGTAACTTGTTATGTTGAGGATATACCTTCCAATGAAGTGGAAAACTGGGCCAAGATACAGGCAGACCGCTTCCAGAATATGGTTATCCGCGGCTTCCATACCGAGCTGGAAGCTGTGTATGAAGAGTACAATATAGGCTTGGCCAAAGACAACAACAAGGAATGGGAAGCTCTCTACAAGCTGCTCTATCCTAACCATCCTTATGGCACACAGACCACTATCGGCACACAGGAGCACCTGAAGAACCCGTCAATCACCAACATCAAGAACTACTTCAAACGCTATTATGTGCCCAACAATGTGGCTATCTGCATGGCAGGCGACTTCGACCCAGATCAGGTTATCGCCACCATTGATCGGTATTTCAGCACCTGGCAACCTAGCAAAAACCTCACTTTCCCCACCTATGCACCCGTCAAGCCGCTGACACAACCTAAAGACACCACGGTAACAGGACAGGAAGCTGCCAACATTATGATGGCATGGAACTTTGAGAAAGCAGCCTCTTTGCAGAACGATACCTTAGACGTGATTGCAGAGATACTGGCCAACGGCAAGGCCGGATTGTTTGATCTGGACCTCAACCAGAAGATGAAGTGTCAATATGCAGGTGCTTTCAACTCTACATTGAACGAGTATTCACAGTTTATTCTCTATGGTATTCCTATGCCAGGACAAAGTCTTCCTGATGTAAGAAAGCTGATGCTGGCAGAGATTGACAAGCTGAAAAAGGGCGAGTTTGCCGATGAGCTGTTGCCTTCGGTTGTCAACAACATGAAGCTAGCTTTCTACAACTCGATAGAAAACAATGATGACCGTGCCAACATGTTTGTGGATGCATTTATCAACGGCAAGAAATGGGATGATGTATGCGACCGGATGAACCGCATCTCTCACATTACCAAGCAGCAGATAGTAGACTTTGCCAACAAGCACTTCCTTGACAACTATGTATCTGTGCTGAAGGTAGAGGGCGTAGATTCTACACAAAAGAAGATTGACAAACCTCAGATTACCGCCATACCGACCAACCGCGACATGCAAAGCAAGTTCGTATCGGAGGTTGTCAACTCTAAAGTTACTCCCATACAACCACGCTTCCTTGACTTTGACAAAGACTTGCAAAAGGGCAAGACCAAGCAAGCTCAGCCTGTACTTTATGTAAAGAACAACACCAACGGACTGTTCACCCTCAACTTTGTCTACCCATTAGGCAGTGAAAGCAACAGATGGATAGCTTGCGCCAAAGACTATTTGACCTATGTAGGCACAGATAAAATGACTGCTGAGCAGCTCAACAAGAAGTTCTATGAGCTGGCTTGCAACTTCAATATCTCAAGCAACAACCGCAAGACTACCATCACCATCAGCGGATTAAGCGAGAATATGGGCAAGGCTTTGGCACTGACAGAGGAGTATCTGCAAAACGCCAAGGCAGACAAAGCTGCTTACCAGCGCTGGGTAGAGTCCACTCTGAAAGACCGCGCAGACAGCAAGCTAAACCAAAATCTCAATTTCTATGCGCTCTATAACTATGGCGTGTATGGCAAATACAATGCATACACCAACCGCCCTGACAGCGCAGAGTTGGTCAACAAAGACCCTCAGCAGTTGCTCGACCTACTGAAGACGCTGAAGAACTACAAGCATCAGGTGCTTTATTACGGTCCTAACACCTTGAAAGAAGTGGTAGCTTTGGTCAACAAAACACACGTAACAGCCAAGAAGCTTGCTGATGCACCTGCCGCAAAGCAGTATATGGAGCAACCTACTCCACAGAACCAGATACTTCTTGCGCCTTATCAAGCCAAGAATATCTATATGAGACAGTATCACAACGACAACCGCCAGTGGAGCCCCAACAACCAAGCTGTTATTGAACTCTTCAACGAATACTTTGGCGGTGGCATGAATACCGTAGTGTTCCAGGAACTGAGAGAAGCCCGCGGACTGGCTTACAACGCTTGGGCTGCTTACATGACGCCCAAGAGAAAGGGACATAACGAATATGCTGTTACCCACATCATTTCCCAAAACGACAAGATGACAGACTGTATCAAGACGTTTAACGACATCATCAACAATATACCTCAGTCCGAGAAAGCCTTCAACCTGGCCAAGCAAGCGGTAACAAAGCGTATGGAAGCTGCCCGCACTACTAAAGTAGGAATACTGATGGCTTATATGCAGGCACAGGAGATGGGACTGGATTTTGACATCAACAGACTTGTCTACAAGGCATTGCCATCTATAACCTTACAAGATGTTGTAAACTTTGAGAAGCAGACTATGGCCAACAAACCTTGGCTTTACATTATCTTGGGCGATGAGAACAATATAGACATGAAAGCTCTTGAGAAGATTGCTCCTGTCAAGCGCGTATCTACAAAAGAGATTTTCGGTGAATAAGTTACCCTATTCAGATTGTTGAAATATGCAATCAAGTACTAAAAAAGCCATGTCGGCAGTAATTGCCGACATGGCTTTTTTATGTATCCAAGCATCTGCCCAGTAGGTTGATGCTGTGCTTCGACAGACCGGGCTGTATTAATTTACTTGCAGTTAGGGCACCAAGGCTTCAACTGTTTGAAGAAATCGTTGCCCTTATCATCCACCAAGATGAAAGCAGGGAAGTCTTCTACGGTAATCTTCCAGATAGCTTCCATGCCCAACTCCGGGTACTCTACACACTCTATGCTCTTGATGCTGCTCTGTGAGAGCACTGCTGCCACACCACCGATAGTGCCGAGATAGAAGCCACCATGCTTCTTGCAGGCATCTGTAACCACCTGTGTACGGTTGCCTTTGGCAATCATTACGAGGCTACCGCCATGCTCCTGGAATTCCTCTACGTATGGATCCATACGGTTAGCAGTGGTTGGTCCCATACTGCCGCAGGGATAACCGGCAGGTGTCTTCGCCGGTCCTGCATAGAGAATAGGATGATCCTTGAAGTAAGCAGGCAGGTCTTCGCCCGCATCAAGGCGTGCTTTCAGCTTGGCATGAGCTATATCACGTGCCACGATAATAGTGCCTTTCAGGCTTACACGTGTGCTGACAGGATATTTGGAAAGCTCTTGACGAACGTGGTCGATGCCTTTGTCCAAGTCTATTTCTATGCCTTTGGCACCTTCGCCTGGCTTGCGGTATTCCTCAGGTATCAGTTCTGACGGGTTGCTGTCTAACTTCTCCAGCCAAATACCGTCTTTGTTAATCTTGGCTTTGATGTTTCTGTCGGCAGAACAGCTTACGCCCATGCCGATAGGACAGCTGGCACCATGACGCGGCAAGCGCACTACGCGGATGTCGTGAGCCAGATATTTGCCTCCAAACTGTGCACCCAAGCCAATCTTCTGAGCCTCTTTGAGCAGCTTGTTCTCAAGGTCTATATCGCGGAAAGCCCGGCCTGTCTCATCACCTGTGGTAGGAAGGTTGTCGTAATACTTGATAGAAGCTAACTTTACAGTGAGCAAGTTCTTCTCTGCACTGGTACCGCCTATCACGAAAGCGATATGATAAGGAGGACAAGCAGCTGTGCCCAAGCTCTTCATCTTCTCTACAAGGAAAGGCAGCAAGGTGCCTTCATTCTGAATCGTAGCTTTGGTCATAGGATAGAAATAGGTCTTGTTAGCCGAGCCACCACCCTTAGCTACCATTACAAAACGATACTCATCGCCCTCGGTAGCCTCTATGTCTATCTGGGCAGGAAGGTTGCAACGAGTGTTCACCTCATCATACATGGTAAGTGGAGCATTTTGAGAATAGCGAAGATTGTCTTGTGTATAAGTGTTGTAGACACCACGACTCAAAGCCTCTTCATCCTCAAAATCAGTCCATACACGCTGTCCTTTCTCACCGTGAATAATAGCAGTACCGGTATCTTGGCAGAAAGGCAGCACGCCTTTTACTGCGGTTTCGGCATTGCGCAGGAACTGTAAAGCTACATACTTGTCATTCTCTGAAGCCTCAGGGTCTTTCAATATTTTCGCTACCTGAAGGTTATGCGCACGGCGCAGCATAAACTCTACATCGTGGAAAGCCTGCTGAGAAAGCAGCGTAAGAGCCTCTTTGGTTACTTTAAGAACCGGTTTACCCTCAAATTCGCTTACAGAAACACCGTCTTTTGTAAGCAGATAATATTCAGTATCGTCCTTTCCCAATTGGAACATAGGCGCATACTTGAACTCTGGTGTTGTTGCCATAATGTTAATGTTTTTATATGAATAGTTATTTCTTATTCGTCAGTAAGCATGAAGCAGCGCACATGCGCCACACTATGTGGCAAAAGGCAAGCTTTCAGCAGTTCACCATCAATAGCGGTTTCACTGATACGCTTGATTTTCAGCAGCTGCTTAGCAGGCGAAACAGCCCTTTGCCATTGCTGCAAAGTTAGTTATTTTTTCTGATAAGTAGATGTGTTTTCCACTTGTTTTCGTACCCTTTGCAGCAGTTTTTTGTTTTTTCGCTCGGCCATGCCGTATGAGCACTATTATAGACAGATTGTACTGTACAAGGCTCATCCATAGCTGTGGCTGCCACCTGTTGCGCTACTGCCCCACCAAGAGCTATGCAGTTACAATCTGAAAGCTATGCTATCGCAGGCCAAAAGCATAGCTTTCGGAAGCCAATAGCTATGCTTTTAAGAAGCAAAAGCATAGCTATTGGCTTCTGCTGCCTTTACGAATAAAATCTATAAGATAATCCAAGCAAATGCTTTCAAACAGTAATCCAATGCCATTTGAAAAGCATTTAAACGACATTAGAATGAAAGTCAAATAAATCTTTACATGCTTACGGGTTGCTTACCCACCCCTATAAACACGAAAAAGAGGCGGAATGGAACTACCGCCTCTTTCATTAAGTACCGACAATAAGGGCTGATTCATCATCAATATCAACAACCTTACTCTATCTTTTATTTCCTTTCATCTTTATGTAATCTTCTCTTAGAACATCAACATAATGTAAACCCTTTAACAGTCCTTATTGTCAGATTTCGCATTACTAAATAACAAGTTGTCTGTTTCATAAATAAGTTAATTCTTTGACATTCTTATAGTGAGAACGTTAGACAGCGCTTGCTTTATTGTTTACTACTGTTTTCCGCCGTAAATATAACAAATAATTTTGCTATTGCAAAACTATTACAAAAAGAACCGTTTATATTTAACATAAATTCAAACATAAACGGTTCGTTTTATGCTTTCTATACAAGCTATCAAACTCCTTATTCAAAGCTGTTCAACGCATCTACAATAGTGTCTATCTCATGTGGCTGCAATGCAGGATGAAGCGGAATGCTCAATTCTTGCTGATGTATCTGCTCGGTAACAGGCAGTTGCAACCGTGCATAATCAGCATAACACAATTGAAGATGGGGCGGAACAGGATAATGAATCATGGTCTGCACGCCACAGTCAATCAGGTGCTGCTGCAACTCATCACGCCTTTTGCACAGCACGGGAAAGATATGCTGCACACTGTTGGCGCATTTATCCATGCCCGGCACCGCAATGTCTGCATGATGAATACGCGCTGCATATTGCTTGGCAATATCCTGTCTTACAGCGTTTTCTGCATCCAGATACTGTAGCTTTACGCTTAACACCGCTGCCTGAATCTCGTCCAATCGGCTGTTTCTGCCCTTATAGTCAAACACATACTTCTTGCTGGAACCATAGTTGGCCAGTGTCCGTACCATACTTGCCAAATCCTTGTCGTCAGTAGTTACAGCTCCTGCATCGCCCAATGCGCCCAAATTTTTGCCCGGATAGAAGCTATGGCCTGCTGCATCGCCCAAAGAACCGGTACGCCTCGCACCGAAACGGCAACCATGAGCCTGTGCATTGTCCTCTATCAGCTTCAGATGATGGCGCTTGCATATATCGCCTATGTGGTCTGTATAAGCGCAGCGGCCATACAGATGCACTATCATTACCGCTTTGGTATGGGGAGTGATGGCCTGCTCTATCAAGCTGTCGTCTATCTGAAGCGTGTCTTTTCGGGGTTCCACAAATATGGGGTTCAAGCGGTTTTCGGTAACAGCCAAGATGGAAGCAATATACGTGTTGGCAGGCACAATAACCTCATCGCCCTCTGCCATCACACCCATCTCCATATAAGCACGCAGTATCAGCGTGAGCGCATCAAGCCCATTGCCACAGCCTACACAGCAATCTGTGCCTATAAAGTGAGCGTATTGCTCTTCAAAATGCTTGTTTTCTGTGCCTTGCAAGTACCATCCGCTACTTACAACGCGTGCCACCGCTGCCTGTATTTCATCGGCATGCAGGGCCGTTATCTTCTTTAACTCAAGATATTTTATCATAAATGGAAATACTAAATCTACTATTATAGTCGTTAGTTGAAGGCTATCGGCTCTATTATTCAGAGCCATTGATTATGCTGTCAAGAAGTGGTAATGATGTCGTTTGGACGCAATAATAATGCAGTTCTGGGTATTGCCTCTTCCTGTCATACCGTCCACTCATACCAATCGTAGCAAACGCCACGACCGCCAAAGCCTTCCTTTTGGAAAATAAGAGGTTCATTCAACACTGTTCCACGGTCTTCGGTAGACTTGCCAAAGTCAAAATAGCAAGCATCTGCATACTTTTCATGGATTAGATAGCTGAAAACCAAATCCAAGGCACCCTCTTTCTTGCCCTCCGGCGAAGCCGAAATATACTGTGTATGCACCACTTGTGGGGTTATAAAGACCACCGTTCCACCCAACATCACGTTATCTTTAAAAGCTGCATAGAGCTTTATATTGTCAGGAAAGCGATGGGCCAAAAGTCTCAGCTCTGCCTTGCTATGCACAGGTACAGCGCCATACTTAGCCTGAAGATTGCTGTTCAGAATGTCCCAAAAGGCCTCCAAATCGTCAGTTTCTCTCACTTCAAGCCCATTTTTCAATGCTTTCTTCACACCACGGCGGCGCAACTCCATGAATTTTGGCGGCTGTTTCAAGTTGACAGTCGATGAAATGTCTCGTGCTATCAGCCTTGCACTGCACACTTTGATGAGTGCATAGAGGTCTTCCTCTGCCGGTATACGCTGGTAAATCCACGGTATGGCCTTGTAAACCACACGCTCTATGCCCTCCGCTTGCAAGTAACCATTCAGTTCTTGCATCAATACCAGCGTATTGGCAGCCGTTACTTGCTGTCCAACTATCAGTCCGCCATACGTAAGTCCTTGGTGAGAATAAAGCGTTTTGTCCACGACATTGGCAGGCAACAAGGCATACAACTTGCCTTTTAGATAAAACAAAAACGAATGGTCGGCAAACCTGTCGGCATGATAGTCCATATAATTGCGGTCAAGCAGAAAGGTTCCGTTCTTGGATTGCGCCACAAACTCATTCCATTGCGCCTTATCCGCAGCCTGATATCTTGCTATTTCGAACATTGTTGATACCTTATATAATCGTCATATTCGCGTATATAGTCTTCCTCCTCAAATGGGTCGCTGGCCAATACCAGACAAACAGCACCCGAAGAAAAGTCGTCCAGTGTGCGCCAAACGCCCGTTTCCACCAACAGTCCTTGCCATGGATGGTTCAAGTGGAATGCTTCCTTCTCACTGCCATTGTCCAATGTAACCGTGAAAGAACCGCTAATGGCTATAATCAGTTCCCTACAATGCTTGTGGGCGTGGCCCCCACGGCTCTCGCCCGATGGCACATCATAGGTCCAATAGACGCGTTTCACCTCAAAAGGCACTTGCTTCAGGCTCTCGGCCACAGTAAGATTGCCGCGTGGATCAAATATTTTGGGGAGTTCTATCTGAGATCTTTCTTTTGTGTTCATTCGCTATTAAAAGTTGGTTAGTTTTATTAGATTAACGCAGAAGGTAGCTATTTATTACATTTGAAACAGGCTTAACATAGGCAATACACAGCAACCATGCTATAACGAGGGCCAAGAAAAAGGCCAAGAAGAAGCAAAACAGGTCGGCAGAAAGGCCTGCACCCTCGCCCATTGCATGCCGCAACAGTCGCAAGGCCAACAGATGCACCATGAAAAACTCAAAACTCAAGCTGCCTAACCACACCATCATGCGAGACGACAGAGTACGAATAATCCAACTTGAAGTGCCGTTTTGAAGCGCCAAATGCAAAATAAAGAGGGGCATAACCAACCAAAAGAGAGCCGCACAACGCACCGCCCAACCCATCTGCCGGTGCAGGAAGTAGAGCAATACCAGCGCAACCACATCACACAAAAGCATCCATCTGCCCATGACAATGTACCTCCAGCAATGGGTCAACTTGGCTAACAGTGGCAGCTTCGGCATCATCCATTCAACGCTTCCATGGCAAATGGTTACTGATTTATACAGTCTGTAAGTGCAAATGCCCGATGCAAAGTCTATCCATCGTGCCAAAGGATTGGCATATAGCGTACAGTTAGCCATGCAGTCGGGTATCCGTATTGCCACCGCTACATAGATTACTGCCAGCAAGAAGAATGTTCCGGCCAAGCATTTCCACGACTTACGCATAAGCCAACGGTAAGAACAAGGAAACACGATGTAGAAAAACAGAGTATCACCCAAGAACCATGACACGGCATTGAGCGTGTAAAGCGTGTGCGAAGACGGTATCCAGGCTTGCAGAAGCAGCAGGTTTGACAGTACTTGAGTTGCGTCATAGCAGTGTCCTATGCGGCTGTCAAGCAACCAAAATGCCGCAAACAGCAGCACGTGCAAAGGGTAAAGATGCACCCAATGCGACCAAAAGAACGGTTTCAAGGCAAACTCCCGACGGGTTACTTGCGGTCCATAGCCCCATGAAAGTACAAAACCGCTCAACACAAAGAAGAACGATACGCCCATGTCTCCACCGTAATCAAAAGCCAATGGCATGTCGTCTGACACGCAATGGCTCAGATATATGAAAACAACAAACAGGAAACGTGCACCTTGAAACGCCCGAATCCTGCCTGCATTATCTTGCTTCAGTGCTTCACTGTTCATTTATCCATATAGGG